>Ga0255056_10000693_pt1 | contig 10414 bp, 7 predicted proteins | sample Cases_109_1_MG_FD_183639 | JGI IMG/M metagenome (GOLD analysis project Ga0255056, IMG submission 183639) | Seawater microbial communities from Amundsen Gulf, Northwest Territories, Canada - Cases_109_1 | ecosystem: Environmental > Aquatic > Marine > Gulf | place: Canada: Northwest Territories... | reverse complement strand
CTCAATTTCGATTTCCTTCTTCCCGGATTTCGAAATTGAGCAGCGGGAGGCGTTCGTCTATCTGCAAAACAATGGGGACATGAACTTCAGCGCTCACACCACTCCGGAAACGGTGAATGGTCGCTGGATGACGATAGGTGCCGGCGATCTGGACGGCGATGCCGATCTCGATATAGTGCTGGGCGGAGCGAATATTTCGGTTGGCATGTTTGCCTACATGGATTTGTATCGTTCGATGGCAGAATCGGCACCATCAATTCTGGTCCTTGAAAATACATTGAATTGATTACCACCAGGAGCCTATAGATGTTCAACAAATCACTTCGTATTGCAGCGATAGGCATGGTAATGCTCACAGGCTGTGGGGCTGAGACGCCTGACTTCGAGTATGTCTACCTGCCAGGCACAGAGATTGAAGCAGGTGCCAATTTGCCCTTTACTCCAGCCATTAAAGTGCGCGGCGGAAGTATCGTTTTCCTGTCCGGCATTACCGGTGCTCCCGTTCCACACAGCCATCCGCATATTCCGGCGGAGTTCGATCATCTTGATTTCAGCGTAGAAGCACAGACCGAGGCGGTCATGAAGAGGTTGCAGAAGACCGTGCGAGCAGCTGGCGGTGAGCTTGGCGACGTCGTGCAGGTCACTCGTTTCGTAGTCGACATTGGCACGAATCAGGTTGCAATTAACGAAGTGATGAATCGATATTGGGGTAATCACCGTCCTGCGAGCACGTCGGTCGAGATAGTTCGCCTGGCGACAGACCCGCGGTTTAGCCTGGAAGTCGAAGCGGTCGTCGTGATACCCGACTAGCCCGAATATTGCGCCAGTTGATGCGTAAGATCGGTTAAGGATTTGATCGTCTGAGGGATTTTCCGATCGAGCGGAATAACGGTGTCTATTTCCGAGTGAGGAAAATTCCTCAGGCGATTAAAGACTAAGCGAGAGCGCAGCATACTGGTGCAATATTCGGGCTAAGCGCCAGACCGAGGCCGGTTTCAGAGAATCAACCAGTCCGGTACGGCCGATGGCAGAATCGGTTGTAGCCAAAGCGCAAGATACGACGGGTGAAATAACAGGTTCATTACCTGATCGTAGAAAAACACCAGCGTTGCCCAGGCACCCAACGCATAGGCAACGGCAACGCGTTTGCGATAATGCCCCCAGCGCACAAGGTAAACGCCGATGAATAACGGCAGCGCAATTTTTTGTCCAACAAGCAGCGTAAGGACGATCATGCCGAACACGTACGCAAAGAATGCCAGTGCTGCGGCCAGCCACGCGTCTTCGCCCGCCTGTCGCAGCGTTACTCTCCAGCTTCCGGCAGCCATTTTCGCCGCAAAAAGCTGAGTGAGGTCCCGAATAACAACGACCAGTGACAGCAGTGCTGAGGGTACCGAGATAAGCAACGGGAATTGCCGCACGGGCGGCGGCCAGTCCAGCGCTACAAAGCCAGCCCAGACGAAGACCCCGAAAAGCGCCAGCGATATCGGCAGTGACACGGCCGGATTTTTCTCGGAAGCCTCTCCAGCAGGAGTTCTGCCAGCCAGCTTTTCTCTTGCGACACCACGGACCGCGAGCAAAATTGTCGCGATAATGATCAGCAACAGCACAATGACGATCGGTCGAGTAAGCCAACCGGGACCTTCGTGTATACGGGTACTGATCTGAAACGAACGTTCGAGAATTTGTCCAAGTACCAGCGCAAGTATGACTGGCGGTCTCGGCCAGCCACCACGCTTCATCAGGAAGCCGATGACGCCGAATACGGCGCAACTCAGCCACGCGCCAATGGACGCACCGCCAAGCCAGGCCCCCATAAAAACAAAAAGCAGTACGCCGGGAACGACCAGATGACCCGGAAGCAACGCGACTTTTGCAACCTGGTTGACGGTCTTGAGCAGTATCAACGTTGCTACAACGCTGGCGATCGCGATCATCCACACGAAACTGAAGGTCATGGGGAGTTCGCTGCTGAGCATACTCGGCCCTGGGCGAAGTCCGTGCATGATCAATGCACCCATCAAGATGGCGGTTCCAACGCTGCCGGGGATACCCAGAGTTAATGTTGGAATCAACGCGCCGCCACGCAATGCATTGTTCGATGCTTCGGGCGCGAGCAGTCCGCGCACGTCCCCCTGTCCGAATTGCGAATTGTCCTTGACGCTCTGCTTGGCGTGGGCGTAGGTGACCCAGCCAACGATCGAAGCGCCAAGCCCGGGCAGCATACCGATATAGGCGCCGATGACACTGCAACGAATAACCAGCCACCAGTGCTTGAAGGCATCTCGAACACCAGCAAGCAGTCCGTTTTGGGTATCGTCGGTCTTTCCTGTGCGTGCGATCGACACATCTTTCAAGGCCAGTTCCATAAGCTCCGGAATCGCAAACAGCCCCAGCAATACCGGAATCAGCGGCAATTTGTCCAGGAGATACAAAGTGCCGAACGTGTATCGTGGTATGGCTTGTGATTCGGGCAGCCCGATCGTCGCGAGCAGCAGCCCAAACATCGCTGCCGCTATGCCTTTCGCAATCGACTGGCCAGAAAGTGAGCCAACCATCGCCAGGCCCAACAGACCGAGCATGAACTGCTCTGGAGATTCGAATGCCAGAATTACCGGGAGAATCAGGGGCAGCGAGATGCCAAGCGCGGCGGCACCACAAACACCACCAATGGCCGATGCTGTGAATGACGCACCAAGTGCGCGCGCCGCCTCGCCCCGTTTCGCCATGGGGTAGCCGTCGAGTACCGTCGCCTGCGAGGCCGCGGTGCTGGGTACGCCAAGTAAGACAGAGGTGATCGCACCGCTGGTCGAAGTCGATGCCCATGATGACAAAAGCAGGGCGAACGCCGCGACAGGTTCCATGCTGAATGTGAATGGCAGCAACAACACCAGCCCGATTGCGCCACCCATACCGGGTATCGCGCCCAGCAGAATGCCAATGACGCAACCAAGCGCGAAATACGTCAGTACATGTACCTGGAAAATGAGGCCAAGGCCCTCGATGAGTGCTTCAAACATCACTCGTACAACGACGGTCCGTCAGGTTAGTAGCGACTGTTCTTCTCTATGTGTGCCTTGATGTGCTCCAGAACTTCCGGCTTAACTCTGCCGGTCGCGCCAAGGATTTCGGCCTGGCGCTCGTGACCAACAGGTTCCGGGACATAGCTCAGAATGCGCTCGGCCTCTTCGCGATAGGCAGCAGAGGCCATCGCTTTTTCGAGGCCGGCACGAAACGTATCGATGGCTGCCGGGTCCATGTCCGGGGGACCGAGAAACACGTGCTGCATAGTCTGGTCCAGTTCCAGTAGCGTCGAAATCGAATCCCAGATTATTCCGGAAGGCGCCTCGCCATTGAGCGTTTCGTAAAGAACCGGCAGCGACGGTACGTCGGGAACCATTGCATTTTGCACCAATTCACCGTCGCCATTGAGCATAGGCATGCTAAAGATCGGTAATGCGTGGCCCTCGTCCACAAGCACGGGTACAACCTGGTTCAGATAGGCGTGCGCGGCGTCTGTTGCTGTAGTGACCTCTCCGCTGATGATTGCGGCCCGAATGTTACCGCTGCTCGGATAACCAGCAATGTACTTGTAATTGGCCCCGATCAGATCCAGTCCCATCGTGCTCACTATCATGCGTCCGTGTTCGGGTGGCATGCCACCAAATCGCAATGCTGGTTCGGTCCCAACAATATCTCGGGGATCGCGGAAACCGCCCGCTACAGCGTCGGTCCGGCTGTACACGACCAGGCCACCGATTTGCACACCACCGAGCGGCGTGAACTCACTGTACTTGAATGAAAAACCGGGTAGTTCCAAAAGCTCACCCAAAGACGAGCGCGGGCCGTAGTAAACGGTTGTTCCGTCCTTCGGCGCCCTCAAGAGTACGTGCAGATGTGCATTCAGTCCCGATGCGCCCGGCATATTGTTGACGATGACCGTTGGATTCCCGGCCAGATTTTCCTCGAGATGTTTGGCGAGCAATCGACCGACCGTAGTACCGCCGGCAGACGCATCGAGCCCAATAACCACGGTGATTGTCTTACCCGCGAACGAATGCGGACTATCCACAGCGGAGTCGGCTTCGCCGGTGTTGTCAGCACTGCAGGACATCAGCACTGCGCCGGCCAGTACGACGGGAAGAATTCGGAAATACTGAGTAATCAGGCGCTTCATCATTGCATCAACTCGAGCGTCTATTTCGAGAGCTCATCAAGAAAATCAATCTCCGGACCAAGTGGAACGATCTGCGTTTGTTTTAGCAGTTTGCCGCTTGCGTAATAATGTGCCTTTATCGACCAGACGTCGACGGTGTCGGCGATGCCCGGCATTTTGTACAAGTGGCGTACGAATCGCCAGAGATTCGGATAATCGACAATACGCCGCTTATTGCAGCGGAAAGCGCCGTAATAGACGTAGTCGAAGCGGACCAGCGTCGTAAACAGTCGCCAGTCGGCCTCGGTCAGTCGCTCGCCGACAAGGTAGGTCCGAGACGCCAGACGTTCTTCAAGTTGATCGAGTGCATCGAAAAGCTTGTGGAATGCCGCCTCGTAGGCCTCTTGCGAGGTCGCAAAACCCACGCGATAAACACCGTTGTTGATGGCACCGTAGACGAGCTCATTTATCGCATCGATTTCGTCACGTAATTCGCTGGGGTAGTAGTCACCCTCCGTCGCCCCGATGTCATCAAAAGCACTATTGAACATCCTGATGATTTCGCCCGACTCGTTGGAAACGAGTTTCTTCTCGGTCTTGTCCCAAAGTGTCGGTACCGTCACTTGTCCTGTGTAGGTCGAATCCGACCGCTGGTAAATCTCATACAAAAAAGCGGCAGCAAATTCCGGGTCGGCGACAACACCGTGACCTTCTTCAAATGTCCAGCCATTGTCCCCGGAAATCGGATTAACAACCGACACGCTGATCATGTCTTCAAGCCCTTTCAAAAGCCTGAAAATCATGGCCCGGTGGGCCCACGGGCAGGAATGGGCGATATAGAGATGGTAGCGGCCCGCCTCAGCCTTAAATCCACCCTCGCCGGTCGGTCCGGGTTCGCCTGTCGCAGTTATCCAGTTGCGAACTTTGGCGTCGGGGCGCACAAAGCTACCATCTTTCGCTTCAGTGTCACGCCACTTGTCGTGCCACTTACCATCGATTAAGTTGCCCATGTCTGCCCACTGTTATGCTGCATTCCAGAGCCCACTTATCTTTTCGAATGCTTCGATTCCGTAGCTTTCTCGTTTTGCAGTCGTCTTGTCGCCCCACTTGGTAACACCCTCTTCGTAAGAGGGGCGAGCAATGAAGCGCCCGTACCATTCGTTCAGGTGTTCAAGATTGCTCCACAAGGGCGCCATCTGGAAACTCTTGAGACGCGTCACATAAACACCAAGTGAAATATCAGCGAGCGAAAAAGTCTCTCCGGCCAGCCAGGGCGACTTAGCCAGCGCCGCGTCCATATCCTCAAAAACACGTCTGAAATAGGTGACCGCACGAGGCAGCAACGGAGAGTCCAGACCCTCAGCGATGTTAATGCGATCGTTTTCCTTGCGAACAATCTCCGGCATCTCATTGAGGTAGTTCGCAAGCTCCACCGGGCCGGCCGCGGCTTTCGCATGGCGCACAACGACACACATGCCGACGACGCGGCTATGTACGTGCAAGCCCTCATCGATCAACTTCGTCCATAGGCGCATCAGTGCTTTGTCATAAGCGCCCACTGGACGTAAGGGCAGCTCAGGAAATGCATCATCCAGGTATTCGAGAATAACCTGCGATTCACGAATCACCTTGTCGTCATGAACGAGCGTCGGGACGATGCCCCGTGGATTGATCTTCAAATACTCAGGCGAAAAATGTTCACGTTTTGCGACCGAGGTATCGAGATGGCAGCTTTCCCAATCGAGTTGCTTTTCAGCCAATGCAATTCTGATTTTTTGCGCCGCGGTCGAATGGTCGTAGTGGTAAAGTGTCAGCATTCGCCGATGGTATCCGATCCTTGTGGGTTCTCGCTAACAGATGACTGCAGGAAGCACGTCGCGAATGGCAATTTACTGCCAACTGTGGGTGGCCGGATCAACAAACAAATGTCAATGCACGCTACAACTTCTGATGTGTTACTCCATTCTGTCAAGCTAGATCAGGAAATTGTTCATGCGTTGGGCCTCGATCCTCGAAAATTACCCTTGGAAGAAAACCTTGTCTACAAGGGTAATGACTTCGCACAAGCCAGCGTAGCCGTTAGTTCAATATCCGCACCCCGAACGTTCGAGGCTCTGTCGGACAAACCGACACCTTTCATAGAGATTCGCCGGGCGCGCCTTAAGTATTCCGAAATCGGCTTGACGTTCAACAATGTCGAAACAAGGATGAAGACGCCCGCGCGCATCAACTACTATTCGCTGGCGATCCCGCTGTCGGGCAGCCAACAGATTGTCACCGAGTCTGGCGAGGTCGAAACGAAGCCGCCGATGGCGCGGCTGAGATCGGCCGGATCGGTTTACGATATCAGGCGATCGGCAGATTACGTGGCCATCATCGCCAGCTTATCTGCTGAGGGTTTCGAGCATTTTGTCGGTGACAAGGTCGATTTTCTAATCCCACCCGAAAAGTCCTTCAGTCTTACGCTGGATCTGTCGGACCAACGGTATTCCTTGTTTACTTCGATTCTGGGCACGCTGTGCAGGGCGCTTGGCGAAAGGGGTGGCGAAACCCCACAATGTGACATAGTCATCGCTCGTCTGGAGGAGGCTTTATGGTTCGCTTTCGCCGATGCTTGCCCGGAGCTATATAGCCAATACAAAGAGGCCTGGCGCGTCGGTCCAATATCGGCCGTTGCCAAACGCGTCACATCCTATATTGAGGACAATGCGCAAAGAGACCTCACGCTGTCCGATCTTGTCGATGTTTCAGGCATGTCAGCACGGACTTTGTACTCGAGCTTCAGCCGCGCCCATGGAAAAGGTCCTATGGCCTACCTTAAAAGAGTGAAGCTGAGTCGATGCAGGGAGGCCCTCTTCGCAGCTGATCCGGAGGAAGAGCTTGTCGGCGATATCGCTGCAAATTGGGGTTTCTATCATCTCAGCAGCTTTGCGAGCGACTATAGGAGGGAGTTCGGTGAGTTGCCCTCTGAATCGCTGAAGCGCGCTGGTTAGGCTTCTCGTCGCGCGGGCGTCTGCGTTTTCTTGATCATGTCTGTCCGACTCCCGGTACCGTCTGCACGGTTAGTGCCCAGGGACTACACTAGCCGCTGCCGCCGCTTGCGTCGCGCGTTTCCCCTGTGGTAATGTCTGTACGGGTGCAAACGTTTGCACCGTTTTGCGACCGGGGGGCAAGTCAGGCGGATGATCAATCGGGCAGACCTTGAATCGCCAGGAACGGGGAGTTCCGTATCCGCGGCTGCGATGTTCTGAGTAACCTAATAGGACGTATTTTTCCTTAAGTTTCCTACGTGGTAAACTTTTCTAAGTGGTAAACTTATCATATGAGGCGAAAATCAATGAACAGCGAATTAATGGCCAGAACCAGAACTATATTTTGCGGTGGTGCGGCGTTCCTTGCGACCGTTCTGCTGTTTTCCTCGGGGACAGCTATTGCTCAGGACGATAGTGAATCCGTCACGGCAGGCGCGATGCTGGAAGAAATCATTGTTACGGCCCGTCGGCGCGAGGAGCGTTTATTGGATCAGCCCATGTCCATTGCGGCGTTCTCGAAAGAGCAGATGCAGGTATTGGGTATTTATAGCGTTGATCAGGTCAGCAAGTTTGTGCCGAATGTGACTCTCACGAGTGATGACCGCGCCAACAACACGCGTATCGTGATTCGCGGTGTTGGCGGTGGATTTCCGGATCCGGTTTTCGTCTTCGGTTCCGGCATGTATATCGATGGCCACTATATTCCCACCTCGCTAGGCGGGTATATGAGCACGATCGACATTGAGCGTATCGAGTTGTTGCGAGGTCCCCAGGGCACCTTGTTCGGCAAAAATGTCACCGGCGGCCTGGTCAATATTATCTCCACCAGGCCGCAAGCGGAATTTGATTCCAGCGTCCTGCTGCGCGTGGCTGAACATGGTCAACAGGACATTCGCGGAATGGTCAACATTCCATTCAGCGAGACGGTGTACGGGCGCTTCAGTGCGGCGTCGGAACAATTTGATGGCTACTACTACAATCAGAACCTGGACAGAGATTCCGGCAGTAGAGATACGAAATCGTTCCGGGGTGCGCTCAGGGTCCAGCCGAATGAAAACTGGACCATCGATTTATCTGCCTCCGCCTCGCAAAAACGAGACGACAACCTCGGTGGGCAGTGTCAGAACATTGCACGTGATGCTCCGCAGTGGGGCGGCGGCACGGGTAATCTGGAAAGGCGGCTCTACACAGGGGCCAGGGAAGACTTTTTTGCTATCTGCGACGCGGATGTCGCCGCTGGTGATTTCGTGAATTCCTCCGAAAAGGGCACCTTTTCGGATGTCGATGAAGAGTTCTACCAGCTGGGCGTCGAGTGGGATTCGGCCGGTTCCCTTGGGGCCTTGGAAAGCGCCAGGGTCAATTTCAGGGCGTCCTACCGGGACATGCAATACAATTATTTCGCAGATCGCGACTACAGTTCATGGCCGCTCGACTCCATCGGTACCGGCTCGAAAGATGGCCAGAACAATGAAACGACCGGAATGGAACTCATATTTACTGCGCAGGCAAGTGATCGGGTGAGCTTTACAGTGGGCGCGAACTACTTCGACGAGACCGCGTTAAACGGCTCGGATACGTGTTACAACCTTTTCGTGGACAACGGTGCAAACGATTTGGTCACTTGTCAGGACACGGGGCTGCATTTCGAACTGGTTCCGGATAATCCTAACGGTACCAACATCGATCCTGACCAGGACCCTGACCTTTGGCCGAATGCGCCCAGGATCAACGGCGGCGGACCCGGGCCGTTTGGCGGCGAGGTCAGCGTCTGGAACAAGTCTATCGGCATTTTTGGACACGTAACCTGGGACATCAACGATCTTTGGACACTTGATGTTGGTGGGCGCTTTACGGAGGACGACCGCGAGTTCCACAACTTCGAGTTCGCGTCAACGGGATGCGATGTCAGCCTCGATCCGCAGAATATGTGTGCCTACACGCTGCCAGTTGATCTTGCCCACGTGAATGACACGGGCTTTTTCAATCAGGACGATGACGTTTTCTCGGAGTTCACTCCGATGTTGAGCGTGACCCGGAACCTGGCGTCGGGCACCGGCATGTTCTACGGCCTTTACTCCGAAGGATTCCTGACGGGTGGTTTCAATACCGAGGTCAACGCCAACCTGCCGGTGGGCGGGCCGGATCTGAGCTACGGTCCGGAGCACGTAAAGAACTACGAGCTGGGATTCAAGGGTCAGTTCATGGACGGCAACGCGCAACTCATGGCCACTGTGTTTTATATGGACTATACGGATCAGCAGAAGTCTTTCGAACTCCCCAATCCGGACGGAATATTTGGCACCGAAGATCCAGTTGAACTCGTCACCAATATCGCCGATTCGTCCATCTCTGGACTCGAGCTGGAGTTTCGCGCCGCCTTCTGGGAAGGTGGCTTCGTTTCGTTTGATCTGGGGCTTATCGACAGTCAGATTGACAAGTACGAATATGAGGATCCGACGAACCCGGGCGAGATCATCGACAAGTCGAATATCCTTGTAAATGACTATACCCCGGACATAACAGCCAACGTCGCTATTGAGCATCAGTTCGATTTTGGCGGGGGTGGCTCGCTCACGCCGCGGCTCAATTGGAACTACCAGGGTGAGTATGAATGGGCAGCCGAAACAGGCAATTGGGAAGAGGGCACACCAGATTCCGGTTGTCACCAGGACGCGTATTCGACACTTGATGCGCGCATAACTTACAGGCCTGGAAAGGGTGACTGGCAGGTGGCGGCCATCGGCGGCAATATTACCGATGAGCGATACATCGAGTTCTGCGAGGCAGACCGCAATGTGTGGCTGTGGCGTTTGGGGCGGCCGGCCTGGTGGGGTATCGAGTTCACGGCGCACTTTGGCAGAAATTGACTGCTGGCTAAACTCGATCATAAAAACAAAGACGGCACCTCTTCGGAGGTGCTGTTTTGTTTGGCAAACACAACTTATTGAGTCGTTTCCTATTCCGACGTGATCAGCCGCATTACTTCCTCTGCGGCCTTACTAACTTCCTCGCGCGCAATACGATCGGCGGACTCGCCATCTTTGTTTCTAATGGCGGCAATCAAACACCTCAAGTTTTCGACACTTTCGGCAAGACGATTATGTGCCCGATCCGGGTGGGTGAGTCCTACGGCCCGCCATCGCCAGACACGGGCTTGAACCACGCCAAGCATTGACGCGAGAGATGGACTGGCAGCTCCCTGATAAAGCAAATCGTAAAATTTCGT
>Ga0255056_10000686_pt1 | contig 10453 bp, 10 predicted proteins | sample Cases_109_1_MG_FD_183639 | JGI IMG/M metagenome (GOLD analysis project Ga0255056, IMG submission 183639) | Seawater microbial communities from Amundsen Gulf, Northwest Territories, Canada - Cases_109_1 | ecosystem: Environmental > Aquatic > Marine > Gulf | place: Canada: Northwest Territories... | reverse complement strand
CGCTCCCCCCGCGTCGATCGCATTGACATCCATGTGGTCGGCAAGAAAGGGAATCAACTCGTCCTTGAATCCGGTGAGAACGTTGACCACCCCACCGGGAACATCGGAGGTGTCGAGAACCTCAGTGAAGGTGATCGCCGGCATCGGAGAATCGGTGGAGGCGAGCACGACGGCGGTATTGCCAGGCACTAGGACAGGGGCAAGACGCGAAACCAACCCGAGCAGCGAAGGCGACTCTGGAGCGATTACGCCAACTACGCCCGTCGCTTCGGGAGACGAAATGTTGAAGAAGGGGCCGGCGACCGGGTTGGGGTTGCCATAGACCTGTGCGAACTTGTCTGCCCACCCGGCGTACCAAACCATACGGTCGATCGATGCCGCCACCTCGACACCAGCAGCTGCCCTCGTTAGCCCGATGTCGACCAACTGCTCTTCAAAACTGCCGGACCGGTCCTCGAGTGTCTCGGCAATTCGATACAGAATTTGCCCGCGGTTGTATCCAGTGCGTTCCGCCCAGGAGGATTGTGCACCCCGGGCAATTCTGACCGCATCACGCAGGTCCTTCCGACTGCCCTGAGAGACCCGGGCAAGGATTTCACCATCAGATCCCATCGCGGGATAAGACCTTCCTGACTCCGACCGGGGGAACTTGCCGCCGACGTAGAGCTTGTAGGTCTTCTTGACCTGCAGCCGGCTCATCCCTCGTCCCAGTCCATGTAGGAGAGCAAGCCGTGGCGGCCACCTTCGCGTCCAAAGCCAGACTCTTTGTATCCGCCAAACGGCGATGTCGGGTCGAACTTGTTGTATGTATTGGCCCAGACGACCCCGGCTTTCAGCCGATCCGCCATCCAAAGGATCCGGGAGCCCTTGGAAGTCCACACACCCGCTGACAATCCATAGGGAGTGTTGTTGGCTTTCTCAACTGCTTCGTCCGGCGTGCGGAAGGAGAGCACCGAAAGTACGGGACCGAAAATCTCCTCCTGGGCAATTCGATGGGACTGGGCAACACCGGTGAACAGTGTCGGCCGGAAGTAGAAGCCACGATCAGGCAGGACACAATCGGGTTGGAACATCTCGGCGCCCTCGGCGAGCCCTACGTCAACCAGTTCATTGATCTTCTCCAACTGGGCGCGACTGTTGATTGCTCCGATGTCGGTGTTCTTGTCCATTGGGTCGCCGACCCGCAAGGTCGAGAGCCGCCGCTTCAGCTTGTCGACAAACCGATCGTGAATGTTCTCCTGGACCAGGAGGCGGCTCCCCGCGCAACAGACATGACCCTGGTTGAAGAAAATCCCGTTGATCACGCCTTCGACTGCTTGATCAAGAGGAGCATCTTCGAAGATGACATGCGCCGCCTTGCCCCCAAGCTCCAGCGTAAGTTTCTTAGAAGTGCCGGCCAACTCCCTTTGAATGATCTTGCCGACCGCGGTGGACCCTGTGAAGGCCACCTTGTCGATGTCGTGATGGGACACCACAAGAGAACCGGTGCCTCCGGCACCTGTGACCACGTTGAGCACCCCAGGGGGAAGTCCAGATTCAGCTGCAATTTCGGCGAAGATCAGCGCGGTGAGCGGGGTGGTCTCAGCAGGCTTGAGGACCACCGTGTTCCCGGTCGCGAGAGCCGGGGCGACTTTCCAAGCGAGCATCATCATCGGGAAGTTCCACGGGATGATCTGGCCAGCCACACCAAGCGGCCGCGGTCGAACTCCCGCGAAGGCGTAGTCGAGCTTGTCGGCCCATCCGGCGTAGTAGAAGAAATGGCCGGCTACGAGGGGAAGGTCTACATCCCGGGCCTCTTTGATCGGCTTCCCGCCGTCGAGGGTCTCCAGGACCGCCAACTCGCGCGATCGCTCCTGAATCATCCGGGCCAGCCGGAAGATGTGTTTGGCTCGCTCCGCACCGGGCATCGGTCCCCAAGTGTCGACATAGGCACGGCGCGCCGCGGTTACTGCCGCGTCGACATCGGCCTTACCGGCTTCGGCCACATCGGCCACATGTTCCTCGTTCGCCGGATTGATTGTCGGAAAATACTTACGGGACTTCGGAGCCCGGAACTTTCCATCAATGAACAACCCGTATTTGGGTCGAAGGTCGAGAATGGCTGTCGATTCGCGTGACTCTGCATACTCCCAGAGAAGGGGCTCGTGGGTTGTGGATGGGATCTTGGCTATGGCCACGTTCAGTCCTGGGTGAAGTAGTCGGGCGACGCGTATCTACCCGTTTCTAGCCAACGGATCTGCATGAGGACGTCATTGAGCAACGATGAGGCGCCAAACCTGAACCAGTCTGGCGACATCCAGGCTTCGCCGAGTGTCTCGTTGAGAACCACTAGGTACTTGATCGCGTCCTTCGACGTGCGAATACCACCGGCTGGTTTCATACCGACCATGACTCCGGTGGAGTCGTGGAACTCTCGGATAGCCTCCAGCATGACAAGTGTGACGGGAAGGGTCGCCGCCGGCTGGATTTTCCCCGTAGAAGTCTTGATAAAATCTGCACCGGCACCCATCGCCAACATCGAGGCACGTCGCACATTGTCGAGACCTCCGAGCTCGCCGGTTTCCAGAATCACCTTGAGATGGGTGTCGCCACATGCTTCTTTGACCCGTCGGATCTCGTCGAACACTTTGAAATACTCCCCACTGAGGAAAGCACCACGGTCGATCACCATGTCCACTTCATCAGCGCCTTCTGCCACAACCTGCTTTGTCTCGGCGACCTTCAAGGTTGTGTCGGCCATGCCGGACGGAAAATAGGTGGCAACACTGACGACACGAACCGTTGATGCCAGGGTTGCTCCGACCGCGTATTTGACCATGGCCGGATATACACATACCGCAGCCACCGACGGAACACTTGGATCAGTCGGATCAGGACGGATCCCTTTTGCCGACATCTGGATCACTTTCCCGGCCGTGTCTTTCCCCTCGAGCGTGGTCAGGTCGATCATCCGAATGATCAAATCAAGGGCGGCCCGCTTCGAATCCTTCTTGATCGAGCGTTTTGAAAGAGCGTCAACCCGCTCTACAACACCTACCTCATCCACAGACGGGACTGCCCGGAGAAAGGTGCGCAGGGTCGGCGTGGAGATTCGGTCCGGCAGGATCGATGTGCGTGCAGGTGCGAGGGTCACCGGCTGAATGTTACGCCGAATGGGCTAGTGGTCTAAGCCCCGGAGTTATCGGTGAGGTGGTAGGTGATGTCTTGAGCGATGCTCATGTCCATCACAAACCCAATCATTTCACCGGATTCGTCGTCGGGCATGTTGATGTCCATCACGAAATGTGTTGACGAGCTCAGCTCTGCCATGCGGGCGTAGCCGGTCTCGGCATCGAACCAGGTGGTCATGTTGGAAACCGTCTCGTCAATCGTGAATAGGAACCGCAAGTCCTCAACGAGCGCGTCCGACTCAGCGGTGCCATCTTCAGGCACGAATGCAGTGAAGAACCCGATCAAGAACTGAGCTAGATCAAACTCGATCATCGAAGTCACCGACTCGGTGTCGATTACCAAAACCTCATGACCATCAACGGTGTCGGTGCCAACCACCTCGGAGTTGATCTCGGTCGTAACCGGGTCTTCCGTCATGACACCGGGAAGCTCGATTGTCTCCGACCAGGTGTCACCGACCGTAACTTCTTCTTCCGAGAGTGGTGGGCCAACAAACTGGCCGGGTGTCATGCCGCTACCGGCAAAGTTGCCAAGGCTCCCGAGTCCGCCCAAGTCGCCTCCGAAGATGTCGCCCACCTCATCGTCCTGGGGAATGATGTTGCCCTGCTCATCAACCACAATCGTGATATCGATCGCCTCCATCTCGGCGAAGTCAGGAAGATCGGCCTCAATCGGCTCACCGTCAACTGTCCCAGTGACGGCAAGGTCGGTGAAGTCACCCTTGATCGTCACCTCAAATGTCCCCGGCTCAAGCCCTTCAGCCACTGAATGGGTGAAAGTGGTTGTACCGCTGAGATTGATCGCAACCTCACCTGGGATCTCCTCGTCACCAAGAGCAGCAGAGTCACCTTCAGCCATCATCTGGATGCGCTGATCGATACCCACGTCGTAGGTGTACGTCTCGCCGGCAACAAGCTTGTAGGAAAGGAGCATCGCGTCGGGAGCCGAAATCACCGCTTCCGGAGAGTCCGTAGTCGTGGTAATCGCGTCGGACTGACCTTCAGTCGACGACGGATCGGAACCGCCGGTCGATGGACCGCAAGCAACTGCAACCAGAGCCAGCACCGTAATAAGAATGAAGGTTCGAAAACGCATCCCCCTACGTTATCGGCAAGTTCCCCTTGTACATTGAGTGTGGCTAGCTTGCATCGTTCGTGAGTCCATGGACCCCGCTTGTCGCCGCCACCTTTGGGTGGGGTATTTCGGCCGTTCTCAGTCGTGCCGCGATCCTTCGCGGGGTGGACACTTTCACACTGGTTCCGCTGCGGATGGTGTTCGCCATGATCACCCTGCTTTTGGTGATAGCGGTCACCGGTCGCTTCCGCACCACGAGTCGTGAGTCGTGGAAAAGAGGTTTCGTGCTTGGGATAGTGGCAATGGCCATTCCAATGACCCTGATGACTCTGGCATTAGAGGATCTTCCCGTGAGTCTCAGTGGGCTATTGATTGCCCTGATTCCCCTGGCAACTATCGGAGCCGCCCATTTCGTGGTGCCAGGTGAGAGGTTTCAGGCACGGTCGTTTCCTGGTCTCCTGATCGCCCTGATCGGTTCGGCGGTCCTTGTCGGGATTGGTGGCGAGACCGTCGAAGGTGTGGGAAACCTGTGGCGCGGGGTTGGCTGGATGGTCATCGGCGTGGCACTGGCAGGGGTTGGCAGCGCCCTGAGCAGGAGGTTCGCCCTAGAAGTGCCCAGCGACCAGTTGGTGCTCCCCCAATTCACCGTCAACACCGTGGTGCTCCTTGTCGTGACACCGCTCTTGTTTGACGTTGACGTGGCTTCGGTGGACGGTGCGAGTTGGCTGCTAATCGTTGGGGTTGGCGCCATCGGGACCACACTGGCCTTTGCTTCGTTCCTGGTGGCAGCCGGAATGAACCCTGCATCGCGCCTTGCACTGACCGGCTACTCGGTGCCGGTGGTGGCCGTGACCTTTGCCGTTCTCTTCTTGGGCGAGACCATCACACTGGCCATTATCGGTGGGGCCGTTCTAATCCTCACTGGGGTCATCCTTGCCGAGCGGGCGACCCAGCACCTCTCTGCGGTCACCACCTCGCCCTAGATTCGCAAACCTCAGCTACTGCGCCCCGTTACCCTCCCCGGCCAATGAGTCGCCGCATCCTTGTCGCCGTTGCTTGGCCTTATGCGCAAGGTCCGCTTCATCTCGGGCACCTTGGGGGTGCTTACCTGCCGTCTGACATCTTCGCTCGATACCAGCGAACGGCTGGCAACGACGTGCTGATGGTGTCCGGCTCTGACGCCAATGGCACGCCGATCACCGTCAAGGCCGACGAGATGGGTATCACGCCGCGCGAAGTCGTCGACAAATACCACCCGATGATCCTCGGTTACTGGGAGACGCTCGGAATCTCCTTTGATCTCTTCACCACCACCATGACCGACAATCACCACACTGTCACCCAACAGTTCTTTCTTGAGTTGCTCGAGCATGGCTATCTGACCAAACGGACCTCCGAGCAGTTCTACGACCCTGAGACTGAGCGGTTCTTACCCGACCGCTACGTCGAGGGGACTTGCCCTCATTGTGGATATGAGGACGCCCGGGGAGATCAATGTGACAACTGTGGTCGCACTCTCGATGCCACCGACCTGATCAACCCGCGTTCGAAACTGAGTGGCGCTTCACCAGAGCGACGGGAGACGGAGCACTTTTTCCTTGACCTGCCAGCCCTGGCGCCAGAGGTTCGTGACTGGCTGAACACCAAGACATCGTGGCGCAAACACGTGAAGAACTGGGCGCTTGGCATGCTCGATGAAGTCCCCGAACGGGCGATAACCCGTGACATCGAGTGGGGTGTCGACGTGCCCGTCGACGACTTGGGTCCTGGCAAGCGAATTTATGTCTGGTTCGATGCCGTGATCGGCTACCTCTCGGCGGCAGTTGAATGGGCATCGAATACCGACGATCCCGATCAGTGGCAGAAGTGGTGGAAAGACCCGGATGCGGAGTCCTACTACTTCGTTGGAAAAGACAACATCCCTTTCCACGCAGTGATCTGGCCGGGAATGCTCATCGGACATGGGGAGCTGAACCTGCCGACTGACGTTCCTGCCAATCAGTACATCACCTTCAAAGGTGCCAAAGCATCGAAGTCAAAGGGAATCGGGCGCCCCATCGGCTGGTACAACGAGCGTCTCCAGCCCGACGGCCTCCGCTACGCGATCGGTGCCAACCTCCCTGAGCAAAACGACACCGACCTGAGCGATGAAGAGATCATCCGACGCATAAACGAAGAGCTGGTGGCGACGTGGGGGAACCTGGTTAATCGAGTCCTTTCCATGAGCACGCGCAACTTCGATGATCTGGTCCCAGAACCGGGGGACCTGACCGACGAAGATCGTTTGATTCTGGATCTAGGACCGGTGACCCTCGAGGCGGTGGGTGCTCATATTGAGCGGGTCGAACTTCGGGCGGGACTGCGATCCTCCATGGACGCCGCGTCGGAGGTCAACGCCTACCTCAATGCAACCGAGCCTTGGAACGTTCTCAAAGAGGACAAGGACCGCGCCGGCACCATCCTCTGGACTGCCATCCAGGCGATTTCGGCAATTCGGGTTGCCCTTTCCCCCTATCTCCCTTTTTCGGCAGCAACCATTGGAACGATGCTTGGCATCGGCTCTGAGGTGGAGGGCTGGTCGGCACCGGAGGTTGTAGGCGGAACATCTCTTGGGAAGATCGAGCCGGTTTTCGCAAAACTCGAGGACGACGCGCTAGACGACGTCGACGACGACTGAAACGCTATCCAACCAATCGGGGCCCAACCGGGGACAACCCTCATCGCAAGGTCAATCAGAGTCAGATAGGTTTCCCCGTATGGCACGCATCGGACGAATTACCGCAGGTTTTGGCCTGATCATTGCCGGCGTCTTCATGCTTGTCCTGCCCGGGCCCGGAATAATCACCATCATCGGTGGTCTAGCCCTCCTCTCGAAAGACCTGGTCTGGGCCGGTCGTGTAGCCGACTGGGCGCGAACTAAGTTCAGCTCGTCTTCCAACGGGGAAACAGATGGCTCGGGAGACATTGACTCGATCTAGCCGGGTGGGTAGACCCCCATGCCTTTGGCTTTCTCCGTCTGCCAGAAGATATCGCTGATCTCATCTATTAGATCCAGCAATTTTTGACCTTCGGCGGGATCTGCCGACTTCTTGGCTTCGCCCGCCTGGTGAATGGCACTCCAGAAGAGGCCATCGAGATTGGAAAACTCGGTTCGGTGGTCTGCCGTGAAAAAGTCGGCCCAGAGCACCATCAGATGGTGCTTCACCTCTTCGGCTTGCTTCTCTTTCAATGCGAGAGCGCGAGCCCTGAAGACCTCGTCATCTGACTCCTGATACTTCTGGGCGATCTTCAACACGGACAATGCCTCGATCTTTGCCTGTGCCGGGTCGTAGACCCCGCAATAGAGATCGCAATGGGCGTGAGCGATAGTTACCTGACGCATGGTTCTCCTTCTTATCTGGTCGGTGTCGGGACCATACTCATGACCCCACCATGACGATGAAGCGCTTCCGCATAGCCGAGGACTCGATGCGACCAGCACTGATTCCAGGTGAAGAAATCGTTGCAACCGGCTCCCGCCAACCGTCGGTTGGCGATGTCGTGGTTTTTCCTCACCCTGAGCTTGCGAACTTCTGGATGGTGAAAAGGGTGGCTGTGCCCCCAACGGCTCTCGGATCGAACCGTCTGTGGGTTCTGTCAGACAATCCTGAGGCAACACTTTCCGACTCGAGAACAATGGGTCCAATCGAAATCGAGCATGTTTTGACCAGAGTCGAGCGTCTCGACGAAACGACGTTTCGGGAGGGATGTGACCTGCTGGCCGCCGAGGACACGGCGTTGGCCGCGGCCATCGATCGTCACGGGGTCCCGAAGTTTTGGCATCGACGCCAAGGGTTTCCCGTCCTTGTGTTGCTGATCCTCGAGCAGCAAGTGTCGTTGGAGTCGGGCGCTGCAATGTACCGCCGTCTCGACGAGGCGACCGGCGGGGTGACCCCCCGACGAGTTTCTGCGCTGGGGTCGGACGGCATGCGCTCAATTGGGGTCACTCGACAAAAGACGGAATACCTCCTCGGTCTTGCTGATCTCGTAGTCGATGGCAGCTTCGACATCGATGGTCTCGACAAGCTGTCGGTTCCCCAGGCCAGGGCCCACCTGACTGAACTGAAGGGAATCGGCCTCTGGACCGCCGACGCATACCTGCTGTCGGCGCTTCGCCACGTAGATATGTGGCCTGTTGGAGATCGCGCTCTACAGGTTGGCGCCCAGGAGTTGTTGGGGATGGACTCGGTTCCAACACAAGACGAACTCGAGATCCTCGGCGAGCCATGGCGGCCGATACGAGCCATCGCTGCCCGCATCATCTGGCACGCCTACCTTATGGAGCGAGGTCGAGTGGAGCCCCCGGACCCAACTCTTGCGCGCGCGACCATCAACGATGCGTAGAGTCGAACATGTAATGACAGAGTTCGTCGTCGCGATGGAGAATCAGCCGGGACGACTTGCTTCGCTCACCGAGGCTCTAGCCGCCTTCGGAGTCAACATCGAAGCTCTCACAGCCTATGGTCACGATGGCGACGGCACCGTCCGCCTAATTGTTGACGATGCGGCCACCACGAGACGGGTGTTGAGCGAAGCAGCGCTGAGGAACGTAGAAAACACAGTGCTCACGGCGGTGTTACCTCACCGTCCAGGTGAGTTGGCGCGACTCACGCGATCGCTCGCCGACGCTGGGGTGAACATCGACGCCATCTACGTTCTGCGAGCCACTTCAGATGGCATTGAGTTCGCTGTTTCGGTCGACCAACCCGAAACAGCCCTTCCTCATCTTCAGGTCACAGGCGGAACACTCATCGAGTAAGACCGGGAGTAACGCTCGGCTTTTTCTAAGATCGTCCCGACATGCGCACCACAACTGCCTGGTTGGTCGCGTTCGGATTGATCCTGTCAGCCTGCAGTGCCAGTACGGCTGATCCGATCGACACCACAACATCTACTTCCGAGCCGACAACAACTTCCACCACAACCACCTCAACGACAATTCCGCCAACCACAACCACAACGGCGGAGACGTTTTCGACGTCGCTCGTCAACGGTCTCCCCGTAGAGGATGATGAGCTGCTTCAGCGCCGGCTGATGGTTGTCAAGATCGACAACCATCCCAGGGCGAACCCCCAATCCGGCATCGAAGAGGCCGACATGGTGGTGGAGCTGAGAGTGGAGGGGATAACGCGATTCTTGACCTTCTGGCACGAGTCCGATTCCGAGTACCTGGGGCCCAACCGCTCAGGTCGGCCAACGGATGCAGCCATTCTCGCCGGCTTCGAAGAACCGACCTTCGTCATCTCAGGCGCCCAAGCGTGGGTGCAGAGTCTCATCCGATCCAAGGGTGTGAACCTCATCAAGGAACTGTCGCAAGGAACCTTCCGGATTCCGGAGCGGAATGCGCCACACAACCTCTATGTAGACACCAACATTCTGCGTGACGTAGCCGATGATCGCGGATACTCCGATGCGCCACCCCTTGGCCCATTCTGGGAATTCGGGCCCCTCTCTGATTTCGCCGAAACGGCAAGCTCGGTCACCATCGACCTTGACAGCTCTGATGTCGTCTGGGATTGGGATCCGTTGACCAAGATGTGGCTGCGGACTGCGTACGGCAGAGATGGGACCTACCTCGACAGCGATGGGAAGGAACAGCGAGTCTCCGTTCCAATCCTCATCGTTCTTTTTACCGAGTCGTATACCGCCCACCCACCAGCGGGGGTGTCTGGTAGTTCTCTGCCGAGTTCCCGGGTCACCGGTTCGGGCAAGGCTTTTGTGTTCGCCGACGGTCTAGTGATTGAGGGGACTTGGGAGCGCGAGAGTGAGGAAGTGTGGTTCTCCCTCCTTGATGCCAACGGCGAGGTGATGTTGGTGCCACCAGGTAAATCGTGGATGTCACTGGTTCCAACCCACCTTGGCCTCACGATCGAGGAGTAGCGTCCCGGGCCGTGTCCGGACGTACCACAGTTGAGCGAGTCGCACATGCCTTAGAGGCTGCTCAAGCGTCTCAAGAGGCCCTCAATGCCTTCACTTCGATCGACAATAAGGGTGCACTCGAGCGGGCAGCGGCTCTGGATCAGAGGATCGAGGACGGTCACGACATCGGGCCGCTCGCCGGGTCACCGGTGGCAGTCAAAGACCTGATTGATCAGGCCAACCGCACCACAACAAATGGGTCATCCTTCTACCGGGTGACACCGGAACGGTCAGCGCTCTGTGTCAGCGC
>Ga0255056_10000684_pt1 | contig 10456 bp, 7 predicted proteins | sample Cases_109_1_MG_FD_183639 | JGI IMG/M metagenome (GOLD analysis project Ga0255056, IMG submission 183639) | Seawater microbial communities from Amundsen Gulf, Northwest Territories, Canada - Cases_109_1 | ecosystem: Environmental > Aquatic > Marine > Gulf | place: Canada: Northwest Territories... | reverse complement strand
CGACCGCACGCACAGCGTCATCGTGATGTGCACGCTCCAATTCGAGCTGCAAATCCATTGAAAGTTCTGTCGTGAATGCGTTCATGTTGTCCGGGCGGCTGATCGTTACAACCGCGACGGCGTCATGTTGCTCGTAATGAACGATCTCACTCATTATTCATATTCCTCGTAACGGGATTTGTTACATGTTGCGGCGGTACTCTCCGCCCACCTGGTAGAGTGCGAATGAAATCTGGCCGAGTGAGTTCGACTTGACCGTTTCCATGAGCTCCTCAAAGACATTGCCGCGTTCCCGTGCCACGGCCTGCAATCGTGACAGCGCCGCAGCGCTGTCGTCGCTGTGCGTCTTCTGAAAGGAACGAACCTGCCTGATCTGTTCGTGTTTTTCTTTATCCGTGGACCGAATCAACTCAAGCTTATGTACCTCGTCTTCCTGTCCCGCTTTGGGGAGGAAGGTATTGACCCCGATCAACGGCAGTGATCCGTCGTGTTTCCTGCTTTCGTAGTAAAGACTTTCGTCCTGAATCTTGCCGCGTTGATACATCGTATCCATCGCGCCCAACACGCCGCCGCGTTCGGATATACGTTCGAATTCCTCGAATACTGCCTCTTCGACAAGGTCAGTGAGTTCGTCGATGAGGAATGAACCCTGCCACGGGTTTTCACAGAAGTTGAGCCCAAGTTCGCGTGAGATGATCAATTGAATCGCGACGGCCCGGCGTACGGATTGCTCAGTCGGCGTCGTTATCGCTTCATCGAATGCGTTGGTATGCAGGCTGTTGCAATTGTCAAATAGCGCGTAGAGCGCTTGCAGCGTTGTACGAATATCATTGAAACTGATTTCCTGGGCATGCAGGCTGCGGCCCGATGTTTGTACATGATACTTGAGCATTTGCGAGCGCGAGCCGGCGCCGTAGCGTTCGCGCATCGCGCGTGCCCAAATGCGCCTGGCGACTCGACCGATCACCGAATATTCAGGATCCATTCCGTTCGAGAAAAAGAAGCTTAAGTTTGGTGCGAATTCATCGATACTCATGCCGCGTGCGAGATAGTACTCGACGATCGTAAAGCCGTTCGCGAGCGTGAAGGCGAGCTGGCTGATCGGGTTCGCTCCGGCTTCGGCAATGTGATAACCGCTGATTGACACGCTATAGTAATTGCGCACGTTTTGATCGATGAAGAATTGCTGCACGTCGCCCATCATCTTCATCGCAAATTCCGTCGAGAAGATGCAGGTGTTCTGTGCCTGGTCTTCCTTGAGAATATCGGCCTGCACTGTGCCGCGTACGCTTGCCAGCGTCTCGCTGCGAATACGATCGTAGGTTTCCGCATCGACGACTCTGTCGCCTGAAATGCCAAGCAGCCCGAGGCCCAGCCCGTCATTGCCTGGCGGCAATTCGCCGACGTATGTCGGCCGTTCGCGATTTCCAAACCAGGCATCGATGCGTTTCTCTGCTGCGTCCCACTCGCCGGTCTCGCGCAAATGCTTTTCCACCTGCTGGTCGATCGCCGTGTTAATGAAAAAGGCCAGAATCATCGGCGCCGGACCGTTGATCGTCATCGACACGGATGTAGTTGGCGCACATAGATCGAATCCTGAATACAATTTTTTCATGTCGTCGACGTTCGCGATCGACACGCCCGAGTTGCCCACCTTGCCGAATATATCGGGGCGCTCGTGCGGATCTTCACCGTAGAGCGTGACCGAATCGAACGCAGTAGAGAGTCTCGCAGCGTCCTGATCGTGTGACAGGTAATGAAAACGTCGATTGGTTCGCTCTGGCGTTCCTTCGCCGGCAAACATGCGCGTGGGATCTTCGCCGAGCCGCCGGTACGGATATACGCCACCCGTATACGGGTAGGCGCCCGGCAAGTTTTCCTTCGACAGGAACAACAGCAATTCGCCCCAATCGCGATAGTCCGGAGCGGCAATTTTAGGTATTTTCTGATGACTCAGTGATTCGCGATAATTTCTGCCCGTAATCTCGCGTCCACGCACCGTATAACTGAACTGCTCCGATCGAACGCATGCTTTACGTTCCGGCCACTCCTTGAGCAGGCCGATGGACTCGGCGGACATCTCCTTCAGAGCAGACTGATAGCGCTGACGCAGCACCATCAGGCTCTTATCATCCTTATCGGTCAGCGCTGCGGCCTTGTACGGGTCGAGCGCGTCGGGCAGAGCCGGGTCGGCCAGCAATCTGAGCGCCTCATAAAGGTGCTGCACTTCGCTTGCCATCTGCGCCTGATCCTTGGCCGCGCTGTTGACCTCTCTGCCATGTTCGGCAATCTCCGCGAGATAACGCACCCGGCTTCCCGGGATGACTGACGTCGCCCGTGGTTCCTTGACTGACACATCGATATCCGGCGTCAGGCTATCGGCATCGATGCCGAGTTTTTCTACCACGCGCCGACACAATTCAACGAACATCCAGCTGACGCCCGGATCATTGAACTGGCTGGCAATGGTCGGATACACAGGAACTTCATCATCCGCTGCCGTAAAAGCGAGGTGATTTCGTTTCCACTGTTTACGAATATCGCGCAAAGCATCTTCGGCGCCGCGCTGGTCGTACTTGTTCAGGACGATGAGATCCGCGAAATCGAGCATATCGATTTTTTCGAGCTGACTGGCGGCGCCATAGTCGCTGGTCATCACGTATACCGAATAATCGACGAGATCGACAATCTCACTATCACTTTGGCCGATACCCGCGGTCTCCACGATGACGAGATCGAAACCCAGTGATTTCAGAAACAGGATGTGGTTGCCGAGCATCTCGCTGGTTGCGAGGTGCTGCCGGCGCGTCGCAATCGAACGCATGTAAACGCGCTCCGAGCGCAGCGTATTCATGCGAATACGATCACCGAGCAAGGCTCCGCCCGTACGCCGACGGGTTGGGTCCACGGCCAGGACAGCGATACGCATATCCGGAAAACTCGCCAGAAAACGATTTAGAATTTCGTCGGTAACGCTGCTCTTGCCGGCGCCGCCAGTCCCCGTGATGCCGATAACGGGTGCCTGACCGGCCTTGACCTGCCACTCCTTGCGCTTTTTCAGAAGTGAGGCTTCGTCAAACAGGCCTTCCTCAATGGCCGAAATCGTCGCCGCCACATCGACCGCTGAATCTCGTTCAACGGTTTTTGGCGCCTGGGTATGTCGCCGTCCCGCAACCGTGCGCGCAACAAGGTCCTTGATCATCGCCTCCAATCCCAGTTCCATGCCGTCGTGCGGGTGGTATATGCGCTCAACCCCGTAGTCCATCAGCGCGCTGATTTCTTCGGGCGTGATCGTGCCGCCGCCACCGCCGAATACCTTTATGTGTTCCGCATTGAGCTCGCGCAATCGGTCGATCATGTAACGGAAGAACTCGTTGTGGCCGCCCTGATAGGAACTGATCGCTATACCGTCCGCGTCCTCCTGAATCGCGGCACGCACGATGTCATCGACGCTGCGATTGTGGCCAAGGTGCACAACCTCGATGCCCTGCGCCTGGATAAGGCGACGCATGATATTGATGGCGGCATCGTGGCCGTCAAACAGCGAGGCGGCAGTGATAAAACGCAGTGGGACTTTTTCGGCGTCGCCCGACACGCCGGGAAGATCGCTGGCAACAGTGCTCATCGAGTGGGTCTCCGGGGAAAAACAGCAGAAAATCTCCGCCCGTGGGAAGAAACTTAAGTAAAATCAGCAATTTCCGCTGTTGCAAAAATTTTAATGTAGATTAAAATAATCCAGATTCAGCAATAAAACAAGGGCCAGATCGACGAATGAATGCGACGACATCAAGCGGCACAGCAGAGGAAACGCGCTTTTCTTTGCAACGCGACCGAATGCTGCGAGCTGCAGCGCACTGCTTCAACCAAAAAGGCTACAGTGGCACCTCACTCAAGGACGTCGCCGACCGACTTGGACTGACGGATCCCGCGCTTTATTACTATGTGCGCAGCAAAGAGGAACTCGTCTATCTTTGTTATTTGCGGGCCGCCGAGGTCGGTCGCGAGGCCATGCAATTGGCCATTTCGGAAGGCGCGAACGGTTTTGACAAGGTCATGCTGTATTTGCGCCACCATGTGGATTTCATGGTCGGCGAGCGAGGACCGATCGCTATCATGAGCGAGATTCCGTCGCTCAAGCCAACGCATCGCGAAGAGGTGCTCGAGCTATCGCGCAGGCACAGCGCCGCTTTCGAGGCGCTGATTGAGGAAGGCATCGCCGACGGCAGCGTAGCGCCTTGTGATGTCCGCATGACCGGCAACGCGATCATGGGCGCCGTCAACTGGATTCCGAAGTGGTATCACGGCGACGAGGCAGTCGCCGGGCAAATCGTCGAAGAATTTCCGCGGATTCTGTCCGGTGGATTGCGCCACCAAAGTTAACTAAGGTCTCACCGGACGATCGGCTATCGTGCCAACGAAGTCACTGACGATTATCTCAAGCTTATCGATATCAACTTTATCCGGATCGGTATTCAAATCCGGCATGTTCAGTTGTTTCGCTATGAATTTCAGTCGTAACTCAATTCGCTTACTCACCTGACCAAAGTATTGATCGGCTGACATGCTGCCCCCTGACCTCGCATCAACAATCATGACTGGGCTACCGCGCGCGGACAGTCTCGAACCCGTCTGGTTCGCCAACACATCGAGGTCGTCCCGGACAACGTCCAGCAACAAGACCACGTCGCTGTATTCGCGCCGCAATTGCAAATACAGGCTGTCCGAACGAATGAGGTCGACGTCACTGAACAGGCTCAGAATATGATCGCGTTCGTTCTCGAATTCCTTGTAAGAGCGTTCCGCCGCGAGCCGATACCAGGCAGAAGCCAGCACCGGATCCTCCTCGACGGCGGTTCCGGTCAAATACATGTAGCCAATCATGTACTGCGCATACTTGTCTCCGATCGGCACAAGTTCGTTGCGGTAAATAAAATACGCGCGGCTGTGCTCGCCCTGCTCGTACAGCTCCTCGACTCGTTCCTGGATTCTCATCGTCTTCGAATCGACGGCGCTACCGGGAAACGGGCCGGCGCTCTGGGCATAAGCAGCCGGAGCTGTCAGACAAAACGCGACAGCGGCAATTATAGTCAGCCTGTTGATTAACGCACTCCTGATTCGAAATCGAATACAGTGATAGTTTGTTTGAGTGCTCCAATACATGCAAAGTTCCGACGCTAATCGACGAAATTTGGCGTCCGGTTTTCGATCGTCGCGCGAACCGCCTCGCGCTGATTTTCGCCGCCGAGGAGCGCGGACTGCAAGCGTGCCTCAAGCGCGAGTGCTTCAGCCTCCGGAGCGCTCCAGCCAGCGTCAAACAGCTGCTTCATCGACCGGACGGCGCTCGGCGATCGGTGTGATATCTCTTCGGCCAGGCTGTTGGCTGCTGCCAATGGCTCGTCATGCATCCGGGTTATTAGACCGATTCTCATTGCTTCTGGCGCATCAATGACGCGCGCCGTGTAGGCCAGTTCCCGGATTCGATCGAGCGGTACGATATTGCGGGCTGTGGTCGAAATCGCCATATCCGGAATGATGCCCCACTTGGCTTCCATGATGGAAAGCCTGGCATCCGGGGAGGCGTAGCGAATGTCGGCGCCCAGGGCGATTTGCAGACCGGCGCCAAACGCCACACCGTGGATCGCACAAATGACCGGAACCGGCACTTCGCGCCACACGTAGGCGGCGCGTTGAAAAAGATTGGCGGGAGAAGGCGCTTGCGGGGCCATTGTTGCGGCCTCAATGCCCGGGCCATCCGCTCCGAAAATGCTGGTGTCGATGCCTGCGCAAAAATTCTCACCGCAACCCGAAAGGACGACGACGCGAACTGAGCTGTCGGCGCTTATGCGGTCGCCGACCTCTGACAGTTCGGCAAACATTTCGAGGTTGACGGCGTTCATTTTCTCGGGACGATTCAGCCTGACGCTCGCGACGTGCGCGTCGATGTCCACTGACACAGTGCTGCCCATCAGAATCCCCTTTGGTCGACGCTACAGGATCAGGTCGCCAGCGTACATTTACCGTTACGAACGACAAGCAGATCGCGCTCTTTGACCGAACACTGGAACGACACGATATTGCCTTCCTGCCACATGTCGGTCGTAATCGTATCACCCGGCAATACCGGTGAGGAAAAGCGTGCGTCCATGCCGGTAATCAAGGTGGCGTCATAGTCACAAATCGTTTTCAGGATCGCGTGGCAGGCGACGCCATAGGTGCACAGACCGTGCAAAATGGGCACGTCGAAACCCACGGAATCCGCGAGTCGCGGATCTGCATGCAAGGGATTCCGATCGCCGTTGAGGCGATACAACAAGGCCTGGTCCTTGCGTGTGCCGAGATCGCAGGAAAGATCGGGTTCACGGCGCGGCGCCCGGTGCGGTTTCGGCCCCTTGCCGTTGGGACCGCCGAATCCGCCGTCACCGCGCGCAACGATCGTATTGCCGATCGTGAAAAGGACCGTATTGTCCGACGCCAATCGACCCTCGGCCTCGAAGAGCACTATGGCGCCGAGTTTTGGACCACGATCGTAGACCGCGACAATTCGCTTGTTGATCAAAAGATTGGCGGCAGGCGGCAGCGGCCTGTAGAGCTGCATGCGCTGCTCGGCGTGTAATACCTGGCTGAAGTCCCAGCCGAGATCGGGCGGAAACATGTCCGGCACAAGCACTGTCGCCATCGCAGGAAGGGTGTTTGGCGGTCCGTCAATCTCCGACACAAACGGCAATTCCCGCCGATTTAACGGATCGCGGGCGATGCCGATACTCAGGGCATACAGGATGGTTTCTGTGTCGCGATAGGTGAGCGGCAGGTCGACGACGGATGTCGCCATAAGTTGATCGTAATCGAGCGCCATGGTCCCTTGATTCGTGTTCGATTTGGCCGCGGAATTCTATTAGCCCGCAGACCCCGACCGCAAGTCAAGGATTACATTCTGAATATACCCAGGCTGGATTCCGGCTCGCCGGGCCGATTCGCGGCTGCGGAGAGCGCCTGCGACAGCATCGAGCGGGTGTCCACGGGATCGATGACGCCATCATCCCAAAGGCGGGCGCTGGAGTAGTACGGGTGTCCCTGAGCGTCATACTGCTCGCGGATACCCGCCTCAAATGCGAGTCGTTCCTCTTCCGGCCACAGGTCGCCACGGGCCTCCATGCCGTCCTTCCTGACAGTCGACAACACGCTTGCGGCCTGCTCGCCCCCCATGACTGAAATGCGCGCGTTTGGCCACATCCAGAGCATGCGAGGGTTGTAAGCGCGCCCGCACATCGCGTAGTTGCCCGCCCCGAAAGACCCACCGACGACGACGGTAAATTTCGGCACGCTGGCGGTTGCAACCGCATTGACCATCTTCGCGCCATCTTTCGCGATGCCGGCATGCTCCACGCGTTTGCCGACCATGAAACCGGTGATGTTTTGCAAGAACAGTAACGGGATGCGCCGCCGATTGGACAACTGGATAAAGTGCGCGCCCTTGCGCGCCGACTCGGGAAACAGGATGCCGTTGTTCGCGACAATTCCTACGGGATTGCCATCGATATGCGCGAAGCCGCAGACCAGCGTCGAACCGTAAAGTTTCTTAAATTCATGAAACTCCGATCCGTCAACGAGCCGGGCAATGATTTCGCGAATGTCATACGGGAAGCGCGGATCGCGGGACACGATGCCGTAGATGTCTTCAGCTGGATAGACTGGATCAGCAGGCTCGCGCAGGGCGAGATCCGGCGATTTACGGCGATTCAGATTCATGACGATGTCGCGCGCAATTTCCAGCGCATGAGTATCATTATCCGCGAGGTGGTCCGTGACACCTGAAATACGCGAATGCACGCTGCCGCCGCCCAGGGTCTCGGCATCGACGACTTCGCCCGTCGCAGCTTTTACAAGTGGCGGGCCGCCTAGAAATATCGTTCCCTGATCACGGACAATAATGGCCTCGTCGCACATCGCAGGCACGTAGGCGCCACCCGCTGTACACGAGCCCATGACAACTGCTATTTGTGGAATGTTGGCCGCGGAGAGTTGGGCCTGATTGTAGAAAATACGACCGAAATGATCCCTGTCCGGAAAGACCTCGTCCTGACGCGGCAGGAATGCTCCGCCTGAATCAACGAGGTAGATGCACGGCAAATTATTTTGCTGCGCGACTTCCTGCGCCCGCAAGTGCTTTTTGACTGTGATGGGATAGTAAGTACCGCCCTTCACGGTCGCGTCGTTGGCAACGACCATGCACTCGGTCCCGTGAATCTGACCGATGCCAGTGACGATTCCCGCCGATGGCACTTCATCCTCATACATTTCGTGCGCCGCAAGACGTCCAAGCTCCAGAAACGGCGAATTGTCGTCCAGCAGCATTCGAATTCGGTCACGAGCCAGTAATTTTCCACGAGACAGATGCTTCTCACGCGAGCGCGTCGAACCGCCCGTCAAAACTTTTTCATCGAGCGCTCGAAGGTCTTGAACCTGGGTGACGATTGCCTCGCGGTTCTTTTCGAAATCGTCCGAGCTGCGATCGACTTTGGTCTTGATAACGGGCATAGAGTCTCGCTTGGGTGTCACTTGCTTGTGTTAAAGAGTTCCCTGCCGATCAGCATGCGGCGAATCTCGCTCGTGCCCGCACCAATTTCGTAGAGTTTGGCGTCGCGCATCAGACGTCCCGCGGGGAATTCATTTATGTAGCCATTGCCGCCCAGCACCTGAATCGCTTCGCTGCCCATCCAGGTCGCTTTTTCGGCAGCCAACAGGATACATCCGGCCGCATCGAAACGTGTAGCCTGATTTTGATCGCAGGCCCGGGCGACCGCATAACAGTAAGCGCGGCAGGAATTCAGGCTGGTATACATGTCGGCCAGCTTCGCCTGCATCAACTGAAATTCGCCGATCGGCTGACCGAATTGTTTGCGATCGTGTAGATAGGGAACGACGACGTCCATGCATGCCTGCATGATGCCGAGCGATCCACCGGACAAGACAACGCGCTCATAATCAAGCCCGCTCATCAATATCGCGGCGCCCTTGCCTTCCTCTGCCAGTAAATTTTCGGCCGGCACGCGACAGTCCTCGAGCAGCACCTCACTGGTATCGGAGCCGCGCATGCCTAGTTTGTCGAGCTTTTGCGGTGTCGAAAATCCTGGCGTGCCCTTTTCGACAATGAAGGCGCCGAGTTTTCGATTTTCCGCGTCCGTGACGGCGTAAATAATCATCGTATCGGCTTGTGGCGCATTCGTGATCCACATCTTTGATCCGTTCAGGACCCAGGCATCGCCATCACGAACGGCTTTGGTGCGCATGCCCATCACGTCGGAACCGGCCCCGGCCTCACTCATTGCCAATGCGCCGAGATGTTCGCCGCTGACCAGTTTCGGCAGATATTTCTCTTTTTGGTCGGCATTGCCCCAGCGGCTAATCTGATTCACGCACAGGTTGGAATGCGCTCCGTAAGACAAGCCGACCGACGCCGATGCCCGGGAGATTTCTTCCATGGCAACCACATGCGCGAGATAACCCAGCTCCGAGCCGCCGTATTCGCTGCCGACCGTTATTCCCAGTAGTCCCAACGCTCCCAATTCGGGCCACAGGTCGAGTGGGAACTCGTTCTCCCGATCGATCGCCTCGGCGCGTGGCGCGATCCTGTCCGCGGCAAAGTCGCGAACCGTATCGCGCAGCAGATCGATCTCTTCGCCGAGACCAAAATCAAAATGGAACATGTAGAGCACCCGATGTTGTCAATTGCGTAGCCACATTGTCGACTGCCACGCTACGCCGCTATATACCACGTCGTTGGTAGCTGGCGAAATCAGTGTTCAGAGAGCGAGTCGATGAAGCGGGAAAACAACTCGAACTGAGACGTGATTCCCAGTTTCGAGAACAGATTTCGCTTGTGGACCATCACGGTGCCTGGGGCTATCGAGAGCCGTTTCGCGATCGCTTTGGTCGAAAAGCCGCGTAACAATAGCTGAGTCGTTTCTCGCTCGCGCCGCGTCAGTAATGGCTCGCCGAAGTTTTCGAAACACTCGGTCAGACGCCGGTGCAGGTTTTTATTGCGCTCGTCCTTGTTCTCTCGCGATTGCCAACGATCCCAGATATTAAGCATGGCCGAATGCACGATCGATTCGATCTGCCCGAGGCGATTCAGTTCGGTCATCGTGAAGCGACTTTCGCGCCGCCCTACAACCAATGCAACGGTGCTGCCCGCCTCGACATCCAGCAGAAAATCCATCTCGTCCGTCAAATGCGTGCGTTCACAATACTGGCGGTAGTACTCCGAGGACCGGAAGCGATCCGGCGCTTCGTCACGATATCGACATATGCCCGGCTTTTTATCCCGCAATGCCAGTTGATACAGCGGATCGAGCAAGTAGGGGCCAGCCAGGTAACGATCGAGGTAGTGCCTTGCCCCGGCCGCATCCAGTGTGTGGTGCAGGATTTCGGGCGGCGCGTCGTGATGAAAGGCCAGAAG
>Ga0255056_10000683_pt1 | contig 10467 bp, 9 predicted proteins | sample Cases_109_1_MG_FD_183639 | JGI IMG/M metagenome (GOLD analysis project Ga0255056, IMG submission 183639) | Seawater microbial communities from Amundsen Gulf, Northwest Territories, Canada - Cases_109_1 | ecosystem: Environmental > Aquatic > Marine > Gulf | place: Canada: Northwest Territories... | reverse complement strand
GTGGGAGGAACAGCTTTGTTGCCTGCCCGTCGGCGATTTCGCTCAACGTCTTCAGGTACTGGATGGCGATCAGGTCCGGCGTCGGGTCACCGGTGTGGATGGCGCTGAACACCCGTTCGATCGCCTGCCCCTCACCCTCGGCGACGGTCAGCTTCTGGAACTTCTCGGCTTGGGCGACCTCCTTGATCGCCTCGGCCTGACCCTGGGCCTGCAAGATCTGCGACTCCTTCACGCCCTCGGCGCGGAGGATTGCCGACCGCTTCTCACCCTCGGCCTCGGTAACGACCGCACGGCGCTCGCGCTCCGCCTTCATCTGGCGGTGCATCGCCTGGGTGACGTCGACCGGAGGATCGATGCGCTGGATCTCGACACGCACGACGCGGGTTCCCCACACGTCTGTCGCCTCATCCAGAATGGTGCGCAATTCGGTGTTGATGATCTCGCGCGAGGTCAGCGCCGAATCGAGGTCCATGTCACCGATGACGTTCCTCAGGTTGGTCTGTGCCAGCTTGGTGGCCGCCAGGATGAAGTTGGCAACGTTGTACTTCAGCTTCACCGCATCGGTGGCCTGGTAGTAGACGACCGCATCCACCGTCACCACCACGTTGTCCTTGGTGATGACCTCCTGAGGCGGCACATCGACGACCTGCTCACGCATGTCGACCTTCGGCATCTTCTCGACAAACGGCACGATCAAGTGAAAACCAGGCCCCACCGTCTTGCGATAGCGACCGAAACGCTCGACCAACCCCACTTCGTGCTGCTGGACGATCTTGATGGCCAGAGCCACATAGACGACAAGCAGGACGATGAACGCTGCAACTACGACGGCTGCTGTACCCATCTCAACTCCTCTCTAGACAATCACACTTGCCCGTTGTCTGATTCGACAACGAGCCGGGTGCCGCGCACCTCTCTGATCACAACTTCCTCACCGACGGGAATCTCGTCATCGCCATCGGTCGTGGCACGCCACTGTTCGGTCTCCATCCGCACCGACCCGGTCCCCGCGAGGCGATTGATCGGCTCGAGAACAACGGCCGTCTTGCCGTGGAAACGGCCGCCACCGGCGGGCTCCGTTCCATCGCTCTGCTCTTGCCTCGCAAAGCGCTGGAGCACGGCGAGAAACACCACGGAAACGACGACGAATGTCACCAGCTGGAGCGGGAACCCCACGCCCATGAAGGCGAGCACCGCCGCAGCCGACGCCCCGACGGCGAACGGCAGGAGGAAGAAGCCGGCCGTAAGTAGTTCGCCGATGCCGAGGATGACGGCTGCGCCAACCCATATCCATTGCCATTGTTCTGCGTCCACGTTGTCTCCTTTCGGTGCAAGAATCGCGATCAAGGCAAAGGCAAACGCCAGCACCCCGATCGTCAACCACATCCACCTCGACGATGACGATGAAGAGTCTTGTACCTCATCTGGCGGTGGCGAACCGCGGTAGATTGCGGCCCACTCCTCGGCAAAGGCGTTGAGGTCGGTTCCGACGACGGTGTCCACCGACTTTCCTTCGGCGCTGGCGGCGTCGAGATGGGTTTGCAACTCTGCGCGCATTTCTGCAATCGTTTCCGCTGGCACTCCGGTCGACGCCCAATACTTCGCACAGCCAGCGAGGACCTGGTCGATCGTGCGGTCAGTCATCGCCAACACCTCCGTTCAATACCGACGCCACGCCGGTGCTCAATGCCTCCCACTCACCCGTCCAGCGATCCAGGTGCGACATACCTTCCGATCCGATGCGGTAGTACTTCCTCGGTGGGCCGCTGCCGTCGGTCTCGACGAAATATCCGTCGACCATGCCGGTCTTCTGCAACCGGGACAGCGCCGGGTAGATGCTTCCCTCGCTGACCAGCCGAAGGCCGCGGTCCTCGAGCTTCGCCGCCATCTCGTAGCCGTAACTGGGCTCCTCCGCGATCAGCGACAGCAAGCACATGTCGAGCACACCCTTGAGCAGCTGTGAACTGTGGTCCACTCGGATCCCTCCCCTCAACCGCGAAATCGGCGCCTATGTCGAGGTTCGCTATATATCTTGCTTCATAGGATATCATGGAATCCCGCAGTGAGCAAGGACGCATAACTCAGGGTCTCGATATTCTTTGCCAGATGGCCGTTCCACAAGCACCACAGGCTGCCGTTCCGGAAACCCAGCGCAAGTCCCGCATCATCGGGCCGATCGGCGTGCTCGCCACTATCGCGGTTGCCGGCATTTTTGCCATCAGCTTGCTGCTGGCCCAGATTCCCTCGTTCAGCCTCCCGTCATTCATCGTCGGCGAGGAGTACCAGGACGTCGGCATCGTGGTCGTCAACGAAATGCAGGATCTTGCCGAGTTGACCACGGTCGAGATGGTCGAGACGACGACCATCGAGCGCGGCGACGACCACGGAATTCTCAACATCGCGCTCGGCGACTCACTGCACCTGTTCGCAGTGGCCAGGATCGGTGCAGGTGTTGACCTCTCGTTGCTCACTGAGGATTCGTTCACGGTGAACAACGAAACGGGCGTTGTCGAGATCGAGATCCCCAGGGCCCAGGTCTTCTATGCGTATCTCGACTCGGACAGCACCACGGTGCTCGACCGAGACACGGGTTTGCTGACCAAGGGTGACGATCAACTCGAGTCGAACACGCGCGCCGAAGCCGAGCGCATCCTGGTGGCCCAGGCGGTCAGCGCCGGCATCCTCGACAGGGCGCAGGCGAATGCGGAGGATGTCCTCACGGGGTTCTTCCGCAGCATGGGCTACACCGATGTGGTCATCACCACCGGTGGAAACCAGTAGCCGCAGCATTTACCAGCGATTTCCAGCTGCGCGAATTCTTTCGCAAGGGGCTAGTTATGCGCCTATGGTGCCCTAGGGGCGTTGCCCCGCTGGGCAGCGGGCGGGGGCTGTAACACAGTCCAACAGGCAGGTGGCATATGCGGTCGAGGCACGATCGATTGCTCGATCTGGCTGAACGCCGGCTCAGCTTCGCGCTCGAACTTGGCGTGGCGTTTCGTCGTCTCGAGAACGACAAGCTCGACGATGCCACGCTGATCCTCGACGATCGCACGCTGCTCGACTTCAGCACCTGCTCTTACCTCGGGCTCAGCCGTGATGCGCGCCTGAAGGATGCCGCCATCGATGCGGTGCAGCGCTTCGGAGCCAGCTATTCGTCTTCACCCGCCTACACGGCGCTGCCGCTCTACGACGAGCTCGAGGATCAGTTGCACAAGATGACCGGTGGCGCCATCGCGCTGGCGCAGACCACCACGCTCGCCCACCTCGCTGCACTCCCGGTGCTGGCTGGCACCGAGGACCTTGTGCTGACCGATGCCCAGAGCCACGAGTCGCTGCATCTGGCGATGAGTGCGCTTCGAGGCAATGGGGTGACGGTCGAGACCATCCCGCACCGGGACATGGTGGTGCTGGCACACCGCCTCGCCGAAACGGCCGGCAACTTCCACCGGGTCTGGTACGTGGCCGACGGCGTATATTCGATGCACGGCGACACGGCGCCCGTGGAAGACGTCGCCGCGCTTCAAGGCGTCTATCCCAACCTGTACACCTACTACGACGACGCCCACGGGTTCTCATGGACCGGCAAGAACGGCCGGGGCCACGTGCTGTCGCGGGTACCGCTCAACGAGCGGATGGTCGTTGCGGCCGGCCTCAGCAAGTCGTTTGCAGCGATGGGCGGCGTGCTCATCTTTGGTGACGGTGGTCTTGCCAGCAAGGTCAGGCTGCTCGGCGGTCCGATGACCTTCTCCGGGCCAATCCCCCCGGCAGATCTCGGCGCCGGTGTGGCCTCCGGCGAGATCCACCTCAGCGAAGAGCACGAGGCACTCCGAGCTCGCCTGAAGGAAGACATCGCATTCGTACGCTCCGAGGTGCTGCGGCTCGGCATACCGGTAGTCGCGATGGAGGAGACCCCGATCTGGTTTGTGCGTGTCGGATCGACCGAGCAGACCGGCGACATGATGCTGCGGCTCATCGACGACGGGTTCTTTGTCAACGCCGCCGCCTACCCACTGGTGCCGGTCGGCCAGTCGGGCATCCGGTTCATTCACACGCTTCGCCATGACCGCCAGCAGATCACCGCGCTGCTCGAGTCCATCGCCCGCCACCTGCCTGAGGTCGGGGAACAGCCCCATATCGTCATCGATCTGCGCGACGAGGCCGAAGCGCTGATCAGCGTGGAAGACGGACCGGCAGACTACGCGCAGCCGGCCGCCACCCACCACCGTGTGCGACCCGCACACCGGTCCTGAATCGCTACACCAAACGCAGAATCTGACCGATAATGCGCGGATGCGTTCGCTGGACGTGACGCGACGAGGGCTAGCCAGGTTAAGGGCACGCGTCCCTTGGTACGCGCTCGCCGCCTACGTCATCATCGCCGGAGCCCTTGCGCTGAGCCTCTTGGGTGACGCCGAGCTGCGGCAACTGGTGGCGCCGATCGGGATCTTCGCCGGTAGCGCAGCCGCCGGTTTCGTGTTCATCCGGAAGGCCCAACAGGTGGACCCGGGAGAGCGCCGCGCCTGGACGCTGGTCGGTGTCGGCTTCGCCGTCGCTGCAATGGGTGTCGTCGTTCTCGCCCTTCAAGTCACGATGACCGGCGATGCACCCACCTTCGGCCCAATCGACCTGTTCTTCCTCGGGAGCTACATCTTCATCATCGTCGGGTTCGCACTTCTCCCCCACGCCGCCGGCGATCGGTTGCACCGGGCGCGCATCGGCATGGACGGCCTCATCGGTGCGGTCTCGCTCGCGGTGCTGGCCTGGGTGTTCTTCTTGAGCAGGATCGTCGCAGGACTCGCCGAGGCTCCCGTCTGGGAGCGCCTCATCGGCTCTCTCTATCCGCTGCTCGACGTCGGCATCATCGTCATCATCGTGATCGTCATCCTGCGCCGATCGAGCTACCGCTTCGATCCAAGGCTGCTGCTGTTCGCAATAGCGGGAACGCTGCAAGCCATCGCCGATGTCAGCTTCTTGGTGTCCGGGGTCGGGAGCAGCTTCGCCGAGGCGGAGCTGCTGTTTCAAGTGTATCTGGTGGCCGTGGCGCTGTTCCTGACCACCGCGCTCATCGTCGACATCGAGCCCGAGCCGCGCGAGTACGCCGATCGCAGCACGCCGCTGTGGTCGCTGCTGGCGCCGTATGGCGCGGCCGTTCTCATGGTGCTCGTGTTGGTGGCCCGTCTGGCCGACTCCGAGGTCGATACCGGCGACCGGGTGCTCCTATTCGCCACGTTGCTGGTTGCCGTCCTCGTCATTGTTCGCCAGGCACTCGCCATCAGGGAGAACCGGGTGCTAGTGGAACAGCACCGGACCGACCTCGTATCGTCAATCTCCCACGAGCTTCGCACGCCGCTCACCGCCATGGTCGGCTTTCTCGCAATACTTCACTACAACGAGGTCAGCGGCCCGGGCGAACGGGCTGAGATGATCGGCGTCGTCCACCACCAAGCCAACTACCTGGCTCGCATCGTTGAGGATCTGCTCCTCCTCGCCGACGGAGATCCCAGCCAGATGCCGCTGACGATCGGCGCCGTCAACGTCCGCGTCACCATCGATCACGCCCTCAACTCGACGGCGATCAACCACGATCGAGTGACAGTGGATGCGGGCCCCGGCCTCATTGCCCATGTCGACCCGGAGCGTCTCGAGCAGATCTTGGTCAACCTGATCACCAACGCCGATCGCTATGGCGGTGAGCATTGCCTGATCAGGGCCTTCGCCCGCGGCGCGACGCTGGTCCTCGAGGTTCACGACACCGGAGCTGGTGTGCCAAAGAAGCACGAGTTGGTGATCTGGGATCGCTTCGAGCGGGGCCCAAATCGCTACAACGCCTCGGTGCCTGGTACCGGAATCGGCCTCGCCGTAGTGCGAACCATCGTCGAGGCTCACGGCGGAAGAGTGGGATACCGTCGCTCTGAGGATCTCGGCGGCGGCTGCTTCTGGGTCGAACTGCCGGGCCGGCTCGACACCGAAAAGGAGCAGGCGCCCCTCGACCTGCGCTCGGCGGCTGGCGTGCCCAGCAGTGCTGGCCGCACCGTCCAGAAGTCGACGGCCAAGACGGCCGAGTAGAAAAGCCCCTCTGCGAGCGAGGATGCCCCCTCTGCGTTGCGGCTGACGCCGCAACGCGTCTCCCCCGCTTCGCGGGGGAGACGACAGATTGGCTCACGCCGTTGCGAGCGCCCCATCGGTCATCTCGAACACCTGGTCGGCGCGTTCGGCCACCGCCGGATCATGGGTGGCGACGAGGATGGTCGTCCCGCGGCGGTTGATCTCGGTGAGCACTTCGAGGATCCGCTGTCCGGTATCCCGATCGAGGTTGCCGGTTGGCTCGTCGGCGAGCAGCACGGCCGGGGCATTGATGATGGCGCGGGCAATGGCGATTCGCTGCTTCTCGCCCCCCGACAGGGTGCGGGATCGAAAGCCAAGCCGGTGCTCCATCCCAACGGCCTCTATCGCCTGCAATGACCTGCGGCGGCGCTCGTCGCCGGCGAGACCCCGGTAGAGCGCGCCGAGCTCGACGTTGCGCTCGACCGTGCGCGTCGGGATGAGAAAGTAGGACTGAAACACGAACCCGATCGCCCGTTGCCTCACCGAGGCGCGCTGTGCCGCCGTGAGCCCGGATACGTCCACACCGTGGAGCCGGTAGACGCCGCGATCCAGAACGTCCAGTAGCCCCACGGTGTTGAGCAGCGTCGATTTCCCTGAGCCGGACGGGCCGAGGACTGCGGCAAAGATGCCTCGGGGGAGCTGTAGGTCGACGCCGGCAAGCGCCTCGACCGGCACCGCTCCCGAGTCAAAGGTCCGGCTGGCGCCCTCGAGCTCGATGGCGTCGGTCATCGTTCGCGCAGCGAGGCGACCGGCTCGACCCGAATCGCCAGCACCGCCGGCGTCAGCCCGGCGAGAAGCCCGGCAAAGGCTCCAAGCAGAGCTCCCCAGGCAACTCCGGCCGGGACGGAGCGGATGATCGCGTCGGCTTCGATGCCGCCGATCCCGGCGATGATCAAGGTACCGGCGACGGCGCCGACCATGCCACCAAGCAGGCCGAGGACGACGGCCTCGCCACCGAATTGGAAGGCTATGTGTTGGGCCTTGGCTCCGAGGGCGCGCCGGAGCCCGATCTCCCATCTCCGTTCCACGACTGCGATGAAGCCGATAGCGGCCGTCGACAGTGTCGCTGCGGCGAAGACGGCGAGTCCGAGCCAACGAGTAGTGACGGCGAGTTCGGTGAGCACCTTGTTGCGCAGTGCGAATGGTGAGAGCGGCACCTTCACCTGGACGGACCCCGAGGCGTGGGCGGCGGCCTGGGTGGCGACGGCTGCGGTCTCGCCGGGCCCCATGCCGGTCGTGGCGAGGGCTACGACACCGCCGATCTCGTCTGTTCCGTCGTATGGGATGATCGCATCCCAGGCCTCACCATCGGGTGCGTCGAAGGTTGCAACGCCGACGACGACATAGGGGCGGCCGTCGAGGAATATGGCGCTGCGCCCGCGGCGGAATGGCTGGTCGAGCGCATCGGACACTTCCCGGGAGACGACGATGACTCGTTCGCCCTCCATCTCACCGGTGATGCCACGGCCGATGGTGGTGCGAGCGACGAGCGGATACGCATCCGGACTGACCGAGCCGACCCGGATGGCGGTGAGCGGATCCCCGATCGGGCCGACATGGGTCGGCCCGGGCGTGGCATAGACCCCCGCAGCGGCAATGAACGGCAGCCTGGTGAGGTCGGTCTCGGTCCGCCTGCCGATCAGCGCTCTGTTCTCCAGGCGGTCGACCACAGCCTGTTCCGGGATGCTGTCGGTCTTCGTCGTCCGGGTGATCACGATCCGGTTGTCGGCGAGGGCGTCGAACTGAGCGGCGACTCTCTGGTTGGACAGCGTCGTCGCCTGGGATGTGAACGAGAGCAGTCCCACTGCCACCGCGGTTGCGCTAATGACGACGACCGACCGAATCGGCCTCGCCCTCACCCCGTCCCGTACCTCACCCAGTATCGGCGCAAGTTGCGAGACCGCATTGGTCAAGGCTCGTACCAGCCGACGACTACCAGCTGGCCGGGCTCGAGGCTGCCTTCGGCGATCACCGCTCTCCCCAGGTCGACCCGCTTCACCGCTACGGGCAGGCGGAAGTACTCGTGATCCGTGGCCAGCACGTGGACGTAGGTGCTTCCGTCCGAGTCGGTGAGGATCGCTCCCAACGGCACGTTGAGTACGGCAGCGGCGTCGTTGAGATGAACGATGGCCTTGAAGTTCCTGCCGACGTCGTCGGGGCTGAGTCCATCGGGCACCTCGAGCCCAACTCGTACCACGCCGTCCTTCGCCTCTCCTATGGATTGGACCGCCGAGGTGGCTGCGAAACCCGTGCGGTTGTCTGAGAGCTCGACGCGCTGGCCCTGCGTCAGCGCGGACGCGTTGTCGGGTGCGGTTTCGAACGACAGCTGCGCATTGGAGTATGCAACCTCCAGAACCGACTCTGTCGCAGTCTCCCCACGCTCGGCGCTGATCGCCGCGACGGATGCCGGAAGCCCGGGGATGAAGGCGATCTCCCCGAGCGGGATCACCGGGCCGCGGTAGCGTCCATCGTTGGAGCACCCGTTGATGGGCTCGAAACCGGATGCTCGGTACAGCTGTTCGACGGCATGCATCGTCGCCTTTCCATAGATGCCGTCCGGCTGCGTATCAGGGTCCAGATACCCGCTTCGAACAAGTCCGTGCTGGATGAACTCGATGTCCGGGCCGACGTCGTACGGGAGAACCGCCCGATACATCGGAATTGGCCCATCGAAGGCAAACATCGGCCGCCCGCCGACCGAAGCGAGGAGGTCGCCCTCCTCGATGGCCTCGCGCTCGGCGAGGTGGAGCGCTACCACGACCGGCTTGGCACTCTCGAGGCGAGGCGGCGGGACCTTGAATGTCGATCCTGCGCTGAAGTCGGCACGGGCAACCAAGGTGTCGGCGATCGGACTCATCTCTGTCTCAGCCACGATCGGGCGCCTCGACAGTGCAACGTCAGCCGCGGCCGACGGCGCACCGTCGCCCAGGCTGGCCAGGAGGGCTAGGCCTGCGGCGATCAGCGCAACGATCAGCAGGAAGCCCCTCAACCCTCGAGGACCCCCAACTCGGTGAGGACTTCGGTCTGAACGCGGTACTCGATGCCCCGAACCGCAGGTCGATAGACCGTCGAGTAGCAATGGGCATCAGCGACCGCAAGAGCCATCTCATGCTGGTGCAGCCGCTGGATCTCCCCAGCATCAAGCTCTGCTTCGACATTTTCCGTCTCGAGCACGACGGTCAGAATGCTCGCCCTTATCGACTCGGGTGCATCGAGGCGCTCGGTGAACCCGTCGAAGCCTTCCTCGGACATGCATTCGGTCCACAGACCCTCGACCTGATCGAACTGACCCTTGGCGCTCTGCATCCGATCGACCATGAGGAACATCGCGTCGCCCAGCCACTCGGGAGCTGCGGCCTCCTGGTCGGCCAATTCGGCATCGATGGCCGCCTCCGCTTCGCTCGAACAGCCGAGATCGTCCGTGTCGAGCGTCCGATCGACCGGCGGCGGCCCGTCGAGGGCGGTGTAGTAGGCATTGACCTCATCGCCGCCGAGCGCTTGAACGTAGAGATCGTTCTGATCCATTTCGGGGTGGATCTGAATGCCGAGTGCGCTCAGATCGAACTCGATGTGGTAGGGCAGCACCCCGGCACGGATCGCATCCAGCGCGGTTGCCGGCGGTCCGACCAACTCGGTGAGCCCGTATCCGTGTTGGGAGGCAAACGACTGGAGCTCGGCAGACGGGAGGTCTTCGATCGCGACCTCAGCGTTGATTTCCACCGGGAAGTAGTCGAACCCCTCTTGTGCCATGCACTCGGCGAGCAGAGCCTGATAGCGATCGAACTGATGCTGACGCGATGCTGTGGTGGCCCCGGAGCCGCTCAGCATGGCGTCGATCGGGAGTGGCTCGTCATCGGACACCAAAGGTGTCGTGCTCATGGAGGTGCATCCGGCGATGACAGCCGCGAATGCCACTGCCGCAGCAGTGGCCCGGCCTGGGCCGGCTACCACCACGCGCTCCGGCGGTAGGGACGCGGCCGATATCGGTAGAGGCTGCCGTTCTCACAACGCGTGCTGTTCCGGTAGATCCTCCCCGTGCTTGGACCTCTGAACCCCAGCCACTTGGTCGACCAGTACTGGAGGCTGATGCCAGCGCCTTTGACGGTTATGCCGCCGCTCCCCACCGAGGCAAGCAGCTGCCGATGACGAGTCTGGTACGTGTAACTGCCGCTGCGGCAGGCACGGCGCGAATACGCCGTGCTTCCCCACCCGACGTTGTAGTTCGCCGACCCGCTGACGTAGCGATAGCCGCGCCACGAGCTGCGCCCGAGGCTCACGCTCTCGCCGGCGCAGACGGCAGTCCCACATTCGTTGTTGCGGTAGGTCCAACCCCGCATTCCCCACGACGATCGGTACGGGCGC
>Ga0255056_10000682_pt1 | contig 10470 bp, 11 predicted proteins | sample Cases_109_1_MG_FD_183639 | JGI IMG/M metagenome (GOLD analysis project Ga0255056, IMG submission 183639) | Seawater microbial communities from Amundsen Gulf, Northwest Territories, Canada - Cases_109_1 | ecosystem: Environmental > Aquatic > Marine > Gulf | place: Canada: Northwest Territories... | reverse complement strand
GTAGGGGAGCAAGCTCGTTTCCTCGAATTCACACTCCGGGATCTGCGAAAGGCAGGCCATGACCTCGACCCCGACACACGGGCCACGGTTAAGGGCAAAACTGAACGTCTGGTGACACTGGGGGTGCAGTTCCAGCAGAACATCGACGAGTGGGACGACGAGATTCTGGTGACACGCGACGAACTCGACGGCCTGCCTGACAGTTTCATCGATGCTCTAGAGGTGGATGAGGAGACCAGCAAACACAAGGTGACAATCGCCTACCCCCATCTGATCCCATTCGTGGAAAACGCCTCCAGTCGGCCTCACCGTGAGGAGCTGCGTTACAAATTCAACACCGTTTCGATTGAGGACAACGGAAAGATCCTGGAAGAGGCGGTTGTCCTTCGCCAGGAGATCGCTGAAGCTTTCGGTCAGCCCTCATGGTCGGACCATCGCCTCGAGGATCGGATGGCGAAGAGTCCCGGTCGGGTCAAGGAATTCTACGCCGGTCTTCGTGGAGCCCTCACCGAGAAGGGCGAACAAGAACTCTCCGAGATGTCCCTTCTCCTCAAAGCCAACACCGGAGAGGACGTCGTTCAAGTCTGGGACTGGGGCTACTACGACACCCAGCAGCGAAAAATCGACTACGGAGTGGACAACTTCGAGGTCGCCAAGTATTTCCCGCTGCCCCAGGTGCTCGACGGGATGTTCGAACTGACATCAGAGATGTTTGGCATCAACTTTCGCGAAATCGAAGACTTCGATTCCTGGCATCCCGACGTCCAGCTCTTCGCAATCGATGATGTCGAAAGTGGCGAGGAAATCGCTCGCTTCTACTTAGACCTATTCCCACGGGAGGGCAAGTACGGACACGCCGCCGAATTCCCGATGTTGCCAAGCAGACGTCTCGAAGATGGCACCTACCAGAACCCGCTTTGCGCAATGGTGGCCAACTTCACCAAACCTACCGATGAAGCTCCGTCACTCCTCCAACACGGTGAGGTCGAGACCTTCTTCCACGAGTTCGGTCACGTCCTCCACCAGAACCTGGGACGAACCGAGTTGGGACGTTTTGGTGGCACCAATGTCGAGCGCGACTTCGTCGAAGCCCCCAGCCAAATCATGCAGCATTGGATATGGCGCTCCGACGTGCTGAAACGGTTCGCACGGCACTACGAAACCAGCGAGCCGATTCCCGACGAGCTCGTCGAACAACTGGTTGCTGCCCGGAACCTCAACAAGGGGCTGTTCCAGCTTCGGCAAATGCAATATGGGTGGTGGGACCAAGAAATGCACTCAGGACCGGGTCGGGATCTTCATAAGATCCACGAGGAAGGGAGTCAGATTTCGCTCATGCCCACCCACGAAGGCACGTTTGCACTTGCATCCTTCGGTCATTTAATGGGAGGATATGACTCCAGTTACTACGGCTACATGTGGTCGGAAGTATTCGGTGACGACATGTTCTCGAAATTCGAGGATGACGGCGTCACCAACCCCGAGGTAGGCATGGCATACCGCCGCGCAGTCCTCGAAAAGGGTGGGACAGTCGACCCGGACGAGATGCTCAGAGAATTCTTGGGAAGAGAGCCAAACAACAAGGCGTTCCTTCGCAAGCTGGGGATTTCGGGAACCAAATAGAGGTTCCGAGTCGTCTTAATACCAATGATCGAAGGTGCGTCTCGAACACCGTTCCAGACGGATTAACCCTCGATTAACGGGCCAAATGGCACAATTTGAGTGCACAGTCAAGGATTGCAGTTCAATCCTCGCTCAGGCTCTCGTAGCGGAGAGGTTCGAGTTCTCACCGAGAACTAGGAATCACCTGACACCGACAAACGTTTCAACGGAAGCGGCCCAACCCAGGAGGGCCATTAAATGAGTGACACAGTAAGAGGAGCAGCCATCAAGGGCGTTACACGTCCTTCGAAGAGGTTTGCCACAGATCGTCTCTGCGCCAAACGTGGCTGCGAGACCAAACTTTCCCAATACAACAAGGCGGAGTACTGCCACGCCCATGCACCGATTCGCTTCCCGCGCGTCCGTGGAAAGATCATGGACGAGGTCTGAACTGGATTTAGGGGACGCCTAAGACCAAGACTCTGGTTGGGACAAATCCTCTCCCCCTCCCAGTCCCCAGCCAGAACACGAGAGCCCCGGTATCCGTACCGGGGCTCTTTTGGTCTGAGGAGCCAGTTTTCTCCCGAGGTCACACCTTCTAGTCAACTGGAAGGTTTTCGGTGTATACTTCTAGCCATGAAGATCGGTGACCTTGCCCAGCAGACAGGTCTTTCGACAAAAGCGATCAGGTATTACGAGAACATTGGTGTCCTCCCCGATCCGGAACGCTCATCAAACGGGTACCGGTCTTACGACAACGGTGTAGTCGATCGCATCGGTTTCATCAGGGACGCCCAAGCTGCGGGTCTTTCTCTCACCGAGATTCAGTTGATTCTTGACCTGAGGGACAGCGGCGAGTCGACGTGTGAACACACCATCGAACTCCTCGAGTCACATCTCGATGATGTTGAGACCCAACTGACCGAACTGGAGAGGACCAAAGATCGAATCCGGGGAATGATCGTCGCTGCTCGCCAACTTGACCCAACCGCGTGTGACGACCCCAATCGCTGTCAAACCATCGCCAACCAAAATTGAGAAAGAACACATGACCCAGGTACAACTACAGGTGCCCGAAGTGCACTGCGACCACTGCAAGAGCAGCCTCGAAGGAGCCATTGGCGCCATGTCCGGTGTCGACACTGTCGAAGTGACTATCTCCGACTCCACGATCGACGTCGCTTTTGACGAAGGATCGGTGGAGCTCGCCGCCATAAAGAACACGATCGAGGATCAGGGCTACGCCGTCTTCGGCTAACGCTTCGACCAACGCTTTGGCTGATACACGGACGGTCGACACCGAAACGGTTCTCTTCGACGTCGACGGGATGACGTGTGCGACGTGCGCGGTCAGGATCGAGCGCGTCCTCGCTCGTCAGGACGGTGTAGAGGATGCCTCTGTCAACCTCGCAGGCGCCTCGGCAGCGGTCAGGCTCTCACCTGGCGCCAACGCCGACCAAATCTCTGCCGCCGTGGAGAGAATCGGCTATCACCTCACCGAGCACGATCCCGAAGACCAGCCACGGGACATGGTCGAGCATTATCACGGTGACGAGGCCATCCAATGGAGACGATTCTGGATCGCCGCCGCCTTGACCACTCCGACGATGCTCCTCGCGATGCTGGGGCCCGAGGCCACTTGGAACCAGCTCTTGCAGTGGGCGCTCATCACACCGGTGGTCTTCTGGTTGGGATGGCAATTCCACTCGGTCGCACTTCGACAGGCTCGCAGCCTCGCGGCCAATATGGACACTCTGATATCGCTCGGTTCGCTTGCCGCATATTTCTATTCGATCTGGGCATTGGCAGTCGAGCAACCTGTCTTCTTTGAGACCTCAGGCATGATTATCACGCTCATCACGCTCGGCCGAGCTTTTGAAGCGCGGGCCAAAGGAAGGGCATCGGAGGCGGTGCACCGACTCTTGGCATTGGGCGCCAAGGAAGCCCGAATCCAAGTCGACGGTGGTGAGACGACGATTCCCATAGACCGTGTCGTCCCCGGCAATTTAATGGTCGTGCTTCCCGGAGAGAAGATCCCTACCGACGGGCGAATCGAGGAAGGGGAATCTTCCCTGGATGAATCGATGCTCACTGGTGAGTCCCTACCGGTGGACAAGCGCCCTGGTGACGAGGTTTTCGGAGCGACCGTCAATCAGGAAGGTCGTCTAGTCGTCAAAGCAACAGCGGTCGGAACGGATACAGCCCTCGCCGGGATAGTCCGGATGGTTGAACATGCCCAGGCGTCGAAGGCACCCACTCAACGTCTCGCCGACCGTGTCTCTGGCGTCTTCGTTCCCGTCGTTATCTTGATCGCGATAGCCACAACAATTATCTGGCTCGGACTAGGCAACGACATCGGCCCCTCATTCCAAGCCGGCGTGGCAGTCTTGATCATTGCGTGTCCTTGTGCTCTCGGCCTGGCAACACCAACAGCCATCATGGTGGGAAGTGGTCGTGGCGCGGAGCTTGGCATTCTTTTCAAGCGCGCAGAGGTCTTCGAGCAGGCCGGACATGTGGACAACGTCCTGTTCGACAAGACCGGCACCCTGACCACGGGGCTCATGACCCTCACGGACGTGGCGACAAGCGAGTCCGAAGAGGAGTTCATTCGCCTCATTGCCTCGATAGAAGCGGCGTCGGGTCACCCCATCGGTCGAGCAGTGGCCTTGGGTGCGGATGACCGTGGCATCGATCTGGTGACACCCCAATCTCTCAAGAGCCTGTCAGGCCTGGGCGTCATTGGAATGGTCGAAGGACGCGAGGTCACCGTCGGCAAGGAGAAGCTCGCTGCAGATCGCGGCCTGATGGTTGACAAGCGATGGTCTGATCTGCTCGTTCAACTCGAGGGTGAAGGCAAAACAGCTTTTCTTGCAGGCTGGGATGGGGAGGTGCGCGGCGTTATCGCAGTGGCAGACACCATTCGCCCCGAATCGACTGAAGCGGTCAAAGCACTCGGCAACGTTGCAATCACCAGCGCAATGGTCACCGGGGACAACGCCCTAACCGCAGAACGCATCGCCACCGATATCGGAATCGACGAGGTAAGAGCCGAAGTCATGCCGGGCGAAAAGGCTGATGTCGTGCGCTCCTATCAGGAGCGCGGGCAGTCTGTCGCATTTGTCGGCGATGGGATCAACGATGCCCCTGCCTTGACTCAGGCGGACCTTGGAATGGCCGTGGGCTCGGGGACAGATGTAGCCGTCGAAGCAGGGGACGTGGTGCTGCTAAATGGTGACCCTCGACTGGTGCCGGCGGCAATCGCTCTCGCTGAATCCACGTTCAGAACGATCAAGCAGAACCTGGTTTGGGCGTTTGGCTACAACACCGCCGCCATCCCACTCGCCGCCTTGGGCTTTCTCAACCCGATGATCGCGGCCGGAGCCATGGCGTTTTCGTCAGTGTCGGTAGTGCTCAACGCACTCCGACTGAGACGCTTCAGACCTTTCTGGGACTGAGGTCTTTACCTCCGGTCGGGTGTAGGTTGGAGCAATGTCGAGTCTCCAGTGGGTCCATCGACCGGTACTACGAGAGCCAATGGCGATTATCGCTTTTGAAGGCTGGGGTGACGCTGGTGAGTCAGCCAGTCTTGCCGCGGCAGCCTTCCTCAAACACCTCAGCGGCGAGTTGGTGGCGACTATTGATCCCGACCAACACTTCGACTTTCAAGTCCGTCGCCCTCATGTCGAGCTCGATTCATCTGGGGTTCGAAGCATCTCTTGGCCACGCAATCAGCTTCACCATTTGCGCATGGGGGACCGGGATGTCGTGGTCGTTCTTGGTGAAGAACCTCATTACCAATGGAAGAAGTTCACCAGTGAGCTGGTAGAGGCGCTCAACACGCTAGGCGTGAAACGAGCCATCACCATGGGTGCATTCATCGGACAAGTCGCTCACACTCTTCCCGTGCCTTTGGTCGGATCGGCGAACCGCCCGGACACCCTCTCTCTCCACGACCTGATGCCCTCTGGATATGAGGGTCCAACCGGGATCCTCGGAGTCCTCAACCAGGCTCTGAACAACGTTGGTATCGACGTCATCTCGGTTTGGGCTGCCGTTCCCCACTATCTGTCGAACCAGGAGTATCCACCCGGGACTGAGGCGCTGGCGACCAAAGCGGCTGAATTGATCGGCGTCAGTCTCGACATCGGAGACTTGACCACTGCCTCACGTGAGTTCCTTTCCACCGTGGACGAGGCGATCGAAGGCAACGACGAGCTGTTGCGCTACGTCGGCCAGCTAGAGGAAGAAGCCGACGCCGACATCGAAAGAAACGACCGCCTCGTCGAGGAGATCGAAGACTTCCTCCGCGACCACCCCAAACCCTGACATCGCAAACCTCAGGTAGTACGGCCCGGATACGGTCCTAATCCGCTCACCTTTGAGTTGTGGTCTCTGAAAACGAGAAGACCGGGCCTCAAGGCCCGGTCTTTCAATCACTTCTTGCGCTTGTGTCTGTTTGCCTTCAGACGCTTGCGGTATTTGTGCTTCGACATCTTCTTTCGACGCTTCTTTACCAACGAACCCATGCAAAAACCTCACAGAAAAGGGGAGACGACCCCAATGGTCGCGTCATCGGGGAGTTAGGTCAAACCAAACCTGCGGTATCCATTGGTTCATTGATCACAGTCGCTCCGGTTTCCACCAACGCCGCCGCTACCCGGTCCGCTGTATCCACACTGGCTATGGCAACAACGGATGGCCCAGCCCCCGAGCGAGCAGCGTGATGGGCACCGGCTCGTCTCGCCACATCTTTCATGACCTCGACCTCGGGACTCAGCTCTGCCCTGTGCGACTCGTGGATTTCGTCCCCGTGTGACGCAGCGAGCATGCCCGCATCACCCGTAATCAATCCTGCCGTCAGCGACGAAACCCGCGAAAGACTGCGAAGGACGACATCATGAGGATGCGTCTTGGGAATGACCGCGCGTGCTTCAACAGTCGGCAACTTGGACTCGGGGATAGCGATCACTGCGCGCAGGTTTGGATGCAGCGGCAGACGCATTGGAAGACCCTCGGCGGGCACCAACACGAGACCTCCATAAACCGCCGCACCCACCTGGTCGTCGTGACCCTCGAGTTCGGCCGCTATCCGGAATACCCGGTCGGGTGAGGCGTCGTCACCGACAGCACGCAATGCCGCAGCCGTTCCCGCGACGAACGCTGCCGCGGACGAACCCAATCCCCGACCCATCGGTATATCTGTGCGAACGGTCATCGCCAACGGGCGGTCACCCACTGCATGACGGGCCGCCACAAGGATGCCATCACCCTCACCCTTCGCCGGCCGATGGTCATTTTGATGGTCAACGGTCCAGGCGTCTGCAACCACGGCTTCCACTCGGCAGCGCAAGCCGATAGCGAGGGCTATCACGTCGAACGCAGGGCCAAGATTGGCCGTGGTGGCGGGCGCGGATGCTGATGCGACGTGTTTCACCATGAAATCCTATTCAGGATTACCGTGCCGACCGTGGGTGAGCTTTTTGACTTCGACAATCTTCTTCCGGAACTCATAATCGCCCTGGGATTGGCGTTGCTCATCGGCAATGGAATGGCTTGGTGGAAGCATCGTCAAGGAAAAACACCAGGAGGAGTCGACTCGGCCCTCTACCGACCTGGGCGAGTCAGGTTCCTCTTGGTTGTCGGTGTGATCCTGCTCATCTGGGGTAGCGCGACCCTGTTCACTTAGACGATCGCGCTCAACGCGAGGAGCGTGTCACTCAGCTTCTGATGGGCCTCACTCAACTTCGACGAGACAAGGCGCTCTCGTTCTCCAGCTTCAGAAAGAGCGAACTGATCAGACTCGTCAACGCCCCGGGTATTGAATCGCGCTTCCGCTCTCGCGTCGACCTCTCCTCGAGCATTGTTCAAGGCATCGATCGTCGCGCGAATAGTTCCAGCGCTGGTTTGGTCGGGGGCTGAGGCCTCGGCGCGATAAAGCTGGTCGGTGGCCTGACCCATCCGATCGTCAAGCTGGGCCCAGTTGTCGGCCATGGCCGACCCGGCAGAGTCGTCGACGCCTGTTCGACCTTCGAAAAGGGCGTTGCCTCGCCAGATCGCCAGATCTTCGGTCATGGCATCAAGGAGCCACCGGGCTTCGCTGTATCCACTGCGGAGAAAATCCATGAAACCCTCTTTGGCGCCAGCTGCTTCTGGAGGAGGTGTCTTGTCCTTCCGTCCCCGGCCAATCAAAATCCCCACAAGGAGAAATCCGAGAATCGCCAGTGCGATGAACCACAAGATGGACGAATCCCCTTCTTCGGCCTCGGGACTGTCTGTCGCGGCTGGGGCGTCGGGGGCTTCTGTCGCTTCGGGCGCATCAGTGGGAGCGGGTGCCTCGGTCCCTTCGGGTGCCTCGGTCGCACCTGGTGCACTGGTGGTATCCGGGTTCTCGATCGCGCAGGCGGCAAGTGTCAGTGCTGCCAACACCACAAGCGCTGCAAGTCTGGAATGGCCGAGTTTCATCTGTTACCTCTGGTGGATGGTCCGAAGAACGAGAACCTACAACAACTCGGTCGCGTAGCCCCACTCCGACCTGACTGTTGTCGGGTCCTGACCGCTACCCTCAACACCGTTCGCGGGTGTAGTTCAATGGCAGAACGTGAGCTTCCCAAGCTCAAGACGCGGGTCCGATTCCCGTCACCCGCTCCGTCCATGGGAAGTTTCAACATAGATGAGGGGATACGCCCGGCAGATGGGGCGGGATGCCGTGACGTACCGCCCTCGGTGCGCGATTACCTGAGGCCTGCGAGGGGGCCGGCGCATTGATCTTCTCGGATCGTTCCATCAGGGACGCGGTGGAAACCGGCTCGATTGTCATCGACCCCTATGAGCCCTCTCACGTCCAGCCCTCCTCGGTCGATCTCAGGGTGAGTGACGGATTCCGAGTGTTTGTGAATCATCGCTATTCCGAAATCGATCCACGAGCGCCTCAGGATGATCTGACTCAGTTGGTCAAAGTTGGTGTAGAGGCATTCATGCTCCACCCGGGAGAGTTTGTCCTCGGTTCGACCCTGGAGAGGGTGAAGCTCGGCGACGATGTCGTCGCACGCCTCGAAGGCAAATCGTCATTGGGACGCCTCGGCCTGCTCATTCACTCGACAGCCGGCTTCATCGATCCTGGATTTGAAGGACACATCACGCTCGAGTTGTCCAACGTCGCGACACTCCCGATCGCTATCTACCCGGGGATGAAGATCGGTCAAATCAGCTTCTATCGGATGACCACCCCGGCCGAGTTCCCCTATGGGTCGCCCGAGCTTGGATCCAAGTACCAAGGTCAATCAGGACCGACCGCAAGCCGCTCTCATGAGGACTTCGACACCGACTGAGCCAGTAACTAGCGCGGACGCGTTGTGTTTGATTTAGGCCCTGGAGGAACCCACGCGATAGCGTTTCTGTTGGCACAATTGGGCCAGTCGTCATTAACCCAAAGAGTCCCCCTCTTGAAGCTTCCACAGCTTCATGGGCAAGTGACGACCCTCGAGCGGCAACCTCAGGTTGCCGCTCGCGCATTTGCATTGCCGGCGGCAATCTCAATCCCTGAGATCATCAACTCCACCGCAGCGTCGAAGCTGACGTCAATCTCCACCGGCATCCCGAATCCCCCTTTGGCCTCGAGATCGAGAAAGCCATGCAGGAGGGCCCACATCGCCCTGATCAGGTGAATCGCCTCCTCCTGGGGGATGCCCATGTTGAGCAGGACTCCTGCAACCAAATAGACCGGCTGGGCCATAGCGTCATACAGCTCATCGTCTTCCCCGAGTCGGGGGGCGGGAAGGAAAGACTCGAAGAGGCCTGGGTGCCTTGTTGCGAAGTCTCGATCAGCGTCGGCGATGGCGCGAAGTGCTTCTGCTCCTTCCCGATCGCCAACAGCAGCCTTGAATTCATCCAGCAGGAGTTGCGCCCCATGCATCGCGAGAAGTCGCTTCAGGCCCGCAAGACCATTCACATGGTTGTAAAGGGAGGGGGTTTTGATGCCAAGCTCTGAGGCGACCGCGGTCAAGGTTGCGGCCTCCAAACCGTCGCGATCGGCGATCGTTGTGGCAACGACCGCAACACCATCGAGGGTGATGCCGGCCTTACGACCCATCAGCCAACACGGGCCTCGACGCGCTTCTTCATGGCTGCATTCATAGCCTCGAAGCCACTTTTTGTCTTCTCGTCGAGCATTTTCGACAGCATTGGAACCAGGACTCCAGTGAACTCTTCAGAGTGAACAAGGTTCGTTGTTCCATTGTTGGCGCTCAATTCGAAACGATGTCTACCGTCGAACAGTCCAGGCATGACAACATGACCCAACCATTCGAAACGGGCTGCCTGATCGGCCACGGTCACCTTGGGCTTGAAGCTCATTGCGTTACCCCCTGGAGGGCTCATTCGCAGGTGCAGCCTCTCTCCCTTTTCGACCTTGCCGGCACCCTCGACGATGAATGGATTCCAAATGTCGTATGCATCGAGGTCGACCAAGACTTCCCAAACGTCCTCCGGTCGAGCGTCGATCTCGACTTCAGTCACCAGTCGTTTTGGTTGAATACCTCCCGCACGGCGGATCCCGATTGTCTGGAGAACGGCAAACCCGCCAACCACGAGCGAGACCGCACCAAGCAAGAGGTTTCCTTCTGTTGTCAGCAAACCGGGGATCAAGATGATCACTGCTCCAGCAGAGACCCAGAAGATGTCCGCGATGACGGTCAGATTCGCCTCGAAGAGATTGATCGACTGCCGGCGGGCATTCGTCAGAGTGACGATTCCAAATCCGACCACACCGATACCAATTACCAGAAGAACGACCCAGTTGACCCCCATCAAGTCGGCCAACTGAGATGCGAAGATCGCACCGATCAGCCCTGATGCGATGCTGAATAGTCC
>Ga0255056_10000681_pt1 | contig 10477 bp, 7 predicted proteins | sample Cases_109_1_MG_FD_183639 | JGI IMG/M metagenome (GOLD analysis project Ga0255056, IMG submission 183639) | Seawater microbial communities from Amundsen Gulf, Northwest Territories, Canada - Cases_109_1 | ecosystem: Environmental > Aquatic > Marine > Gulf | place: Canada: Northwest Territories... | reverse complement strand
GAACCGTTAAATGGTTCGACGAATCTAAAGGTTTTGGTGTTATAGAACAGTAGTCTGGTCCAGATGTGTTTGTTCACTATAGCCCAACCGCTTTTTCAAGATTCAAAACGTTGCAAGAGGGACAGAAAGCCGAGTTCACTTTAACTCAAGGCCAAAAAGACCTGTAAGCCGAGAAGATAGTAGCTGTCTAAACTACATTTTTTGCTATCTCTTCAATAAGTATGTTTTAGTTTTATATTTTCATTACTTAAAAAGTAAGTCTTAATGGCTTGCTCTTTTAAATAAGAAATTAAGATAGAATTTAATTAGAACAAAGATAACAACTTAACCAAGTGGATCTGCATTAATCCATTTTATGAAGAATGACTGCTATTGATTAAAAGCGGACATAAAATAATTCATCATCAAAGCAGTTATGTACAATTTAGAGTACTAAATTGTCAGACAAACTAATAAGATTAAATGTCTTTAAGTAATTATTATGTTGAATAATTACTAAGTCTTTCTAAATTTAAAAATGTACTTAATTGCTTTTAATTAAACTATTATATTGATTCTCATCCTTTATTTCTTCTATAAAAATAGCGGGTCGATCATTCATAGTCTTATTATTATTTACATCTCTAGAACTAAGTTCAGTTTCTTTCAAAACTGATACAGCTTCATCATTAGTCCATGTAGTTTTTTTATTATTCATAGCCTCTAATCTCCTTCCTATCAAACATCACTATTAGACAATATGTTTTTTTGTTATTAAATTTATATATAATTCACACAATCAAATTGTAAAATACTAATGAAAGGTTATAGATATAGGTCAAATAATTAATAGACATTGGTTGCAAAATAGTAAAATTTAGCTCATTAATTTAATACCACAATAAATCAGTGTGTTAAGACTTTATTTGATTACTTAAAATAGGATTAGGTGCTCATTTTATGAATTAGATGGAAAATTTCCCACATTTTAGCAGTCTGAGAATACCCACTATCAGTCGAAAGCAGACATGCATTAATACTTAATTTTTGCTAATGACAGAAAGTAGGCATTATGTCGATGTCTAGAATAGATAAGGCGAAATAAATGTTTTCTTAGGCGTAAATCGTTCAGGCATATTTTGATCCATGGGATACTCAAATATACAATCTCAATATTATTTATGTCGCTTTGAATAAGGCGTTAGTGGATGACGCAGACTGAAACTTTCTTGTATAGGACTCAATGAGCAGGACAGAAATTAGTCTTTTTTACATATAGTTTGATATTTTTACAATGGACTGTAATATTTTTTCATTCATCACTTTAAGTTTAATAGATTCATCCTTATGCCACGAAAAGCTAAACAAGACATTTTAGAAAAATTTCCCCATCTAGTATTTCATGATGATGCTTGTCCGCTTTGTTCAAAAGAAATCAATCACTACCAGAGCCTTGATAAATGTCATTCTATAGTGTGGGCAGGGATACACATTCCAAGCAAGAAGTATTAATCAGTTCAATTTTAGTAAAGAGGAATTGCTGCGCCAGATACATGTAATTAGGTCAGACGGTATAGTAGTGACGGGCGCATCTGCATTTGCCACGATCTGGAGTGCGGTAATCGATTATAAGTTGATGAGTAAATTGTATACAGATTCAAATTAATTTCTTATCTTTTTTCATTTGCTTAACTCAAGCGTTTATTAATAAAAACATAGGAAATTTCAATTGTTTGCTTTGTGTCATTAATGAACATTCTAAACTATGCTTAGAGGAGATGAATCTTCTGTTGCTGTTCCAATTACAACATAGACTATCTCTATCACTATAAGAATTCTGTCAATTTTTTGAAAGGATAATAAATGCAATTATTTATCTCTTGATCTAACTCAATAATTTAGCTGTTTTAAATATTAATTCTCATCTAAAATGTTTAGAACGGTATGACGTAACTAAGGGATGCTCCATAAATGCCCCTTGATCGTCATAATTAAAGACAGAAGCATTAATATGCTATCCAAAATTAATTTGGCTCATTGATTTTAAAAAAAATAATCAATAAAAAAATAATTTAAAAATGTGATTTGATAAATTACAGTGTGTATATAATTTATGTGTGTATTTTTTACAAGGGGAATGAACATGATTGATTTGCCAATGAAGAAAAAGTATATCTTGTCCTTTTTAGCAATTTTTCTTATTGCAATTACAACTACATCAATGGCGGAAGAATGGAAACACAACGAGGAAAAACTTTCCGATCTTTATCCAGGCAAGGCTTATTCGCCTTATGCTAACCGTGCTTTTCCAGAGCGACCACTTTGGGGTGACTCACATGTGCATACATCATTATCGATGGATGCTGGTGGTTTCGGCAATCGACTTGATCCAAGGCAGGCATATCGTTTTGCCCGCGGTGAAGAAGTAATTGCGTCTTCTGGTCAGGAGGTACGCCTTTCTCGTCCACTTGACTGGCTAGTGGTGACAGACCACTCTGACGGCATGGGATTTATCACCGATACTCTTTCAGCATCACCATTAGTCACAAGGTATGAACAAGGTGCACGTTGGTCTAAAGGGTTTAGAGCAGGTGGTCAGGATGCTGTACAAACGACACTAGACTTGATTACCACCTTTTCGCAAGGCAAGGTCGACCCTGAAATGTTTGCCAACTATTCCCCCGGGTCGCGGCGTTATTCCACTATCTGGGATGGGGTGATTGATGCCGCGGAAGAGTTTAATGATCCCGGTCAATTCACAGCGTTCATCGGTTTTGAATGGACCTCACTGGCCAAGGGGGCAAATTTGCACCGCAATGTCATCTTTCGCGATAATGGTGACCGTGCAAGACAAGTCGTCCCTTACACAACACAAGCGCCTGTTGGCAGCGCTGATCCACTTGATCTCTATAAGTATCTGGAAAATTATGAAGCAAAAACCAATGGCTCAGTTTTAGCAATTGCACATAATGGAAACCTCTCTAACGGTATTATGTTTCCTGTCGATGCCCAGTATACGGGCAAGAAGATCGATAAATTTTATGTTGAGCAGCGCGATAAGTGGGAACGTAATTACGAGATAACACAGATAAAAGGCGATGGTGAAGCGCATCCGTTTTTATCGCCAGATGATGAATTTGCCGATTACGGCACATGGGATGTTGGTAATCTGGATTTATCTGAAAAGAAAACCAATGATATGCTCGCAAATGAGTATGCTCGTGAAGCACTGAAGAACGGTTTGCTGTTGGAAAAGCAACTAGGCACAAACCCATACAAGTTTGGTATAGCAGGAGCAACGGATAGCCATACGTCACTAGCTACTGCTGGAGAAAATAATTTCTTTGGTAAGCATTCGGGTGTAGAGCCTTCACCAGAACGCATGACACACCCATTCATGAAGAACGAGAACGGCGAACTCTTAACATGGCAGATGGTGGCATCGGGATACACCGCAGTCTGGGCGCATGAAAACACACGCGCTTCGCTCTTTGATGCAATGGATCGCAAAGAGATCTATGCAACAACTGGTACGCGCATGATGGTACGTTTCTTCGGTGGCTGGGACTATACTGAGGCCGACGTGAACAGTCGTGAACCTGCTTTTTACGGGTATGAAAAAGGTGTGCCTATGGGTGGTGATTTAACGCCACTACCTAAGGGGGAAAAAACACCTAGCTTCATGGTTTATGCACTACGTGATACATACGGTGCCAATCTTGATCGCATACAAATTGTTAAGGGATGGCTCGATAGTAATGGCAAGACACATGAGAAGGTCTATGACGTCGCGTGGTCAGATGACCGTAAACCTGATGCGAAAGGAAAGTTACCATTGGTCGGTAATACCGTTGATGTTAAGTATGCGACCTGGACAAATAGCATTGGTGATTCAGAACTTGGTACTATCTGGACTGACCCAGATTTTGATCCTAATGAAAGTGCTTTTTACTATGCACGTGTAATAGAAATACCAACACCCCCTTGGTATGTCTATGACGCATCTCGATATGAAATCGACATACCCAAAGATGCTCCAAAGAGCCAGCAGGAACGCGCTTATACATCACCGATCTGGTATACACCAGAAAGTTAGATGGCTGAAAGATAAGTAGGTAAGTCATGCTTTAACTTGCTGCAGTTTTCGCAACTTAAAAGAATTAAAACTTACATAAGCATGGCTATGTAGTCGTGGTTACGAGGTCATTGACCATAATGATCTGACTCGTTTTATTTAGGGTTAAGGAATAAGAATGAAGGTGTTACGTGAACCTCTGATACAGTTTTTCTTTATCGGTTTATGTATCTACGGTGCATATGTATTTTATGGAGTACCGGACGAAGGCTCTGAAAACAACACAATCATAGTCAATTCAGAGCGTATCGGTGCTTTCATCCGCGGCTGGGAATCACGTTGGAAACGACCACCAACCAAACAGGAACTCAATGGACTCATTAATCAATTTGTTCGTGAGGATATTCTTTATCGTGAAGCCGTAGCGATGGGACTGGACAAGGATGACCCAGTCACGCGCCGACGTTTGGCAAAAAAGCTGGAGTTTCTGAGTAAGGATATTGCCAGTCTGAAGGAACCCATGGAAGGAGAACTCGAACGGTATTTTGAAGACAACAAAGAGGAATACAAGACGCCTGACCTGATTACCTTCACTCATGTATTTATTGATCCCAATAAACGTGGTGATGCGACACTGAATGATGCAGCACGCTTGCTCGACCAATTGCAGTCCGCCGGCCCACCTGATGAAAGTACATTCAACATGGGTGATCGCTTCATGTTACAGAACTACTATTCAGAAAATACCGAACTGGATATCCGTAAGCAGTTCGGCTCTAGTTTTGCAAGCGCTGTCATGCAATTGGAACCGGAGAAGTGGCATGGACCGCTGATATCTGGTTACGGCACCCATCTTGTCTATATTGATGTACTGACGATTGCACCAACGCCAGTGTTCGAAGAAGTTGAAGAGGATGTGATGCAGAACTGGTTAGCTGATCAGCAAGAGCAATTTAATGAAGCATTTTTTGATAGCCTTAAAAGCCGCTATGAAATTGTTATCGAAAATGCTCCAAGTGAGGCAGATAATGGACTTCTAGAAAATACAGACATTGCCGAGGAAACTGGCTCCAACGAAGAACCTGCCTCATGAAGTTTATTTATAAACAATGCTGTCTTAAGCTCTTAATGAGCATATTGCTTAACCTTGCATTTATCCCGAATGTATTATTCGCTGATGAATTTACGCCATATTAAATTCCAATTTAATTTTTATTTATCTATTGGAGCCAAAATTCATATTTTTAAGGAGAAAAAAATGAAAAAGCTGTTTAAGTTTACAGATAAGTAAATTACTTTCAGGACTTGTTAGTAACAAAAAACGCATATCTACATAGCGCCTTGCACTATACTTTCATAATTTTTCAAAATGATTCTTTCTTGCTCATCTTTCTTGCTTAGTTTTAACACTTTAGATTTATGATAGAGCAATCCTGCAAAAATTAATTCAAGTTTATGTTTAGGTACATCTATTAAGAAAGGGTCTTTCTCTGGAGGTGAGATTTTGTAAATGAGCTCATAGAATTCTATTAGTCGCGCATAATGAAATCGTTCAGCTTGTTGCGCTAGTCTTTGTCGGTGAGCAACAGGCGCCTGATATTCAATAATGGGAAGGTCATCTATGTTAACTGGATATTGTTCAAATAAGTTTTTTGAAATAGTAAGATTTCCAATGTAGTACTGTAGAAAGCGATCTATTGTTAAAGGGTAGGGTCCTTCAGCTATCTTATTTTTATCGTTGCTTGTAAATGAATTATCTTTAACCTGAGATATTCTGGTTTCTATAGAAATTAGGTTAATAGTCGATGGGTTTGCATGGCCAACAAGTAGTGCGATAGGCTTTGTTGGGTGAAATTTACCACGCCATAATGTTACTTGAGGGAATACTTGTAACATTGTATTGGCAATTATGCCAAATTCTTCTTCGGATAATTGAAACAACGGTAACCATTGAGCATAAAGACCATTTTTATTTAGACGATTCAATGCATTTAGATAATGTTCTTGAGAATAGAGGCTGCCTGTTCCGGCTTTATATGGTACAAATAGGTCTGCGATAATTACGTCATATTTTTCATCTGTACCTAATAAATAATTTCGACCATCTTCTGCAAATACAGATGCTCGTTTATCATTAAATAAATTGTTTAAGTACTCTGTAAAATGCTTATTTGAGGCTTCTATGACTTCTGGAATAAGCTCGGTAACTACAACATTTTCCACTGGATGGCGTAAAGCTGCACCAGCAGTAATCCCAGTACCCATACCAAGAAAATAAACAGATTTAGGATTTTGATGCAGTAGCAAAGGAAGATGTGCTTGTCGCTCTTCATGTATACGAGCATCTGTTCCGCCTAAGCTATAAAAGTTGTTTACTTTAATGCGTAAAGAATTTAAGCGCTTGATAACTGCAACGGTTGCGGCACTACCATCAAACACTTCGACCAGTTCTTCAGAAACATTATTAAACTCATGTAATGTAACGAATGGAAGAGTGGAGAAATTTAATAAAAAGATAATGAATAGTGAGAAAACTTGTAGCGAGAGTACTTTAATGTTTTTTCGATTATTTTTTACAACAATAACTATGGTAACAATAAGATAAATCGCAGCAAATAGTTTTATACTCGTCCACAACCCGTAAATTTCTAAAAATACAAAGCCTGCAAGAATTGATCCTATTACTGCGCCGATAGTATTTGTTGAAGCAAGGTTGCCGATAATTTGCCCTGCTGTTAATTGTTGTGATTCACATATTTTTATTAAGTATGGGAAAATTATGCCAAGGAGTAGTGTAGGAATCATTACTACACTGGAAACTAGAGCAAATACACTTAATGTGTATTGTATCCAATTTTGTGTAGAGCCAAAGTATGAAAGATTATCAGTTGCAAATATAAAAATGTAAGGTGTTGCAGCCATTAACAAACATGAACATGTGATTAATACCAATATAATTGTTACATGTTGTTTGATCCGAGTGATCAGTATCCTGGCGACAATGCTGCCAAGCGAAAGCGAAACTAGAAAAACAATAAGAATTGTAGAGAAAGTGTACACAGAATTATGAAGTACTTGAGAAAACATTCTTGTCCAAAGCACTTCCATTCCTAAAGTAATAACACCAGAAATAAATGCAAGGATTAAAATTGTTGAATTAGACAGCACAATATTAGCTCTTACTATTTTTATATCCTCATTTGCAGTCTTTATTTCTGAAGTTGTTGATGAATAGAAATGACTGTATAGATAGGCAGCTAGGGCAATGACACATGTAATGATTACTGCTAGTAGGTATGAATATGTGTATCCTAGGTATCTAGGTAATAAGAATCCTGCTGCAAAAGCTCCTAACGATGCGCCAATGATGTTTATTGCATAAATAATGGATATGGATCTACCCAGCGTGTTTTTATGGCGTACGATATACTGGCTAATTGCAGGAAGTGTTCCCCCCATGAAAAAGGCTGGAGGAAATAAGACTACTAGTGCAAGTGCAAATTTAACTATTATGAATCCCCAATGCCCAGAGCCAAGAACTTCAAATATAGTTGGGTAAAAATAGTTGTATAGGTCGGTTAATAGAAAATAGAGGAGGGCGCTAATCGCAACAAAAAATTCAAGGAGTGCATAAATTCGAAGTGGATGTTGTTTACTGTTCAGTATCTTTCCCAAGACAAAACTTCCACATCCAATGCCAATAAAAAAAGCTGCAAGCGTGGTTGACGCTGCATGGGCGGTATTGCCAAATAATAATCCTAGTTCTTTCATCCACAGAACTTCGTATATAAGGCCAGTAAAGCCAGAAGTAAAAAAGAGAATTGAGACGACTATGAAATCGATCCTTGATGAAACTATGCGGGTTGTCGTCATTTTTATTAATTATTTTTTTAACTAAATGAATTTTTACACGTTCTACGCATAAAATTTCACTGAACCGATAATGGCACAGTTTTCAAACTTTTTCGAAATTAAGATCAACAGAGGAAATTGTATCAACGCCGCGACACAACTTTAGTGCCCGATCAATTACTTGCATACGAATATCTGTCTCAACCTGATTCAGAAAATTGAAATCCATGGCAGCGAATTCGATATTGAATTGTGTCTCGATTTCAGTAGTCACAATTTTTGTTTCAAGGAGATTAAGTCCACAAAGCTTTCCAATTATTCGTAATCTGTCCGCGCTTTTTACCCTTCGTGCGGTTTTCTTGGGGCGATGCATCGGCGGCTGATCGAATTCGCTAAGTGCTTGATCCACGAATTGCATCCATTCCATTTTTTGATCCAGGCCTATTGTCTCATCGAAAGAGTGCCCCCATAAATTTACAGCGAACACAGACCCCTTCTTAAGTACGGATGCTACTGAAGGTAGCGTAGTCTCTTCGTTCATAAGGTGAAATGAAGCGCTGCAGAATGCTGCATCGGCAGTAAGACCAAGTTTGTCGAGTTTGTCGCTAGTAGCATCCCTGATTTCAACTCGGTTACCAAGGCGACGCAACGCCAAAGAACGCATTTCTTGCGCAGGTTCCACCAGGGTTACGCTCGCTTTTGGGTGCCGTCCTAGCAGATGTTCGGCAAGCAGACCACTCCCGCCGCCAATATCGAGAGCATGACCATCAAAATTTTTAGGGATAATTTCCAAAAGTCGGCCAACCATATTGGTAAAAATAGGCCATCGCTCGATGATTTTATCGTAAGCGCGTGCTCGAGTATGCCAACTACGTACTACATCTTCTTGTGTGGGTTCAGATTGATTATTCACTACTTTTTGAAATAAGTGCTTAATTGTTTAAAAAAATTACAGCTACAAAATTCGCGTGTACCTATATGATAGTGTGAATCAGTATGTTACCGAATAGCGTGCTAAGTAATTGTCATATATATATGGGTAGAATAGCGAATCAAGAGTTGCATCTATAGATGAGCTAATGTTTTATATATGAGGTTTAAGTACTTATATGAATTAAGAATTCGGTGTTTATTTCCCAAAAGATAAGAGTTAAATAGGCAAAAAATTCTCAGACTTCTATGTATAACACTAAACGCCATCAGACGTTATTAGATGGTGGCGACTACTACTACATTCTATGTTAGCAATCCTATTGAAAGTTATACACTACTTAAAATTCTAAGACTTCTAATGCCCCGAATCTAACCTCAAATTTTCTCGACTGTAGGTAAACCTCTCTGAACCCCGTTGGAATATAATGTCTGCTATCAACCTTAAGCAGAATTCGTAAACAATTAAATTATGAGCATGAGAAAATAGTGTTTTTTCTCGTCTATAAGCAAAGCAAAGCAAAACATAAATATGGACTTGTTAAGAAAGTTAATAGACCAGCCAGAAAATATTCTCCATAAAGATGGTGTTGTAAATTATTATGAGGAAGTGCTTTCTTTAAAATTAGCGGATAGTTATTTAAGCAGCTTGCTGAGTAAGATTGAGTGGAAAAATGATGAAGCAGTCATATTTGGCAAACGAATTATAACCAAGCGTAAAGTGGCGTGGTACGCGGATAAGCCCTTTAAATACGCATACTCTAATAACACCAAGCTGGCGTTACCTTGGGTTGATGAATTATTAGAATTAAAAGAAATAGTTGAGAAAAGAACTAGTGAATCCTTCAACTCTTGTCTGCTTAATTTATATCATGATGGGACTGAAGGAGTGGCTTGGCACAGTGATGCCGAAAAAGAATTGAAGAAGAATGGAGCCATTGGATCGTTAAGTTTTGGAGCAGAGCGAAGGTTCTCTTTTAAACATAAGAAAACCAAAGACACTGTTTCATTAATCTTGCATCACGGCAGCTTGCTCATTATGAAAAGTACAACTCAATCTCATTGGTTACATTGTTTGCCGCCAACAAAAACGGTAAACAAGCTTAGAGTTAATTTAACATTTAGAACGGTAGTTTATGAATACTGAGTGCCAGCTATTGGCCGAAAACGGACATTATATTAAAAAAGAATAGGGTAGAGCATCTCACTACAGAACCGAATTCCATGTAGGAAAATTTATACATCTTTAGACTTCTAAGGTCGCTATAAGACTTTATTGGATGGTGGAGGCGGCGGGAATAAAAGTGGTCAATTAAGATTGTTAAATAATCTAATAATAGTTCTGCGCATGGTTTAGACATGGCCCAAAGATGGCCTCAACTGATCTTAACATACACCTCGCTCGATCGAATTATGAATAAGTATATAAATCTGTATGCACGTTACAACATCAGAATTGATTTGCACATGAAGTGGGAGTTTTTTATCTAGGTTTGAGGGGGTGTTTGGAAAGGCGTGCGTCCGATAGGGGTTGTTTTAAATATGGATTAAGGTTCTCTCGAAAAATTTTTTATTTTTTAATATCTGCTTTCGGGAAATAACGGGCATTCAGGGCATTCAGCAATTAATATATGCGATAGA
>Ga0255056_10000680_pt1 | contig 10483 bp, 8 predicted proteins | sample Cases_109_1_MG_FD_183639 | JGI IMG/M metagenome (GOLD analysis project Ga0255056, IMG submission 183639) | Seawater microbial communities from Amundsen Gulf, Northwest Territories, Canada - Cases_109_1 | ecosystem: Environmental > Aquatic > Marine > Gulf | place: Canada: Northwest Territories... | reverse complement strand
CGATGGTTTCCGGCCTTCCGAACAAGGAAAAGGCCAGAATTCGCGAAGAGTATGCCGCCGGTCGCATTGGTCGCGACGAATTGCTGGCGGCCGAATCAGCTTCCTATCATTCCGCGGGAACGTGCACCTTTTATGGCACCGCGAACAGCAACCAGATGATGATGGAATTTATGGGTTTGCAATTACCCGGCGGTTCTTTCGTTAATCCCAACACGGAGTTGCGTGACGCGCTTACCGCCGAGGCCATACGCCAGGTTTTGAAAATCACAAACCTGGGTGACGACTATCTGCCGATCGGACGAATTGTTAGCGAAAAAACTATTGTTAATGGCATCGTCGGATTACTGGCAACGGGCGGGTCGACGAATCATACGATTCACCTGGTCGCTATAGCCGCGGCGGCCGGAATCAAGATCGATTGGGACGATTTTTCCGAATTATCGCGGGCCGTGCCGCTGCTCGCTCACGTTTATCCGAATGGCCTTGCCGATGTTAATCATTTTCACGCGGTTGGTGGACTTGGCTTTGTCATGCAGGAGTTGCTCGGCGCCGGTCTGCTACACGCGGACGTTTCCACAATACTCGGCGAAGGCCTTGATAAATTTTGCGTTGAACCTTTCGTCGACGACAAGAAAATCGAATGGAAAGATACGCCGGCGGAGTCATTGGATCTCGATATCCTGCGACCGGTCGAAAAGCCCTTCGATACCGAAGGTGGCCTGCGTCTCGTCGACGGAAATCTGGGCCGCGCGATGGTAAAGGTTTCCGCGGTATCTCCCGAACACTATTCAATTGAGGCAAAGGCACGCGTGTTTGAGTCGCAGCAAGCGTTCACGGACGCGTTCCAGGCAGGCGAGCTGTACGAGGACTTTGTGGCCGTTTTGCCGTATCACGGCCCATGCGCCAATGGCATGCCTGAGTTGCACAAACTGACGCCGTATCTTGGCGTCTTACAAAATCGCGGCCACAAGGTCGCATTGCTGACGGATGGTCGAATGTCCGGCGCATCCGGTAAGGTGCTGGCGGCGATACAGGTAACGCCCGAGGCGGCAGATGGCGGTTTGATTGGACGTATTCGTGATGGTGATCTGGTTCGTATCGATGCGGCACAAGCCGTGCTGTCGGTCGAAGCAATGGGCGACTCACTGGAGTCGCGCCCCGAGTCGAAGCCGGATCTATCGGCCAGTCACACGGGTATGGGCCGGGAATTGTTTGCCGTTTTTCGCCATCATGCTTCTGCTGCGGAAACCGGTGCGAGTATCTTTTCGGTAAACGATTGATGGACGCATCAAACATATTGCGTAACGAGCGAATCGTTCCAGTTGTTGTCATCGACGACGCCGATGCGGCGAGCTCTCTCGCCGAGGTTTTGTTTGAGGCAGGATTCGGCGCAATAGAAATAACCTTGCGGACAACTGAGTCGCTCCAGGCGATTGAAAATATTGCGGCTGCCTTTCCCGACCGTTGCGTGGGCGCCGGGAGCATACGAACGATCGAGCAGTTCGCACAAATCAAGGGCGCCGGAGCACGCTTCGCGGTCAGCCCCGGATCAAGCGAGCTATTGCTGGACGCTGCAGCTGAATACGAGATGCCATTTGTTCCCGGCGCGGTGACGGCTAGCGAAGCAATTCGACTGCAGGAACGCGGCTACACATTGATCAAGTTCTTTCCGGCAGAACTTGCCGGCGGTTCACGAATGTTGAAAGCCCTGGGCGGGCCGCTTCCTGAGGCGCGATTCTTTCCAACGGGCGGTATTACACCTAAGTTGGCAAAAGATTATTTGGCGCTGCCAAACGTCGCGTGCATCGGCGGCTCCTGGTTAACGCCAGCGAACTTGCTTGCCGCGGGAGATTTCAAATCGATCGCGCGACTTGCCCACGACGCGGCCGGGTTACTGAAATGAGCATTACGCAAGCAGCCCCGTGTTTGCTGGTCGGCGACATTGGCGGGACAAACGCTCGTTTCGCGCTGGCTGATCCGACATCGCCAGGATTCTCGCAGGAAATGACCTTCGAGTGCCGTGAATTTGAATCGGCGGACCTGGCGATTAGTGCTTTCCTTGAAAAGATCGAATCGACGCAGCCTGACGTGATCTGTCTTGCGGCTGCCGGTCCGGTCATTAATGGCAGTGTGCGCTTCACCAACAACAACTGGAGCCTGGATGTCGGCGACATGAAAAAGGCGTTCGCCGGCGCCCGCGTCAGGCTACTGAACGATTTCGAGGCAATCGCGTACTCGATACCACATCTCAAGCCGGACGATTGCATTCAAGTCGGAACGACCCCACCGGCTGATTTGACCAGGGCTGATTTCACGATCGGCATCGTCGGGCCAGGCACGGGACTTGGGGCCGCCGGTTTGCTGCAAAGAAACGGTAGGGCCACTCCGGTTATTGGCGAAGGTGGACACGTCGGGTTCGCGCCGGAAACGACGCTCCAGATGGAACTGCACGAGCAGCTTGCCGGACAGTTTGAGCGTGTCTGCGATGAACGACTCGTATCCGGGCCCGGGCTTGTCAACATCTACCGTGCGCTTGGCAACATTCGAGGCAAAAAACCAGCAGATTTGAACGCGGCAGAAATTTTTGCACTCGCTTCAGAAAATGGTGACGCGATTGCTCAGGAGACCATTGATATCTTTTTTGAGGTCCTTGGCCAGGTCGCAGGAAATCTGGCCCTTTCGCTCGGTGCCTATGACGGTGTCTTTATCGGCGGCGGTATTGTCGCGCGGAAACCTGAACTGATTGCTGATAGTCAGTTTCGGGCAGGCTTTGAACGAAAGGGTCGTCATCGCAGCCTGATGGAGAGAATTCCGACTCAAGTCATCGTGAATCCGCAGCCCGGCTTGTTGGGTGCCAGCTACTGCGCGCTCCAAACGCACAGGGGTGAATTCTAGCCGGGGAGGCGAATCTCGGGGCAAAAACCGTTAAGATCGGTTCATAACAACAAGAAAAAGCCCAATGCTGAAATACACACTCCTTGGTGTCCTGCTGGTTGCGATCACGATGGTTATCCATGCCGTTGGCACAACTTTCTGGCTGCTTTATCTCGGCCGCAAATTTCGCGTCGCAGTCGGCCCTCGTCGGATGGGATCGACTTTGACAATCCTGACAGCGACCGTCGTTATTCTGACAGTTTTGCACACGATACAAGTTCTTATTTGGGCTTTCGCGTATATGCATTTGCTGCCGGAAACCGTTCTTCACACATTTGAAGAAGCCACGTATTTTTCGTTTGTCACGTTCACGACCCTGGGCTATGGCGACATTACCTTTGACGGCGTTTGGCGAGTACTCAGCGGCATTGAAGCGCTAAGCGGGGTTCTGCTTATCGGCTGGTCGACAGCGATGCTGTTTGTTGTCGTACAACGAACCTGGAAAGACATGCTTCAACAACACGCGGATAAACAAGACTAATTGAGGAAGTGCAATGACAAGTGCAGATAGTTCATCGGTTGACCAGAAGTTCCTCGCTAATGCGATGGCATCGTTCATTCAGATTGCAGCCGTTGTTGTGCTGGTCGTTTGGTGTTTCAGCATTATTTCGCCGTTTCTGATGATTGTGTTGTGGGGGCTGATCATCAGTATTGCTATCTATCCTGCCCATGTCAGTTTAACTAAGCGACTCGGAGGCCGCGAAAAGTGGTCGGCGACTATTCTTATTCTCATTGGCGTTGCGATTATCGTAGTACCCACATGGCTGCTGGCTGATTCCTCAATCAGGGCGATTCAGACTGTGTCGACCCAGCTGGAAGAGGGAGCTGTCGTTATCTCGCCACCTTCAGAGTCGGTCGCGGAATGGCCACTGATTGGTAACAAGACATACGCAATCTGGAGCGACGCTGCGACCAATCTCGAGTCGGTAGTGAACAAGTATTCGGAGGAGATCAAGTCGTTAGGGCACTCAGCTTTATCTCTGGCAGGTTCCACGCTAAGCACCGCACTCGCGTTTGTTCTGTCCGTGATTATTGGCGGCGCCCTGCTCACCTCGGCAGCTGGCGGTTATCAGGTCAGCCGAAACACTGCCGCCAGTCTCGCGGGCGTCGACAAGGGCCACTCACTGATCGACCTTGCGATTGTCACGATTCGCAGCGTTGTCAAAGGCGTGCTCGGCGTCGCCGTGATTCAGGCACTTCTGGCCACGGTCGGCCTCGTCGCGATTGGCGTCCCGGCTCCTGGAATATGGGCTGGCGCCGTTTTGGTCCTGGCTATCGTCCAATTGCCGCCGATATTGATACTCGGGCCGATCGCCTTTTGGGTCTTCTCGGTAGCAGAGCCCGTGCCGGCAACCATCTTCCTGGTTTATTCGATCATAGTGAGCTTTAGCGATGCGGTCCTGAAACCGATGCTGCTGGGACGTGGTGTAGAGGTTCCGATGCTGGTGATCTTGCTCGGTGCCATCGGCGGCGCGATTACTGAAGGAATCATCGGACTATTCATCGGGTCGGTCGTTTTGGCGATGGGTTACCAGATTTTCATAGCGTGGATGGCCCCGGATGAAGCTCAGCTTGCGCTTGAAGAAGACTGACAGCACCGCTTTTTCTCTTCGCACTACCACCGTTACTGTGCTGTCGTGCGCGGCGATTGGGTGCGCGCCCGTCGGCCCGGATTTTGTCCGCCCTGACGTAGAACTCAGTCCGGACTGGCTCGAAGCCGAACAGGAACAGTTCAACATTGGCCCGGCTCAACTCGTCGAATGGTGGCGGGTTCTCGACGACCCCGTTCTTGACCGCCTCATTGCAACGGCCTACGAGCAAAACAACTCTTTACAGATTGCGGGATTACGTGTGCTCGCCGCGCAGGCACAACTGGGCATCGCAACCGGCTCAAAGTACCCTCAGGTTCAAGTGCTTGCTGGCGACGCGACGGCGATCGGCGCCAGTGAGAGCAACGCAAACACGACCGCCGGCGACCTCGAATTCTCGCAGTTCAATCTCGGTGCCAACGTTTCCTGGGAACTCGATTTCTGGGGCCGTTTTCGGCGCGGCATTGAAGCCGCTGACGCCAGCTATCTCGCATCGATTGCCAGCTACGACGATGTGCTCGTACTGCTGACGGCCCAGGTTGCCGACGTCTACACCATTATTCGCGCGACCGAAGAGCAACTGCGCCTCGCGCGCGAGAGTCTCGTTATTCAACGTCGCAGCTTCAATATTGCCGAAGTTCTGTACCGCAATGGCCAAAACTCGGAGCTTGATGCGCTGCAAGCCCGCACGCTGCTACTCGGCACAGAGGCAGTCGTCCCGGGTCTGGAGACCTCATTGCGGCAAACCAAGAATGCCCTGAGCGTCCTGCTCGGCATGGCTCCAAGCAATATTGATGAGTTGCTCGACGGAGAAGGCGTGCTACCGCCCGTCCCGGATCAGCTCTTCGTTGGATTGCCCGCCGACTTGTTGCGGCAACGTCCTGATGTTCGAGCCGCCGAATTGAATGCCCTTGCACAAAACGCGCTCGTCGGCGTCGCGGAAGCCAACCTGTACCCGAGCTTCAGCCTGAACGGATCCCTGGGGCTCGCGGCGGCCGGCGGCACCGACACCACACGCACCGGCGACAGCGGGATTTCGGAGTTATTTCGTTCGGAAAGCCTGACCTATGCTGCCGGCGCGTCATTTGTCTGGCCGTTTCTGAACTACGGCCGAATACGCAACAACATTCGCGTTGAGGACGCGCGATTGCAGCAGGCTCTTATCGTCTATCGCGAAACCGTAATTCAGGCTGCCCGGGAAGCCGAAAATGCCATGGCTGCATTCGTTGGCACTCAGGAACAGGATCGGATCTTAAGCGAGGGCGTTGCGACAGCACATCGGTCGGCGGAACTTTCCTTGTTACGTTACCAGGAAGGATTCGCCGACTACCAGCGTGTGCTGGACGCCCAACAAAGCCTTTTCAGTCAGCAACAGCGCTACGCCACCAATCGCGGTGAGGTCATTCGTAACCTGATTGCTATTTACCGCAGCCTCGGCGGCGGCTGGACCGACGAGCGGCAGTTCGTTGACGAGGTAACACGCGAAGAAATGCAACAACGCACAAACTGGGGTGATCTTCTCGAAGAATCGCGGCAGTAATGAAGAGAGATATTTATGAGTGACAACAACGAATCCAGCGAAAGCGACGAGACGCCGACTGACGCGAAAACGCCGATGGATCCGGTTCGGAAGTGGACCTTTATCCTGCTCGGCGCCTGCGCAGTGCTTATGGTCTGGTACCTGATCGCCGATCGGGTGACACCGTATACCACTCAGGCACGTGTACACGCACTAATCGTTCCGGTCGCCGCAGAGGTATCCGGCACGGTCACCGATGTTGCTGTGAATAGCAATCAATACGTTGATACCGGGGACCTGTTGTTTGTCGTGGATCCGGAACGCTATGAACTGGCTGTCGCAACAGCCGAAGCGAGTCTTCAATCGGCACGGGAGGCGACGGGCGCGTCGACCGCCAATGTAGACGCGGCCGAAGCGCAGGTGGGTGCCGCACGGGCATCGCTGGTTCGCGCAGAATTGGACGCGGTCCGACTAAGGCGCATTATTGAGGAAGAGCCCGGCGCCATATCAGTTCGACGACTCGAGAGTGCCGAAGCAACATTGGCAGTGACACAGTCGCAGCTTGGCGCCGCCGAGGCCAACCTCGAAAGGGCGCGCCAGGATCTTGGTGAGACGGGCGACCAGAATTCGAAAGTGCTGCAGGCGCAGGCTGCGCTCGATCAGGCGAGGCTTGATCTGGCAAATACGTCTGTTACCGCGCCGGATAGTGGCGTCGTAACTGATGTGCGGGTTGACCGCGGCAATTTCGCTCAAGCCGGCGCGCCGCTGATGACTTTCCTGGCAACGCAGGACATTTGGGTACAGGCCGACTTCACCGAGAACAACCTCGGCAATATCAAACCCGGTGACAAAGTTGAACTCGTGTTCGATGCGCTGCCCGCCAGAGTCATCAAAGGCACGATTCGGACGACCGGATTTGGCGTCAACGTCGATTCGGCGCCACTGGGCAGCCTGCCGACCATCGACAATGACCGTAACTGGCTTCGCGATGCCCAGCGCTTTTCTGTTCTGGTGGACTTTGAGTTGCCCGAAGCGAGCGATCGTCTCGGTATTCGCGTTGGCGCGCAGGCGTCCGTCATGGTCTACACGGGCAACGGATTTCTGTTCAATACGATCGCCAAATTGAAGATGCGGGTGGTCAGCATCTTTACTTATGCTTACTAAAACGAATTTCTCGCCGGCAACGCAACTGAGCATCGCTCAGTTACGAATCTTACGACTCGCTTTCGGCACCGCTGTATCGCTATGGTTCTCTCAACTCATTGGCGGCGACATGTCATTCGTCTCTGCTGTCTTCACGATGTTTATTCTGGCTTTGCCATTGCCGGTGCCCAAACCGAAAGCCGGCATCATGTTTGTCCTGGTATTTTCGGGCTGCTTATACGCGGGTCTGCTGTTGTTGCCGACATTACTCAATCAACCGCTGGTCGGGATGATCTTGCTTGTGATGGCGCTGTTTTGGAGCTTCTACTACACAACAAAAGGCGGCTCGGCAGTTGTCGGCACATTTGTAACCGTTGGCATTGCGCTAACGACCGCGGTTGGTTCAGTTAATGTTGACGCCGTAGTAGCGCTTGTCGGCTCAATGGGCATCGCGGCTTTCGTTGGCGTGCTGTTCGTCTATATTGCACATGCCTGCCTCCCCGATTCAATGGCCGAGGCACCGGATGCCCAACCGTCGAAACAAGCGCCGCAGACGGAATCGCCCGACCTGAGCGCAGCACGCTGGAGCGCCTTCCGTTCTTTGTTGATCGTTTTACCCGTTGCGTTATGGTTTCTGTTTTCCGCGGCGAGCACCGCGTATGTGCCCGTGATGATCAAGGTCGCTTCGATGGGGCAGCAAGCCGCCAACGACGCTACGAAGACGGCCGGGAAGTCACTCATCATGTCGACGATCATAGGCGGTGCCGGCGCGATTATTGGCTGGCAGATACTGAGCATCGCGCCGACCTTGCCGATTTATGTGCTTTTCGTTGCGCTGACCGGGCTAATTTGTGGCGTTAGAATTTTTCAGGGGCCCGCCATGCATCCACAGGCCGCAACCTGGTCTTACGCATACCTGACGATGCTGGTTATCCTCGCCCCCGCAGTAATGGACGGCTCCGGCGGCGGCAGCGCGGGCATCAAGTTCTGGGATCGATTGCTGATGTTTGGCGGCACGACGCTGTATGCCGTCATCGCGGTCTATGTCGTTGATGCGTTTCGGCCGAAAGTAAATTCATCGTGACCGAGCCGGAGTATTGGAAAGCAGCAGCTGCGGACATTTTCTGGTACCAGCCGCCAACGGTTCTTCTGGACGACAGCAATCCGCCATTCTACCGCTGGTTTCCCGACGGACTGACCAACGCCTGCTACAACGCACTGGACCTGCATATCGAAGAAGGACGCGGCGAACAATTAGCTTTGATTTATGACAGCCCGGTTACAGACACCAAAGCCAGTCTCACCTATTCCGAATTGCTCGATCAGGTCTCGAAGCTCGCCGGCGTGCTCGCTGCAGAGGGCGTTTTAGCCGGCGATCGGATACTTATCTATATGCCGATGGTTCCGGAGGCAATCATTGCCATGCTGGCCTGCGCCCGCCTGGGCGCGATCCACTCCGTCGTTTTTGGCGGATTCGCGAGCAATGAACTGGCAGTAAGAATTGATGACGCCACGCCGAAAATTGTGCTGTCGGCTTCCTGCGGCATTGAGCCTGCGCGAATCGTTCCTTACAAACCCTTGTTGGATAACGCAATCGAAATCGCAGAGCACAAACCGGAACGCTGCATCATTCTGCAACGTCCGCAGGAACTCGCGGAGCTGATTCCCGACCGCGACCTGGATTGGCGGCAAGCGATCGAAAAAGCTGAAGCCGCCGACTGCGTGCCCGTCGCTGCCAACCATCCCCTGTACATTCTCTACACGTCGGGCACGACCGGAGAACCGAAAGGGGTTGTTCGGGATACGGGCGGGCACATCGTTGCGCTCAAATGGAGCATGTCCCGCATTTACGATGTCGCACCGGGCGACGTGTACTGGGCCGCTTCCGATGTGGGTTGGATCGTGGGCCATTCCTATATCGTTTATGGCCCGTTGTTCAATGGCTGCACGACGCTATTATATGAAGGCAAGCCTGTTGGCACCCCGGACCCAGGGGCGTTTTGGCGCGTGATCTCCGACTACAAAGTTAATGTGTTGTTTACGGCGCCGACGGCGTTTCGCGCGATAAAGAAGGAAGACCCGGGCGGCGAATACGTTCGCAAGTACGACCTGAGCAGCCTGCAGTCCCTGTTCCTGGCGGGAGAGCGCTGCGACCCTGACACGCTCAATTGGGCTGGCGAGAAACTGGCTGTTCCCGTGATCGATCACTGGTGGCAGACAGAGACTGGCTGGCCAATTTGCAGCAATTGCCTCGGCATCGAAGTATTGCCGATTGTGCCGGGCTCGCCGGCCCGGGCCGTGCCGGGTTACGACGTTGATGTCCTCGATCGCGACGGCAACCCGGTTGCTCCCGGTGATATTGGGGCGCTCGTCATAAAGTCGCCACTGCCACCCGGCACGTTTACGACCTTGTGGAATGCCGACGATCGTTTTGTCGACTCCTACTTCAAGACTTTTCCCGGCTACTACGAAACCGGTGACGCCGGTTACATCGACGAAAACGGCTACGTTTTCGTTATGGCAAGAACAGACGACGTCATCAACGTGGCAGGCCATCGCCTGTCGACGGGCGCGATTGAAGAGGTGCTGACCGGACATCCGGACGTCGCCGAATGCGCGGTCATCGGCGTGGCCGACGCCATGAAGGGGCAAATTCCGCTCGGCTTGCTGGTGCTTAGCTCCGGCGTCGATCGTTCGCGCGAAACCATCATCGATGAAGTCATACAAAAGGTTCGCGATGAGATTGGGCCGGTCGCGGTGTTCAAGCGCTGCGTCGTCGTAGAACGACTGCCAAAGACACGCTCGGGAAAAATATTGCGCGGAACCATGCGCAGCATCGCCGATGGCGAGCCCTGGACAATGCCGGCTACGATCGAGGAACCCGCGGTCCTCGACGAAATTACCGCGGCGATCGCTACAGCCTGATCGGCAAGTCCCGGACGCGCGTTCCCGTTGCGGCAAATATCGCGTTGCCGATAGCGGGCGGAACGGCGATTAATGGCGGCTCGCCGAGGCCTGTCGGATGTTCCTCGCTCTGCATGAATTTAATGTCGAGTTCGGGCACATCGCTCATGCGCAGTGGCGTGTAGGTATCCAGGTTCTGGTGTTTAACTTCGCCATACGCGAAACGCGTGCCCTCGTGCAGCGCGAGGCTGACACCCCATAAGCTTGCACCTTCAGCCTGTGCCAGTGCCCCGTCGGGATGTACGACGCTGCCGCAGTCGAGTGTTTGCCAGATTTTCTTCACCGTGACTTTTCTGGTCGCAGCATCTACCGCGACATGCGCAACACAGGCCGT
>Ga0255056_10000679_pt1 | contig 10488 bp, 10 predicted proteins | sample Cases_109_1_MG_FD_183639 | JGI IMG/M metagenome (GOLD analysis project Ga0255056, IMG submission 183639) | Seawater microbial communities from Amundsen Gulf, Northwest Territories, Canada - Cases_109_1 | ecosystem: Environmental > Aquatic > Marine > Gulf | place: Canada: Northwest Territories... | reverse complement strand
AGGAAGTGTCCTTGGTGCCATGGCAGGCGCAGCTATTCTTGCTACCTATAAAGCAAATGAAAAAGCTAGTGCTATGAAAATACCCATGTACGTTGAAGAAAATGGGAACTTATTTCAGATACAGCCAGACGGAAGTAAACATTTCATCAGAAAATTAGAAAAGCCTGGCATCAAACTCAATGAACACTTTAAGTTAAAGTGATATGAGTACTAAAAGAATGAGGGTTTTCGCAGGGCCTAATGGCTCAGGTAAAACAACCATCATCAATAACCTCAAAGCAGAAATTCCTTTTGGTGTTTATGTGAATGCTGATGATATTGAAGGACTATTGAAACAATCAGGCGTATTACTTTTTAGTACTTATCAATTAAATATAACAGAAGCCGCACTTCAATCCTTTTTTAAAAAAAGTAGATTTTCCCCTATTAAAAGAAATGAGCCTGATTTATGGTCTAAGCTAACTGTTCAAGAAAATATATTACATATTAATGCTTCTGTAGATTCTTATTTGGCAGCTGATTTATCTGAATTTATACGTCAGCAATTACTTGAAAATAATATTTCTTTTACGTATGAAACTGTGATGAGTCATGAAAGCAAAATAGCTTTTTTACAAGAAGCCAAAGAGAAAGGATATCGAGTTTATCTTTATTTTATTGCTACAGAAGACCCCGATATTAACATAAGTAGGGTAAACGTAAGAGTTGCACAACATGGACATGGCGTAAATCCCGATATTATCAAAAGCAGATATTACAAAAGTTTAAAGCAACTTAAATCCGCGGTAAAAAATACCAACCGCGCATATATCTGGGACAATTCAGGTAAAGCCTGTCTATTGTTTGCAGAAATAACTGAAGGCGTAGATGTGAAAATTTTTGATACTGATAAAGTACCTAACTGGTTTGTGAAGTATTTAGTAGACCAATAACGATACCTAGTTATGAAAAATAAATGTATTCTACTCATCTGTACCTGTATGATGTTGTGGAGTCGTCAAACAGGTCATCGTATTTATGCTTCTGCGCAGGGGCGTGAATTGTTCAAAGTAACCATTCTCTATCCGAATGGAGAAGGCAAAACCTTTGATATGAAGTATTATGAAGATCAACACATGCCGATGGTTGCATCTTTTATTGGTAAAAACTTAGAGTTTTATGAAATTGATCAAGGGATTTCTGGAAGAACTGCTAATGATCCTTCTCCTTTTTTGGCGATCGGATATTTCTACATAAAAAATATCAAAGACTATAATAATGCCATTGCCCAAAACAGAGATGCTATTGTAAATGATTTTAAGAATTATACCAATATTCAACCTGTCATTCAAATTAGTGAAGTGAAGCAGGTAAGGAAATGATGGATATGGGCGGCGGATCAGGGTGACTGGTCTTTACTCCGTTACAAGTCCGTTATAAGTCCGTTATAAGTCCGTTATAAGTCCGTTATAAGTCCGTTATAAGTCCGTTATAAGTCCGTTATAAGTCCGTTATAAGTCCGTTATAAGTCCGTTATAAGTCCGTTATCGGTCCGTATTTCATACGGTATCCATTCGAGTTTCATTTGATATTCATCCGCCCTCCATTCTTATGACATCAACCCTCCCCCTAGGTATCAGCTTATCCTCCCCTTGTCTATCTAAGGCATTCGCTTTGACCCTTTGTTGCCGACGCGATCTGTAATCATAAGACTACTCAGGGTAATAAGCTCTTTAATTGTTCTGTAAGTAGTACATCCTTCAGAGCGTCTTCGAGCATTCTCGAAGACGCTCTGAAGGATGAGCGAGGGAAGTTAGAGGATGGTACGGCTGATGTCTTTACACTTCTTGGAAATATTACGAAAAAATGCTTTGTATTTTGGGGTGGGGTGGGTAGATTTACTTAAAACTTCTGATTGATTTTTTGTAAATCATACTGAACTAGATGGATATTAGAAAGCGAAGATACATCTACAATATAACAGCAATTTTTAAAAAGCTCTAATGAGAAAAATATTACTAATAGTTGTTTCTATTCTTTTTTCTTACACATCATTTTCTCAAGCAGAACTAGATCCAGATAAATTTTATGCTAAACATGAAACAGTAAAAATTGAATCAAGGGTTTTTAAGAAAAAAAGAACAATTGAAATATTCTATCCCGATGAATTTTTCACGGAACCTAAAAGAAAATTTAAAGTAGTATATGTATTCGATTCCCAAAGTACACCCATTTTTAATTTTGTTACCGGGACAACTCAACTAATGTCTATGTCGGGCTATGAGCCACTAATTATTATTGGTATCAATACAGAAGACCGATATTTCGAATTTTTGACAAAGAATAAATATCAAGAGACTTTAAAACGATATCCTCCACCCATTGGTGGGGCAAATGTATTACTCGAGCATATAGAGAAAGAAGTTGAACCTTTCATAAAGAATAAATTAAGAAAACTTCAGGATTATAGAATAGCGATGGGGCATTCATTGGGTGCTACATTCGCGATGTACGCTTCTATGAAATCTACAAAGCTATTTGACTACTTAATTCTCATGAGTCCGAACTTTGTATATGATAGTAGCCAATATCTTGAAAGAATACAACAATTTGCCGATAGCAATCAACTAAAACGTGCCTATTTTATTTGTAATGGCTATAATGATAAGTATGAAGATGAGTTTGCTCCTAATATTGAAAAGGCAGTTGAGATACTTAAAGAGAATAAAAATATTTTTGTTTCTTATGAAAAACTTCAAATTACTTCTCATAGTGATGTTTGGCTAGAAGGAGTATATAAAGGGCTAATGATACTCAATAAAAAAATATTAATAACGAAAGAGTAAAATATTTTGATAAAATGAAAGTGAAAGAGAGCATCATAACTTGGTTAATCAAGCAATCATGGTTTTTCAGTGCATTCCTTTTTTTAGGCCTAATTATTTCAGGCAATATTGATAGCAGAAAAGATTTCTTTGCTATTGTAATTCTTTGCCTATCGCTTTGGATCTTGGAGAGTCTTTTTCTAAAAAAAGGAATAACCATTCTATTAAACAAAATATTAAGCCTTTACAAAAGATCGAGTCACGATTTAGATAAGAAAAAGTAAATGCTTCTATAATAAGTTATTAGAACTTTTGGAAAGTTTTAAAACTATTCGTATTTGAATTCGTAAATCGTATTCAATTAGTGGGTTTATAAAAGAAATTTTTTAAATAAAAATCCATGGAAGATAAATTCAGAGTAGAATATTTTAGTTTTTCGGTTGAAGAAGAGACTGTTGAGCCTCCTTTTACTGATTTTATTTCCAAATACGATTCTTTAGAAAAATGGCTTACGGCAATTTGTAATGAAGAAAAACCCGTCCAAACTGACCTTGATTTTGTTTTTGGTCTTTTTGAATCTGATATTGATTTTACAGTCTACCTAACAGGCAATAAGGAATATCAGAAAAGTCAGTATGAATCAATCATAAAGATTGAATTTAAGCCAAAAGATATGTATTTCAATTTACCAAAGATCGACTATGATGGGCTGACAAGAGAGCAAGTTCGAAAAGAAGTTGCAGACAGACTTATTACTTTTTCGAAAACTCAAACATTTCTAAACTCATTCTTTGCTAATGCAGCAACAGTAAAAGTGTCATGGCAAATGAATACTATGTTGATATAGAGTTAATTGAGTTGGAAAAAATGAGTAATAACTTTTACAAAATCCTAAACCTTTCCAAAAGCTGAATTAAACGCCTTAATAAAAATGAACGTCCTATTCCACACTACAACAGCTCTTGGTATTGCCGTTCTTTTCACCCATACAAAAAGCAAAAAGCCATCTATTGTTACCAGCATATTTGTATTCATAAGTGGCATTCTTTCGCATGGTATTTTAGATATTATCCCCCACTGCTACCCGATTCCTTCTAAGCTAGATGTTTCGCTTGGATTATTGATGATTCTAACAGCTACTTGGTTCAGTAATAAAAATTATCGAACCCTTGTATTGTCTGCTTTCATTGGCTGTATCATTCCTGATCTCATAGACTTATCCCCTTCCATCCTCAATAAACAATTGGGCTGGAACTTGCCTGTATTTGACAAACTATTTCCTTGGCACTTCAAACAATTTTCAGGTTCTATTTATACGGATGATTGTACTATTTCTACTATGAATCATAGCATTGTAGTGATAGCATTGGGTGCTGTATGTTGGTATAGACGTTCGGTAGTGAAAGAGATGTTTAGTAAGGGTGAATGATGATGGGCCGCTGATTTTTATGATGGTTATGATTGGCACTGATTGATACTACTATTATAAAGTCTGCGACCATCATACCTATTCATCATTTTTTCCTTTTTTTTAAAATTTTATCAGAATGAGCATTCGCCCAGTCTGCAAAAATCAATAGTTGTTCCATCAAACTATCTCCCAAATCAGTTAATGTATATTCAACTCTTGGAGGAACTTCTGCAAATACTTGCCGGGTAATCAATCCATCATTTTCAAGATTACGGAGGGTTACTGTTAACATACGCTGAGAAATATCGGGAATCAATTTTCGAATTGCATTGAATCGCTGCTTTCCATATCCACCCAATGCAAGTATGGTTAACATACTCCATTTGTCATTCACCCGTTCAATGATATCACGTATTGGACAAAAGGATTGTCGAGCTTTCTTAGCTCCTTCGAAAATTATTTTAATTTTTTTTTTCGTCCCTATTCATTTGACTATCAGTTTTAGTTACATGCATGATACTTAGTGATGTTACTGTACCTTATTTTTTGCGTTATAGTTACTCAATACTTTTAAGTTCTTAAAAGTAACTATTAAAAGAATAAAAATGAAAGCACAAGTAATCAATGATTTTGGCAAAGCCCTAGAAGTATTTCAGGAAACAAATGATTTGCAGATACCCCATCCACAAGAAAATGAGATTCAGATTCAGGTATTGGCTAGTTCTGTGAATGATTTAGATACCAAAATACGGAATGGAGATCTGGGTTTTATGGCACCGGAATTCCCTGCCATTTTACATGGCGATGTTGCGGGTATCGTAACTGGCGTCGGTAAAAATGTGACCCGATTTAGAAAAGGCGATAAAGTATTTGGATTCATCGGTGGAATTAAAGGATATAGCGGTGCCCTATCCGACTTTATTACTGCTGACGAAGATTTTTTTGCAATTGCTCCAGACGCCATTTCTTTCGCAGAACTTGGTTCCCTACCATTGGTAGGAATTACGGCTTACGAGGCCATTATAGAGAGAGCTTGTGTTGAGAGGGGGCAAACAGTATTGATATATGGCGCAACTGGCGGTGTTGGGCATCTTGCGCTACAGCTAGCTAAATTATCAGGTGCGAAAGTATTTGCTGTTGTTGTTAACCAAGAGCAAGTCGATATTGCCCGAGAACTTGGAGCTGATGAAACTATTATTTTTTCAGAGAAAGAAGTAAAAACTTATGTGCATGAATTTACTAATGGCCTAGGATTTGATATAGTAGTTGATACTGTTGGTTTACAAAATTTCTCCAATGCACTTGAAGCCGTTAAAGTAGGTGGTAAGGTGATCAATACATTCGCTTACATTAATGCAGATCTTACAAGCGCTCAAATGAAAGGAGTAAGCTTACATTTTGTTGCGATGCTCATTCCTTTATTTACTAATATCAATAAAGAAAAATATGGACAAATACTTTCAAAATATGCTTCTTGGCTGGATGAAAAGAAATTAACCGTTTTGTTGGATGATAAAAATTTCCGGTTCACTGAAGTAGGTTTAGCACATCAATACTATGAAAGTAAAAAAGCAAAGGGAAAAATCGCGCTGCTGAAATAGGATTCTTTTTGTCGTAACATCATCTATATATATTACGACCTATGACAATTTCATAGCTTTTCTGGACCGCAGATTTTTTATGATTAATTATGATTGGCGCTGATTGATAACTACTATCATAATCAATCATAAAAAATCTGCGTCCCATACTCCACCTTATCATTCAAAGCGCAATCGTTTTCGGAAAAAATACTTGCTGGAACACTATTATAGCTCACTGAAAGCAGTTAATTTACAAGACTAACTAACTGCTTGCCATGCACATCACTAAACCCCGTTTGAGTTTCTGGCAGATCATTAACATGAATGTCGGGTTCTTTGGTATCCAATACAGTTTTGGATTGCAACAAACCGCTGTCAACCCGCTCTATAGTTTTTTACACGCTAAACCTGAGGATTTACCGCTTTTAAATCTCGCCGGACCCATGACAGGCTTACTCATTCAGCCCATCATCGGTGCATTGAGTGATAAAACCTGGCATCCTCGCTGGGGACGTCGTAAACCCTATTTTTTAATTGGTGCTATTTTCTGCAGTCTCTGTTTGTTTGCCTTTCCATTCAGTCGCGCTTTATGGATGGCAGTAGGTTTGCTTTGGATATTGGATGCTGCAAATAATACGGCTATGGAACCTTATCGTGCATTCATTGCCGATAAATTACCTGCCAGTCAACGCGCACTCGGTTTTCTCACACAAAGTTTTTTTACCGGATTGGGTATCACACTTGCCAACTTGTCTTTGTTCTTTTTTCAAAAAGTCATTACGGGAGAGTCTACCACTTCTGACGGACAAAGCGGTATTCCTTATTGGGTATATGGTTCGTTCTTTGTAGGGGCTATTTGTTCCATCGTATCAGTAGCTTGGTCGGTCATCAAAACACCTGAAATACCTCCCACAGAAGAAGAACTTGCGGCACTAAGGGCTGAACACAAAAGTTTTCTCACACCTTTCAAAGAAATATTTTCTTCCATTGCGCACATGCCCAAAACCTTGTGGCAACTGGCATTGGTGTATTTGTTTCAATGGTATGCCATGTTCTGCTATTGGCAATTTATTTCACATAGCATCGCTCGTTCCGTATGGAATACCAGCTCTGAAGAAAACTCTAAACTGTATGAAGAAGCAGTAGGCTGGACCGGTCTGGTCAATGGCTTTTACAATATTGTTACCTTTTTATCCGCATTCGGATTGGTATGGATGGCTAAAAAGTTTGGTGCTAAAAAAGTGCATGTGATCTGTTTGGCCATGGCTTCGTTGGCACTTTTTATTTTACCTTTTATTCAAGATAAATATTTACTCTTTATTCCCATGATCGGTTTTGGTATCGCTTGGGCGAGTATGATGGGTGTGCCTTATATCATGGTAGTGGGCAGTATTCCCAAAGAAAAATATGGCGTGTATATGGGTATCATCAATATGATGATCGTAGTGCCGATGATTATTCAAACCCTTTCCTTCGGATATATCTATCAAAACTTCTTAGGAAGCAATCCTGCAAATGCTATTCTGTTCGCAGGTGCCCTTCTCCTCATCGCAGCAGTTGCTACCATGCGTATGCGTGTTGAGAAAACAGAAGAAGAGATAGAAGTATCAGTTGGAGCATCACACTAACCCTCTGCGTACCTCTGTGCCCAACTTTGTGTGACTCTGTGGTTAAACCCTTTTGAAATGTATGCATCTGCAAATCTTGAAGGAGTTTAACCACAGAGTTACACGGAGTGAGGCGCAGAGTAGCACGGAGTTATTTTAATTCGTATGAAAATACTTTGTATTGGAGAAGCATTGATCGACATGATCTGCACGGATAAGGGTAGTTCTTTATCCAAGGGGCAGCATTTTTTAAAAAAACCGGGTGGGGCTCCTACCAATGTAGCAGCTGCAATTGCTGCTTTAGGAGGCAATGTTGAACTGGCTGCAAAAGTGGGCAATGACCCTTTTGGCAAACAGCTCATTGATGTGATGCAGGAATTCGGTGTATCTACTCGATGGATGTTACAAGATGCTAACGCCTTTACCACTTTTGCATTTGTATCCTTGATGGAAGACGGTGAACGTGATTTTGTATTCAATCGCGGAGCAGACGGACAACTCAGCAGAGAAGAAACAGATGCCATTCCATTGGATGAAGTCAATATCATTCACTTTGGCTCAGCCACGGGTTTTCTACCCGGACCTTTACAAGCTGCCTATCAAGGCATGTTACAGAAAGCATTGATGCAGGATACCATCTTCATTAGTTTCGATCCCAACTATCGTCATCTTTTGTTTCCCAACGAAACCCAAACTTTTATTGATCAGTCCTGGAATTTCTTACAATCCTGTCACTTTTTCAAACTCAGCGATGAAGAAGCCATGCTGATAACGAATACCCATTCAGTAACAGATGCTGCACAGATATTATTGGATAAAACCAATGCAGTCTTCACCATCACTTTGGGAAAAGAAGGAACCTTACTTGGATTGAAAGGTAAAACAGAGATCATTCCTAGTATCCCTGTTCAGCCGGTAGATACCACCGGTGCAGGTGATGCATTTGTAGGTGCGGTATTGTATCAATTACGTGAAAAAGATTTGAGAAGCATCATTCAATTATCACATCAAGAATGGAAACAGATCATCCAAAATGCCAACAAAGCCGGTGCCCGAACCTGCGAGTATCTTGGGGCGATGGAAGCGTTTAAGCATTTGAGTAGCAGTATATTTTCGTAAGCCGAAGGCTTGGGCTGTGAGCTTCGAGCCACGAGCTATGAGCAAAGAAAATAAAGGTGTCAACCAAAATAAAAAGCTCGAAGCTCGTGGCTCACAGCTCGTAGCTAAAAATCACGAACAAGAAATAATTTAAAAATAATAAAAAGAGCTCGTGGCTCACAGCTCGAAGCTCGCAGCTAATATGTACCAATTCAATCTCCACCAACGTATCTCCCGCATCTGCACCCAGGAAAAACTTTCCTTATCGGGTGATGATTTGCAATTTTATACGCGCTTGTGCTCGAATGCAACTGCAATTGATAGTTTATATCAGTCGTTGTACAGTAATCATTTGATGGCAGATGCATTATTTGAAAAATTATTATTGACACTCATTCATAATCATCAACAACGTTCTGCTGCTTTGCGGAAAAGAGATTTGGATAAAGCATCAAAGGGTGCGTGGTTTTTAAGTAATGAGATTGCCGGAATGAGTTTGTATGTGGATCGCTTTTGTGGTACTCTGCAACAACTGCCAGAAAAATTATCCTATCTCGAATCACTAGGTGTAAACTTTTTACACCTGATGCCGGTGTTTGAGAGTCCGGAAGGAGAAAGTGATGGTGGTTATGCAGTATCTAATTTTAGAAAAGTAGATGAGCGTTTTGGTACACTGGAAGACCTGCGAATTGTTCAGCAAAAAATGTTGGACAAGAATATGTACCTGATGTTGGATATTGTATTGAACCACACTTCTCATCATCATGAGTGGGCGGTGAAAGCCAAGAAAGGGGATCCTATATATCAAGAATACTTTTACATGTATGATGACCGTACAATACCCGATCAATTCGATGCTACCATGCCTGAAATATTTCCCGAAACTGCACCGGGAAGTTTTACATGGTGTAAGGAAGCTAATAAATGGGTGATGACGGTTTTTCATCAGTATCAATGGGATTTGAATTATACCAATCCCGCGGTACTGATTGATATGTTGGATACTATTTTATTCTATGCCAATCTAGGTGTTGATATTCTCCGCATCGATGCCCCTGCTTTTATTTGGAAACAATTGGGCACTACCTGTCAGAATCTACCACAAGCACATGATATACTCCGATTGATTCGTCAGTGTGTACAAGTGAGTGCCCCGGGAATGGCTTTATTAGGTGAAGCCATAGTTGCACCCAAAGAGATCATGAAATATTTTGGTACCGATTTGTATACTGCACGTGAATGCGATGTGGCTTACAATGCCACACAAATGGCTTTGCAATGGGATGCATTGGCAACAGGTGATACACGTGTGATGTTGGCGGCACAACAAGATCTATTACAAAAACCTTATGGCTGTACGTGGATCAGTTATACACGTTGTCATGATGATATTGGGTTAGGATTTGAAGACAGTTCCATTGCAGCTGCCGGTTTCAATGCCTATGAACATCGGAAGTTTTTAAAAGATTATTATTCAGGTGTTCATCCCGGATCGCCTGCCTCGGGTGCTTTATTTTCTGTGAATCCTAAAACACAGGATGCACGTATCAGTGGGTCACTTGCTTCTTTATGTGGATTAGAAAAAGCCTTGGAATCGAAAAATACATCTTTGATCGATATTGCTGTTAAGAAGATTTTATTGATGCAAGCGCAAAGCTTTTTTGTTGGCGGCATTCCCATGTTATTCTATGGCGATGAAGCCGCTTATACCAATGATTACAGCTATTTGAATGATCCCGGAAAGAGTTATGATAACAGATGGATGCATCGTCCATTGATCGACTGGAACAAGAATAAAAAAACTACTGAGATCGGTACTATTGAGCATCGTATTTTCAATGGCACACAAAAGCTATTGAAGCTAAGAAAACAATTACCGGTAACAGCAGATCAGAAGAATATCCGTTGGATCACACCGCATAATATTCATGTATCCGGTTTCATTCGCTCATTAGGTGATGAACACTTGTATTGCCTTTTTAATT
>Ga0255056_10000673_pt1 | contig 10520 bp, 22 predicted proteins | sample Cases_109_1_MG_FD_183639 | JGI IMG/M metagenome (GOLD analysis project Ga0255056, IMG submission 183639) | Seawater microbial communities from Amundsen Gulf, Northwest Territories, Canada - Cases_109_1 | ecosystem: Environmental > Aquatic > Marine > Gulf | place: Canada: Northwest Territories... | reverse complement strand
ATACCCGGCGATCTGCTCTGTAGGTCTTCTGTTTCGGCGTCATGCGTCCTTTTGGCATTTTCACCTCAAGCACGATCCAGTGTCGTGACTCATAATTCCAGCAGAGCAGATCGCCGGGTATCCCGATCCGCTGCACCTTGATTCCGTTCGACTCAAGATGCTTGACAATCTCAGGCTCGTTAGCATCGCGCCTCGCGTCAGGTCGATTATTCTTGCGTGGCATTATTCGCGAGTCTGGTCAGCAAGTGCCTGAAAGATTTTGTGCGTATCATCGGCATTGAAACTCGAAGCCCACGAAGCCTGTCGATTGAACGATTGCGGATCATCGATTGCAACAACAATAAATTTGCAATGAGCCATGTGAGGCTCTTCGATCAATTTCTTGATACGTCCAAGCTCTATCGCGTGTCTTTCTAACGTGTGCAAAATACTAAACATTAGTTCCCACCTCCAATTGTCTGCGCCTCGAATGCTTTGACGTACTCATTAGTCAAAGCCAACAAAGCAGAATCGCTCCCATACCTTCGGTGAAATGATTTTTTGTGCAATTTCCTCGATGGGCCGAATGTTTTGCGCATCTGCGCTCGACTGACACCAGTAAATGTTTCGCCTCGGTGATGCCAAGTACATTCGGGAACGGTTGCAAGATGGCCGATGCGATAGCCGTTAAGCAAATGATTGCACTCTGCCATGATGTATCGACTGAACTGCTGCCGACAAGGGATGCACCCGACCTCGCGTGTAATGATATCCATGCGCCGTTTCTCCGCTTTCGTAGTCATAGCAATTTCTGTTGTTCTGGCACAGGCACTTTGCTTTTCCATTTTCCTGAGATAGCCCAAATGTGTTCAGGCTTTCCGTAAGGCCCGATGATTTTCGCATTCAATTTTACCAGATCGCCATTTTTCGTGAGCGTCGTCATAGCCCTGCGTACAGAGGTCAAAGGCACCGTGTCACAGAATAACCGCCTTCGAACTGCGCTAGGGGCACAAGCATATTCGTAGCCCTTTTGAATAAAGAATTGCAGAATTTTCTGGTCTTGCGACTTAGCCTGTTGTTCAGCTTTTTGTAGTTCCCGCGCTTCCAGACTGATCGTGTTATAAAACCTGTCATTGCTAATCATTACAAATTTACTCCTGTTCGTAGGTTTGCGTTCAAGGTCTGCCAGCCTGAAAACTTTTTGTCAGCCGCATTGCGCAGCCCACTCAGCAGAATTTCGTGATAGGTGGCTTCCTCGACGTCACGAAGCACCCGCATATAAGCAATTGATTTTTTTGCCTTCCGTGTTTTTTCCACGCCCGATCCCGCACCGCTTTTCGATTCCTCCATTGCCAAAACGATGCCCATGTACTTATCCAGAAACCGGCGCCGCGCCGACCAAGCCGCGTGTGCCTCTGAGGTGTCTCGCAGAAATGCAAGACACCTCTCAGCAGTCTCGCGGGTAATTTCCTGACCGGCGTGGTCTTCGTGGTCGTAATTCCTGGAGTACGTGTAATCCCGATCCTCGACCGGACCGCCAGTGTCTTTAATCACTTCGGTTCCTCCCTTGAATTTCATTGAGTTCGCAGATTGCCAAGTCCAACAACAGAAACGCATTTTTAGCCTTGTCGGTTCGATACGAATTGTCCTCGCCGACGAGCACATCGGACAGCGCGTGGTATTGAACTTTCAAGGCTCTGCTGATCCGATTGAGCCGCGTTTTCGTGACGCGCTTCATCGGTAAGCCACCGGGCGTTCTGCGCTTTCCTTGTGGCAATCCTGACAGAGCCAGTAAGCCTCGCGTGGGAATTTCCCGGTTGTCTCCGAACTGAATATCGTGTTGAAGTGATAGCAGTAACCCGACATTTTCAGCGTGTTCTGTGCCTGATGCGAAGCCATGCCATTTTGGTTAAGAGCAATTGATATCAATGTGTCCCTAAATCCCTCCATCACGTTCGCAGTAATCTGCAATCGATTGCCAATTGCTATCAATCCCTTGTCGCTGGAATCCGTGTAAAAACAAGCCTCGCCGTGCAATGCGTCAATCAGTTCCTCGACATTCGTAACATTTTCTTTTGCCATGTTTCCTCCGAGTCAGGGAGCGAGCACCCGAATTACCGTCGCTGAGTGCTCGCCCCTGCTGTGATCCTCGTACCGTCAATACGAATCGATCACGTTGGTTTGCTATATCAGCTTAGGTTGGTCCGCGTCGGGTTTGATGTCTTCAAGCCCTTGCATGAACGCGCTCGGATCAGCGAGAACCAGAACGACATCACGCGTTGCGTAGTCGGCCAGTTCGTGCCTCATATCCGAACCGGGACCAACAGTAACTGTCGCCCGTACTCCGTCCTTGAACGTGACAGAGAAAAGATTGCAGATCACAGCCTTATGCCCGACTGCAGAAAGCACCTGAACAGCCTGACCCATCGCGTTAGCGACTCGATCAGATAGGCGAGCGATCACGACCGCCTGTTGCGCTTCGGGTGTCTTGTGCCACAACTTGTCGAGAGCTCGAAGTTCGTCGAGCAAGGTTTCCGTTATCTGCGCAGCTAATCCATTGGCTGCATAATTTCTCGATTTCTCCAATGCTTTCTTGGCTCTGGTCACTCGGGCAGTTGCCGAATCATTGCGATCCAGTGCCTTTGCAGCACTCGAGGTTTTCTTGCTGGTCTTCTTGCTCGACTTCTTGCCGAGTTTATTCGCCTGATCCTGTTTGAATTTCTTGGCCTGATCCTTTGCAGTTTTCGATTTCTTGCTCGACTTCTTGCCTTGCTTCTTTCGTGTTGCCATTGGTCCCACCTCCTAGATGGTCTAGCATTTACAGAAACAACAATGCTTCTGTAATTCGTAAATTGGTTTTTAGATTTCGGGGGCTGTGAGGCAAAGCGAGGCCCACCGGATTTGGCCGGTTTGCCTCGCATTCTCGGTACGCCGTTCGGCTTTTTGCGAGCCGGGTTCCTGACAGCATCGTGCCAATTCTCATGCCGCGCACCTGTCCCCGAATCGCCCTCGGTGCGTGGTAGTCCCCGGTCGGTGTGACTGTGTGCTTTCCTTGCGACTGTTGCACCGACTCGATTCGCTTGCGTGTCGGGCATCGACTGTGCACAATTGCAGTCAGTCGCAATTCCTCGCTGGAGTTTCCCGACGATCAAGGCTGAAAGGGGCCTGTTCTCACAGGCCCCGGACGGCACAATCAATAACACTAATCCCCCGACTCCGTCAACGAATCAGGCGACGACACCGCCGCAGCGCCCGCTGACCGGACTATGGGTGACACCGATGCGCCACTTCCCGCGTGATCTTTTAAGTCGCCTGTGGGCTGCTCAGACGGCCACGGCTGATTTAAGCGCCGCTTCCCTGCCCTCGTTGCGATGATGCGACCACGCGCCCTCGTATCGACATACCCGCGTTTAGCGAGACTCCGAATCGTTGAAAGGTTGATATCGGTATGCCAAAGCGGTACGCCGCGCCATCCGTGTTGCGCTATTGATTGCAAAATCTCCAACTGATGCCGTGTGAGCCACGGCGATTTTCTCTTGCGTCGTAACATTGATTTCCCCTAGTCGAAAAACGATGGCACTCCTGCTGATGAAGTTGGCACCGTCGGGCGAGTGCCAGCCCGAAAATGCTTTAGAAACCGATTGAGTTCCGCGTACAGAAAATTAGAATAAATCTTGTCGAGTTCGACCTCCACAATGCAAAGGCTGGTCGCAGGATCAGGCCAGTCAGGACAGTACGAAACGTAATCGCTCTTTGTCATTCCCGCGCACATCATGTGCGTGTAAACCTGATCCTTGTCCTCTGGTAGCAATCCAAACTTGAGCGCCCATTCATGCTTCGACAGGTCCGTGCGGGTTTCCCTTCGCCGGTTCTGCACTCGTTGGTCAATTCGAGCCAATCAGGACTGCTCGCAAATTCCTTGATGGTAGGATGCAGCACCAGACCGGGACGGTCGATGCGTGGCGGTGTTCCCCAATCCTTCTGCCTCTGAATCTCGTACCGAGCAATCAGCCAATCCTCGCGCTCTTTTCCGAGTTTGATTGGCCCCGGCACTCGCGTACCGAATCCGTGAATGTATTTATCCAGACAGGAGTCCGGTGCATCCACCTCTAACTGCATCTGATCCAGCAACTTTGTCTGTGCCGCTAAGGTTCCGTGTGCCACGACTTTAAGCCGGGTTGACGTAACCCGCCCAAGCCGTAACTCGAACCACTCACGGCCCTGCTGTTCAATGTAATATCGCATTTCCCACCTCGCTCTATGTCAGTAAATCCAAATAAAAATGCAGTCAGTCAAATCGCAAACTGCAATTGGTTGTGAGTATTCCTGGAGTCGCTTTTCCGACTCTGGCAATTCGTCATATTTCTCTTGCCAGTATTCCTCCGTCATCGACGCACAACCAGACAACAAGCCGAGCACAATCAGTAACAGAATTTTCATAGTCGCTCCTGTACTGCGTCGATGTCACTCGACAGCGCACCAAGCGTCATTGCCACTTCACTTGGCCGCCAGTTGCCATCGTCCCTGATACTGTCTTCGGTGATTTTCATTATCTCTGCTTTGCCGATGCCCGCGGTTAATGCCTCGCGGATCAATTTGCATTGCTTCGTCCATCGAAAGGGTTTCGTCATTCTAAATACTCCTGTTTAGCCATTCCACAATGTCCGACTGGTCCCGGTTCAGAAATATAACTGTCGGGACCATCGAACATTCTCTCGTCAAATTCCCACAGCATACAATCTGATGCGATGCAATAAGTTTTCGGTTTCCCTGCTGACATCACCGGGCAGATTTTTTGTCGTGCTTCCTTCTCTGGTAGGTTCATACCGGTGCCACCATTCGCACGGCCTCGTCGTAGCTCTTTTCAGGAATCAGCGACAGGGACACAACGCCGAACGCACGACAAACTGTGTCGGTGGAAATGCCATGCTCTGAACAAAGATCGGTGAGCGTGTTCATCTGTCCCGAACTCACAACGCGAACTGCCTCGCCCTCGAAAATAACCGGCTCGACTGTATCCATAATCGTCTGCACTTGCGCGAGCCTTCCGTCAGCGTCTTGGGGCCAGTGTTTCCATGCTCTACGGATCACAGCCTTTTTTTGCATTTCACCACGAAAGCGAGACTTCCAAACTGCACCGCCTCGCGGATTTCTTTTGGTCGCGGCTTCCTCGACTGCTTCCAATTGTTCGCGGTCCATTACCTCAACGTGTTGTTTGCCATTTTTGAAACTGGCAATGCAATACGAGTGAGTGACTTCGCCGCGATCCTTCCGTGCTTCCTCGTGCATGATGTACCGACCTTCGCCATGCGTCCCGACTTTAAAAACCGGATCATTCTCGCAAACCAATGCAGCCTGTATCGCAATTACTACGCCGGTTCGATAAGCCAACTGCTCCATGCCTCGATAGCCAATCGACACAGTTGCCTTGCCGCCATATGGAATCAAGTACAAAAGTGATTGACTCGGCGCGAGCGTCAGACCGGTGAAAGCCACATCGAGCATACAATTGTGTATCGACTCGGGGCTACATTTCCGAAGTGCCTCGCTGCTCTGAATCAATTGCAACGCGAAACTCCGCTGAGAAGCAAACTTGATGTGCTTGTCTGCTCGGTTAGCGGAGAATCGTGAGATAAGAGATTTGTTACTTAGCATTTCTTTGTATTCGACTAGTGCGTGTGTCGTCATCGGCCTTCTGCCTCTCGCAATTTGTCTAAGTGAATTTCCTCCCGATCAATCAGGAAGGTACGGGCCGCTTGCAGTTTCAAATAAACTGCTTTGTCGGGGTTCACTGAATCGACTTCGATCACTAACTTGTCGCCGGTGGCCTCGTGAACAACAACAATTTTTTGGCCGGGATATCTCGTCAGGTTTAGCATTTTTCCTCCGTGAGAAAAGGGGCAGGTTTCCCTGCCCCCGACCTCTCGCTTTTATGCCGCGATGGCAACAGGCTGTGCTTCTACCAGCCGCTTCCAGTTGGCATTTGTTATGTCGATCAATTTCGATCCGAGAACTTCAAGGTCTGATGCCCTGTCGTAACTCACGATATCGGTATTGGCGACTTTAGTTACCGCGTTCACAACGCCCCACCTGCTGTAATCGCGATCCTCGATCAGATTTTGCAGAACGTGGTCATGCTCTTTCTGCGTCAATCCGTTTTCCTTCGCAAGCAGTTCGATCGCTGGCACCGGGTTCTTGATGGTGTCGCCCTCTTTCAAAGAGCGCAATTTGTTGCCCATCATATCGACAAACTCCGGTGTTGCGATTGCATGCATTACGTCATTCACCTGCGACAGTATCGCCTCGTCTTCGAGTTTCTTGCTTTTATCTGAAAGCACTTCGAAGTCCGCGCCCTCGATCAACGTGCCGCCGAGGTGAGTCCTCCTGAACTCAAAGGCATCCGTCTTACCGAACACGCAACCATTGAAACAAAAGCTGCGATAAAAGAAGCCAGACACCGAGAGCGATCCAGTTCCAATCTCTGAGTTTTTCAGGATGAAGCCGGGGCGAACGATGTCGGGCGTTCCGTCACGCGTCTTGCCAATCTCTTGCTGCAATTCCTCGCCAGTGAATAAGCACTTCACATAAAGGTTGCGGTCGGTCACTTTCGAACTGAGCAGGGTTGTCTCTAAGTCGCCCTTGACGATTGCCGGGAGCGACGATGCCAAAACCTCGTCGTTATCGATTCTCTTGTATCGATTCGACAGGAAGGCTCGCAGCTTTCCGTCCATCGTCCGAAGCAGCCGAACTCCCGGCTCCCTCTCGAACAACTTGTTGACGTTATCAATCACGATGTCATTGTGATCGTCGAGCATCCGAAAGTAAAACTTCCACGGAATCTGCAACCGACCAGCAATCTGCCGGTGTGCGTGTTCCGTAACTTCCAAACGCTCAAGAGGGTTGGCAAGCGGTGCCATGTTGATCGGTCCCAAGTGATTGAGCCTCTCAACGGCTGACAGACCGTTACCGTTCGAACCAACGTCAGCGTCCTGCCCCTTCTGCAAAACAACAGCCAAGCCATTGTCGAATCCGTCCATCGCAACCATTCGAACATCACTGGCTGTCGATGCGACGTAATCCTTTTTAGCTATGCTCTGTCGCTGTACTTCCGTAAGCAGGTCTTCGATTGTCATTCCATTTTTCATGTTTCTTACTCCTGTATCGATGTCACCAATTGACACCAGTGAGCACCCCGCAGGGTGCTCTAGCTATCAACTGCTTTTGTCCCATTGGTGGGCCATGAAATGGCCGGCCAATTTGACGCACCGTTTTCCTTTCGACTTCCCGACCTGCGAGCGAATGTCGCAGTATTCCTGGAGTCCCATTTGTACGCGAGCAACATTCAAACTATTGCCCGGTGACTTGACGTAAACCTCGAAGCCATCTTTGGCAGCCGGGTAATCGTGAATCATCACGACCGAACCACTGACCATGCAGCAAGTGATAATGCCGAATTTGCCTTCATGTTCCCAAAGTTCCCGGCACTCGCCTTCGTTAAACAATTTTTCTCTGGTTGATTTTCTCATTCGTCGTCCTCCCACGATTCGCCGAAAGAAGCAATCGGCTCGCAACTAGCCTCGTCGTCACCACGCAATGTTGCCGTGAGCGAAAAGTACGAACTGTTATGCGGGTTTGCATTCTCGATGTGTTCGGCAATCTGACCGAATACATAAGCATTGGCATGGGCGATTTCCTCCGACCACTGTTCGCGGACGAGGCCAGCAGCCTTGTCGTTGAGGTCCCGCATTTCCTCCATGATTGATTCTAATTCCGCAGCCAATTGGTCACGGTCCTCTTGGTTCCAGTTTTTGATTCCTTCCCGGTTCATTGCCTTGTCTCCATGTGGTCGAAATGAGATACCCGACGAGTAGCAAATTCTTCTGCCCCCGACTGATCCCAAGTTGCGAAAAGGCCGTGATCCAATTCACGGTCAGTTTCTAGGTCACGGATCACAACGTCGATGTGTCCGAATAAAACTGCTCTGGTTTCTGCGACTGGTGTCATTTCAAATCCTCCCGCGCAGTTGCCAGCATTGCTCGCTTGATAGCCTGTGTGCTGTAACGGTCAAACGCATTCGTAAACGTGCGAGTGAAACTCAGGACATAGTTGCCATCTTTATCTGCCATGCGAAAATCAGCCTCGCAGCTTTTGTATTCACCGCGAGTCGTGCTCATTCCGATTTCCAAAACGTAGCGATTGCCTTTCATCGTTCCAAAAAATAATTGCATTTCCTTTACTCCGTGTTAGCCGCGAATCGAATCGATTACGGTCTTGGTTCGTACTTGAAAAATTGACGACACATAGCGAGTGTAAACATTCAGCTCGATTTCGGTATCGAAGGCTGAACGACTGACATCGCAAGTAGAATCCTCTCGGTCGCCGTTAAGCAACATCGGAGCCGATTGCAACATCGGCTCCTCGTTGAATTGCACCATCCGTACAAAGCATCCGTAGTCTGGTGCAGCTTTCCATTTGTTAAATTTCATTGCGTGTCACCCGATCATCGTGGTACGGAAAAGACTTGCCGAGAAATCCAGCAACGAAACAAACCGAAGCAGAAATGCTCGGATCGAATTTGTTTTCAGACACAGCCTGTCGGTAAGCGGGATAGGCTTTGTCGCGGTCGAGTGTTTCCATTCTCTCGCTCGCGGCGTGTCCAGCGTTGAAAGACAAGTTATTATTGTTTCTCGGTTCTGGAGTTTTGATTTCCATAGCGGTGTTGACTTCATCTTTCGCCATGTGGATCGAACACCAGAGGTCGGTAACTTCGGCTTTGAACTCAGGCTGAATGCACTTCTCGATTCCTTTGTCGAGACATTCGAGCAGATATTCCAGATCGAAAAAGTCGAGGTTTTCGGCAGAGGCCATCGGGTGATCGCCCGAACCGAATACGTTAATTGCGTTCGAGATAATCTCGCAGTCGTGGGCTTCGAGTTCCAGAACGTGCAGTTGTGACAATTTTATTTCGTGTGACATTTTCTTTACTCCGTGTTGATTAAAAAAACTACCGGGGATCGACGGTCAAAATGTTGAGGCCGTCAACTATCTTGGAATTGATACGGATATTGGCGCAAAATCTTTTGTCCGCTTTGAACTTAGAAATTAGCACCAGCATTTTTTCTTGACTGATAAAAGAGAATCGAACGATTCTATTTTTCTGATCGAACTCGACCAGCTTTCCACCTTCTTTGACAATACATTCCGAAAAAACACCAATCTCTTGTGCAGTTAATTTTTTCATTTTCTTTACTCCGTGTTAAACGAACAAAATTACAATCGAATTAAATTGATTCGAATGCGAAAGGTAAAAATTAAAAAGGGAAATCAGGGAAGGGAGGTGTGCTGCCTTGCTCATTTTCTCTTACTCCGTGTTCGGTTTAGTGGGCTTGATTGAATCTTACACCGCCCACCACTGGACACCAGTATCTGTCCACCTTTTGCACAATCTTTTTTGCCGTCTGGAAGTCCTTACCAGCAACAGATCACAGCGGTCGATTCCTGGAGTCGGCGACTTGCGATTCGTACCAGAGCCAAAATGCGGAGATTTTTTCGTTACATTTATCGAGCACTTGTAGCACATCAAGATAGTGAGTCGGTACGTCCATCCACTCCGAACCGGCACTTGGTATTGGCACTACATCGCACAGTGGCAATTTTTCTTTTGGTATCTCAATCAGGAACGGTTCTGGCACTCGCACTATTTCTGTTTTGGTTATAGGCAGAGGCGTCGCTGCGCATCCTAACAAGTTGGTCAGTAGCAACAGGCTCAGAAGCGCAGAAAAATTCATCGTCGGCAATTTCATTGGTCGCAATCTCCATGTCAGCAATCGCAGCAGCGTGTGCGATTTCCTGTGTACGAAGCGCAGCAGCATTTCTTTTATCGGCAATTCGCCCTTGGTCTTTTCTGAATTGCTCGGAAGCATCAAGATCTGTTTGGATCCGCTGTAATTCGATATCGACCTTTGTTCGCGCAGCAGCCGCATCGCGCAGCGCGGCATTTTCACAGGCCAAAACTGCTTGAGCATTTTTCGCCCATGATTTCTTTAGCAGATAGCCGGTCGCCATATTCGCAGCGAACAGCGCGAGCAAAACGTAAACCAGAATCGGGCCGGACATTCGACCGACCAAACCTGCAAGCATTCCGATCATGCGTGAGCAACGCCGCTTTGCAAAATTCCGAGTTTCAGATTACTGGTAGTGGTCGCGACTCCGATCACTGTCAGAAAATCAGCAGCACCAACGTCTACCTCTGGCGCAATTCCACCGGGACCAGCGCCGACGACATAGGTTTGGCCGATCGCAAGGATCGCACCCATGTTCACATCACCCGAAACTGCATAGACGATGTGTTGTCCGGTCGCAGCATCATTCAATGCAACGCCGACGCAAGCAGCCTCCAACGCAGTAAGGTCGTGTTGGCAAACTTCGACACCACCATCAGCAGCAATGAAAAGAGAATCGCCAGCGGTGATCCCTTCGCCCGCAATTCCGCTTTTGGTAACGCCTGACGCACCCGGCTGCACATTCGCAGCAACTACAAC
>Ga0255056_10000672_pt1 | contig 10520 bp, 9 predicted proteins | sample Cases_109_1_MG_FD_183639 | JGI IMG/M metagenome (GOLD analysis project Ga0255056, IMG submission 183639) | Seawater microbial communities from Amundsen Gulf, Northwest Territories, Canada - Cases_109_1 | ecosystem: Environmental > Aquatic > Marine > Gulf | place: Canada: Northwest Territories... | reverse complement strand
AGTCCCGGTGACGATGAACTCTCTGTGGTCTTCCACCACCGGGAACTGCACCAGGGCCCGACTGTCGTTGATCGCCGGCGCCCAGGCGCCGCGCCCTGGACCAACCTCGAAGCTCGACCCTGCGCTTAAGCCGCCGGTATGACATCGGGCGCAGTATCCGTTGAACAGGCCGACGGCTCGTTCGGCCTCCTCGAGCGGCACGGACTCACCCGCCACCTCGCTCATCTCGGCCTGTACCTCGTCGAAGTCGACCGACCACAGCATCAGCCGGGCCCGCTCTTCGAGGAACTGCAATCCCTCTAACAGGGGGGCTAGGAAGTCGTCCTGCTTGTCCGCCGTGATCCCGATCAGCAACAGGTCTCCCTTGAGTGCCTCCAGCATCAGCTCGGCAGTCTCCAGATCTGGGACTGGATGGCCGGCGTCATCGGCGTTGGTGAAGGCATTGGCCGCGTCGTACCAGACGTCGTAGATGTCCTGTTGGATCATGTTGGCGGTGCCGTCGGCGTTGTTGAACGAGAGATCGGTGAGCGTGTCGTGTGCGATTACGGCGATCTCAGTCAGCCGGCGCTCGACGTCGTCGGTGAGGCCATCCCGATCCGTATCGAGCCCTGGCTCGTCGCAGCTGGTCAGCGCCAGCGCCGCCGATTCGGTGGTGCAGGTGCCAGCCCCGCCGAACATGTCCAGCAACTCGTCTTCGAGGCTGCCCGTGGCCTCGAGCAGCTCCGGCGCCGCGTTTACGTTGTCGATCCGGGCCTGTTGGCGGTTGATGCGAATCTGGGTGGTCTGCTCCCCGATCTCGATGCGCAACAGCGCCAGGCCGACGTTTCGGTCGGCCTTGGCAACCACCTCGGCCTGCGGGATCTGCTCGGAGCGGATGTAGGCGATGACTTGATCGACCTCTTGCAGGCTCATCGAGCCGCCGCCCTCGAGACCGTTGGCCGGCATGGGCGTCCCCGACCGTCCGAACTCGATCACGAACCGGATCTCGTCTTCGTCGTACCGGTACAGCACGTCGTTGAGCGACGGAACGATCCATTCGGTGAGGACGTCGCTTCGGGGCTCGAAGAACTCGGTGGTGCCGCCGCCCAGGTCCTCACCGTGGCAGGTGTAGCACTCGAAGTTGGTGAACCACTTCTCACCCTCCTCGATATCGAGGTGCTCGAGGGCCTCGGTCGCCTCTGCGCCGCGGTTTGACTCGTTGAAGGCGTACCAGGGCAGGATGATCGCCATCAGGATGGCGGCAAACACGGCCGCTCGCAGCACCCGTGTGGTGCGGTCGTTCTCCAACTCGTCGTCGGAAATGTACGGGGTTTGGTTGATCGGCGAAGGCTCGACCGATGCGTTGCGAGACCGGCGGCTGTTGAGGACCAGGTACCCCATCCACAGCAAAAGGACAACGATGGTCAGGATCAGGACGAACGAGCCGATGCCGAAGCTGCCGCCGGAGCCGACGACCTCTTCGTCTTCGGCGGCGGCCACGATGAGCGAGAACAGCTGGGGCATCAGCTCAGACACAGAAGGGGCCTACCGGGTACTGGGCGGTCTTGTTCTTCGAACGCGCGGTCTCGACGATGTCACCGGTGAGAATGATCAGATCCCCGGCGTCGTTCTCCTCGACGCCGAAGCGGTCGAGGTTTCTCGGGGCAGGCCCCGCCTCGTACTCGCCGTGGATGTTGTACTTCGAGCCGTGGCACGGGCACTCGAATCCCTGCGACGGGATGCAGGTCGGGACCCGGCACCCGAGGTGCACACACTTTTGCCACAACGCCATTACGGCGATGCCGTCGTCCTCGCCGCCCGCCACCACGAAGGGTGTCGACTCGAAGGAAGAGCCGGGCAGGTCGCTGAGAGCGAAGAGCGTGATCCATGACTGTGCGGACGGGATGAACTTCGGCACGACCGCCCCGGCGACCGAGATCTCCGCCTTGAGCTCGGCGAGGTTGCCGGCGTTGACCGGGCTGCCGAACCCACCCTTCAGCTTCGGCCAGATGAAGGCGATGCTGGCGATGGCGAACTGCAAGAGGAACAAGCCGACGACGGCGAGCAGCGCCCTGTTGAGGAACTTGCGCCTGGTCACCCCGTACTCGGTCTCGGTGATCACCGTTGGATCGGTGAACGGATCGGGCGCCGGCTCGTATGGCCCGGTGTCCTCGGGCGGCGCCTCGGTGATGGTGGCCACCGCACCGGCGTCGTCAGTCGCCGCGGCGTCCACCGCCGCCTCGGCGATCTGTGCTGCCTTCTTGGCCCGCGCCGCATCGGCAGCCTGCGCCCGCTTGTCCAGCTCTTCTGCGGTGACGGCCCCGGCCGTCGGCTCGCGGCGGGACGCCACAGCGAAGATCCCTGCGGCGGCCAGTACCCCGGCGACCAGGATCCCGATGATGAAGATGGTCGTAGCGTCCACTAGTTGAGTATCTCCAGCAGGTCGTCGAAGAAGATGCCGTCCTCCCACGGGAACACGAAGTTGAACCCCGGTCCCCGGAAGAACGACCCGAAGATGGTGAGGATCGCGGCGGCGACGATGAAGAAGGTGAAGATCATGATGGCGAGCTTCCGATCGCTCGGGCGCACCGACGGCGTCTTGTCGATGTAGGGGATGAACATGAGGATGATCACGCCGAAGGTGGGGATGAGCACGCCGGCGACCATCGGATCGAAGTAGGCGAGCAGCTCCTGCAACCCGAGGAAGTACCAGGGCGCCTTCGACGGGTTGGGCTGTTCGTTGAAGTTGGCGAACTCGAGCAGCGGCGCCTCGATGAAGATCGACATCGCAATCAGCACGACGCTGACGACCAGCAGGGCGACGAACTCGATGGCCAGCAGATGGGGCCATACGCTCACCTTGTCGGTCGGCTCGCGCTTGACCTGCTGGATCGCCCCAGCCTTGACGACGGTGAGCAATCGCTGGGTTCGGACACCTTCCGGGACCATCTGACCGACCGGCGCTGTGGTCGTCAGCAGTGGAGCCGGTGCCGTTGCGACGGCGGTGCCCCCTCCGGTGGGCGCTCCGCCGGCGGTCGGGTCGGGGAGCCCGTCGGCCTTCGCCCTGGCGCGCGTCGCCCGCAACAGGATGTGCTCCGGCACGCCGGTCGAATCCGAGAGTGCCGCCATGTCCACGCCGCCGTTGCCCGCGGGCGCAGCCGCGGCTGGAGCCGCGGCTGCCGGCTCGGCGGTGGCCTCGGCTGCGGGCGGAGGGGCTTCCTCACCCTGCAGTTCGGCCATCACCTCTTCGACCGGCCGGCCCTCTGCCTTCGCTCGGGCTTCCGCAGAGCGGCGCTGGATATGTTCCGGTATTTCTGTCAACGCTTCTCCTTACAGCGGGCCGGACACGCCGCCGTCCTTGCGCACCCGCCAGAAGTGGACGGCCATGAACAGGACGATGATGAATGGAAGGAACAATACGTGGAGGACGTACCACCGCAGCAGGGTGTCCGCCGATACCTGCACCCCGCCGACCAGGGCAAAGCTCACCGAATCACCAAACACCGGCGCATACGTGCCCATCGTCATCCCCACCGTGAACGCCCACAGCGCCAGCTGATCCCAGGGGAGCAGGTAGCCGCTGAAGGAGAGCAGCAGGGTGAGGAGCAACAGGATGACGCCGACCAGCCAGTTGAACTCGCGGGGCGGCTTGTAGGCACCGTGGTAGAAGACCCTGGCCATGTGGAGGAACACCGTCAGCACCATGAGGTGTGCACCCCAGCGATGCATGTTTCGCACAAACTGGCCGAAGGCGACGTCGGTGGCCAGCGCCTGGATGTCGAAGTAAGCCTGCGGCGAGGTCGGCCGGTAGTAGAACATCAGGAAGATCCCGGTGATGGTCAGCACGACGAACAGGAAGAACGACATCCCGCCGAGGCAAAGCGTGTAGGAGAGGCGGACGCCGTGACGCTTCACCTTCACCGGGTGCAGGTGATAGAGCACGTTGTTCATCACCACATAGGAGCGGTTGCGCGGCGAGTCGGAATACCCCGCTCGGAACGGCGATCCCGGTCGGAAGATCGACGACCAAATCTGGCTCTCCTGGACGATGTTGCCCACGTCGGTGAGCACGCTGCCGAGGCTCCAGCCGCCGTCTCCGTTTTCGTCTGCCACCTACTGGTCTCCTATTTGTCGTAGCGCACGCCGTAGGCGTACCCGTTCTTGAAGTCGCGCTGGCCGGTGTCGAGCTCCCACGGCGCATCTTCGAACTCGGCTGCCCCAGCGGCGAGCGAACCGGAGAACTTGCCGAGGCTGATCACCCCGGTCGGGCACCGGTCGATGCACAGGGCACAGCGGGTGCACTCGTCCTCGTCGACGATGAACACGCCCTGGTTCTGCGGGTTCAGAGTGGGGTCGCTGACGTTGGCGCCCTCGGAGATGACATCGACCGAGAGGTAATGAATGCACTTCCACGGGCAGATGTCGACACACCCTTCACACAAGATGCATTCGGCCTGGTCGATGTGGAGGAACTGCTTGGGCTTGACTGCCGAGGTCAGGTAGTCACCCTCGACAGCGGCTAGCTGGTAGTCGTCGCGAAACGGCGGGGTCTCGAACCAAACGTCGCTCTTGGCCATCAGTGCTCCACCCGGATGGGGCGACCGTAATCCGAGATCTTCGTCGGCTTCGGATCGTCCTTCGTCCGGTGGTAGTTCTGCCACACCACCATGATGATGGCGATGATGACCACGTTCTGGGTGACGAAACCGGCGACGAGCATGTCCTTGAGCGTCTCGTAGGAGATCGAGACCTCGTTGCCGAGCACCAGCACCGGCGGGATCGTCAGGAAGATCTTCTGTGAGGTCCACTCGAGCGGTCCCTGAAACAGGGTCAGCATCTGGTTGGGGATCACGCCGAAGACGATGACCATGAGGCCGACAAAGAGGGCGGCCCCGAGCCCGGCCCTTGCCCACGTGAGTGTCCGGTCCCAAACGAAGGCGATGGTCGCACCCGCCAGCACCAAGACGGCGCCGTTGACGGCGATGAACTGAGCGGCCGTCGTCCAGAACCAGCCGCGGGGAACCAAGGCGTACGACTCGTTGCCGAGCTCGTCGATCGCAGGCAGCTCGGTGAGATGGACGGCCCACGAGAAGACCAGGACGGTGATGAGGCCGAGCGCGATCGTGCCCAGCCCTATGGCCAGCTTCAATGAATCGCTCAGCGCTGCTCCTCCTGGTCGAAGGCGATTCTATGCCGCCGATCCTTGCGGCGGAAACTCATTGGCCAAAAGAGTCATCAGTCGTGAGTCATCAGTCGCCGGACACGAGGCGCACGCGAATACGATCTAGCCTGTCCCTCCCGGACTGATGACTGAGGACTGAGGACCGACGACTCTCGACGGCTAGGCTTTCGCCCGCCGCGACCGAGCCGGGAAGCGACGAGCGTGGAGGGCAGCGGCAGGTGACCGCCGACATCGAAGCAACCGAGAACACCGACTCGATGTCGCCAGAAGACGATGATTCGGGCGGGACGGTCGTCACGGCCCACCTCGTCTGGGCGTCCATCTTCTTCGCCGCCTCGATCATCGGTGGCACGATCACCGCTCTGCAGCTTGCGATCCCGGGGTTCCTCGGCGACGTCGAGTGGCTGTCGTACGGGCGCCTCACCCCCATGGTCACCAGCACCTTCCTGTTCGGCTGGCTAACGCTCGGGCTCCTCGCCGGTGCGTACTACGTGCTCCCGAGGGTCGCCCGCCGGCCACTCACCTACGGGGCCACCTCCTATGGCTCGCTCGCTGCGATCACGATCGGGGTCATCGCAGGCACGGTCGGCATCGCCCTCGGACACGCCGAGGGCCGCCCCTACCTGGAGATGCCGCTTTATGCCGACATCTTCGTCATCATCGGCCTGGTCCTCGCCGCCGTCGCAGTAACCAGCAACGTGACGGCGAGCCGGGACCGGATGGTTCCCTCCCAGTGGTACCTGTTGGCGGCTACCTGGTGGGCCGTCCTCGCCTACATCATTGGCAACCTCCCCGCGCTCGATGGGTTCACCGGCTCGATTCAGACCGCCTTTTTCCGGGCATCGTTCACCGGGTTCTTCTTCGTGGCCGCCGGCGTCGGCATCATCTACTACCTGATCCCTCGCATCGTCGGAACCGATCCGATGGTGCCGTCGTCGCTCTCGGTGCTCGGGTTCTGGTCGCTGGCCGTCGTGTGGGGCGCTACCGCACCGGTGATGTATATCTACGGTCCCGGCCCGGGCTGGTACGAGACCCTCGGAGTCGCGTTTGCCATCGGCCTCTTCGTCCCGGTGTTGATCATCGTGGCCGACTTCTTCGTCGCCATGCGCGGCCAATGGGAGCTGGTCAAAGACAAGCGCGCGCTGTCATTCGTCCTGGCCGGTGCGTTCCTGTTGGTGCTCGTTCCGGTGCACACCCTGGTGCAGGCCTTGCGGACGTCGAGTGCGGTGGTGCAGTTCACCGAATGGATCCCGGCTGGTGACACGCTGGTCTACGCCGGTGCGCTGTCGATGTGGGTGTTTGCCATCGCCTATCAGGCGCGGGGCCGCCGATCGGCGAGTACCAGCAGCGCCGCCTGGCACCTGCGCTTCACAATGGTCGGCCTGTTCCTCATGCTGGCTGCGATGTGGATGGGCGGGGTGGCCACCGGCTTCACGTGGGCGGCCGGCGTCAACTCGGAGACGTTCTCGTCGTTTGGGGAGGGCTGGGTTGCAGTCAACGATGCGCTCGACCCCTACCTCACGATCCGTGCGTTCGGTGCCGCTGTCTACGCACTGGCGCAAATGCTGTTCCTCTTCGCCCTGCTCGGCGGCTCCGAGGAAGAGGTCGCGGTCACCCGGCTCGATGCCGAGCCGCTCGACCTGCAGATGTGGGGCGATGCGAAATCGCCGTCGTGGAACTCACTGCGGTACGGGGCGGTGCTTCTGTTCGCCGGTGCGTTCCTCGTCACCGTGTTTTTCCCCGCACTCGATCCCACGGTCCAGGATGGGACGATCCTTGCCGACCGGTCCCGGGTGTATCCGGAGGGCTCGGCTGAGGCGATCGGGCGCAGCGTTTATGTTGATCAAGGTTGCTACTACTGCCACACCCAGCAGGTGCGTGCGATCGTCCCCGATGTCGGGCTCGGGCCGGTGAGCGTGGCCGGCGACTACGTGCACGAGGCGCCTGCGCTGCTTGGTGTCGAGCGGCTCGGCGCCGACCTCATGCACATCGGCAGCCGCTCCACCAGCGCCGGGGTGCTGCAATCGCGGCTGGTCGACCCTCGTGGATCGCGCTCATGGTCGATCATGCCTTCCTACGGGTATCTGTCCGAGGCCGAGCTCGATGCCCTCGCCGCCTACCTGTTGTCGCTGAGGTGACCCGATGAGCTACGAACGAATTGAAGAGAGCACCGGCGTCCCTGCCGACATCCTCGAGCGCTCCGCGGAGGCTCGCGCCGAGGCCGACGGCAAGACCGACGCTCAGGTCGTCGGCGATTGGGTCGGCGAAGAAGCCCCGGAGGCGGCTCCGGCCGACGTGGGCACGGAGGCCAGCGAGACTGCTGCTGCGCCGGACACCTCAGGGCTCCCGCCGGTGGAGTCCCTCGCCGGAGAGGCGCTTGTGGCGGCGGCTGCCGAAGCCAAGGGAATCCCCTTGTCACTGGTCGAACGCTCGGCGTATGCCCGTGCAGACGCCGACGGTGTACCGGTCGAACACGTCATGCGGCAATGGGTGGTCGAAGCGGGCCTGGCCGCGTCGGGCAGCGCGGCGGCGGCACCGCCACCGGCGCCCGAGGAGGTCGCGCCGGCCCCTGCTCCGGCAGAGCCGGCCACCCCGGCAGAGCCGGCCACCCCGGCAGAGCCGGCCACCCCGGCAGAGCCGGCCACCCCGGCAGAGCCGGCCACCCCGGCAGAGCCGGCCGGCCCCGTCGAGCCAGAGGAGCTCTCGGTCGAGGTTCTCGAGCCGGCCGAACCCATCGAAGCAGTGCCCGTCGAAGAGGACGAGGTCGTCGCGGCCAGAGGTGCCTACCCGACCTGGCTAGCAGCCGCGTTGGTGATCATCCCCCTGATCGCAGTGCTGTATGTCCTCGTGGTCCCCAACCAGCCCACCTGTGGCAGCGCCGGCCAGGTCGGAGTCGACCCGGCAACGGGTGAGCACGCAAACTGCGACGGATCAGAGTACGGACCGGGGGAGGCAAGCAACGTCCTCCTCGGCGCTGCCATCTACTCCGCATCGTGTGCGGTGTGCCATGGCGACGCAGGACAGGGCGCGGCAGGTCCCGCCCTCACCGGCGGCTCAGTCCTCGAGACTTTTCCGGAGGGGTCGTGTGACTCCCACATCGCGTGGGTGACGCTGGGGTCGATCGGCTGGCCGGAAGACACCTACGGAGCGCAGGACAAGCCGGTCCAGGGGGCCATGCCGCCCGCCGCGTTGAGACTGACCGAGGACGAGATCCGCCAGGTCGTCCTCTACGAACGCGTCGAGCTCGGCGGCCAGGACGAGGCCGCCGGCGAGGAAGACTGCGTGCTCCCCTCCGATGAAGAAGACGGCGGGGGAGAGGCCTAGCCTCAGGATCATGAGCCCTCAGGTCCTTGTCGTTGGTGGCGGGCCGTCCGGAGCGGCCGCCGCATACTGGCTTGCCGACAACGGCGTCGATGTCCTCCTGGTCGAGAAGAAGACCTATCCGCGTGACAAGGCGTGTGGTGACGGGCTGACGCCGCGGGCGGTTCGCCAGCTCGTCGACATGGGGTTTGAGTTCGGCGACGACGTCCACCGCATCCACGGGCTGCGCTCCTACGCCGGCGGGGTGATGCTTGAGATGCAGTGGCCGGAGCACTCGATCTATCCCAACTGGGGGGCGACGCTGCGCCGGTCTGAGCTCGATGGCCGGGTGACCGCCCTCGCCGAGACCCGCGGTGCAAAGGTCCTCCAGGGTGTCGAAGCCAAGGCGGTCGTCGACGACGGGGATCTCATAGCAGTCGATCTGCATGGAAACGGAGCAGACCCGGAACGCGTCACGCCCCAGTATGTCGTGATCGCCGACGGGTCCCTGTCCCGCTTCGGCCGCAGCCTCGGCACGCAGCGTCGGCGGGATTACCCGTTCGGGTTGGCCGTCCGGGGATATTGGGAGAGCCCAAACTCCGACGATGGGTATATCGAGAGCCAGCTCGACATCCGCGACGCCCAGGGTCGATCGATGCCGGGCTATGGATGGGTCTTCCCCCTCGGCGACGGCACGGTCAACGTCGGCGCTGGTCTGGTGTCGACGTTCAAGGGGTGGAAGGACGTAAATACCAGCAACGTGCTTGATGCCTATCTGGCCGGCCTGCCAGAGCACTGGAACATCGAGGGCGACCCGGTTGCGAAGCCTATCGGCGGCAAGTTGCCCATGGCCTTCTCGGTCGGACCGAAGTCGGGCCCCAACTGGGTGGTGGTCGGTGACGCCGCAGGGGCGGTCAATCCCTTCAACGGAGAGGGCATCGACTACGGCTACGAGACCGGTCGCCTTGCCGCGGGGATCATCGCCGAGGCGCTCGCCACCGATGACCCGGATGCCCTTGCCGCCTACGACCAAGCGCTGATCGACGAGTATGCCGAATACCAGCGGGTGGCGCGGATCTTCCTCGAGGCCATCGGGAACCCGGCGGTGATGCGCACGCTGGTGACGGTCGGCATGCGGTCCCAGACCCTGATGGAATGGGTGCTCAAGGTGATGGCCAACCTGCTCGAGCCCGAGGACAAGGGGATGGCCGAGAAGGTCTACGGCGCCGTCGAGGCGGCCGTCGACCTCCCCGGCATCCGCAACTACAAGAGCTGAGCGACGGTCGAATCGATCGCACGTGCATACGACCAGTTCCTCGCTGTGCGTATGCACGTGCGACGGTCGGGGGTCCGTACAGTGAGTGCATGTTGACGTCCGCGCGAGCCATTGGATCCCTGTTGGTGGCGGCGCCGATCGTGATCGTCATGGCGTTGTCGCAATTCCCTGGTTACGACGCCCGATCCGAGTTCTTTGCCGGCACGTATCGCAACATCGTCGAGGCCGGAGACGAATATCTCGTGTCCCTGTTCCTCTTCCTGGTCGTTGCGGCGATCCTGACCGCGTTGGCCTTCGCCCTCTGGCGATCAGAGTTGAGGGACGCCTCGTCGTATCTCTGGGTCGTTGTCGGCGGGCTGGCCCTCTCGGCTGCCGGGTTCGCCGTCACCGCACTCAGCGGGCTCCCCGTCTGGTGGTGGGCACGGCAGGTCAACGACGGGTCGCTGTCGGTCCTCGAAGCAGCCGACCGCTCGACCGGCCTGGCTTCATTCAGCCAGACGACGCTGCTCACGATCTCGTTCGGCGGCATGCTCATCGGCCTGAGCGCCCTCGGCGTCATCGCTGTGGTGCAGCGCTGGATCCCGCTCCTGGTGTTCTGGGGCACGGTCGGGCTCGCCGTGGCCGCCGTGATCTTCGCCCTCTTCGCCGATGGCCCCGCACTGTGGGTCGGGTTCGGTCTGCTGCCGATGCTGTGGTCATTTGTCTTCGGCCTCTATCTCTTGATCCGAGGCGAGTTCGCACCCTGAACCCAGGGCTCGCAGCTGCATAGACCTGCGCCCCGAG
>Ga0255056_10000671_pt1 | contig 10522 bp, 10 predicted proteins | sample Cases_109_1_MG_FD_183639 | JGI IMG/M metagenome (GOLD analysis project Ga0255056, IMG submission 183639) | Seawater microbial communities from Amundsen Gulf, Northwest Territories, Canada - Cases_109_1 | ecosystem: Environmental > Aquatic > Marine > Gulf | place: Canada: Northwest Territories... | reverse complement strand
GATGGGGAGCCCGCCGGCGCTCTTCTCTCGCACCACCTGGGCCGCGTCGTGGAGCAGGAGTTCGCGGAGATGCTCGTCAACGGCTCCAGCAGGCAACGGCACGTCATAGGACACGGTTGCCGTGTCGCCCTCGACGTGGAACTGCGCCACCGGCGGCCGGCGCGCGGCGCCCATCGGCGCCTCGATCGATGGTGGCGCGTCCGGTGCCGCCTGACGGCGAGCGGCGATGACGGCAGCCGCGATAGCAATAGCCACGCCGACCACGATTGCGATTGCGACACCGGTCATGGGGACTCCTCCTCTTCGTTCTCGAATTCTACGGGAGGGCGGGAGCGCCGCGTCTGTGGCCTCACCAGCCGCCGTTATCTTGTCCTCATGCCCGACTACGGCCGTCCCCTCGAGTTCGGCGTCTCCGTTGCACCATTGTCGAGCGCCTACTCCGAGATACGCGCCACCGCCGCAGACGCTGACCGGCTCGGCCTCGACCTGATGGGCATCCAAGACCACCCCTACCAGTACCGGTTCCTCGACACGACCACGTTGCTTGCCTCTCTCGCCGCATCGACCGAGCGCCTCCGGCTGTTCCACGATGTCGCCAGCCTCCCGCTGCGACCCGCGCCGATCCTTGCCAAGGAGGCGGCATCGATCGACCTGATGAGCGGCGGCCGCTTCGAGCTCGGCCTAGGAGCCGGGTCGTTCTGGGACGCCATTGCATCGATTGGTGGACCGCGGCGCTCACCCGGGGAGGCGCTTGCCGCACTCGAGGAAGCGGTGGCCGTGAGCCGCCTCGTGTGGTCCGGCGAGCGCGATGTCGTCTACGACGGTGACTACTACCGGCTCGAGGGGCTCAACACGGGCCCGGTCCCAGCGCATCCGATCGAAATATGGTTCGGCGTCGGCGGGCCGCGAGCCCTGGCGCTGCTGGGCCGCGTCGCCGACGGCTGGCTGCCCTCACTCGGCCGGTATCGCCTCGAGGAGATCGACATCAAACACGGCATCGTCGATGAGTCCGCCGAAGCGAACGGCCGGGAGCCTTCCGCCATCCGCCGGCTCGTCAACATCAACGGCACGATCACCGGCGGTAGGAGCGACGGCTTCCTCAACGGGCCGGCGGATCAGTGGGTCGACGAGCTGACGCGTCTCACCATCGACCATGGCTTTGACACGTTCATCCTCTGGCCAGAGGAGCCGGACAATCAGGTCGCCCGATTTGCCGACCTGCTCCCTGAAGTGCGAGACGCGGTTGAGCGCGAGCGGGCCTGAGCTAGCCGGCCTCGCGACGGCGAGCGGCGATCTGGCGCTCCTTGCGGATCTTGCGCCGCTCTCGCTCGGACATCATCCCCCAGATGCCGAACTTCTCGCTGGAGACGATGGCGAACTCCAGACACTCGTCGCGCACCTGGCATTCGCGGCAAATGGACTTCGCCGTGCGCGTCGAGGCTCCGCGTTCGGGGAAGAACAGATCCGGATCGGCGCCGCGGCAATTGGCAAGGTCCTGCCACGACATGTCGAGGCCGCCCGTTGAAAGCGTTTCTATCAGTTCGGCGAGCATCATCTCTCCTTCGCCGATGTAATTACAGTGCTGTAATTCTTGCACACCCTGCGCGGTCATGTCAATTCGGAGAGTGGCAGAAGACGGATACCCACCAGGTCACGAAAAGGCTGGTAGCTCCTGGGAAGCGGACAAGCGCGGCGAGCGAGCAGAATACAATCACCGCCGTACCACCAAGGGCCCCACGACTTGACCGCTACCAACAAGAGAACCGAGGTCACCGGCCGCTCCGGCTGGAGCGACTGGCTGGGACCGTTCTTCACTTCCGACCTCGGGATCAAGTGGATGATGGCCCTGACCGGAATCGGTCTCCTCGCCTACGTCCTCGTTCACATGATCGGCAACCTCAAGGTCTTCTTTGGTGCCGAGGAGATCAACCTCTATGCCGAGTCGCTCAGGACGCTCCTCTACCCATTGGTCCCGAAGCAATCGATCCTGTGGCTCTTCCGGCTGGGGCTCATCGCCGCCTTCGGGATCCACATCTGGGCGGCGTGGGTCACCACACGGCGCAGCCGTCGCGCCCGGGGGGATGTCGCCTATCAGGCCAAGCGCCATTACACCTCCGCCAACTACGCCAGCCGCACGATGCGCTGGGGCGGCGTGATCATCCTGCTGTTCGTGCTCTTCCACCTCGCCGACCTGACCTTCGGCAAAGCCAACCCGGATTTCGTGTCGGGCGACGTGTATCACAACCTCATCACCAGCTTCGAGCGCACCCCGGTAGCGATCTTCTACCTCGCCGCCCAGGTCGTGCTGGCCTTGCACATCTATCACGGCGCCTGGAGCCTGTTCCAGAGCCTTGGCATGGCAAACCCGCGCTACAACGATTGGAGACGATGGTTTGCGGTGGCGTTCGCGGTACTGATCCTGATCGGGAACAGCTCGATGGTCCTCGCCGTCCAGTTCGGTTGGCTGACGCTGTGAGAAAGGGCAGGTAGGTGACGACGGAAACCGACACATCTCCGTTGCTGGACGCGGGAGTCCCCGACGGGCCGCTCCAGGTCAAGTGGGACCAGCACCGCTTCGATGGCAAGCTGGTCAGCCCGGCGAACCGGCGCAAGTACGACATCATCGTGATCGGAACAGGGCTGGCGGGCGCCGGGGCCGCCGCTGCGCTCGGCGAGCTCGGCTACAACGTCAAGGCGTTCACCTACAACGACTCGCCGCGGCGCGCCCACAGCATCGCCGCCCAGGGCGGCATCAACGCCGCCAAGAACTACCCGAACGACAACGACAGCATCTTCCGACTGTTCTACGACACGGTGAAGGGCGGCGACTACCGGTCGCGTGAGGCCAACGTCTACCGCCTGGCCCAGGTGTCGAACGAGATCATCGACCAGACCGTCGCCCAGGGCGCCCCGTACGCCAGGGAGTACGGCGGGCTTCTCGACAACCGGTCCTTTGGCGGCGCCCAAGTCGCCAGGACCTTCTACGCCCGAGGCCAGACCGGGCAGCAGCTGCTGCTCACCGCCTACCAGGCCCTCGAACGCCAGGTGGGTGCCGGCCAGGTCGAGGTGTTCAGCCGCAGCGAGATGCTCGAACTGGTGACCAAGGACGGGCGGGCCGTCGGGGTTGTGGTTCGCGACCTCGTCACCGGAGCGATCTCGAGCCACTCGGCCCACGCCGTCGTCCTCGCCACCGGCGGGTACTCCAATGTCTACTTCCTGTCGACCAACGCCATGAACTGCAACGCCACTGCAATTTGGCGGGCGCATCGCAAAGGCGCCTATTTCGCCAACCCATGCTTCACCCAGATCCACCCCACCTGCATACCGGCGAGCGACGAGCACCAATCGAAGCTCACGTTGATGTCCGAGTCGCTGCGAAACGACGGCCGGATCTGGGTTCCCACCAACCCCAGCGACGACCGGCTGCCAAACGACATACCCGAAGCCGATCGCGACTACTACCTCGAGCGCCAGTACCCGGCGTTCGGCAACCTCGTGCCCCGCGACGTCGCATCGAGGGCCGCGATGCGGATGATCGATGAAGGACGCGGCGTCGGGCCTTTGAAGAACGGCGTCTACCTCGACTTCGCCGGTGCCCTCGAGCGCCTCGGCAAGGACACCATCGAAGAGCGGTACGGCAATCTGTTCGAGATGTACGAGCGCATCACCGACGAGGACCCGTACGCGGTGCCGATGCGCATCTACCCGGCTCCGCACTACACCATGGGTGGCCTGTGGGTGGACTACGACCTGCAGACGACGATCCCGGGGCTGTACTCGACCGGTGAGGCCAACTTCTCGGACCACGGCGCCAACCGGCTCGGTGCCTCGGCGCTCATGCAGGGCGTCGCCGACGGCTACTTCGTGCTCCCGGCCACGATCTCCAACTACCTGTCCGACTGGCTCAACGTCGATCCGGTGCCCACCAACGATCCGGTCTTCGTCGAAGCCGAGGCCGCCGTGCGGGCGCGGGCGCAGCGGTTTCTCTCGATCCAGGGAACCCGGTCGGTCGATCACTTCCACCGGCGGCTCGGCAACATCATGATCGAGTACTGCGGCATGTCGAGAAGCAGGGAAGGTCTGGAAAAGGCCATCGACGAGATCGCATCCCTGAAGGATGAGTTCTGGCGGGACCTGCGAGTGCTCGGCGACGACGAGTCGCTGAACCAGTCGCTGGAGCGGGCGGGAAGGGTCGCCGACTTCCTGGAGCTCGCCGACCTGATGTGCCGGGACGCCCTCGACCGCGAGGAGTCGTGCGGGGGCCACTTCCGGGAGGAGCACCAGACCGAGGACGGCGAAGCGCTGCGCGACGACGCTAACTACGCCTTCGTCTCGGCCTGGGAATGGGAAGGCGAGGGCGCCGAACCGGTCCGCTACAAGGAGCCGCTCGAGTTCGAGTACGTGGAGCTGACCCAGAGGAGCTACAAGTAATGGATGTTCGGCTTCGCGTGTGGCGCCAGGCAAACACAGAAGCGCGCGGCGACTTCGAGAGCTACGAAGCAAACGACGTCAGTCCCGACGCTTCGTTCCTGGAGATGCTCGACCAGGTCAACGAGCAGCTAAACGAGGCCGGTGAGGAGCCGATCGCCTTCGACAGCGACTGCCGGGAGGGGATCTGTGGTGCCTGCGGGCTCATGATCAACGGCAGCCCCCACGGACCACAGCAGGGCACGGCAACCTGCCAGCTCCACATGCGCAAGTTCAGCGACGGCGAGCAGATCACGATCGAGCCGTGGCGTGCGGCCGCTTTTCCAGTGCTACGTGACCTCGTCGTCGACCGAAGCGCCTTCGACGAGATCATCGAGGCGGGTGGCTTCATCTCAATGAACATCGGCAGCGCCCCCGACGCCAACGCAACGCCGGTTCCGCGCACGGCTTCGGAAGCGGCGATGGATGCTGCGGCGTGCATCGGCTGTGCGGCCTGTGTGGCCGCCTGTCCAAACAGTGCAGCAAATCTCTTCACGGGAGCGAAGATCGCCCATCTCGGGCTGCTTCCTCAGGGTCAGCCGGAGCGTTACCTGCGCACGGTCGCCATGGTCGAGACCATGGAGCAATATTTTGGGTCTTGCACGAACTTCGGCGAGTGCGAAACGGCGTGCCCGAAGAACATCTCGATCGACGTCATCGCCTGGATGAACCGCGACTACACCTCCGCCCAGTGGAAGAACTTGCGCAAGCAGGGCCAGCAGGTTTGAGGAGTCACAGTCTTGATTCATGAGTCCTGCTCATGGCTGACGACTGAGAACTGAAGGCTCACTCACCCCGAATGCTGAAAGCACCCGACCACTACCATGTACGTCCCACCCCACTGCGAAAGGACTCAAAATGACCAAGTTCCTCAGCGAGGAACACATGCAGAGCGCCACGGAGGCGCTCAACGGCGACACTTCCTTCGCGGAAGCCATGGCGAACATCGACCTCGGCCTGCAGTTCAACGTGACCGGCGGCCCGGACGGGGACGCCGACTATTACCTGCAGATCGCCGAAGGGTCGGCCGCGCTGAAGCTCGGCGAGCTGGAGGGCTTCGACGCATCCGTTGCCAGCGACTACGAATCAGCCTCTGCCATCTCTCAGGGCGATCTCAACGTGCAGATGGCGTTCATGACGGGAAAGATCAAGGTCGGCGGCAACATGGCCAAGGTGATGATGCACCAGGGCCTGATCAACGAGTTCGCCAGAGTCTCCAGCGGCCTCGACCTGGAGTACTGATCTCTTCGCCTCTCCCACGAAGTGGGGGAGGCGCGAGGCGACGCAGTCGCCGAGCGGAGGGGGCTTCCTAATTCGGAGGGGGCTTCCTTGATGCCGAGAGGGCTGCATAGGAAAGAGGCGCCTTGCGGCGCCTCTTTCGGTATCGACGGTGTCTAGTTACTAGCCCGGCTTGACACGGGACTTGAACGCCTGTCCGGCCTTGAATGCCGGAACCCTGGTCGCTGGGACGTGTACTGGAGCCCCCGTTTGTGGATTCCTGGCCGTACGCGCCTTGCGGTCGCGTGCTTCAAACGTGCCGAAACCAGTGATCTGGACCTTCCCTTGTGTTACAACGCCGCCCATGATGACGTCGAGGGTCTCGTCCACCACTTTGGCCGCTAGGGCCTTGGATTCACCCGTATTGCGGGCCACCGCCTCGATCAACTCACCCTTGTTCACAGTGACCTCCTTGGTCGCGCTGAGGTGAATAACAGCGGTGTAACCCTAAACGTGGCTCCAACGCTTTAGCAAGAACCCTTGCAGAGTAAGGGATCTTTGGTTTCGCGCTTTCCTCTTCCGATCTAGAGCTCGATCTCGTCCAGATCAGACACCTTCTCCTTGACCGCGGCCCCCGCCTCGGCCAAACCGGCCAGTTCCTCTTCTGTGAGTTGGGTTTCGACCACTTCTGTGACTCCCCCGGCCCCAAGCTTGCCGAGGACGCCGAGATAGACGCCGTCGATGCCGTATTCGCCGGTCAGGTAGGCGCAAATCGGCATTTCGGCGCCAGTGTCGTTGATGATCGCCTCGACCATGGCCGCGGCGGCGGCCGACGGAGCGTAGTAGGCGCTCCCGGTCTTGAGCAGGCCCACAATCTCCGCGCCTCCCTTTCGGGTCCGGTCGACGAGCGCCTCGATGGTTTCGGCGTCGAGCACCTCGGTGAGTGGCTTCCCGTTGACCTCGCACAGCGAAGGGACCGGGACCATCGTGTCGCCGTGGCTGCCGAGGGTGACCGCCTTGACGTCCGCAATGTCGCTGCCGGTCTCCTCGGCGATGAAGTGGGCGAGGCGAGCCGAATCCAGCATCCCGGCCTGACCGATCACGCGCTCTTTGGGGAATCCTGAGACCTCGGCGGCAAGGGTGGTCATCTGATCGAGCGGGTTGGTGACCACGACGATGACCGCATCCGGTGATTGCTCGACGATGCGCTCGGTGACCTCCTTGACGATCTTGGCGTTGACCTCAAGCAGATCCATCCGGCTCATCCCCGGTTTTCGGGGCAGCCCGGCCGTGACGACCACCACGTCGCTGTTGGCAGTGTCGGCGTAGTCGTTCGTGCCGGTGACCTTGGTCTCGTAACCGAGCACGGGCCGCGACTGGTTCATGTCGAGGGCAAGGCCCTGGGGTAGGCCTTCGACGATGTCGATCATCACGACCTCATCGACGACATCGGCCTCGGCGAGACGCTGTACGGTCGTCGACCCATATTTGCCTGCACCGACAACGGTCACCTTGGACATGTGGTCTCCTTCTTCTTGTTGCCGTTGGAAAGAGCGTAATTCGTCACCGATCGGTCGGAGTAGGGCCGAAGGGCTGTCGCCTCCACCGCAAGCGGCAGCGCCGCGGGGGAGACAACAACCGGTCTTACATTCTCTCGATCACGGCGTCGGCGAACTCGCTGGTCTTCACCTCGGTGGGATCTTCCATGAGGCGGGCGAAGTCGTAGGTGACGATTTCGTCCGAGATCGCCGCCTCCATCCCCTTGACGATCAGGTCCGCCGCCTCGTCCCAGCCCATGTAGCGGAACATCAACTCGCCGGACAAAATCACCGAACCGGGGTTGACCTTGTCCATCCCCGCATACTTGGGAGCGGTCCCATGCGTCGCCTCGAAAACGGCGTGGCCGGTGTCGTAGTTGATGTTCCCACCGGGGGCGATGCCGATGCCGCCAACCTGCGCAGCCAGAGCGTCGGACACGTAGTCCCCGTTGAGGTTCATGGTGGCTATCACGTCGTACTCGGCGGGGCGGGTGATGATCTGCTGCAGGAAGGCGTCGGCGATAACGTCCTTCACCAGGATCTTGTCCCCTGGCTTCCCGTTCGAGTCCTCCCACGACACCGCAACGTCGGAGAACTCCTCCTTGACCACCTCATAGCCCCACTCGCGGAAGGCGCCCTCGGTGAACTTCATGATGTTGCCCTTGTGCACCAGCGTCACCGAATCCCGATCATTGTCGATGGCGTACTGGATGGCGGCGCGGACTAGGCGCTTGGTCCCGGTCTCGGAGATGGGCTTGATCCCGATGCCGCTGTCGGCGCGGATATCCCACCCGTACTCCTCCTCGAGGAACGCCAGGAGGTGCTTCGCGCCTTCGCTGTCAGCCTCGAGCTCCTTGCCGGCGTAGACGTCTTCGGTGTTTTCCCGGTAGATGACCATGTCGATCAGCTCAGGGTGCTTCATCGGGGACGGCACCCCCTCGTACCAGCGAACCGGGCGCAGACAGACGTAGAGATCCATCATCTGGCGAAGTGCCACGTTGAGGCTGCGGATCCCGCCCCCGACCGGGGTTGTCAACGGGCCTTTGATACCGACGAAATGATCGCGGAACGCCTGCACCGTCTCCTCGGGGAGCCATTCGCCCGAGTCATTGAATGCCTTCTCCCCGGCGAGGACTTCCATCCACTCGATGGACCGGTCCCCGTCATAGGCCTTCTCGACCGCGGCGTCGAAGACCCGGACCGATGCGGCCCAGATGTCGGGCCCGATGCCGTCACCCTCGATGAACGGGATGATGGGGTTATCGGGCACTTCGCGCCCGTCGGGGCCCATCGTGATCTTCTCGGCCATGCGTGGATCTCCTCGCGGTCGGGGTACGTCAAGGTTATCCCGAAACGCTGCCCACTCAATCCTGCCTGGCCTCCGCAAGCGCCACCGTATTGGCCAGCAGTGAGGCGATCGTCATCGGCCCAACACCACCGGGCACCGGGCTGATCGCTCCAGCCACCTCGGACACCGAGTCGTAGTCGACGTCGCCGACGAGGCCCTCCTCGCCGCGGTTGATGCCGACGTCGATCACCGTGGCGCCGGGCTTGACGAAGTCGGCGTTGATCATCTCGGCCCGACCCACTGCCGCCACCAGAATGTCTCCCTGGCGGCACACCGCGGCCAGGTCGGGCGTTCGTGAGTGCGCCTGGATCACCGTGGCGTCGGCCCCCTTCTGGCCCAGGAGCAGCGCCATCGGTCGTCCGACCAGGAAAGATCGGCCGACCACCACCGCCATCTGGCCGGCGGTGGCGATGTCGTGGTGATCGAGGATCCGCATGATCCCGCCCGGCGTCGCCGGCAGGGGGCCGGGCCGTCCCTGGACGAGGAGCCCCAGGTTGAAGGGGTGCAGGCCGTCGGCATCCTTGCCGGGGTCGATGAACTCGACCGCGCCTTCCCCGTCGAGTCCTTCGGGGAGCGGAAGCTGCAGGATCATGCCGTCGACCTGCTCGTCGGCGTTGAGCTCCATGATCAAAGCCTCGACGTCGGCCTGCGATGCGGTGTCGGGCAGGGTGCGATCGATCGAGAGCATCCCCGCGGCCTCCGCCGCCCGGTGCTTGTTACGCACATAGATGTGCGATGCGGGGTCCTCACCGACGAGCACGGTGGCCAGCCCGACCGTCTTGCCGCGCTCCGCAAGGGCGGCCACCCGGTCGGCAACATCGGCCCTGACCACCTTTGCGGTCTCGGTCCCGGGGAGAATGATTGCGGTCAATGGAGGAAGTGCCTCCTCCCGGTGAACACGAGGGCGACTTCGTGCTCGTCGGCCGCAGCAATGACCTCATCGTCGCGCATCGAACCGCCCGGCTCCACCACGGCGGTGATACCGGCGTTGGCCAGCAGATCCAGGCCGTCGCGGAATGGGAAGAAGCCATCGCTCGCCGCCACCGCACCGGAGGACCGGTCCCCGGCCCTGGCCAGCGCGCGCTCGGCGGCTCCAATTCGGCTCTGGTCTCCGGCGCCGACCCCGATGGCGGCGCGGGCCTTGGCGACGACGATGGCATTCGACTTGGTGTGGGCGGCGACGATCCAGGCGAAGCGGATGTCGGTGATCTCCTCCGGCGTCGGCTGGCGGGCGCCCACCACCTTCCAGTCATCCGGCAGGCCCTCGCCGGCCGGCGCCACTCGGTCTCGTTCCTGGACCAGGTATCCCCCATCGACCCGGCGCAGGTCGAGATCGTGGGTGCTGGCGTACGGCGCCTCGAGGACCCGCAGGTTCTTGCGCTCGACGAGGATCTCGGCGGCCGCCGAGTCGACCGACGGAGCGATGACGACCTCGGTGAAGTATTCGGCAATCTCGGTTGCGGTCTCGGCATCGAGCCCGGCATTGAGGGCGACGACGCCGCCAAAGGCCGACACTGGGTCACAATCCCACGCCGCCCGGAAGGCGCCGGCGGGGGTGTCCCCCTCTGCCGAGCCGCACGGGTTGGTGTGCTTCACGACCACGGCGGCGGGGCGGCTGAGATCGGCTACCAAACGCCATGCCGCCTCGGTGTCCGCATAGTTGTTGAACGACATGGCCTTTCCCTGGAGCTGGTTTGCCTGCCGCCACCAGCCATCGGCATCATGCTCGGCGTACAGCGCGGCGAACTGGTGCGGGTTCTCGCCGTAGCGGAGGGTCTCGGCGTGATCGAGCGCGGGGAGCGCCCCAAACCAGCCAGCGATGGCACCGTCGTACGCCGCGGTCCTGGCGAACGCCTCCCTGGCGAGCTCGCGGCGCAACTCCTCCCTCAGACCACCAGCTTCCACGGCGGCAGCGACCTCGTCGTAGCGATTCGGCGAAACGACCACGCCG
>Ga0255056_10000670_pt1 | contig 10523 bp, 8 predicted proteins | sample Cases_109_1_MG_FD_183639 | JGI IMG/M metagenome (GOLD analysis project Ga0255056, IMG submission 183639) | Seawater microbial communities from Amundsen Gulf, Northwest Territories, Canada - Cases_109_1 | ecosystem: Environmental > Aquatic > Marine > Gulf | place: Canada: Northwest Territories... | reverse complement strand
CATTTTTAATCAGCAATGCAATGACAAGATAGAATCTCTGCAGCATCGGCACCATTGACTGGCCTAGCATCAGCAGCTGAAACGCCGGCGCCGAGCCGCCGGGCGGACGGATCAGAAGGTCGCCCTCTGTAGTCAACAATCCAAGCTCAATCAGTGCGTTGACTGCGTCGTCGGTCACGTCATCAATGCCTTCGTAGTCCCATCCAAGTCTCAACTCCGTCTTCATAAACGGGTATATCAGGCGAACAAGCCGCTGTATCTCACTACGCGGAAGGCGCCTTCCGTGAATGAAGCAACAGGCTATGGAGGCGGGAATTGCAAACAGGTGGTGTACGTTATTTCGAAAATACGTCATCTGGACGGCATCTTTCTCCGCCATCATGACTACATCACCCAGGGGATGCGCGGTCCGGCTGATGATATTGAGTTTTTCGCCATGATCGATGATTTCGGTTGGACTCCAGTCGGGGACCGTGACGGACTCCGAATATTTAAAACGGTCAAGCAGGTCAAGTCCCAGGCGAAGCTGCCGCTGCAACTCGAGATCTCCCATGGCCTGCTTTGGCGCTGACAATAAAGTCCATGCGAGTAAACTGATCGGTGTGACTGCGGCCGCCGCATTGATTCGGCGCATGATCTCGCCACCGAGTTCATCGATTGTTTGTTCCAGCCACGGCGGCCTGTCGTCGATCTCGGCTGACGACTCACGCCAGTTTGGCTTGATCGCGTCGAGCAACAGTTCCAGTTCGATGGGTTCGCCGACATTAACGTGCACTTTTCCGAAGTCTTCTCGCAAGGTTTTGATCATGCGGATGAGACCGGCCAGCGATTCCTTCTTTTTTTGCGCACCGCCCATCTCGCTGATAAATGAGTCTCCCTCAATCAATTTTTCGTATCCAAAATAGATTGGCACGAATACCAGCGGCCGATTGGGCGCGTGTAAATAGGAACTCACGGTCATGGCCAGCATTCCTGCCTTGGGCGTCAGCAAGCGACCCGTGCGGCTGCGCCCTCCTTCCACGAAATACTCGATAGAATAGCCACGGCACAAAATCTGATGAAGGTAGGCGTTGAATACCGCCGCATACAAACGGTTGCCTTTGAAGCTGCGACGCAGAAAAAAAGCACCGCCACGGCGAAGAATCGGGCCGATAAACGGCATATTGAGGTTAAGGCCGGCTGCCACGTGCGGCACGTGCAGCCCCTCGTGATAAAGCACATAACTCAGAAGCAAATAGTCGATGTGGCTGCGATGACAGGGAACGTAAACCACTTCGCTGTTACGGCCCACTTTGTGAACTCGATCAATATGGCTAAGTACGAGTCCATCGTATAGCTGGGTCCAGACCCAGCGCAGAAATCGCTCAAACAGGCGAATGGTCGGATACGAAATATTGGCGGCAATTTCGCGCGCATACTTGCGCGCCTCCTGATGTTTCCTCTCGCGGACAGTTCGGTTGTCCCCGGCTTCTGTATCGATTATATTTTTAACAGCAGGGTCCAGCAAAATTTGTTCAACCAGCGCCCCGCGATGCGAAAGGTCCGGCCCCACTGTCGCTTTGCGACGCTGTCGAAAATGAACTCGCAGCACGCGCGAGACTTTGCGGTATGCAACTTCAGCGTCCATACCTGGCTGCACGATGGAACTGACCGGCAATGGTTTGCTAAAGCGCAGCAAGGTATTTCGACCATGAATTATGGTTGCGAATAATTTTCGTGTCCGGCCGGCAACATCCCAGTTTTCCGAAAACAAGAGCTTGACGAGTGACCGTTCCTTGTCGGGCGAGCGGCCCCAGTAAATTGCGACCGGAATCAGCAATAGCTCTTTGCCCTCGGCTGCAATACTCGCTTCAACAAGACGTCGCAATCGAGTCGAGCCGGTAGATCGCGGATGCCGGAACACGAAACCGCGCTTGCCGCGCAGAACCACGGTGCGCCGATTTTCGTCGGCACCGCCATAGGCAAGCGATTCCGTCGGTGAGGGCAGATTGCTCCGTTGGCAAGCCCGCTCCAGCGCAAGCGTGTCGGCCAGACCGCCCGTTTCCAGCACATAGCAAATGGAGGCTTCGCCATCGGAAAGGATGTTGCGCGGGTTCTCTGGCTGCACCGCAGGCCTGGCCCAGGTCGCAAACACCTTGCCAGCAAGCCAGTACAGCGGCCCGAATAGGAATTGTAGGAATCTCATCGCAGCGCAATTCTACCGAAAACGGACACACAGCCTGCGGCCTTTTTACAAATTGGTAAAGAACGAAGAATGCAGTTGATATCGCGTACTTACCTGCAATTGCCGCGTAGCTGGCTTCGTGATCGTCCGGTACAGGTCAGTGATCGAGGGTCAAAACGCGGGTATTGGCCTGGATTGGCTTGTGTGATAACTCCGACTCGATCCGACAGACGGTGTTTGATCAAGCAGTTTGTGATCGGGTTATCCTCTGCGGCGAACCAAGGCAGTGCCTGTGGGGAGTCCTTTGGCGGGAATAAAGCGCAGCGCAGCGAGCCATCCCGCTAAAGGACTCGCCGCAGGCGATGTCGAGCGGCTCGCACGACGATTCGAATTAGGATGCGAGTGCTTTCGGACGTTTGCGTGCCGGGCCTGAGGTCCGCTGCCGGTGACCCCTTTAGCGGGATGGCTCGCTGCGCTGCGCTTTATTCCCGCCAAAGGGGTCACCAACAACAGACCTCATACTTCGGCGCTCGAATCGCCTGTTTCGTATTACGCTGATCGGACACCGTCAGTCGGATCAAGTCGGAGTTATCACAGCAGAATCCATAGGCGCCCGGTCAATCCTCGATGTAGGTTCCCAGGTAGGCTGCGCCAGCACGCTTGGCTTCGTCGAGCATGTTGGGTGTTATGGCCCCATTCTCGATCACCGAAAGTGTGAAGATCAGGTCGGTAATTTCAATGAAGTAGTAGAACGCATCGCGCATCCGGTTCGTATCGGGAATATCGAAGTGGGATGCAAACACGTCGTACATGACGTTGCCGACGGCACGATCGTTTATTCTGTCAGCCTGCTTCACTTCGGGTGGCGTCTTTCCACCAATGAGAAGCTGTCGCGCCGGCGGGTTCTCGGCGTACAATTTCGCTCCGACGTCTACCAGATGCCCGGCGAGGCTCTTCCAGTTTTTGAGGCGGGATCTGGGTACCGGCACCTGATGCGCCGTGATGAACAGATCGCTCAGCGACTTTGCGAGTGCTGAAAAAATATCAAAACGATTTGCAAAAAAGTGATAAGCGGAGCCCTCAGGGACATCGGCGCGCTTTGCAATATCCAGAAATGATATGTCCTCGACAGGGTATTCGCATAACAGGTCATATGCGGCCCTGAGCAGCCGTTGCCGTCGTTCCCTGCCCGGCCTTCGGGTTACCGTCGGCGCCTTGCGCAACCCGATCTTCTGACGATTCGACATGTTGGTTTAGCTATCCGGCAGCGGTTGCTGCTGCGTGATGCAGTGAACGCCTCCCCCACCCACTGCGATGTTATTGATAGGAACCTGCACGACCTCACGATCCGGATAGAGTTCACGATACGTTTCGACTGCTTCGACGTCGCGGTGGTAGCCGTATCCCGGCACGATCACAGCGCCGTTCGCGAGATAGGAGTTGATGTAGGAACTGCAGCCACCGTTCCATTGATCCTCGTGGTAAACGCCTTCCTGAATAAACTCGAGTTCGAGTTTGCGGCCCTTTGCGTCGACCTGTTCCTTGAGTGCCTCGGTGTTTGCGACACCAACCCGGTAATGCGGGTCAGTTGTGTCTCGGTTTATTTCGACGAGAACCCGTCCTGCCTCAATGAACGCGGCGATGCCGTCGATGTGGCGGTCGGTTTCGGTTTCCCCGGGATCACCGGGTATCCAGATGATCTTTTCAGCGCCCAGGGTCCGGCAGAGCTCTGATTCAATTTCTTTTCGGCTCCATCCGGGATTGCGGTTCCGGTTCAGGAAACATGACTCCGTCGTAATGACAGTTCCTTCACCGTCGACAGTGATACCACCGCCTTCGGCAACAAGGGTACTGGGAAATCGCTGCGCACCCGCACGAGCGAGTATGCGCTGACCCATTTGGGCGTCTTCTGCGTATTCTTCGTACTTGCCTCCCCATGCATTGAACACCCAGGTTGAGCCTGCGAGTTTCCGGCCTCCAATCAAAAAATTTGGACCCGAGTCTCGCGCCCATGAATCGTCGACAGGCATTTCGATTACTTCGACGTTCTCGTCGAGTCGTGTTTTCGCCGATTCCAATTTGTGAGGCGGCACGAGCATTATTACGGGTTCATATCGGGCGATAGTGTTGGCGACACTCGCGTAGTCTTGCTGGGTCGCTTCGGGGTTCGGCCACATTCCCTCGCGCGACGGCCACGCCATCCAGCAACAGGCGTGCCCCGTCCACTCTCCAGGCATAAAGAGTCCGTAATCGCGCGGATCTTCAAACGGCGTATTCATCGGACTGCACGCGCCATGGGCGCGGCCTGATGTCGCGATGCATATGAAAAGCACGCAACAGTCATTATGAACAGTGCGATAGACAAGGTGAAAACATTCGCATACTTGCCGCCGCCGACAACCAATGCTGCAACGCCCGGCCCGATCGCGCCGCCGAGCGTCCCGAATGAGCTACCCGCTGCAATCGCGCTACCGTCGCGGTCCAGGGCGGCCAGCAAAGACTGAATAAAGGGCAGACAATAGGCCCACGAGAAACCCATGAAGCACCCGCCGATGAGAAACCAGGTATAGGTTTCGGTGCCGAGCAGAATCGCAAGGCCCGTCACCGCCATAGCCAGGCCCACCGCCAGCGGGCCTATCGTTCCGAAGCGATCACCGATGATCACAATTGTAAAGGCGCCGGGAATACCCATCAACGACGCAATCAACAGCGCGACGCCGATCTGATGTTCGGAAATATTCAGCGAAACACCAAAGCGTTCAATGTAGGTAAATTGCGCAGAGTTTGCGGCTTCGAACAACGCGAATCCGGCGATTCCGAGAATAGCGGCAAGTGAAAACAACACGTGTAGCTCCGATTTTGATTTGCCGGGCTTTTGGCCGGCCCTGATTTCGTCAGGAAGGTGTCGAGCCAAAGCCAGCGCAAGCAAGTCCAGCGCCGCAAAAATCGAAAACATCCCCTGCGCACCCAACTCACCCGAGTATACGGGCAAGATATAGAGACCGAGACCGCTGATAACAAATTGCAGCGCGACGAAAACGCCGAATCCGCGTTCGTAGTCGTCGAATCTCGAAAACGACGATATGGCCGCCACGTAGGCAACACCCAGCATCACGCCGGCGATTGTCCTGATGACAAGAAACGTGATGGTCGGTCCGGCCGTCAATGCCGATGCGAGATCGGCAATAGTGCCCAATACGAGGGCCACCGTTGCAACCTGCCTGAGATTCAAATGATGTATCCGAAGCGACATCAGCAAACCAATTACTGCCGCGCCGATAAAATTCATTGACGCGGATAACCCGGCCATCGATTCCGACATATTTGCCTGGTCGACAAGCAGGCCAACCATCGCAGGCAGTACGAGCAGTGACATCAACGTTACGGAGCCGATCACCGAGAACACGATGAAGCGCGACAGGTTTTCAATACGCATCGGCTAAATTCCGGGATGCGACCGTCGGCCATCCAGTGTCAGTAGTGGCTTGTACAAATCCGGGCGGCGATCGCGAAACACGCCCCAATTGCGCCGGTAATTTCGAATTTCCTCCAGATCGAACGTGTGTGTCAGCACGGTCTCACTGTTGCGGTCTGCCTCGGCGACCCTCGCGCCGAGATGGTCGGCAATAAAAGATGAACCATAAAACAGTAAGGATTTGTCGTTGCTCTGCTCCCTGCCAACGCGATTCGATGCAATGACCGGGACAATGTTCGCAGCCGCGTGACCGCGCATGACCATTTGCCAGTGATCCTTACTATCAAGGTCGGGGTCGTGCAATTCGCTGCCGATCGCTGTCGGATAAAACAGCATTTCCGCGCCCTGCAATACCATGGCTCTCGCCGCTTCCGGAAACCACTGGTCCCAGCAGATCGCGACGCCGACGGCGCCGTAGCGGGTGTCGAATACGCGAAAGCCGGTATCACCTGGACTGAAATAGAACTTCTCCTCGTATAACGGAAAGCCCGGGATGTGGCTCTTGCGGTAATGACCCAAAATACTTCCATCGGCATCGATAATCGCGATGGCGTTGTAGTACGTGAGCCCCGCCTTTTCGAAAAATGACACCGGGAGCACCAACTGACGTTTTTTCGCAATTATCTGCATGCGCTTTATCGTCGGTTGCTCCTCAAGCGTGTGAGCAAGAGCGAAGTGTTTGTGTTGTTCGTCGATACAGAAATACGGTGTCTCAAACAATTCCTGAATCAGAACGATCTGCGCCCCGGCGTCGGCCGCGGCGTGCACGAGGGATACCGCCCGTTCGACGTTGGCGTCTATATCCCAGGTGCAGTGCATTTGCGTCGCCGCAACAGTGACTTCCAAGAGCGTTCCTTTAACGTCGCGCGATAAGGTCTCTAAATCGTTACCCGAGTTAGCTTGACTAACGATGCAAAGTCAACAGTGACCTTCCGGCGGTGTGTGTAATCTGGGGATTTTCTGTTAATGATCAGAGTCTTACCCGACCTATGACGTGGCCTGCGCCGGCACACGCCAGTGGCAAGCCAGCCGATTATCCGGCCGGGCAGAACGTGCAGTCCTTTGGAATTCAGCGACCGATCGTCATCTTCAGTCGTCGCTCTCTCTTTCCACATCATCGAGATCGGACTCGGCGTCCTCGATGGCCTGATCCATTTGCGTGTGCTGGTCCAGAACCTGCTGCTCAACCTGATTGGCCTTGTCGAGACTTTGAATCATCGGATCAAAAACGCCTTCCTTTTTCTTCTCGTCCTCCTCCGAGTTCGTTCCGACCTGGCAACCTGTGATTGCCACGCACATCGTCAGGCTTAATATCAACGCGAATATTCTCATTGCAGTCTCCCCTCGGCACGAGCCGGAACTCAGTCTTGTGTCAGATTTCCGATAAATCTCTCAAGATAATAGTTGATTTCGTCAATATTATCCGTAAGCCTGTGATCGCCATCGATCAAATGCAGTGTTGCGTGACAATCTCGCGCGAAGCGAATGCTGTTTTCTGCCGGAACGACGTCGTCCTGCCAGCCATGAATAATCTGAAGTGGCACTTCCGGAGGGGGTGGCGTGAGGTCCTCGTAACCGGGCATGTAGTACGCCGGTGCCAGTACGAATACGCCGATCGCGCCCGTTGACTTCGCGGCAGCCGTAGCAACGTGGCCACCCATACTGGATCCAATCAGGATGATTGGCCCTTTTACCGACGAACACGCTGCAACGAGTTTCTCAACCCGCTCGGTCGCATGCGCAATTCCCTGGTAATCAATACTCTCGACATTGCAACCGAGACCCTTCGCGAGTTGCGCCATCGCCTGGATCTTGCCGCCCCAAGGACCGCTTTCCTGGCCGTGCGAAAAAATAACGGTGGCTGGCGTCATACGAGAATTCCGTCACCGCTGCTACACATGTCTTCAATCTGTCGTGCCAGAAGCCAATCCCGATCCTGACCCCACAACGCAAGGTCGCCCAAAACGAAACTCGGCACACCCCAAAGACCGACCTCCGACAATGCATCGCGATTGGAACTCACCGTGTCCCGCCAGGAGTCGCCCGCCATCGCTTCCATAACTTCGGGCCAGAACAGTCCGACTCGCTCAGTCACTGCACGCATGCCATCGTCGCTTGCGACATCGATGCCTTCGGCCCAAATGGCATGGCCGACAGACAGCGAAAACAGCCGATCTTTGTTTTGCGACTTCGCGTAGAAAAATGCCGCTATGCAGCGCTCGGCCCCTTTTCCGACCGGATCGCAAATCTTGCCGAATGGAATGTTCATTCGCTGCGCCTCACGATTGGCATCCATGGCAATGTAAAGGAGCTTCGATTTCGGAATTACCATGCCGCGCATCACCATCGGCAAAACAGGTTTGATTTCGAGCTTCAGACCGAAGGCATCGGCCAGGTCAAAAGTTCTTTTTAGCGCAATGTAGGAATACGGACTTCGAAACGAGTGGTATATCTGCAACGCCGGCAGATCTTTTGCACTGTCAGGAATGGCAGCCGGCAAATTGGGTTGCGACGCCTGCGCCAGTGACTGGAGCTCGGGACCTGGTTCCGGATCCTGCCTGGCCCGCAGGGAGTCGAGCCGTTTGCACAGATAGGCCAGCCTGTCGACACCCCAGTACCACTCCCCTGCGTAAAACATCATCGCGCTGTTGTAGTGACCCATTTTCCGCAACAACAGCTGGTTCTTGGCAATCAGGATATTGGTTTCAGAGCGTTCCGGCTGCATTCGCCCAACCAGTCGTGCAGCGCCTTCGCTGTCGCCACGCCAGTAACAGCTCAAGGCCCGATGAAAAGTTTCCAGGAAATCTGCCTGCCCTTGTTCCTCTGCCAAAAAATCGAGTAAAAGCCTGCGGTGCTCAACAATCGGTGACTTCCCTTTGTCCAGAAAAGGGATTCCAAATTCACGCGCCAGCAAGGTGCAATCCGTAACGGCATATTCGGCCAGCATTGCGGGCTGGGGCATGAATTCGTTTCGCAACGCCGGACAGAGGTAAAGCTGAAACTCCACTTTGTACTGTGCCGACACGAATTGCAGGTAATGACTCAGCAGATAGGAATACGGATCATCCAACTGCAGGAAAACGTGTACAACGTGCCGCTTGAATGTCAGGAGCCGGCGCAGCTCCGCCAATAATCGGCGGAAATTTCGGTACTTGGGATTTAGAATAAGGGTCAGGTACAAGGACCGGAGCTTGCGTGTCATGTCTCGTCTCCGTCCCAGGCGTCCGATGGTTTCCACAGGAATTCGTCCAGATCCGGTTGCCAGCGGTATTTCGCCATATCGACTTTGCCCTTCATTATGGTCACTCCCTCCATCTTAAGGCGTTTTGCCTGCTCTTTGAATTGATCGCTGCCTTCGGCAAACGCGATTTTGCCCGAAGAGGTGATGACTCTGTGCCAGGGCACGTCGTGCGCGCCGGGTAGTCGTCGAAGCGCATAACCGACCTGTCGTGCGCCACGGCGAATCCCCGCGATTTCGGCAATCTGGCCGTAGTTCGCGACCGATCCATACGGTATGTCGCGAATGGTTGCCCAGATGCGCTTCATTCGTTTGAGAGTATCGGATTCTTCCTGCATGATCGCTAATTGCTCTTGCTGAAGCCAAGACGTGCCTGTATTTCAGCTCTAGCCTCACGTAGTACGGTATCGCGGTCCAGACTTTCGAGAATGTCCTGCACCACGGCCTTCGGGCCGCCGTCACCCCAGGATTTGCCACCGGCCAGATACTCCGCCGCCACCCGTCCGACGACATAGGTACTGTAATAGGCAATCGCGCCTTGAGCACCCGCCGTGGCGAAAGTGGACAGTCCGGCCGTACCGACTTTCAGCGCGCTGGACGCAAAGTGCAATGCCCAGACCGTTCCCATCAACGCCGCGGCCTCAGCCGCGATTACGCCTGTCAGCGACCCTGCTTCACGGCGGCTGATGGGCAAGTCGTATACGCGCGACAGATGCATCACCATGCCAACATCGATGAGCGCCGCGGCGAACAGGTCGGCAATCGGTATCGGATTAAAGGCAACCGCCACACCCTTTGCCACGCAGTAGGTTCTCACGAGTTTGTCGCCGATTTCGCGGCGGGCGGCAAGGATGCGGCGACCCACCTGATCGCTCAGGTCCGCTGCAAACAAACTGGCATTCATTGCCGCCAGCGTTTTGCCTTCCGCTTCGAAAATATCCCATAGCCGAACCTTGAGTTCGTCGATTTCCGCGGGCCGGGAACGCTGGCTTGTATTCTCCTTGCCGTCGGCGCCTGACACCAAAACCGTTTGCGGACGCGGTTGTGAAGCGACGGCGATCACATTTCGCGGCGCAACCAGTCCGGTGACTCTTTGCTGAACGGACAGCTTTAATTCGACGATTTCGTCAGAAGTGTAGAGGTCACTCTTGTTCAGCGCGACAACCACCGGTCGTCCCTGTGTGAGCAATGTTTTCAGCGACTGCAACTCGCTGTCGGTAATATCCCCGTCGAGAACGAAGATGATGAGATCTGACCGCAGAGCTACCTGGCGTGCGAGCGCCTCGCGTTCTTCGCCACCCGCCTCGTCGAGTCCGGGTGTGTCGATCAGGAATACGCCGCCCGCTTCAACCTCGGCCCACGGCTGCATCGACGATTGGCGGGTTTCGCCGTGTAGCGGGCTTGTCGCGAATTTTTCCTCGCCGATCAGCGCGTTTAGCAGCGACGACTTGCCCGTACTTACTCGCCCGAACGCGGCAATGTGCAAGTGCCCATGCTGCAGTTTCTCAAGCATGGCCTGCACGGACTCATAATCGTGCGCGAGCGATTCCCGGATGCCGTCGGGCAGGCGCGAGTCGTCAATCAGATCAGTAAGACTTTCCCGTGCAAGCGTCAGATGGGTCTCGCCGCCATCGCCCTCAGTGATC
>Ga0255056_10000669_pt1 | contig 10525 bp, 4 predicted proteins | sample Cases_109_1_MG_FD_183639 | JGI IMG/M metagenome (GOLD analysis project Ga0255056, IMG submission 183639) | Seawater microbial communities from Amundsen Gulf, Northwest Territories, Canada - Cases_109_1 | ecosystem: Environmental > Aquatic > Marine > Gulf | place: Canada: Northwest Territories... | reverse complement strand
CATAGTCACTTTCTTTGTCATTGCGCTGGGCGGTCTCGGATCATGGTGGGCGGGTTCGCTCGCTGATCGGCACGGACGGACCAAGATTGCAGGAGGAGCGATGGCGATATCTGGCACTTGCGCCCTCCTCACTCCTTTTGTGTTTGGTTCTCCGGTATGGGTTGTCGTACCCCTGATGTTGCTTTGGGGACTCACGGTTGTTGCTGACAGCGCCCAATTCTCCGCGATGGTCACCGAGACCGCTGATGACACTGTCAGAGGAACCGCTCTCACCCTGCAAACGGCAGTGGGGTTTCTGCTGACGTTGGTGACAATCCGTTGGGTGCCTTCGCTGGCTGAAAGTCTTGGATGGCAGTGGGCATTCCCGGTGCTGGCTTTGGGACCTGCATTTGGCGTCGTGGCGATGTTTCGGCTCAAGACAAGCTCACACGCCGCGCAGTTGGCCGGTGGGCGCGGATGATATCCGACGTAGCAATACCGACCGTCAGACTGCGCCTCCGTCAACAGAACCAGTGTCACTGTCTCGGGCCGAAGCGATGGATTCGGATGAGGTTGAGATCGACTTTCTCCTCGATCAATGCCATTGGGCCAAGGGTTTCGCCTCGGAGGCCGCCACCGCGAGTCTCTGAGTACTTCGGAATAGTGGTTGATCGCTATGTCGTCGTTTCGGCTAACTCTGATTGGGCGCAATGACAGGATTGCCGTCGCAGTCGAGCCCTTCCGCAGGCCTGTAGGTGGCTTCGAAGGTATCAGCCACCACTCGACCGTCATCGAAGGTCCTTTGGCGGTCCGTTTCGACATAGGTGCACTCGCCGCGGCGCGAAACTCGCTGACCAAGTTCGACCACGTCAACGTTTTTGGTTGAGTACATCGTCACGGTGATGTTGCGTGAGTCGTATGACGTCCAGATCAAAACCGGGTAGTCGGTTGTGTTGGCGATAACGAGGTCCGGGCTTGGGCTGGAGACAGTTGCCTCCCTCCCAAATGGATAGCGCCTGAAGTAGATCGAGTGGCTCCGGTATTCGTCGAAATCGAGGCCGGCAAAATAGGCGGCATTGAAAATGGTTGTGGCGAATTGAGAAACGCCACCACCCACTTCATCGGTCAGCCGCCCAAATCGGATGGCCCCATCAGCAACAAAACCGTTGGCCCGTGTTCGGGGCACCTTGCGATTCAAGGACAACGATTCACCCGGAACCAGATAGGTGCCCCTCACCAGATCGGCCATACGCTGGATGTTGGAGACACGTGGCTGGCAACAAGAGTGCGAAGTAGTGAACTCACCGACTTTGTCGACAATGAGAGATCCGTCTGCCCAGGCAGCCAACGTCGAGTCGTCGGTCTCGCGCGACTCCAGACGCCACGGGCCAACGCCTCCCGCGAGGATGCCTTCGGCAGCGACTCGCACCGAGTCCGCATCACAGCAGAAAGGTGCCGGTTCGCCCGGTTCCACCACGACGATGTCGCCATCAACGATGTCCATTACTGGTTTGTCGAACCGGCCAACCGGACCATTGATGGCACGCTCCAGTTCGGCGTGGAGGCCAACGATGTCGAAAGCCACCTTGACATCGCCATTGGCCGAGACCGGCTTGAGATGGCGTCGCAGCTGGGCCGTTGTCAAGGTCGCGTGGCTGAAGCCAACTAGAACCTCCATGCCGCCGTCGGTCAAATCGTTCAGTCGCCTCCCGATTTCGTCGGCGTAGTCGTTGGTGACCGAAGGCAGGAGGGTGCGAGGCTCACCGAGAATCGTCTGTTCCCCTTCGGTCAGATCGATTTCGGCAAGCTCTTCAATCAACGTACCGACGTTGACCCCGACTCCGTCGACGCCCGCCACAAGGTACAGATAGTTGGTTCCAGAGGTAGTCAAGCGTGGTTCGATGGGCAGTGCCAGAGTCAGCTCTGGAGCGGCCTCCAGCCGGGAGCGTGCCGCCAACCGATCGAACGTAATTTCATCGTCGATCTGGACGCTGGTCAACGGTGAGGTGAGCCATTGCACGAATGTGGTCAGCGGCCCACCGTTGTGGCGGGCAAGTCGGACTTCATTGACGACGTCGGATACTGAGTAGTCGAAACCGAGTTCGTCGGCCCGGAGTATCAACATACTCTCACCGGTATCGATGGTGATAGGAGTAGAGAGCAGAAGACGACTCCGCGCCCTGACGACCCACTCCACCCTCTCCGATGGAGCACCGGACAAATCTGCCCCGACAAATTTGACGTTGGGAGCAACAAATTCGCCGGCCCCGGCGATGTGGCTCGCCCAAGCGCCAGAGACAAAGATAAATAGGAGGGCAGCCCCGAATCCCCCCCAGAGCCAGCCGAGTTGAGGAGCTCTGTGTCTGGCCACTTCGTGCGCATGATACGGCTGCTTGGTGTTACGGCCACAGCTTTGGAACACCGTCGGGTAACTGACGGTTGTACACAGGATGCGGCAGGCTGAACAGCAACACCTCGACTGGTTGGCCAGGTCGTTTGGTCGTCCCGACTACGCCCCTCTGGACAGTGCTGACGTGGAAGTGATTCGGTCGGCCGGCGAGGTCATCTCGAAGTATCCCGGAACACACCTTTTCAAAGAAGGCGCTGCCGCCGATGCTGCCTATCTCGTTGAGAGCGGCGAAATTGAGATCTATCGAGGTCAGGGGGCTGGTCGGCGAGTTGTTGCTCGTGTCGGTCCGGGCTCAGTTTTGGGGGATATCGCAATGTTCGGCGACACGCCCTACATATCGTCGGCCAAAGCTATCGGCCCGGTTCGAGCCTTCCGTTTCCAGCGGAACAGGCTGTTGCCCGAACTGCATCGTCACCCCGCAATCTGTCTCCGCTGGCTGGTCGCGGGGCTCCGACAACTAGAAGGGACTCAGCGTCGGGTCATCCGCCTCATGCACAAGACCGTCCTCGCTCAAGTGGCTGACCTTCTTGTCGAAGAAGCCGAGCGCCGTCGTGACGTGAACCTCTCCCAAGGCACCATCGCGGCATTACTAGGCGTGTCTCGTCAGTCGGTCAATGAGGCACTCGGTCGACTTCGCGAGGCTGGTGCGGTTGAGACCGGTTATCGCAATATTCGGATTGTCGACGTCGAGAAATTGGTCGAGTTTGCGGCGTCCTGACACGCGGCGTGTCCAGTTGCAGCCGTGAAAGAACACTTACTCATACGGATCTGGGTCCAAATACCCTTGACTCGTTTCGCGGGGCTGCGATAGGATGAGCATCAACCCCTCGGGGCGTGAACTGGCTTCTGCGGACAACACTGCGGAGGTCTGTTCGACAACTTTAGATTCAATTGGGGACAGGCTGCCGCGTCTGTTAGCATGTCCTTTCTTGCGTCACTCCCAATTGCACCACCTCAAGGAGGCACCTATTGGCTTCGCGCGTGGCTGAGCGCTTTTCTTTCGGAAAAATCCCCGACGTACTACCCCTTCCCGACCTACTCGCCGTACAACACGAGTCGTTCAAGTGGTTCCTTGATGAGGGCCTTCGTGAGATCTTCAACGAGATCTCTCCCATCGAAGACTTCACAGGCTCACTCGCGCTCGAACTGACCGATCACAGGTTTGGTGAGCCACAAATGAGCCTCGAGGAGGCCAAAGAGCGAGACGCCAACTATGCCCAACCGATGTTTGTAACGGCACGGTTCATGAACCGGGGCACTGGCGAGATCAAAGAACAGCAAGTGTTCTTGGGCGACTTCCCGATCATGACGGACAAGAGTGTCTTCATCATCAACGGGACAGAGCGGGTCATCGTTTCCCAGCTCGTCCGTTCCCCTGGGATCTATTTCGATGTCAACAAAGACAAGACGTCCGACAAGATGATCTATTCGGGCAAGGTCATTCCCGGTCGCGGCGCCTGGCTCGAATTCGACACCGACAAGAAGGACACCATCGGGATTCGTGTCGATCGCAAGCGTCGTCAATATGTGAGCTCATTTCTCAAAGCCCTCGGCATTGTCGAGACTGACGAGGAGATCCTCGAGATGTTCGGGCATTCCGAGTCGATCAAGAACACAATTGAGAAAGACACCGTTGCGGACAAGGACGAGGCGCTTCTCGACCTGTATCGCAAGCTCCGCCCAGGTGAACCCACCACTGTCGAGTCTGCTCGTGGATTGATCCAGACACTGTTTCGCAACCCAAAGCGCTACGACCTCACCCGAGTCGGTCGTTACAAGATGGCTCAGAAGTTCGGCGAAAAGGCCCCTGAGGACTACAGGGCCGAGGGACTGCAGCTACTGCGCGACGAGGACATCGTCGACGCCATCAAGTATCTGGTTGCCCTTCACGCTGGCGAGTCCACGATGACAACCCACACCGGCACCGAAATCCAGATCGGCACAGACGACATAGACCACTTCGGTAATCGTCGCATTCGCACCGTTGGTGAGCTCGTCCAGAACCAAGTGCGGGTGGGTCTCACCCGCCTCGAGCGTGTCGTCCGCGAGCGGATGACCACTCAAGACCCCGATGCAATCACGCCGCAGAGTCTGATCAACATCCGTCCTGTCACCGCATCGATCAAGGAATTTTTCGGGACCAGCCAACTCAGCCAGTTCATGGACCAGCCCAATCCGCTCGCCGGGCTGACCCATCGCCGGCGACTCTCCGCTCTTGGCCCAGGTGGTCTCTCCCGCGAGCGCGCCGGCTTCGAGGTTCGTGATGTCCACCCTTCTCACTATGGGCGTATGTGTCCGATCGAGACGCCTGAGGGACCGAATATCGGTCTCATCGGGTCGCTGGCCTCGTACGCAAGGGTCAACGATTTCGGATTCATCGAAACTCCTTATCGCAAGGTTGCCAAAGGCGTTGTCTCCAGGAAGGTCGACTACCTGACCGCGACTGAGGAAGAGCGATTTGTCATTGCCCAGGCCAACGCCCCGCTCAAGGACAATGGTGCTTTTGTCAACAAGAAAGTGCTAGTCCGCCGTGCCGGTGGTGAGGTCGAGTATGTCGATGCCAAAGGTGTCAACTACATGGATGTCTCTCCGAAGCAGATCGTCTCGGTATCCACTTCTCTGATCCCTTTCCTCGAGCATGACGATGCCAACCGTGCCCTCATGGGCTCCAATATGCAGCGTCAGGCGGTGCCTTTACTGACGGCTGAATCACCGCTGGTTGGTACGGGTGTCGAACAGCGTGCCGCTCAAGACTCTGGTGACATGGTCGTGTCGCCCGTTGCCGGCGAAGTCGTCGAGGTCAACGGCGACGAGATCATTGTCAAAGAGAAGGACGCCAACAAGAAGCACACCTTCGCCCTCAACAAGTTCCGCCGCTCCAACCAGGGCACATGCATGAACCACAAAGCCATCGTTCGCGAGGGCGACAAGGTCAAGGTTGGCGACGTCCTGGCTGATGGGCCATCGACTGAGGCCGGCGAGTTGGCGCTTGGTCGCAATCTTCTGGTCGCGTTCATGCCTTGGCAGGGTTACAACTACGAAGACGCCATCATCATTTCCGAGCGTCTTGTCAAGGACGACGTTCTGACGTCCATCCACATCGAGGAGCATGAGCTCGATGCCCGCGACACCAAGCTCGGGGCTGAGGAGATCACGAGGGACATTCCCAATGTGCCTGAAGAAGTCCTCGCCAACCTCGACGGTGACGGGATCATCCGTGTCGGCGCTGAGGTCGGACCCGGCGACTACCTAGTCGGAAAGGTCACACCCAAAGGTGAGACTGAGCTGACACCTGAGGAACGCTTGCTTCGTGCGATTTTCGGCGAGAAAGCTCGCGAGGTCCGGGACACCTCGCTCAAAGTGCCCCACGGTGAGCAAGGAAAAGTCATCGGTGTAAAAGTCTTCAAGAGGGCCGATGGCTATGACCTCCCACCCGGTGTCAATGAGCTGGTCCGCATCTACGTCGCTACCCAACGGAAAATCTCGGAAGGCGACAAGCTGGCCGGTCGGCACGGCAACAAAGGTGTCATCTCCAGGGTTCTGCCCGAAGAGGAGATGCCATTTCTAGCTGACGGAACCCCCGTCGACATCATCTTGTCACCACTCGGTGTGCCGAGCCGCATGAACCTCGGCCAGATCCTCGAGACTCATCTCGGCTGGGCTGCCGCTCAGGGCTGGGAGCCATTCAAGGGCGACTCACCCGCCGCGGTTGGCGCCAAGCCTTGGACCAAAACAGCTTCCCCTGTCTTCGACGGTGCGGGTGAGGACGAGATCATGCAGGTGATCGCCAGCGCCCACCCCAATCGTGACGGTGATCAGCTTGTCCAGAAGGACGGCAAGGCCATCCTCTATGACGGTCGCACCGGCGAGCCCTTCGATACGGCGATCACGGTTGGCTACATCTACATCCTGAAGCTGGTCCACCTTGTTGACGAGAAGATCCATGCACGTTCGACTGGCCCATACAGCATGATCACCCAGCAGCCGCTTGGTGGTAAAGCTCAGTTCGGTGGTCAGCGCTTCGGTGAGATGGAGGTCTGGGCCCTCGAGGCGTACGGCGCTGCTTATGCGCTTCAGGAGCTTTTGACGATCAAGTCCGACGATGTCCAAGGCCGGGTCAAGGTCTACGAGGCAATCGTGAAGGGCGACAACATTCCCGAACCCGGCATCCCTGAGTCATTCAGGGTGCTGATCAAGGAAATGCAAAGTCTCTGCCTCAACGTCGAGATGCTCTCGGCCGGTGAGGAAGTCGAACTCAAGGAGCTCGAAGAGGAGACATACCGGTCGGTGGAGACACTTGGGATCGACCTCAGTCGTCCTGAGCGTCCCGATTCTGATTAAGGGTTATTCGAGAGATTTATGGCACAACAGCAACTGTTTGATGAACTAAAGATCGGGCTCGCTTCGAGCGACCAGATTCGCGCCTGGTCATACGGTGAGGTCAAGAAGCCGGAAACGATCAACTACCGCACCCTTCGCCCGGAGAAGGAAGGCCTCTTCGACGAGCGGATCTTCGGTCCCCAACGGGACTGGGAGTGTTACTGCGGCAAATACAAGAGGATCCGCTACAAGGGGATCATCTGTGAGCGCTGTGGCGTCGAAGTAACCCGTTCCAAGGTGCGTCGTGAGCGCATGGGCCACATTGAGCTCGCAGCTCCTGTGACCCACATCTGGTTCTTCAAGGGTGTTCCCAGTCGTCTCGGCTATCTCCTCGACATGTCGCCGAAGGAGTTGGAGAAGGTCATCTACTTCGCCAGCTACATCATCACCTCCGTCAACGATGAGACCCGTCAGAAGGATCTTCCCGAGCTCGAGGCCGCAATGGGCGATGAGATTGAGGTGGTCAAGGCCGAGTTCGACGAGTGGCACGAGGTTCGCCTTGAAGCGCTCGAAGACGAACTGGCGCGTATGGAAGAGGGTGGAGCGAAGAGTCAAGAGATCAACGCTCGACGCAAAGAGGTCGAGAAGGAGATCAAGGATCGTCAAGAGCGGAGCGATCGTGAGCTCGAGTTGATCCAGGAAGCTTTCGACACCTTCCGGACCTTCGGACCCAAGCAGCTTGTCGAGTCAGAGCAGCTCTGGCGTGAGATCTGGTTCCGCTATGCCGACTACTACGAGGGTGGAATGGGTGCCGAAGCGGTGAAGGCACTGCTTCTCAACCTCGACCTCGATGCCGAGATGGACCGTCTAGAGGAAAACCTCAACGGGACTTCTCAGCAGCGACGTCAGCGGGCTACCCAGCGGATGAAGGTCGTCAAGCCCTTCTGGGAGGGAAAGAATCGTCCCGAGGACATGATCCTCGAGACCGTTCCTGTCATTCCTCCGGATCTTCGCCCAATGGTCCAGCTCGACGGTGGCCGTTTCGCCACCTCCGACCTCAACGACCTGTACCGGCGAGTGATCAACAGGAACAATCGTCTCAAGCGTCTGCTTGACCTCGGTGCCCCCGAGATCATCGTCAACAACGAGAAACGCATGCTCCAGGAGGCCGTCGACGCCCTGTTCGACAACGGTCGGCGTGGCCGCGCCGTAACCGGGCCGGGCAACCGCGCCCTCAAGTCGCTGTCAGACATGCTCAAGGGCAAGCAAGGTCGTTTCCGCCAGAACCTTCTAGGTAAGCGAGTCGACTACTCGGGCCGTTCGGTAATTGTGGTCGGTCCCCAGCTACAGCTGCATCAGTGCGGTCTGCCCAAGATCATGGCTCTCGAGTTGTTCAAGCCGTTCGTGATGAAGCGTCTCGTCGATCTCGACCTGGCACAGAACATCAAGGCTGCCAAGCGGATGGTTGAGCGTCAGCGTCCCCAGGTTTGGGACGTGCTGTCCGACGTCATTCAGGAGCACCCGGTGCTTCTCAACCGAGCTCCTACCTTGCATCGTCTCGGGATTCAGGCTTTCGAACCAGTCCTCGTCGAGGGCAAAGCGATCCAGATTCACCCTCTGGTCTGTGAGGCCTTCAACGCCGATTTTGATGGAGACCAGATGGCTGTCCATCTCCCGCTGTCTGCCGAGGCTCAGGCCGAGGCCCGGGTGCTGATGTTGTCGATCAACAACGTGTTGTCACCGGCGTCAGGTCGCCCGATCGTGACACCTGCTCAGGACATGGTCATCGGCATCTACTATTTGTCTGAGCTGGTCGAAGACGCCGCTGGTGCCGGTCGCTACTTCTCTGATGTAGATGAGGCGCTGATGGCTTACGAACTTGGTGAGCTTTCTTTACACGCACCGATCAAGATCCGTCTTGAAGAGCGCGCTGGTGACCCCGCGATGCACCGCGACCTCAAACGGACACTGGGCAAACTGCTCAACGATGAGCCCTTCCCCCGGGATGGAATCGCGGAGACGACCTTCGGTCGAGCGCTTCTCAACGGCGCCTTCCCCGAAGACTTCCCATTTATCGACTCAGTCGTCATCAAGAGTGACCTCAAATTGCTCATAGAGAACATCATCGAGCGGTATCCCCGTTCGGCCGTTGCCGACACCCTTGACGCTGTAAAGGACCTCGGATTCCGCTTTGGAACCAAATCTGGGCTGTCGATTGGTCTCGACGATGTCCGCACCCCGGACAACAAGGCCGAGATCCTCGCCGAGTATGAGGACCGAGCCGACAAGGTGCAGAACTTGTTTGCCAAGGGTGTGGTCACCGACGACGAACGACGTCAGGAGCTGATCGAGATTTGGACGGAGGCCACCGAGAAGGTGACCGACGCAATGAAGGCCAACCTCAAGACCGAGAAGTTCAACCCGCTCGACATGATGGTGGGCTCCGGTGCTCGTGGGAACATGATGCAGGTCCGTCAGATCGCCGGTATGCGTGGTCTCGTGGCCAACCCGAAGGGTGACATCATCCCCCGCCCGATCATCTCGAACTTCCGTGAAGGTCTTTCGGTGCTCGAGTATTTCATTTCCACCCACGGAGCTCGCAAGGGTCTGGCCGATACCGCACTCCGCACCGCAGACTCCGGATACCTCACACGTCGACTCGTCGATGTGTCCCAAGAGATGATCATTCTCGAAGAGGAATGCGAGACAGACCGCGGCATTGTCATCAGCGTGATCGATGAGCGTGGTGAGAAGATTCGCAACCTTCGCTCCCGCTCTTTCGGACGGGTCCTGGCTGACGATCTCAAGGAAGGCCGAACACTCGTCGCCACCGAGAACAACAACAAACTACGTGCCGGCACGATCATCGGCACCAAAGAATTGCACGCGATCGAGGGCGCCGACGTCGAGACGATTCGGGTTCGCTCCCCGCTCACATGTGACACCCGAGGTGGGGTCTGTCAGGCCTGTTACGGGCTCTCTCTCGCCACCGGTAAGACAGTGGAGATTGGTGAAGCGGTCGGCATCATGGCCGCTCAGTCCATTGGTGAGCCTGGAACACAGCTGACTATGCGTACCTTCCATACTGGTGGTGTCGCCGGTGAAGACATCACCCATGGTTTGCCCCGTGTGGTCGAGTTGTTCGAAGCTCGTACCCCCAAGGGCAAGGCAATACTTTCCGAGATGTCAGGGGTTATATCCCACCTCGACGACGAGGAAGGTCGCCGCATCGTGGTGGCCTCTGGCGACGAAGAAACCGTTTACCCGATCTCTCGGTTCGCCAAACTTCGCTTTGCAGATGGGGACGAAGTAGAAGCCGGAAGCCAAATGACCGACGGCCCGCTCGACCCGAAAGAGGTTCTTGAGATCCGCGGTGTCCGGGCTACCCAGCAATACCTGGTCGATCAGGTGCAGGAGGTCTACCGGTCCCAAGGTGTCGAAATCCACGACAAGCACATCGAGATGATCGTGCGTCAGATGCTGCGAAGGGTCCGTGTAGTGGCCCCCAACGAGTCGGACCATCTGCCGGCAGCATTAATTGACGACCAAAAGTTCCGAGATATCAACAAGGAGCTTGTCAGTGACGACAAGCGTCCGGCTGAGGGTCGTCCAGAGCTGATGGGGATCACCAAGGCCTCGTTGGCAACGGACTCCTGGTTGTCGGCGGCTTCGTTCCAGGAGACCACTCGGGTGCTAACCGATGCGGCGATCCAGAGCCGTTCGGACTTCATGCGGGGCCTCAAGGAGAACGTGATCATCGGCAAGCTGATCCCGGCCGGTACCGGTTCCACCGAATACCAGACTCTCCACCCGTCG
>Ga0255056_10000668_pt1 | contig 10525 bp, 8 predicted proteins | sample Cases_109_1_MG_FD_183639 | JGI IMG/M metagenome (GOLD analysis project Ga0255056, IMG submission 183639) | Seawater microbial communities from Amundsen Gulf, Northwest Territories, Canada - Cases_109_1 | ecosystem: Environmental > Aquatic > Marine > Gulf | place: Canada: Northwest Territories... | reverse complement strand
GCACCCGATTCGGTCAGGTTATTCAAAGTGTGCGACTGCAGTTCCTGCGTCCGGCGCACGCTCTCCAAGGTTGCCCCTTCGGCCGGATGAAACTGGCCAGAGTACAGATAGAACCGCGGTGTCTGCAGGTTCCGTGGCCCGCCGCGTGGCGCCATCGTGCTGCCGTCGACGATGACCAGGCAGCTGGTGCGATCGGGGTGATCCAGCGCACTGCGCACGACCGGCCAGCTACCCTGCGAATGACCGACCAGCCCAACGCGTTCGATGCCGACGGCGTCGACGAAGCCCCAGACATGCTGGACAACGCGCTGACGGTAATGTTCGTAATCGTCCCGCGTCTTCGGATTGTCCGTTCGCCCCTGGCCGATTCGGTCGAGCGCATAGACATGAAATTGCTCGGACAGACTGTCGAACACCTTAGACCAGGTTAGCGCAGCGCTGTCGCCGGGACTCGGCTGACCACCGTGAACCAGTAGCAGCGCCGGGCCCTTGCCCTGGTCCCAATAACGCGTGCGGATGCCGTTGACGTCGACGAATTTGGCGTCTTCATCAGACATCGAGTTCGCCCAGGCTGGCTCCGGCAACGAAACATAGGCGATTCCCTCGACGTTCTCTCCCGATGCCATCCTGACGTTTGGAATGACAATCTTGGCCGGCTCGCGTTGCTGACCGTGTACCTCGACCAAGGCACTGATGGTGTTTTCGGTGCAGCTGAGCACCTGTTTTTGTCTGCGGAACGCACGCGGCACGTCAGCCATATCTGACGAGGCGACCAGGGTCAGCGTCGGCCAGCGCGACGGCGTCCGTCCCCAGGCCGGAAATCCGATCCCGTCTGCGCAGGCTTGCGAGAAATCCTCACCGTCTGCTGCTTGAACTTCGAGCAGGTGAATCGCCGAGTTGGATTTTTTCGCTGCCGTAAGCGTCGCCGATCCGACCGGAACTCGATCCGGCACGTCGATCGACATCGGCTCACACAGCGCGTCGCCCCCGGCGCTGCCGACCTGCAAGTTCGCACTCCGAGCATCGGCTTGCGCATCGAGCCAGAAAAAGATTCCGCGGCGATTATCCGTGAGCGTACAGCGTTTAAGGTACTGGTCATAATCGATGGAAATATTCGCTTCGTTCAGACCTTCGAGCCGGTATTCGTCGGTGATTGACGCGCCGCAGATGAAAAACGGCTTGCGTTGGCCGCGGTCGATGTCGTTCGAGTCGATCGCGCACTCGGCTGCTGCGCCCGGCTGAACAACCTGTAACGCAAATCCCGCAACAGCGAGTAGTCCAAGCCCCAGTTTTTTGTTGTTGGTTATGGGATTCTTCCCCGCGCTTGCTATTCGCTGGTATCGATACGGTCCATTAACTCCGGGGGCGTGTACTTGTCGATTAAGCGCTGGAATCGCGCATCGGTGACAACGTCGTCGCCTTCGTCGGCGACGACTTGCTCCGTCATCTCGACCACCATGGGCCGGATAAAGCCCGGCACCTCCTCCAATTTCTTGAGCGCTCCCGCCTGCCATTCGAGCTGCATCTGCACGGAGTAACGGATTTCTTCTTCTTTCGGCGGCGACTGCACTTCTTCGACCTTGATGTCGTTGATCCGGGTCCAGTGGAAATATCGGCGCCCGGCATCGCCAAGCGTGATGGTCGGGTCGACGCCTTTGCACAGCTCCGGCCTGGACGCGTCAACCAGGTCTTCATCGACGAGGATATTGATGACATTTCCGATCGCATGCCGCTGCGACTCGTCGAGGTCATAGAAACTGTCGAGCGTACATTCGAGTACCTGTCGTGACTCGGCCAGCGTCGGCGGCTTGACCTTTTGCGATGGGATAGGCGTCATGCGCATGAAGTCAAGCTCATTGACGCCTTTGGGGTAAAAGCGGCAAGCCTCGAGCACGTCATCGGTGTATTCGTACGGCGGGAAATTGACCACGAACTCGCCAGTATTGCAGATGTTCTGAATGGTGTGCGCAAACTTGCGCATGTGCAACATGACCCGCGGCTGCTTGTCGAGGTTGTCGTAGTGCATGATGCCCGACAACGGCGCCGCGTTGGGCACGCCTTCCTCGTTGACCGTCGTGATGATCGTGACCGTCTTCGGCCAGACGATCTTGTCCGAATACCAGAACACCTTGATCGGCACGCTGACTTTGCTAGGGAAATTGTTCTTCATGCTTGCCCCCCTTGCGACAGTATAGGCCCGCGAAACCCGGCCATGCCACGCTGGGCCGGCCGAATTACCGCCTATGTCCGCACAGTGTGCGCGGTCGATCAGAAATCCTGTCCGCTTCGCAAGGTCGCCCAAAGCCAGCACCACCGGTTATAGCGACTCGATGTATGCCGATGGGCTTGGCAACAGGAGTACAATCATCTGCAAAATGTACTCGGCCGGCGCGCCATGACAGGCTCGGAGAAACACGATGTATATCAATTTCTGGTACCCGGTCTGCACCAGTGAGCAGCTCAAGCCTGACGAACCCCACGCCACCCAGATCCTGGGGATGCCGTTCGTCGCATTTCGCGACACCGATGGCGTGGCACGCGTACTGGCCAACACCTGCGCACACCGCGGCGGTTCACTGGCCAACGGCTGGGTCAAAGACGGTTGTGTTATCTGCCCCTATCACGGCTGGCGCTATGGCGGCGACGGCAAGTGCAAGCTGGTGCCGTCGCTCGGCGACGGCAAGGTGCCGGCACGTGCCAAGGTCGACAGTTATCCAACGCAGGAAAAATACGGCATCGTGCACGCGTTTCTCGGCGACCTGCCGGAAGAACAACGCCCCCCGTTGTTCGAGATCGAAGAGTACGACCACGAGGACTGGCGCGCCAGCCAGATCATGATCCTGAATCTGAATGCTTATTTCGAGCGTTCGATGGAGAACGGGCTGGATCCTTCGCACAACGAGTTCGTTCACCCGGCGCAGGGCTCGCCGAGGATGCGGATCAACGATATGCAGGAAATCGAAATGCCATGGGGAACGCGATTTATAGCGGCCGGCGACGATCGCGAAACTCACGACACGAACCTGAAACATTTGCGCGGCGATCCGTCAGATATAGAGGCCAGTTCATGGACTCATGGTCCGAACGTGCTGGTCACCTGGATCCGGTTCTCGGAGACGAATGAATTTCACCAGTATTTCTTCGAACAGCCCATCGATGCAGATCACACCCGAATTTATTTCATTAACATGCGCAATTGTATGATGGACCCGAAGCATGACGAACGTATCGTCACCGTGAACCTGAACGTAACCGGCGAAGACATCGTGGTCCTCGAGAATCTCTATCCGGTACGAACGCCCGAGACGAACACGAAAGAGATCCTGACGCCGGCCGATCGGACCCTCGTCCGCTTTCGCGAATGGCTCAAGGATTTCGAAGATCGCGGTTGGCGTATAGATCGCCAAACATTGAAAGAAAACGCCGGCGACATCGCCTATGCAATACCGTGTCCCGACCGGCACAACACGGGCAACTGGGTGCTTGATCCAATACCACTGATGCCGACTGCCGATGCCGCAAGCACTTCCAGACGGCCGGCAACCAGATCCGCCTGACCATACAAATCCATTAAAACGGTGCTGCCGATTGAGTTCGGGCGGCGCTAGATTGGGGAGTTTTTATGTCTTTTAGCAGTCGCGCAGCAATCGATACATCCCAGACGCGGTTTGGACCGTTTTGGTTGATGCCGCGAATCACGCGGGTAAACGCACTCACCTATTTCACCGCCGGATTTTTCGGCATTGCATTGTTGGCGTTATTAAGTTTCGTTCAGCCGCTGGCGCTAAGACTCGCCGGCGTCGAACGTGCAATTCAGGGCACGGTGACGGGCGACCTCGCGTTTTACCAGGAACTGCTCGTTTTGTTCATGACGCCGTTCATCGGTGCGGCCGCTGACAAATTCGGTCGCCGGCCGTTGCTGATGGCCGGTTACTTTTTCCTGGCAATTGGTTACGGGCTCTATCCTTACGCCGACAGCATCACAATGCTGTATGTCTACCGGTTTTTCTTCGCCTGCGGTGTTGCACATGTCGCGACGATAATCGTCATCGTCAGCACCGATTACGTTCAGGAAGGCAGCCGCGGCAAATGGGTCGCATTTGCAAGTTTCACCCAGGGCATTGGCGTGCTGCTGTTTTCACAACTGGTGCGGTGGATCCCGGCGCGGCTCGAAGTCCAGGGCTTCACCGAGGTCGAAATCGCAAAGGTATTGTTCTGGGGCGCGATGGGGATCTGTTTGTTCACGTTCGTGTTGATGCGGGTGGGCTTGAGTCCACACAAACCGCCGGAGGCACGCGAACGCGATTCCTTCGCCAAGTTGATGGCCGCCGGCCTTCAGGCCGGCCGTGACAATGCCAGAATCGCACTCGGCTACGGCACTGCGTTTGCTGCTCGCGGCGACGTGCTGGTCCTTGGCCTGTTCTTGTTCCTGTGGACACAGCATGCGGCGGAAGACCTGGGGCTGTCGATGGGTGATGCGTTTCGCCGTGGCGGCATGCTGATGCTCGTCATCCAGGGTTCGGCACTACTGTGGGCTTTGTGTCTGTCGACATTCCTGGATCGATTCGACCGGGTCAGCAGCGTCATTGTCGCTTTCACGTTGTCGGCGATCGGTTACACGAGTTTCGGCTTGATCGGCAACCCGTTCGACAACGCTGCCATTATTCCCGGAATTGTACTTGGCATGGGCGAGTCCAGCACCATCATCACCGGCAACGCGTTGATTGGTCAGAGCGCGCCGACAGCAATCCGCGGCGCAGTACTTGGCATGTTCAGCCTGTCCGGCGCGGCCGGCATCTTGCTGGCAACCTTACTTGGTGGCCGGCTGTTTGATAACTGGATGCCCGGCGGCCCATACGTGCAGATGGGTGTCATCAACAGCGTTATTCTGGTCTGGGCGATCTACGTGCGGTTTAATTCCCGCGCTACGGCTCCGGTCACGCCGCCAACGACGGCTGACACTTCCGACGCCTCAGCCTGAACCAAGGCAATCGGCTCCCACGCACGGGCGACCGAAGGGCGTCCACGCTTAACTGCCCTTCGCCGTCCCTGGCTACGGGCAGATCGGCGCCGACTTGCTCTGACATCCCTGTCTCGCCAGCCGGCGACGACGCTCGGACGCCCTCGATCCCCCGCGGCGGGACCGCCCGGAGAGGCCGTGAGCGTCGTCGGGAACGAGCTCGGGCATGGACGCCCGGCGAGTGGACGCCGATTCGAGCGGCGCCAGGGATGGCACAGCGAGATTAAGCGTGCGGCCCCTCCGGGCTGTCGCGCTGTGGTTAAGCCAAGAAAGCGTTCGATCACCGAAGCCGTAGACCGGCAGCGCGCCGCAACGTATCGATCCTGGCTGAGTTCAGGTCAGCGCGTCCATGGCGTCTTGCATCGCGTCGCGCCAATTTTTGTAGCGCTTGTTAATTGGCCCACTGTCTCGTGCGCTGAAGCTGTCTTGCGTGCCGGCAGGTAACCAGCGTGGCGGTTGGTTGGCAAGCAGGTAGGCCAGCCCCTGTGCCGTCGCTTCCTGCTCCTGAGGTCGCAGCACCTGCAATCCGGTCAGGTCGGCAAGCCGCTGACACATCGGGTCGATTGTCGCCAAACCCCCAGTCACGACCAGGCGCTCCGGCATCGGATCATGCAGCACAAATGTTTCGAGATTGGCTGCGAGCAGGAACACAATGCTCTCGATGACCGCTGAAATTTTTTCCCTATCGTCGCCGTCGCCGACGAACCGCGTCGGGAAATTGGCGATCCAGTACGGTGCTCCGAGTCCGCCGACGCCGTTCAGAAACAGCGGTGGATCGGTCACTTCGTCCAGCCACTTGGCACTGTTCGCTTTCATGTATTCACGATCCATACCGAGCTCATCGGTAATCTTCAGGATCGCGCTGCCGGCACCGTTGACCGTACCCTCGAGCACATACAGCGATTGCGCCTGATCCTGGAATACGACGCTGCTTAGCAATCCCGGTACGGCGATCGGTTCAGGGCCAACCACTTGTTGCAGAAATGCGCCGGTTCCGAGGTTCACGTGCACCGTCACCGGGGTCGGTTCGCCAAAGCCAAACAGCGCAGCAGACTGATCGCCGGTCACTAATTCCAAAGGAACGTCATGCGCTCCGATTCGCAGTGCACCGTGTGCGTACCGGCTGGGCACGCTTTTTGGCAGCGCGTTCAACGGCAGTCCGAACAAGTCCAGCAATTCGTCCGACCAGTCGCGTTGCCGGTAATCCCAGACCAGCGTCCGCGACGCGTTCGCCGGGTCAGCCACTGGTACTGGCTCATCCAGCAGGCGCTGTAGCAGGAAACTCGACAACGGGCCGAATGCCAACTGGCCGCGGTCAAAGCTGTCACGAACCGCGTCCAACTCATCCAGACACCAACGCAACTTGCTGGCCCCATAATGCGGCGACAGCACCAACCCGGTAATCGCGTGCACAGTTTCGCTGGCATGCTCAAATCCCCGGAGCCATTCAGCAGCACGCCGGTCCTGCCATGAGATAACATTGGACAGCGGCTGGCCGGTGTCGCGATCCCAGCACACGACGCTCGAGCGCTGGGTGGCAATGCCAGCGCATTCGATCCGGCCGGCACCCTTTCCGAGCTGCCGTTCGATTTCGCGAACGGAACTCCGCACGGCTGCGAGGATCTCCTCCGGGTCATGCTCGATCCAACCGGGTTGCGGCCTCAGCGTGGCGATTTCTTTGCGCGCGTGCGCCTGAATGTGGCCCTGCTCGTTAAAGACGAGCGCCCGCGACGCGTGACTACCCTGGTCAACGGCAAGGTATAAAGCCCCATCGCTTTTGGTCACTTTGATTCCAGCCGTTACGGCAATTCGAGTTCCAGCTTCGCGGTGTCGGCAACGGGGCTGCGTGCTGGCAGCCCGGGGCGAATTTGCTCGATGACTTTTGCGGCGGTCCTACGGTAGGTGGTCAACTTGCCCCCATAGATGCTCAGGACCCGCGGCGGTCCTTCGGCGCTGGGCCGGTCGGCCTGCAATACGGTTTCACGTGAGCGATGAAACAAGTGGCCACCATCGGCTGGCAGCACGCGCAAGCCTGAAAAGGCCGATTCGACCTGGTCGCTGCGCAGATCTTTCCAGGTCGTGAAATAGTGACGCAACACGCCGCACAAATAACGTATTTCGGTTGCCAATGGCCGGACCTGATCCGGATCACCGCGAAAATGCGTTTCGGTCGTACCGACGAGGACCTGGTCCTGCCACGGCATGGCGAATACGGCGCGGCCATCGCGCGGGCTCTCGAGATAGTAAAAGCCCTGCGACAGGGTACCCGGGACAACGATGTGTGTACCCTGAACCAAGTCAATTCCAACTGGGTCCAGTGCCGGCTCGACCTGATCCAGGACCCGGTTGACCCACGGACCCCCGGCATTAACCAACGCCGCGGTACGGCAGCTGTGTTCGGCATCGCCGACGCGAAAGATGACTTTGCCACCCTGACCGGCAAGCTGCGCACCGGTAAACTGCGCCGGACAGACCAGTTCGGCGCCGAGTTCCTGCGCCGAGTGCATGACCGCTTCGGTCAGCAAACGATCGTCGGTCTGAGCATCACGATAATGAAACACCTTGTCCAGCCCATCCGTTTTCAAACCGTCGAGCTGGTCCCATGCGCGGCGCGGCAGGGTGTTAAAGCGTGCCGATAGTCTGAACCCGCTCAATACACAGTAGAGGCTCAACCCGGAACGCAGCAGCCACGGACGACGTCGCGTTTCCCGGTACACGGGAATATAAAAATCCTTAAGGCGCACGAGGTCCGGTGCAAGCCGACGCAGTAGCGCCCTTTCGGTCAGGCTTTCACGCACCAGCCCAAACTCCCAGCTCTCGAGGTAACGCAATCCGCCGTGAATCAGTTTGCTGGAACAACTCGAAGTTCCGGCAGCAAGCGAATCTTTTTCGATCAACAACACCGAGAAACCGCTCGCGGCGGCAGCCTGCGCCACACCGACGCCGTTGATGCCGCCACCAACAACCACAACATCGTAGTACGCGCCGATCATTGCCGGGTCCTTTTGGTCCGGGCTGACGTCAGCAGCTCGCCGATCTCAAACGTGGAAATGAAATCCACCCCGCGTTTGGCCAGCGCCATCGCGTGTGGCAGATCGCTGACTCCGTAACAGACCCAGTTCCACGGTCCCGGCCAGACCGGGGTATTGTTCTTGGGCAGAATCGTGTGCTTGCAGAACAGGTACTCGGGCGCAGCGGCCTCGGCTGCTGCGCGGTTCTGATCATCCCAGGTTCGAATGACCCAACCTATTGGTATGTCCACGCGCCGCCGAACCTCCATGACAGCTTTGTGTATGAAAGAGATGACAACACAACGATCGAGCACCGGCTGCAACTGTGCAAGCACTTGTCTGGCCATCGTAGCGGTGCCGAAATGGGCGACGCTTTGGCGTTTCAGTTCTACAAACGCAGTGACGTCCGGCCAGCCGGCCAAGGCGCTGGCGATCTGTTCCAGCTGCGGCACATGGACATTACTGAATTGATCTCCGAATCGGTCCGCATCGTTAACCTCGATCGACGCGAGGTCGGCTGCGTCCAGATCGAACACTGATCGACCAACGCCGGCCGTGCGGGCGAAGTTGTCATCGTGTAGTAGCACCGGCACCTGGTCGCGGGTTAGTTGCACGTCAAACTCAATATACCGTGCGCCTGTGTCTACTGCGGCGGTCAAGCTTTCCAGGGTGTTTTCGGGATAACGGGCGGCCCAGCCACGGTGGGCAACAAAGTGCAGCTGGTCGTTGGCCGTGTCGCCTTTGCTCATCGCTGGCGTCTAATCTTTGGCTGATGCCGAGCTGCTATCGTGTCGCTACGGTCGCCGGCGACAACCTGTGTGACATTCACGTCAGCTGCGTACCGTTGTGTATTCCTTAAGCGCCTCGTGCCAGGCCTCGATCGCTTTCATCTGGAAAGGACCGTTTACTGACCGGTGGCGCACGATGCCATTCTCGTCGATCAGGTACAGACGCTCGGGCGACCCCGCATAGGCCCTCGTGATGCTGTCGTCCATATCGTCCAACAGTAGCGGCATCCGGATACCATGCTGCGTCAGGCAGGTACCGGCGATATGCGCTCGTTCGTCCAGCGTCGTCGGTTGATCGTAAACGACGTCCTGATCGTTATTGATCTCGACCTTCCAGCCGTCTTCGGGATGCGCTTCGCGGGTGTACACGGTCAGGAACTGGAACTGATCCTGCAGTTCTTCGTAGATCTCGTTGAAACGATCGATCTGGGCACGCCAGACCGGGCAGGTATAACTGCCGAATTGCAGCGCGACCGGCCTGCCGCGAAAAGCGGACAAGTCAAGCTGCTCACCGCTGCGCTGGCCGCTCCCCGATAGACGCTCGGCCGTAAAGTCCGGTGCCGGATCGCCGGGCTGTGGCGCCGCCGCCTCGATCGGCTCGAATTCGGCTTTCAGCTTTTCGATTAGCTCCTTCGGCATCGTCATGCCGGCCAGAAATTCATCGACCGCAGGGTCCAGTGTCCACCGATTGTCTGTCATGGTTTCGCCCCTCGATTAAAACCTCGTTTCAATATGACCGCAGCACAAACGTTCGGTTCTGCTACCACTTCTGCGGCTCACCGGTATGACGCACGTGGGTGCCGGTTTGCTTGAGTCCGTAATTATCGATGACTGCAACGACTGCGGCACCGCTCTCCTGTGGCGTAATCATCATTGGGAAATCCAATCCCTTGGTAAAATCAGTGCGCACGAAGCCCGGTGATACCAAACCGATCGTGATGCCCGCTTTCTTCTTCTCGACGGCGAGGCTCCGCATAACCATGTTTAGCGCGGCTTTGCTCGCACGATAAAAGTACTGACCGCCAAATGTGCTCGAAATCGAACCCTGGCCGCTGGAAATATTGATGATCTTTTTCTGATCACTGGCTTCGACATTCGGCATAAACGTCTCGACCATTTTCAATGGCCCGAGAACATTGACAGCCATCACCTGATTGTAAACTTCGTACTGCAGATTGCCGAACTGCTGGTTTTCGCGGCCGCCAGAAATGCCGGCGTTGTTCAGCAGCACATCGATCGGCTGGTCCCGATACTTTTCCGCCAACCCATCGATCCGGTCAAAGTCGGTGACGTCGAGTTGTTCGATTGTCACGTTGGGGAATTCATCGGCAATCGCCTGCAGGTCCGCAGCATTCGATGGCGTGCGGCAGGTGGCAATTACATTCCAGCCCTTCATCGCGTATTGCCGGGTGATTTCGAGGCCGATACCGCGACTCGAGCCGGTGATCAGCACGGTGGGTTGGTCCGGGTCCAGCGTCACCGACGCGACCGGCGCCTGGTTGGGCTGTTCGCAGCCGGCGATGAATACGGTGCACAGCACCGCAAGCATGGTGCTGCGCTGCGCCCAACAGGGAGCAGCGATCCGGTTGATTCTTGTTCGCATGACGTACCTCCGAAGAGCGCTGTGATCACCTGCCCGGGGACTCCGCGCAGGCCTTGATTCGATCATCATGGGCCAGCCCGATGCGCAGGCGCAAATCCGGCGA
>Ga0255056_10000663_pt1 | contig 10575 bp, 8 predicted proteins | sample Cases_109_1_MG_FD_183639 | JGI IMG/M metagenome (GOLD analysis project Ga0255056, IMG submission 183639) | Seawater microbial communities from Amundsen Gulf, Northwest Territories, Canada - Cases_109_1 | ecosystem: Environmental > Aquatic > Marine > Gulf | place: Canada: Northwest Territories... | reverse complement strand
CCCCGACACAATCATCATATAGCCGAACAAAACAAGCAACGACTTCGCCGTAGCGACTACCCAGCCCGCCCCATACACACGCCGAAGCGATATCACGAAATAACCAAAAAAATAGACCAATAGAAGAATCTGAACGATCATCGGCAGCCATTGCTCATTCGCGACTTGTTCCAGCGGCAACATGAAAGTCATCACGATATACGCAACACTATGCAGGTGGATTGAGAAAATAAGGTGATCGAAATACAGCCGTCGCAGCATGACGATTTTGAGCAGCAACGCAAAAACAGGTAATAATAAAAACATCAAACGCGGTAATTTGTCTGATACGAATTGCGCCTGCATTACCGAATCAGTCTCCAGTGATTGTCCTGGATCCAGCAGTACACCCTGGCTGGCAAACCATGCCATCAGCAGGAAAAATGAAATACTGATGACCAGGTATAACCGCAATGGCGGTGTATATACTCGACGCCGGCCATTAAGGAAGCATTCCGTTAGTAGGCCCGGTTGCATCATCAGGTTTCTGATCGTCCGATATGCACGACCATCGACGTCGATTGTCTCTTTCAGCACCTCGCCAATAAGATCACGCATCGGTCGTTCAAGATTGATGTCTTTTTGTCCACAGTTTGGACAATGAATTCCCTCGAACGGCGACTGACAGTTCTTACATTGAGTCATCATGTCAGCTTACTTTAGAATACTGCGCAGCGGGCGAATGCCCAATATCGGCAAATAGTCCTTTCATTTGGCGAAACAGCTGTTATAGTCCGCCGCGTCCTGGCGCACTTCGGTCTGCGCCACTCACTCCAGGCCAGCAATTCTGCGGCTTTCGGAGTCCTTATAGAATATCCAGCCTGGACCGAACCCTGCGCGGCAGAAGCCAAATGCATGTGGGTCAGGCGATCTCGGAGTACAAAAATCAATGTTATTTAACCAACTCGGCCTATCGGCCGAATTGCTGCGCGCGATCGAAGAAAAGGGATACCGCGATGCGACCCCGATCCAGCAGCAAGCCATTCCCCTCGTTCTCCAAGGCCGCGATGTCCTGGCGGCTGCCCAAACGGGCACCGGCAAGACCGCGGGCTTCACGTTGCCGCTATTGCAGCGGCTGCAACATTCAACGGTCAACAATCGAAGTATTCGTGCACTGGTGTTGACACCGACAAGGGAACTCGCAGCCCAGGTTGGTGAAAGCATATGCGATTACGGCAGCCATCTGCCAATTCGGACTGCTGTCATTTTCGGTGGCGTTAGCATCAACACTCAGTTTGCAAAACTTCGCAAGGGCGTTGACGTCATCGTTGCAACACCGGGTCGCCTGCTGGATCACATGCAGCAGGGAACAATCGACCTCTCAAAAGTTGAGATCCTCGTGCTGGACGAAGCGGATCGCATGCTCGATATGGGATTTATCCGCGATATCCGAAAGATACTCAAGGTACTGCCGAAGCAGCGTCAGAATCTCCTGTTTTCGGCAACGTTTTCAAACGATATTCGACGCCTTGCATCGGATCTGTTGAATTCGCCGATTGAAATCGAAGTTGCGACGCGCAACAAGCCGGCTGACCGGGTCAAACAGGTTGTACATCCGGTTGATAAAAGCAGAAAGCGAGAATTGCTCTCACATCGGATTGGCAGGGAAAACTGGCAACAAGTGCTGGTCTTTACTCGCACGAAACATGGCGCCAATCGCCTTGCCCAGCAATTATCGGACGACGGTATCAGGTCCGCAGCTATTCACGGCAACAAATCTCAAGCCGCGAGAACCAAGGCACTCAAGAATTTCAAAGAGGGTAACGTGCGCGTACTCGTTGCAACTGACATAGCTGCACGCGGTCTTGATATCGACAAGCTGCCGCATGTAGTCAACTACGAATTGCCACATGTGCCGGAAGACTACGTTCATCGCATTGGCCGCACCGCAAGAGCCGGACAGGAAGGACACGCCGTGTCGCTGGTCTGCATCGATGAGCGAAAGCTACTTGTCGACATTGAACGCCTGTTGGGCAGCGAGATCGAGAAAAAGATCATTTCGGGATATGAACCGGATCCGCGCGTGAAAGCTGAGCCTGTTCAAAAAGGCCGACCGCAGCGTTCAAACGCGCCCCGCAACCAGTCGCAGAAACAGCGACGTACTGCGCCGCCCAACAGTCGCGGTGGTCAACGACAGCGATCAGCCGGCCGCCAGCGAAGGGCTGGCTAGACGAAAGGGTCGAACCGTATTGCATCCATTGTCGGTTCGACCCTTGTTTTTCGCTGGTTATTCCAGCTGCGAATAATTACTTGTTGACGCGGATACGCGGGTCAAGAACATCCGTCTCAGGATCGCAGCCGCGTTTGAGAATCGAATATTTGTAGGTAATAAACGGGGCGTCGTCTTCTATTTTTGATTTGGCCTTTCCGTTGTTGCCTCTTACCTTCGCGTCACGAACGGGTCCGAAGAAAATGTCGAAATCGATATTTTCCGGGCTCGATTGCCATTCCAGAAATTTTCCGCGCCCAAGGCAAATGTCTTCTTCGGCCATATTGCAACTATTGGTCTCCGCTTTCACATTTGTAATTTCGCAACTTGTTTCCGACGCCCAGGTTACCGTTATGATCCATGGATCGTATTGCCCGCCCTTATCTTCTTGCGCAGATGCGCTCGCACCCAGCAGTGAAAGCACCGCAAATCCAGCGGCAAGCTTTGCTGCCGAATTGTTAGTCAATTTCTTATTTTGATTTTTCATATCGTAGTTTCCATAAGTGGTACGTTTACGTTTCGCTAATCATCATCGTTTTGCATCAGCGCCTGGAATCGATCATCACTTGCTAACGACGCAAGCCCCGCGTCAAGTTCCAGAAGGTTTCTCGGGTAGCCGAATTCGATCGCTTTCTCGACTGCCGCAATGGCTGCGTCGATATCGTTCAAACTCGCATGTGTGGTGGCAGAAAAATAGCGCACGTACATATCCTGTGGCTCCAATTCTTCCGCTTGCGTAATCAGCTGTATTGATTTCAACTCATCACCGCTGTTGGCATAGTACTGTGCCAGCGGGGCCATAGTCGGTGCACTGGCGGGATTAATCCCCAATTGCTTTTCGCCGAGTTCTATCGCTTTTCGATATGCCTCGACAGCAAGGTCATCGCTGTTTCCGGCATAACGATAGGCATCCCCGAGCGAGCCCCACAATTCAAAATCATCAGGCGTAATTGCGGCGGCCTGCCGATACATCTCCGCAGCCTCGTCAAATCGTCCGAGGAAAAAGTAGCTGGAGCCGACATTCATATACGCCGTTGCAGATGGCACGATTGCCAGTGATCGGCGCCACTCTGTCGCGGCGTTTTCGAAGTCATCGAGCAGGTAGTAGGCGGATCCGAGATTCAGGTAGCCGGTGGCATTCTCCGGATCGAGTTCGATAACGTGATTAAATTCGCGGATCGCCTCCTGGATGCGCCCGGTGTGATACAGAAACCGACCCATTTGCAGGTGTCCGCGCCAATAGCCGGGTTCCAGATCGATCACTCGTTGATGCATCCTTTCCGCTTCTTCCAATCTGTTTTGTTGCTTGTATGTTTCGGCAAGTCCGTTGTATGCATTTACGTCCCGGTTATTCAGTGCGATCGCCTGATTGAACTCCGTTTCGGCATCCTCGTATTGACCCGACATGCGGTAAAGGTGGCCGAGGCCCGTATAAACAGCGCCCGCATTCGCGTCCAGGGTCAGCCCGCGGTGGCAGGCCCGTTCGGCCCGCTCGAAGTAGTCGACAGAACGGCTCCGTTCATACAACTCGAGAAACGTCTCGCACAGACCGGCATACGCCTCTGCGAAATTTCGATCGAGATCAATTGCGCGATTGAACAGCGATAGTGCATTTTCCAGTTGTGTTTCTTCGAATTCGCCGCGCATTTTGTCTCGGCCCTGCAAATAGAATTCGTAGGCAGCAAGATTCTGTGTTGGCACTCTTTCGAGTAATTCGTTGGAGTCGTTCGAGAGAACGATTTCGAGCGCTTTCACCACCTGCCGCGCAATGTCGTCCTGAATGTCGAAAATGCGTTCAAATTCCCTGTCATACGTCTCGGACCAGAGATGAAACCCGGTCTCAGCGTTTATCAACTGGGCGGTAATGCGAATAGTGTCATCCTGCCGCCTGACGCTGCCCTCAAGCACGTTCGTAACGGCCAGATGGCTGGCGATGGTCTTGATGTCGACATCTTTATTCTTGAAATAAAATGAGGAGGTTCGCGCGGCAACATCGACTTCCTTTACACGAACCAGCAAATTCAATATTTCTTCGGCCAGCCCGTCACCAAAGTACTGGTTTTGCTGATCGGCAGTCATGTCACGGAACGCAAGCACGGCGATAGACGGACGGCCTGTCTCGATTGCGGTGGGCACCGGCAACTCCGGCGTAGCCTGTGCAATCTCGACCTGAGGTACTGTAGTGACTTCCCGTACGTAGAGTTCAAAAGCCAGGATGATTACGATGCCAATCAATGCCGCAATAATTGCGAAGTCTATCTTTCGATTCTTGTTAACGACGTAGTGCACTGTCGTCGCTGAGTGACTTTTGCCGTCAGGCTCAACCTGGTAGGCCCAGGCCAGAATCAGGGCAACCGGAAATCCGAACACCATCAGCACAACCACCAGCGTGACCGTCCAATCCGGCAGCAATAGTGCCGGAAACATTGTTTGTGCAACCTGAATAATTACCCAGGATGCGACGAGGTAAACAAGACCTACACGAATGACGCGACGTCGCCTGAGTTCCTCGAAAAACTCCCGATAGGCTGGCCGGTCGCCGTTTGACGCAGGGCCGGACGGTGTCGCCAGTGGCTCGGCTTTCTGTTCGGGCTGGGGATCAAGTGCGGAAACTGCCGCCAGCAAACGGAAGCCGCGACGCGGCAAGGTCTGGATGTAACGCGGGTTGTCTTCGTGGTCGTGGAGTTTATGCCGAAGATCGGCAACGCTGCGAGTCAAATTACTGTCGCCGGCAGTCGCACCGTTCCAGACTTCGTCGATGAGTTGATCGCGGCTGACAACTTTGTCGGGATGTTGGGCCAGACACACCAGGACATCCATTGTCGCGGGCGACACATGCTGCGTGCCCTGGGGCCCGCTGATTCGGCCTGTTAGTGGGTGAATTGTTAATTCGCCTAAGCGAAAGCCCCGCCTCAATTGCTCAATCATTCTGTCAGTTTTACTTTTGTAATCAGGAGCATCCCCGATATTACTCCAAAGTGGTGGAAATCAGTACATGGTTCACCCAAAACCAGCGGCACACAAATAATCGGACCGTGTGCGGCGGTAGATATGAACATTGTGTGACGCCCGGCGCAGCAGGCAATGTGGACCTGGGATTCGCCAATCCAATGTCGATGCGCAGGATTGAGCGGCGCTTTCCTAAGGCGTTGCGGCGACTGCAATAACCGTGTGCCAGAGAAACAGGACAAGCTCGGTCAATGCCTCTTCGGCGATTCGCTCATCGTCTCCATGAGCGCCACGAGCGCTGGTCATTTCCACAAGTGTTCTTTTCGGCCCGAATCCATACGCCTGGACGCCTTTCGCCCGAACCTGTGCCATGTCGGTAGCGCCTGTCATCATGATCGGCAAGACGGTGGCGCCGGGGTACATCCGGTTCGCAACGGATTCCAGTGCCTGGAACATTTCGTTGTCAATTTCCGAAGGTGGTGCGGCGGGGCGGTAAATGTCATCCGGCACTATTTCAACTCGAGAATCGTCGATGACTTTGGCAAGCTCCTGGTAAAACCCCTCCACGTCTTCATCGGGTAACATGCGAATATCGAGTTTCGCGCGCGCCTCCGACGGAATAACGTTACTTCGAAATCCCCCATCCAGTATTGTCGGCACAACCGACGTTCGAAGTATTGAATAATGAAACGGATTTTCGTTGAGAAAATACTGCTGAATCTCGTCGATCTTGTCGGGGTCGCCGACGTTCGCATAGCGCCATGCATCATCGCCCTGGGAGATACTCGCCAATCGTTCGAAGTAGGCGCGGGTCGTGGCGTTCAGACGAACGGGCGTTTGCCAGACGCCGGCCTTGGCTACCGCTGCTGCAAGTGTTGTAACGGCGTTGTCAATCCGCGGTCTCGAGCCGTGGCCCGCAGTACCGCGTGCGACAAGCCATACCCGACGTGGCATTTTCTCTGTTGTTTCGATGCCGACCGTTGCCACCTTTCCATCGACTTCTGTATTGGTGCCGCCTTCGGCAAGCGCGAACTCTGCCGCGATCTTGTCCCAATGATTTTCGACCATGAAATTGATGCCGACATGTGGCGTGGCTTCCTCACCAGACTCGGCAAGAAATATTATGTCTCTGTCCAGTGCAATTTCGTAGCGTTTGAGCATCAACATCACAATCAGGCTGGCCGTAACGTTGTCTTTGTCGTCAAGCGCGCCTCGACCGTATATCCACCCGTCGCGTCGCACGCCGCCGAAAGGATCAACTGTCCACTTATCCTTCTGCACTCCTACGACATCCGTGTGCGCCATGATCAGAAGCGGTCGTTTGCTGCCGTTGCCGTTTATGCGTGCGACCAGATTGGCGCGGTCGGGCTCAAGTGCGTAAAGATCGGACGATATGTCTTCAGTTGCCAGAGCCAACTGAAGATAACGTGCGACCTCGGTTTCGTTGCCTGGCGGATTACTGCTGTCGATTTGAATGAGGGCGGTCAGGTGATCGATCGACTCCCGGGCAACCGCCTCATGATCGAGAAGAACGGGCTCCGCAGCGGACGCACTTGCACAAAACAACAATGCGCTGACGGTGACTATTATTTTCACAATTTCCCTCACATAGGCAAAAAGTCCTTGAAACAGTGTCGCGTGCAAGAACCGGCAAAGCATAGCCGAAATTCAATCAAGAGTCGGCAGTTAACTTGAATGGCTGCAGTCACTCATAGTCGATCGCACAGACGTTCTCCGATCAGCTCAGTGTGAAAAAGCCGATATGAGCGCCGAAGTATGAGGTCTGTTGTTGGTGACCCCTTTGGCGGGAATAAAGCGCAGCGTAGCGAGCCATCCCGCTAAAGGGGTCACCGGCAGCGGACCTCAGGCCCGGCGCGCAAACCACCGCAAACACTGCCATCCCATGTCGAGCTCTCGTGCCAACCGCTCGGCATCGCCTGTGGCGAGACCTTTGGCGGGATGGCTCGCTGCGCTGCGCTTTATTCCCGCCAAAGGTCTCCCCACAGACACTGCCTTGGTTCGCCGCAGTAACAGGCTTGGCCGGTTTCTGGCTGATCGGAAAACGTCTGTGCGATTATGGCTGCGCTGCTATAACCGGCTGACTCTTTGACGACCCACAGCCGCAGCAACGCTCAACGCAAGCAGAACCTGACCACTATAGTAAAACGGCAGGCCCCAAACGTAATTGGGAAAATCTGGCGCAACAAAACGACCGGCGGCTACCGATAAATCCGAGAAATAAAACAACAGTGCACCGATAGGAAGAATAGTCGGACCACCTGCGCCCCAGGTACCGAACGCAGCGATGACCATGATACTGATAACAGCGGCATAGACCCGAATCGGCAGCACCATCTCGGCGGTTAGATACGACGTCAGCCAGGCGGATACGCTGAATGCAATCACCATGACTGGAATTGCGGCCAACACCGACCACCGGACGTTTATGCCCCAGGTCAGAAACGCACCGACATAGACGACATGCGCAAGTAGAAAACTCACGAGGCCCAACAGGAACAACTGTTTTGTCGTTCCGAGCAAAAACATATCACCGATCGCCGAGAGCAGGAGGCCCGCGAACAACACTTTGCCGTATCGCGATTGAAATGCGCCGGAGCTCGCCGCCACGGCCAAAAAGCCCGAGGAGGCCACGAATTTCGACAGCGTAGCCCCATGTGCGAATTCGCCCAGGCGAGAGGCTACCAATACGGCACATGCAAGCAGCGTCATGCCGACCCAGTTTCTCGAATTATCGAGTCTCACGATCGTCCGAAGTCGTCCAGCGTCTCAATCATCTCTGCCAGTCGGGCGGAGGCTTTTGGCGATCGATCCAGTATTGCTTTCATCATGTCGTCGACAACCCCTGACGCATCATCTACCAGCTCTCGCCCGGCAGAGGTCAGGGCCGCGATTGCAAGGCGCGCATCCCGCTTGCTCTTGACCGTGGACACCACGCCCAGCTTCTCCATCGGCCGAAGCGCCCGGGTCACCCCTGACGGCGTCAGCCCAACCGCGTGAGCCAAGTCGACCCGGCTGGCCTGCGCTCCGGGGGCATCGGCCAGGGCCCGCAACAAGCGATACTCTGCAAGGCTGATGCCCCGAATGGCGCCAAGATTGCTGTCCAGGCGCCGTTCGAGACGATTCCAGGCGGCAGCGAAGGCCAGTGCGAGTGTCTGTTGCGGTGTCATTTGAATGTGCATGCGCAGAGCATAACAAATACGTGATCAGTCACGCAATGGTCAATTAATAAATCTGTTGCGAGCGCACAAGCGCTACTCGAAACGCGGCGGCGCCTCGTCGTTTTCGACAAACACCGTGGCATCCAGATACTGCTGCTGAATCTGATCGGCCAGGTCATCCCGACCCAATTGCGAAAGCTCCAAAACGGATCCGGCAATCTCCGGTCGTATCTGCCGGAATTGACCCGGAAAGTACTTTGATTGCTCGATGGTCAGGGCGGCAACTTCAGCGACGATCGGGCCGCCGGTTTCCCTGAATCCCTCGCTATCCAGGGCTATGCGACAGACCATTAACGTTTGCGCCAGACCGGAGGTCATCGCACCGCCGACACGTTCCGTTAATGCCTCAATTTTCTCAACACACTGAGCGGGATCCGCGTTTAACAGTGCCGTCCCGACGGCATCGAAGTGACCGACAATGTCTGCGGAATCTTCGCATTTGACGATCAACGCTTCATAGGAACCGGATCGATAGACCTCAATGTTGAGATAGGCATCTGCCGGAAACTCGACGAGCATTTCGTTCAAAGCATCGGCGTCAGCGGGGACCGGTCGACCGTTGATCGAGTAGAGATAGTCGCCCGCCGCAATACCGCTTTTCTTCGCATAGTCCGGAACGATAAATACACGGTTAGGCGAACCGGCGTGCCAGACCGGCAATGTGCATCCGGAGGGCGGAGGGCCGGTACGTTGACTGTCGAATTGCCCGCCCAGTTGTCGCATCAGGGCTTTTAACGGCGCTTCCGGGTCGTCGTCCATTTGGGCGCAGGTGACATTGCTCAGGAACAGACAGGCGGCAATCAGAATTGCGCAAAATGATGGTACGGATGCAGTCATTCTCATTAATGTTCTCGCCATATATGAGTCAATAGTGAAAAACGGCATGTCGAATACCTCGCTCTGTATTGGAGGTAATCGCAGCCAAGTGCTGTGTGGAAGCAGTCTTTTCCAATCCATAGATCAAGAACGATTTTTGATAATATCAAACTAAAACAATAAGTTAAGATTAGGCGTAGAGTAACCCATAAGGACTTACCCGTTTATCTCAGGCCTTGGTCGGGGCTTCACCTCGGCATTCTGGCAATAATTATCGTGTTTCTATATTTGACATTCTTTTCCCATTTATGGATTGTAGCCATAGACAGAGTTTGCGCTCTGTTACAGGGAAAGTATCAACAATTGACAAAAATGGAATGGCGTCTTCGCGAGCCGTTGAAGGAGCAACAATGAACAAATTAACTGCGATTTGCTACAGCTTGATTTTTTGCGTGTCGGCCAATGTTGCCGACGCGCATATGTATGGAAGACAGGTGCCGCTTCCTACGTCCACCGGCTACAACCATTATTCGTACGAGTGGCATGCCGATCTTCCGTGGAATGGCGCCCGGGTCTACCAGGGCCTAACGAATATTGGACCCTGGTTGGACTATCCGGCGCCGACCATTTTCAAACTGGACCGGGAGGGAATTGTCGGTCCTGTACCGCTCAATCGGTGGTACAGAACAAAATTCTACCATGCATTTTGGTTGTCCAAATTTGCCGGGCAGATTTTTATTGCAGCCGACATCTGCGGTTCAGGCCCGCCGACCCACGAAAAATAGCAAACAGACACACAGAATCGATTTCAGTGTAGAACGAAAAAATCAGGAGCCTAATGAAATGATTGAGAAAACAGGATTGATCGCGGTAGCACTTAGTTTTTTGTATTCAACAATCGGGTTGTCCGCACAGGATCTTAAAAACAAAGACGCCATGTGCTCCATGAATGCCGACGGCCAGTGTGTGGTTAGCTTCAATCTGGCAAACTCGGGCAAGGCATATTACAAAGTACAGCAATTGGACGAAATTGATGCCTCCTGGGTAAACATTGGCGACCACAATGTACCCTGGAAAGAAGGCGACACCGTTGAATCCGGAAATTTGTATCGCGTTGCCGGTTGCGACGATTTGGACGGTACCCGGGGATGTTTGTATTCCAATGTATTTTGGGCCCCGATAATCCTTCCGGCTGATGAAATTCCCTCGAGAGTAAAAATGTCTGATGAACAGGGCGGAGAGGTTTGGGCGGATATTTCAAAGAACCTGAGCCCAGTCGAACAATTGCGCCAGCTTAACGTCTATCGACTGTCGGAAATCGTC
>Ga0255056_10000662_pt1 | contig 10579 bp, 3 predicted proteins | sample Cases_109_1_MG_FD_183639 | JGI IMG/M metagenome (GOLD analysis project Ga0255056, IMG submission 183639) | Seawater microbial communities from Amundsen Gulf, Northwest Territories, Canada - Cases_109_1 | ecosystem: Environmental > Aquatic > Marine > Gulf | place: Canada: Northwest Territories... | reverse complement strand
GGGTCCCTACCGGAATATTTTTCTCGTGACCGATGAGGGCGTCATCGCCAGCGATCCTATGAATGCTGAAGCGGCCACTTTGTATCGGGAGGCAATTCGCGCCGTAACCGATCAACCGGTCAAATATGTCGTTTACTCGCATTCCCATTGGGACCATGTTAGTGGTGGCTCAATATTCAAAGAAGAGGGCGCGACCTTTATCAGCCAGGAAAACTGTGTGCTGAACCTTCACTGGTCGCCAAACCCAGAGGTCGTGACCCCCGATGTAACGTTTAGCGATAGTTATACCCTGACGCTCGGTGATCGGACCATCGAACTGCATCACTTTGGACCGATACACGACAACTGTATGTCCGTCATGCTAGTCAGACCGGCAAACTTGCTCTTCATTGTCGATATCGTTACTCCACCAACCGGCCGTTACATGCCGTTCGATCCTATTCCAGATCCTGACATGCATCTGGGAAATGCGGTGCCATACTTGCAAAGCGTCGAAGCTCTTGCTGAACGCAATGGAATCGAGACGATTATCGGTGGCCATCTGGTGATAGCACCTGATGCTAACGGCAATATGATCGCATATCCGTCAACCGGGCCAATTCTTGCAGTGACGGAACGGCGTCAGTACTACGAACAATTGCTGGCCGTCGTTAAAGTGAAGCTGGATACTGGGGCACCGATTCTGTTTGTGCACGAGCAGATTGACCTGGAGCCGTTCAGAGACTTGAGAGGGTTCGACGAAGCAAAACTGCGCTTGTACCTGCAGCGAGCCGCTTATTTCTATATTTTGGGTCGTTGACCGACCGCTAAACTCAAACGATCGCGATTTAGCGACTGATTGGAATTACTTTGCGGCCGCCCGTTTCATCCTGGTAGATTGTTCATCATGGCTGCCACCAAATATTTGCAGGGACTCTGAGAAAGCATCCCGCAGTTTGGAAATCGTGCTCCGATGGTGCAAGTTTTCGCTGTATACGAACTTGACTATCAACCGTCCGCTAACGATATCCGCCGAGATGGAAATTGGATAATATCGAATGCCGCTCGGGTCGTGGGTACCGGTGACCGAAATGCCGCGCGGATCATCGGCTGAGCCACTAAGTTCCGGCGCCAGCTTGAATAGCGCACTGTCGGTGAATATGTCAGTTAAGCGACCACGATAGTTGAAAAGTACTTCGGAGCGCGGGAGCGAATTGAGTTTTTCGCTTATCCCCCGGTCGCCACTCAAACAGCGTATGAGGTCATAGCCATACCCTTTGTTCGGCACATTGCGAACCTGCTGCTGGACCGCTGTCAGGCCGGTCTCCCGTGTATCGGCCTCACTCAGATCGATAACCATAGGGTTGTGGGATATAAAAAATCCAATGGTGTGCGAAGTATCGACGCCGGTGGGCAGCGCATCCCTACCGTGACGGTATTGATCAAACAGCACAACTTCACTACCGGTCCAACCTGCCAAAGATTGCGCCAGCGCCGTCACCAGGATCACCTCTGGATCGGAAGTTTTGGAGCCAAACAACAGGTAATCAGTTTCTTCCTTAGTGAAGCTGGCGCAAACTTCCCGCGCTGAAGCATTGGTGTTGTCTTTGCGCGCTGCCGGAAGGTCGCTTGGCAGACGTCGAACCGCTGACCAAGGCAGATTGAGCCAGTAGCTCAACTCTTCTCGCAGCTCCGCCGATTGAGAATATTCTTGCAAGGCCTCAGCCCAATCCTTGAACGAGTGTGTCTTAGCCGGAAATGAGATCTCTTGTCCGTTGTTCAGCTGCTGACAGGCCGTTTCCAAATCGTGCCAGAAAACAGTCCACGATAAGCCTTCCAAAATGAAATGATGGGCCGCGAAAAATAATTTTTGCGGCTGGTCGTCACCCAGATCGAACAGTGTGAGGTTTAAGATGGGGCCGTGAGTCAGATTGAAGCTAGCCTGAACGTCTTCAGAGTGTGCTTCCATCGCCGTTATTTGATTCGCCTCGCTGAGATCCGAGAGATTAACCATCGAAACGAAAGAACTATCTCCGCAAGCTAGATTTTTCGCATGCCATTTACCGTCAGATTCAGAAAGACGAAGACGGAGCGCATCGTGATGGTTAAGCAGGTGTCTCGCAGCAAGCTCCAAGTGACGCAAATCGATCCGCTGTTTGGTCTCCAGTAAGGTTGCGAGGTTCCAGCGATGGACGCATGGTGAACCTCGCTCATAGAGAAACCGATGCATCGCCGGAGTAATGTTTACTGGCCCGGTAACTTCACCCTGCTCCGCGACATCTTCTTCAGGAGCCAACGCTAAGGCAGCCAACTCCGCGATAGTTGGGTGCTCGATAATATGCTTGGGGGTGAGTGGAATGCCTGCTCGCTTGATTCTCGCGATGATTTCCATTCCAAGCAGGGAGTCGCCCCCCAGCTCAAAGAAATCATCGTGGATTCCCACAGAGTCCAGACCAAGCAGCTCCCGCCAAACTTCCGCGATGACGCGTTCCGTCGGGTTTCCTGCGGTATCGTGGGTGGTCGATTGCTCCTGCCGAGCACTTGTCTTACCGTCATGCTCCAGCGGTTGCTCCCGAGAACGATCTATCTCCACCCACTGTGCGATCCTCGCCTGCAGGGGGCTGACTGACACGACGGTCTGCCCAGCTTGACCACGCGAAAGAATGCGGTCGAACGTTTCCAGGCTTTCTTGTGTTGACATGCCAACGATCCGAAGCGGCGAATCGGTGTCCTGTTCGATCAACCACGCGTCCCAGTTCACGCTAAGCCAGGGAATCGTTTGGATCCTATTCTGTGTGTATGCGAAGGCATCCATAAAGACGTTAGCAGCGGCATATGCGCTAAGTCCCAGGCCGCCCAGTACTCCGGACAGGGACGATGTCAAGAAGCAGAAGTCCAAGTCCGTTTCCTGCACCAGCGACGCAAGATTCAAAAGGCCCTCTACCTTAGGGCCAAAGATCTGTGCGCAGTACTCTTCATCAAGGTCCAGGATGGCGCCGTCGGTCGGACCGTTCACAATGCCCGCCGCGTGAATAAAACCGTTGATATTGCCGAATCGCGACTGAGCGTCGTGGATGACCTCGCGCATAGCTTGAGGATCCGCAACATCGGCACTGGCAACAAAAACCTCAGCGCCTATTTCTTCAAGCGAAGCAATCGCCTTGAGTTTATCCTTTGTCTTCTGGTCGTGATCGGGCCCCGCGGCTAGCCATTCGTCCCATTGCGAACGTGGCGGAATTTCGGAGCGGCTCGTAAGCACGAGCCTAGCCTGCACTTTGCGGGCCAGGTATCCCGCGAGAAGAAGACCGACGCCGCCAAGTCCGCCAGTAATGAGGTAGGTTCCTCTTTCCCGAAGCAACGAAGGTATTTCCTTGGTCGGCGTGAGCGGAAGTGGGCTGAAAGTCCGCTTCCATCGATGGCCACCGCGATACGCGACGATGTCTCCCGATGATTTGGTTGCGATGTCGGCAAGAAAGGCATCTAATTCATGCGTGCCCCAATCGTCGACATCGGTAGCAGGAACATCGACAGTTTGGCATGCAACGTTGGTTAACTCCTGCGGTATTACGACACACGGTCCGTGCACCATAGCCTTCGCTGGAATCAGGGTATCGCCGGATACCACTTCCTGGGCTTGTCCGGTAACGACCGAGATCTTCAGCGGGTCCGTCACACCCTCTTTGTCCAGCGCCTGGCTCAGATAGACAAGACTGTAGAACCCCAGAAATTGCCAAATATCGATTGTTTCGGCTGAAGCCGCGTTGCTGATGGACGGTGAATGACACCAAAGATGCAGGACGGTTTCCGGCACGGCACCGTTGCTGTGCAAGTCCTTCATCAGCCGCGAGTAGTCCTGAGGTGACCGTGGATCTATCGTAAAGCCTCTGTCCCCGTTGCGCTGGTATTGCTCCCCGGGTTTGACGAGCCACGGATCGTAGCCGCGGGATTTTATGCGCTCGACCAGACGGGTACCAAAATCGCTTCCATCGACGAATACCAGCCAAACGCGGCCGGAAGCGCTTTCGTTCGTGCCGTCCTGAACAGCGCTAACCCAAGGGCAGCGCGTCCAGGCAGGAGCATAGAACCAGTCACTGATATCCGCTAATTTCAGAAGCGGCGTTTGACTTCCCGTGGATACCTGAGCATTTGCTGGCGGGTCGGCCCAGAATCGCTGCCTCTGGAACGGATATGTCGGCAATGGCAGGCGGCGGCGCGAAGTGGATTGATGAAAGGCGGGCCAGTCCGGCCGGACTCCGGAAAGCCACAGTCGCCCAAGCGTATTCAACGCAAAAGCGACATCGGATGTTTGTTCCTGTGGATTTCTTAGCGAGGAGAGGAACAAATGCCGATTGCCTCCTCCCGCTTGCCGTCTCGACAGCGTCGTTAGCGTTTTGCCCGGTCCAACTTCAAGAAATACTTTATTCGAGCCCTTGGCCAGGGCGTCGATGCAGTCGGCGAACCGCACGGTAGAGCGCAACTGCTTGGCCCAGTAATATGGGTTGGTTGCCTCGTCGGCGGTAATCCATTGCCCGGAAACGTTTGACAGGAATGGAATCGTCGGCGCTTTGAGGCTGATCTGCCGCACGCTTTCGACGAACGGTTCCAGAATTGAGTCCATCATGTGGGAATGAAATGCGTGTGATGTTCGCAGTGCCTGCGTCTCGATGTCATTTCCGGCAATCTCTTGCTGGATTTGTGCGATTTCATTCTGCCCGCCCGATATGACACAGGCTGACGGGGCATTCACAGCCGCAAGAGACAGCTGATCCGTCAATAGCGGTTGCACATCTTCCTCCGACAGGGGAACCGCCAACATCAAACCCGGAGGACAGGATTGCATCAGATGTCCCCTGGCCGCGACCAAACTCAGAGCGTCCTCGAGCGAGAAAACCCCCGCCACGCAAGCTGCCACGTACTCGCCAATACTGTGACCGACAAGAACTTGCGGCAAAATTCCCCACGACCCCCAAAGTTTGGCTAGCGCGTACTCGATCGTAAAAAGCGCCGGCTGGGTTAGATAGGTTTGATCAAGCGACTGCTCCGTGTTGCTTTGCTCTATATCATCCGGAAACAGGACCTGCCTCAGGTCAGTTCCAATATGGTCATACAAAATATCCGCGCAGAAATCGACTGTGTCTTTGAAAACCGGCTCCGTTCGGTACAGGTCAAGGCCCATGTTGACGTACTGAGAACCCTGTCCGGAAAAAAGGAACACGATATCGCGTGAAAACAATTCTTCTGCGGCCGTGATTACCCGCCTGGGGTCTATTTTTTCCAGCGAAAGAATGGCGTCGTCGACGTCTCGGCAGACAAGCATTCTCCGTTGATCAAAATATCTGCGCCCGACCTGTAACGTGTAGGCAACATCGGAAAGATCAATGGAACGATGCTGTTTAAGATGTGCGCAGACGTTTGCGGTCGACGCATCGAGCGATGCTCTGGTTTTTGCTGACAAAATCAAGAGTTGATGGGAGCGCGTCGCCTTCGCTTCCGGCTCCACCGTCGGTGCCTCTTCTAAAACAACGTGTGCGTTGGTTCCACCAATGCCGAAAGAACTAACGCCCGCGCGCCGCGGAGTGTCGCCATGCGGCCAGGATCTTAATCTGTCATTAACGAAAAATGGTGAGTTGTCGAAATCAATGTTCGGATTGGGCTCTTGAAAATGAAGACTTGGGGGAATCTCCCGGTGCTTCAGGGCCAGAACTGTCTTGATGAGGCCGGCAACTCCCGCCGCGGTATCCAAGTGCCCCATGTTAGTTTTGACAGATCCGATAGCACAGAAGTTGTTCCGCTGTGTGCTTGCGCGAAATACCTTGCTTAAGGCCGCAATTTCAATTGGATCGCCAAGTGGCGTGCCGGTACCGTGAGCTTCAACGTATTGAATGGTCTGGGGCTTTACGTCGCCCAATTCCAGAGCCGCCGCGATCACGTCCGCCTGACCATCAATGCTTGGTGCGGCGTAACCAACTCTCCGTCCACCATCGTTATTGACCTCGGAACCTCTGATGACGGCGTGGATTGTGTCACCATCCCGCAAGGCCTCAGAAAGGCGCTTCACCACGACGACCCCAAGCCCCTGGCCCCAGACAGTTCCCTTGCCCCCTGCATCAAAAGCTCGGCAGCGACCATCCGGGGAAAGAGTCATTCCATCCTGAAAGCGATACCCCAGACCTTGTGGCAAGTGAACGCTGACACCGCCGGCCAACGCCATGTCACATTGATAGGTCAGCAGATTTTCGCAAGCTATATGAACCGCGACCAGAGAAGTAGAGCACGCTGTCTGGATTGTATAGCTCGGTCCCCTTAGATCGAGACGATAGGAAACAGCTGTCGCGAGATAGTCTCTGTTGTTGCCAATCGTTTTCTGAAGGCCGTCCACGGGATCCAACCTGCCAGACGTAGAGGGAAAATCGTGCAGGTAGGAGGTCATGCTGGCGCCGGCAAACACGCCAACCGAACCATCAAACTGTCCGGGGTCGTAACCGGCACTCTCCATTGCCTCCCATGCGGACTCGAGAAACAATCGATGCTGCGGGTTAGTGAGTTTCGCTTCTCGCGGACTGATGCCAAAGAACGAGGCATCAAACATATCGACATCCTCGAGAACTGATCCTGCTTTCACATAGGATGGATGGCTTAATTCAGCTAATGAGACTCCACGTGCCCTTAATTCGTCGTCCGTGTACGCCGAGATCAACTCCTCGCCATTTCGTAGCCGCTGCCAGAGTTCATCTACGGTCCTGGCGCCAGGAAAACGTCCTGCCAGACCAATGATGGCTATTTTTTCAACGTGATCGCTCATGCAGTACCTTTGCGAAGGTCGGCTGCTCGCCTGAATTTAGCAAATGACTGATTGCGGTTTTCAGTTCGTTTTTCTACCTCCGAAAATGCAGGTAGATTGTCATGTGCTTCGGAAGAGAAATAATTAGCCAGCAATCTTACCGTCGGGTACCGAAATATTTCAACAAGGGGTAGTTCCTTGTTAAATAAATCGCCTAAACGGTCCCTCAACTGTAACAAAAGCAATGAATGGCCGCCCAGATCAAAGAAATTGTCATCGACACCAACCTTATCGATCTGAAGCAGTTCCCGCCAGACGGTCACGATTGTCCTCTCCAGCCCGCTTTCCGGCTCCCTGTAAGCCCAATCTGCGTAGTGTTCTCTGTTTGGCACCGCTAAGGCACGCCTATCCACTTTATTGCTAGAGGTCAGCGGCCATTCCACTACTTGGACGAAAGAGGACGGGACCATGTAGACCGGTAATTTATCCCGAAGGAAGTCCCTCAGCTCCATAGTGCTAATCGGCGGTTGCTGTTCGGACATGTAATAAGCTGCAATTCGAATATCGCCAGGCACATCCTCACGGGCCGTTACCACGGCTTCACGGACAGCCGCATGCTGCATTAGTAGCTGTTCAATTTCGCCAAGCTCAATGCGATATCCGCGCGACTTTACTTGCTGATCGCTGCGTCCGACATAGTTCAGGACCCCGTCGGCTCTATAGCACACGAGATCGCCGGTCCTGTAGAGCAGAGAGTTTCCGGAATCGTCAAATGGGTTATCGACGAAGTGTACCTCCGTCAGTTCGGGCCGGTTCAGATAGCCGTCAGCTAACTGAATGCCGCCGACGTGGAGTTCCCCAGGTATGCCCACCGGCACCGGCTGGCGATTTGAATCGAGCACGTACAGTTCGGTGTTAAAGACTGGACGTCCAATTGGAATGGCTCCTGAGTTGATATCGACCGTGCGGACTTCGTGAGCGGTTACGTCTGCTGCGACTTCGGAGGAGCCATAAAGATTAAGAAGCTTAACTCCGGGCGCCGCCGCGATAAAACGCTCAGCAACGTCGACGGACAAAGCTTCCCCACTGCAGACGCATATCTTTAGCTTGGGTAGCCGACTCCCAAGCTTAGGATCGAAATCAAGAATGGCGCGCAGCATCGACGGCACTAAAACAATCCGCGTAACCCCTTGCTGACGCATATATTCGATGAACTTGGCAGGGTCCCGGACTACTTTGTCACTAATCACTGACACTGGCACGCCCTGAAGTAATGGGCCGAATACTTCCCACACGTGATCAACAAAAGTGAGCGTCGTTTTTTGAACGCATATTTCTTCAGCGTCAAAAGGATATTTTTTCCACATCCAGCGGAAGCGATTAATAGATCCTCGATGCAGGCCAATGACACCCTTGGGGGTCCCGGTCGATCCGGAGGTATAAATAATGTATGCCGGTGCGGTTGGCGGAAGTTGCACCGACGGATTGATATCGGATTGGGAAGACGCTGCAATCTTGTCGCCGTCGAGAAGAATTTTCGGCATCTGTGGAGCAGGAAGCAAGTCAAGAAAACTTTCTTCGATTACAAGCAGTGCAGCGTCGGAGTCCTCCAGCATAAACTCAAGCCGTTTTGCCGGGTTAGATGGATCCAAGGGTAAATAGGCGTTGCCGGATTTCAGAATACCGAGGAGGGCTGCTAGCGTGGCAGCGGAACGTGTCGCACACACAGCAACAATCGCGCCTGGCCCGATACCTTTACCTATAAGTTCGTTTGCTAATTGATTAGACAGCTTGTTGAGTTCAGATAACGTAAGCGAAAGGTCGCCATCTAGGACTGCGACGGCATCTGGCGTGAGACCGACACGCGCTTCAAATAGCCCATGTATAGTCTCGTTTTCTGGAAGGCCGAATGTCGAGTCATTCCAGGTAATAAGCTGCTGTTGTCGTTCGCTGTCGCTAAGCAGCGGCATTTCGGCCAACACGCTGTCAGGATCAGCGATTGCGCCCTGCAGCAGAATCTCGAAATGCCCCGCCATCCGATCGATTCGTTCTGCTGTGAAAAGATCTGTGTCGTACTCGATGTATCCGTCGAGGCCCATATCGGATTCGTACAGATGGAAAGATAGATCGTATTGCGAGTTTCCAGTAGGGAAATCGAATGGCTTGGCAACCAGGTCCCCAAGCCGCAGAGTTGGCAAGCTTGAAACCTGCAGCATGACCTGGAACAGAGGATTGTGGCTCAGGTCGCGACCCGGCTTTACGATGTTGACTAGCCGCTCGAAAGGTACTTCAGAGTTCGCAAATCCCTCGATTACGGCCTTCCGTACGCGGCGCAGCAATTCGCGGAAGCTTAAATCTCCGGAGGTGGACGCTGCCAGCACGAGCGTGTTCACCACTAGGCCGATGGCTGCATTCAATTCAGGGCGGTTGCGCATCGAAACTGGAGTACCGACTGCAATTTGCGCCTGCCCGGAATACCGGTAGAGCAATGCATTGAACGCTGCCAACAAGACCATGAATAAGGTGGCGCGTTCATCCCCGCCAATCTGTCTCAACCGTTCACACAACGCCGCCGGAATTGTGAGGGGGCGTTTCGCACCGCTTGGGCTCTGCACCGCCGGACGGGGCTTGTCGGTCGGGAGTTCCAGAACCGTCACGCCGTCGTCGAACCGCTCCCGCCAATACGCAAGCTGTTCGGCAATTGATTCACTTTCAACCGTTTGCCGCCGCCAGGATGCGAAATCAGCATACTGGATGGGAAGTGCGGGGAGTTGCGCCTTGGCCCCTCCAGTAAATTCTTCATAGAGCTGCTCAAGTTCGTCGAACATCAGATCAAAAGACTGACCATCCGATATGATGTGATGCATCACCAAGACCAGGACCCATTTTCCGTCCGCAAGTCGCAGCGCGCGACACCGAATCAGGGGCCAAAGCCCGAGATCAAAGGTACGCAGCGTCTCTTCCGTGCAGATCTTCCGCGCAGTGTTTTCCCGCTCGTTCTGTTCAAGATCGCGGAGATCGAATTCTTCGATTCGCAGATTCTGATGCTCGAGAATATGCTGATACGCACGGCCGTTCGTGGTGCGAAATACAGTTCTTAAAATCTCATGGCGTTCGATGACTGCATTGATGCCACGTTCCAGGGCCGCAATATCGAGCGGGCCGCTCAGATGATAGGCACGCGCAAGATGGTCACAAGGATTGCCATCGAGCATCTGATCCAGAAACCATGGTGATTCCTGGTCCGGCGAAAGGGGTAGTTCACGCTTGCGAGGCAAACGCGGGATAACTTCGTGGCGGACACCAAGGGGGCCGGACGCGCGCAAATGAGTCAACAGCTCAGTCTTGCTGAGCTTTAACTGCTTAATCAATTCTGGACTCAGGCTATCCTTGGCCGCGCTGTAGCGAAGCGTCTCGCCTTCAGCCCAAAGCCTTATGCCGGAATCCTGTAAATGGGCAAGTAAAGTATCAAGCTCCATTTCTAGCCTTTAATTCGCCGGATCTGCGTCAAAGCTTGCTTCACTTCCTCGCCGCATCGTCATTCACGCTGTCGCGTGGCAGTGTGAAGCGCTGCACCAGTGCATGCTCCAGGCCAACGTTGGGGCCTGGACTCGTTACCCATGAGGCCAAGCGGTAAGGCTGATCTACGGTTTTTGCCTGCACCCAAGGTTCCCCAATCCGACCACAGCAATAGGCCGGCCTCGCTTATCGATTCTTTGACTCGGGCGGCAACCCCCTGACGCAGGCAATTGTAGCTTGTCTCAATAGGCATATGTTGCCCCTGGCCCCTTCAATCTGGCGCGTCTCCGATTGAAGGGG
>Ga0255056_10000661_pt1 | contig 10582 bp, 10 predicted proteins | sample Cases_109_1_MG_FD_183639 | JGI IMG/M metagenome (GOLD analysis project Ga0255056, IMG submission 183639) | Seawater microbial communities from Amundsen Gulf, Northwest Territories, Canada - Cases_109_1 | ecosystem: Environmental > Aquatic > Marine > Gulf | place: Canada: Northwest Territories... | reverse complement strand
AATACGTATCCAGCTTGGTCTCTCAGGGCGGTTGCTATTCGGCGGCCTTGTGGAGGAGATCCTGACCCGATGGGGATTAATGACGCTCATTGTCTGGCTAGGCGCCTTCGCTATTGATCCCCCCAGCTCACTGGTATATTGGGCAGCCATTGTGATCTCTGGATTGCTCTTCGGATTGGGCCACATTCCAGGATTATTTGCAGCAGGGGCTCAAAAATCAACACTGCTATATGTCTCAGCGATTGGCACCAATCTTTGGGTGTCGCTGGGATTGGGATGGCTATATTGGCAGTACGGCTTAGTTGCTGCCGTCGCGGCCCATATGCTCTTTCATTTGGCCTGGTATCCCCTCGATCAACGGTTCCAAAACTCGTAGCCAAATCCGCATCGTGAAGGCGAGTACAATAGCCGGGTTCTCACCATGGCCTGGCGAGTGTTGGTGACTGATGGCCTGTCTGAGGAGGGGCTACGGCTGCTCCGAGAACAGGCGGAAGTGATTAAATCCGAGACGCTCCAAGCGCTCGGTGAATATGATGCACTCGTAGTTAGGGGGCGCACCAAGGTCACCGCTGACGCCATTGAACAATCCAGTCCGAATCTCAAAGTTATTGGCCGAGCCGGCGTTGGTGTTGACAACATAGACTTGGATGCCGCCAAATCAAAAGGGCTCATCGTAGTCAACTCCCCTCAGGCTGCGAGTGTGGCCGTGGCCGAGCTAACTCTCGGCCTGATGCTGTCCCTCTCTCGTAAAATTCCCGCGGCCGATGCCAGTATGCGGCGGGCGGAGTGGCGTAAGCCTGAACTCAAAGGCTCGGAGCTATTCGAAAAGACGGTAGGAATCGTCGGGGTTGGCAGAATAGGAACGGCCATCGCGGCGAGAGCGCTAGCCTTCGGAATGAAGGTGCTGGGCCGCGACGCATTCAAATCTGAGGACGAACTCCTCAGCCGCGGCATCGAAGCGACCGATCTCGATACGCTGCTGGACAGCTCCGATTATGTGTGCCTGCACCTGCCTTTGAACGACGAAACCCGAGGAATGTTCGGTGCGGAAACACTGGGCAAAATGAAGCCAGGAGCCCGCCTAGTATCTGTCGCAAGGGGTGGGCTCGTGGATGAGCAAGCGCTCCTTGCTGCTCTCGAATCGGGCCATCTGTCAGGTGCGGCGCTGGATGTATTTACTCAAGAACCGCCCGGAGATTCGGCGCTGCTCGTTCACCCAAACGTAGTTTCGACGCCCCACATAGGAGCCTCGACGGAAGAAGCTCAGGCCAGGGCCGCCCAGGACATAGCAATCGAGATATTAGCTGCGCTAAGTGGTGAGCCGCTGCGCTGGCGGGTCATATAACTGAGGAGAGGGAATGGGAGAACACTTCGAAAAGCTACGTGAAACGGCGGGAAGGATCTTTGATATCACGTCCGCTGCAGATCTGTTGAGCTGGGATATGCAGACCAACATGCCGCCGGGCGGCGCCGATAATCGATCCCATGCGATGGCTACGCTTGCCGCCCTGGCTCACGAGTATTTTGTCCGGGACGATTTTGGAGAGGCGTTGGAGGCGGCAGAGGCGGAGGTCAGAGATCTGGATCCTGATTCGGACGAGGCCGGAATCGTTGCCCGCATGCGGCGAGATTTCGACAAGAGCCGACGGGTTCCCACGGAATGGGTAAGGATTTCTGAAAGGACGATAGGCCTGGCATTCAACAGCTGGGTCGAGGCGCGGAAGGCGTCAAGTTTCGCCGATTTTCAACCTCACATTGAAAAGGTTTTGGATCTCAAGCGTTCGTACGTAGGTTTTTTCGAGCCATACGACCATCCTTATGATCCGTTGCTGGATGACTATGAGCCCGGACTCAAACTGGCTACGGTAAGAGAAATCTTTGATGAGCTGAAAGAAACACAGGTGCCTTTGGTTCAGGCTATCAGCGATCGTTCCGATGCAGTGGACGATTCATTCTTGCACGTGCCATTCGATGAGAAAGCACAGTGGGCCTTCTCTATGGATGTGATCCGGGACCTTGGCTACGATCTGAATCGAGGCAGGCAGGACACAGCACCGCACCCATTTAGCCAGTCTCTCAATCGAGGCGACGTGCGTATCACCACGCGAATCAATCCAAATTACATTGGCTCGGCCCTGTTCGGTTCTATGCATGAGGCCGGCCACGCGATTTACAGCCAGGGCATTCCTCTTTCACTTGACAGGATCCCATCGCTCTCCGGCTCAACACTGGAGGCCGCTCACGACGCATCTCTGGGAATTCACGAGTCTCAATCGCGAATGCTGGAAAACCTGGTAGGCCGCAGCCGCGCTTTTTGGACGGCCTATTATCCGAGACTACAGGCAGTCTTCCCCGGTCAGCTGGGCGGTATCGATGCGGAAGCTTTCTATCGTGGCATCAATAAAGTTGAACGATCACTCATAAGGGTTGAAGCAGATGAGGCGACCTACAACCTGCACATTCTGCTGCGGTTCGAGATCGAAGCAGATCTGATCGAGGGCAACCTGGCAGTGGCGGACTTGCCAGAGGCTTGGAATGCCAAGTTTGAGGAATACCTGGGCCTAACGCCTCCTGACGACGCGCGGGGCGTGCTTCAGGATATCCATTGGTCGGACGGATACTTCGGGTACTTCCCGACCTACACCCTGGGCAACCTGATCTCCCTACAACTCTGGCAGAAGCTCAGCGATGACTTGCCCGATCTGGAAGCTCAGATCTCAAGAGGCGAGTTTGGGGATCTCATAGGATGGCTCAACGAAAAAGTCCATCGGCACGGAGGCAAATATGAGCCGATGGAAGTGCTAAAACGAGCCACCGGCGAGGAGCTGAGTGCAAAGCCATATCTAAAGTACATCTCTGACAAGTACTCCGAGATTTACGGCCTGAGCTGAAGGATCGAATCGCAGTCCGGCTGAGCATCTATCTTTTTCCTCTATGAAGTCACACACGCAAAAATTGATTGTGGCAATTTCTAGTTTTCGGGGAAATCCGCGAGAATTCGGCACATGACACTAGCCGAAGTGCATGCGCGGCTCGCAACTACTATGTTGCTTTTTCTATCGATCGCAGCCATTTGGGGGTTGGCAATCTTTTTCCTTCGCCGCAGCATCACCGGCGGCTACTGGGGCATCCTCGCAGTCGGAGAAATCCTGGTCTTGGCTCAGATGATTGTCGGCATCATTCTATGGATCGACGGTGCCCGCCCGGCCAGAACGATCCACGTACTCTACGGCATTGTCGCCGCCATCTCCATTCCGGGCTATTACGCCTATACCAAAGGGCAGGATGATCGCCGGGCGAGCCTCACCTATGGACTGATCTGCCTATTCCTCGTGGGCATCAGTATCCGCGCCATAGGCACAGCAGCCTAACCCATTCCGGTACCCAGACAGCCAAGTAAGTTCACATAACTGCGCGTTCTTTGATTTGCAGTCGAGCTTAGGGTTGGCCCCCGACTTGCATCAATTCCGTCATCCATGCTAGAGGTTGGTCTGCATCGCACCTAATATGGCAATGAAACGCATCTACATTCGCACTGGGGCGCTTCTTCTAACTCTGGGATTGGTTGGGTGCACAAGCTCGACCCCGGCCCCGCTTGCAATTACGGAGCCAGTCGCTCCGACTGCAAACGCGGCCGAAGTTGAAACGCCGCCCACCGAACCCCCCGCTAGTGCGCCAACTCCAGCGCCCTTTAACATGGCGACCCCTGCGATCGTGATCGAACAGCCCGAAGAACCGGTCATTCCTACCCTCATCCCTTCTAGCTCAGTCTTGCCAGATGCTCGATTGGCCATTTATCGGCCTGGGCCGGGATCGCAGGTTACGAGCCCGTTTCAAATCGTCGGACGCGGAGGTCCAAGCTACAACGAGCGAGTGCATATTCGTTTGCTAGGAGAGGATGGGAGAGTCGTTTCGGAGCAAACCACGATCCTTTTCGCTTACCCAGGAAATGCTGGAAATTTTGCCACACGATTGGAATTCGATACTCCCGCGGTAGCTGAAAGTGGCCGGCTCGAGATCAGCACTGACGGAATCCGATGGGCCAGCCTGGATCAGTTGGTTTCGGTCGATCTGATTCTGCTCTCAGAAGGGTTGCCGCGCATTCACCCGGTCGATCATGGCCCTCAGAAGATTGCTCTTCTGGAACCCAGAGATGGCAGCGTTGTGGAGGGGGGCCAGATGGTCGTGCGGGGGGCAGGTTGGACCGATTCGGAGTTACCGCTTACGATCGAGCTGCTCAATCGAAGTGGAGCGGCAGTAGCCTCCTACCAGGTGCAGTTGGATTCGTTGGAACCGGGCGTATTGGGAGCATTCGAGCTCGCGATCCCATACGAGATTCCGTATGCTCAATATGTGCGAGTGGCGATCCGCGAACAGAATGAAGGTCCCCCTGGGCTTCGTTACTTTTCTAGCGTGGAAGTCTGGTTAAAACCGTAGCCTCTACGGCGGACCCGACTCCAGTACCTCCGTAGGAATAACTATCAAACGCAATGACACATCTGGCCGCAGTTCCGCGTCCAGCTCTTGCTGCAGCCTGGCCAATTGATCTTCGGTAATCGGGCTTTGAGAATAGAGCGTGCCGAGCACCTCGACCTCCTGGAGTTGGTGACGGATCTCCAGGTCGGCAATTTTCACCGCTCCCCAGTCAAGCATCTGCTCTTCCAACACCTGGCGTGTCTGTTCCTCTGTGCGCCCCTTCTCCACTGATCTCCATAGCAGAAAGGCCAATGGCAAGCTGATCACCAGCAGTGACAATCCGGTCAGGGTGATGCCTTGCCGGAACGGGCGATAGGTACGCTCGCCCCCGCGGTCGACCAGCACCTCAAGCAGCCATCCCAGTCCGCTGAGTGCCGCCACGGCCACAAAGAGGTTGCGCGTGCCTGGCACAGGAACTTCCCCACTTCTTCCAGATGTAAAAACAACCAGCACCGCCAGAAGCAATACCAGAGCGGCCAATCCAGCGAGCCTTACGGCCAATCGCCAGAGCGGCCTGGCTCCCAGCCCACGTTGTACGGTGGAGACGGCCATAAGGGTTAGCAAGATCGGAAGTCTGAGATTTAGAGCCGGGAACATGGGATCCAGCAGCCGGCTAGCGTAGTCTGCGAAAGTCCATGCGAGGAGCCCGCTCAGCGCGGCCCACCCAAGCAAATACGCTCACCCTGCTAAGAACTTCAGGGATGGACGTTCCAGTGATTCCAGTAACCCGTAGCTTCCAGCCCCTGTGGGAACCCAGCCTCTAAATTCAACGAAGGTCAGCAGGCTATGAACCATCAGCGAGGCGTGAATCACATAGGCCAGGCCGTTCTCGGGGCCTGCCAGAAGCGCAATGCTGTCGAATAATCCGAAAACGCCGATCGCCAGCCATACACCGAAACCCAGGAGGGTGATTTCCCATGCGCCAAGCCGGGACTGCGCCGGATGGGGATGGATTGAGAGGTTTTTTCAGTCATTTGATATTCGGATCGTTCCGGGGAGGGTGATCTCCCATGCGCCGAGCCGGAAACTGCGCCGGATGGGGACGGATTGAGATGTTTTATCGGTCGTTTTTGGCCCGTTCGAGAAGGCGAAGCCTAGTTTGCGCCTCACCCATCTTCTGATGATATACTCCTCGCCCAATTTCGGCCGGTAACTATGGAAAAACGTACAGCCATCAAATCGATACTCCCCGCGTTACCAGTCGCATTCTTCGGCTTGCTACTGGCAATTGGTGCGGTGCTAGTGTTATTCATCTTTGGGACACGCGTAGCTTATTCTGCGCGCGCCTTGCCAGGTGTTTCGGCAGCCGGCATCTCAGTCGGTGGGCTCACCGAACCAGAAATTGAGCTAGCCCTTGGCGAGATCCTTTCTTACCCTCGTTCAGGGACGGTGCTCATGACGGACGGCACGCGCCACTGGGTTGCCATGCCAGAGGAGCTTGGCGTAGCCCTGGACATCCCAGGCATGGCTGATCAGGCGATCGCGGTTGGGCGCGAGGGCGACGCATTTCTCCAGATGGCGGACCTATTCAGCGCCTGGAGTTCAGGCTTTGAAGTGCCGACAACTGTTTTGTTCGACCAGCGAGCTGGAGCAGCATATTTGAACGAATTGGCGGCGCAGATCGATAGTCCTCAATTGGAAGCAGCTCTTGGTGTTAATGGACTAGAGATTGTGATGCGTCCCGGTCAAATCGGACGAGAGCTCGAAATTAAGAGCAATCTTGAACAGCTGGAGCCGATCTTTGCATCGCTTCACGACGCCGAATTCCCGCTGGCGATTGTGGAGACGCCGCCCTTGGTGCTCGACGCAACAGAGCAGGGCCAAATCGCAGCCGAAATGCTGCGGGCTCCCCTCACGATCACTGCGGAGGATGCTGGTCCTTGGACCATCTCTCGTGAAAACCTGGCTGAAATGCTTCGCTTCACGCTCAATGAAGAGCTTGGGAAATACCAGGTAGCGATCGATCAGAATGCGCTGTTCGCCTTTATCGAGCCCCTCGCTCCGGAACTTCGCCGCGGGTCCGAGAATGCGCGGTTCATATTTAACGATGAGACTCGCGAGCTCGATCTCCTCGCCGAGGCCGTCATCGGGCGCTCACTCGATATTCCGGGCAGTATCGAGGCCATCGATCGTGGGCTGGTTGAAGGAGAGCACGAATTCCCGCTCGTCTTTGAGCTTGAGCAACCCGCAGTTAGTAGCGACGCTACTGCTGGTGAACTGGGCATTACAGAAGAAGTGAGTGTCGTCTCAAGCTACTTCGCCGGCTCCAGCTCAGGGCGCATCCAAAACATTGCCACCGCCTCCGAGCCGTTCCATGGGCTGCTGATCGCCCCTGGTGAGACAGTCTCAATGGCGGAAATTCTGGGTGACATCAGTCTGGACACTGGCTACGCGGAAGCGCTCATCATTTACGGGAATCGCACCATCAAAGGGGTAGGCGGCGGCGTTTGCCAGGTGAGTACCACACTCTTCCGCACCGCATTCAACGGTGGTTTTGGCATTGTCGAGCGCCATCCTCATGCCTATCGCGTAGGCTACTATGAGCAAGGGTCAGGCTCGCCAGGGCCAGGATTTGATGCCACGGTATTTGTCCCTCTGGTTGATTTCAAATTCACGAATGATAGCGACCACTGGCTCCTGTCCGAGACCTACATCTACGGCAATCAGCTACTCTGGAAGTTTTATTCGACGGACGACGGCCGGCAGGTGCAAATTAGTGCTCCCCAGATCACCGGCAAGATCGATGCTCCCAAACCTCTCTATAAGGAAAATTCTGATCTAAAAGAAGGGAAAATCGAGCAGGTGGACTTCGAGGCAGACGGGATGGATGTGGTTGTCACACGCACCGTAACGCTTGGTGACAATACGCTGCATCGGGATACTATCAAGACCCATTATCTTCCGTGGCGTGCAATCTATGAGTACGGCCCCGGAACCGAGCTTCCGGACGACGCCATAACCGACGATGATTGATCAAGCCGTTTCCCCGATAGTCGTAATCAGCCTCTAGCGGCCTATTCCCACTGCACATAATCCCAGCCTATTCCCACCCATTTTCCTGAAGCTCGCAATAGAAAAACCTGTGCTCAAATCGCTTGCTCATCGCATTGGCTTGCTCCATGATTTTCCCCAAATCGGTCGCGATGGTAGAATCGGCGCCGTCACAGGGAGAGTTTGATGGTTAGCGATGAATTGCTTGAAATCCTGCGTTGCCCCCACTGCGTCCAAGAGCGGGACGGCATGCTGGTACTAACAAAAGATACCTGGCTGGTTTGCCAGGAAGACGCCGACTATTGTGGCCGCAAGTACCCGATCCTGGACGACATTCCTGTCATGTTGATTGACGAGGGGGACAAATGGATCGCAGTCGCCGAGGAGGACTTACCGGTTCCACCACCAGAACGATAGTGAGTGAGCTCGATACGCTAATTAGCGATCTATCCTCAGAAGACGAAGCCCGCGCGGCGCGGGCACTTTCGCAGATTCCTCAGCACGGCGAACCTGCACTCGAATTCCTTCTAAACTTGTTGGCATCACCCGAGCCTGATCAGCGCTGGTGGGCCGTTATGGCTCTCTCGAGCATTGATGACCCGCGTGCCAACAAGGCGTTGATCGAATCGCTCAGTGACGAGGATGCAACCGTCCGACAATGTGCTGCGGCCGGGTTGCGTCAACATCCAGTCCCTGATGCAGTTCCGCGTCTTGTTGAGGTTTTGGGAGATGAAGATCGCCTGCTTGCCAGGCTGGCTTCGGGCGCACTTGCCGTATCAGGCTCCGAAGCAATCTCCCCCTTGTCAGAGGCGATGAAATCGGATGTCCCTCAAGTGAGAATTGAAGCCGCACGCGCTTTGGGGCAAAGCGACAGCCCAGACGCTATACCGACATTGTTCGCCGCATTAAACGACACTTCGGCCGTGGTTGTGCATTTGGCCGAAGTCGGGCTCGAGCGTTTGGGCGTGGGGATGGTTTTCTTCAGGCCGTAATCACCCAAACTATCCAAGCCCCTATCATAAACCCCCCGAAGACGAGCTTCACCCCATAAGAGGCCCCGTAGCCAAGACCCATCCCTAACATGGCGCGCCCCGCCTGGCGCCAGTCTCTCAACCGTACAAACTCAACCGCAAAGGTCCCGGCCAACAGGCCGATGACAAGCCCAAACGGAGGCAAGACGAACAATCCGATCGTGCCAAGCAGTAGCCCGGCGAAGATGGCCTTGTAGGAAGCCCCCGCCATGCGCGCCCCTGCTCCGCCCACGTACGTTTCAGCCAATATTCCTAGAACGGCCAGTATGGTGACCAGCCCAAAGAGCCAGGGGCCCCACTCCCCCCAACCGACCAGCAGGCCGTAGCCAAGAGCCGCAGCCCAGATCAAAAGCAAATCTGGGAAGAACGGGATGAATATCCCGACCATACCGGCCAACATGAGCACTCCAGCCAGAATAGTCCAAAGTATGTCCACTAGTTGTCAGGCGTGATTCGTTCGACTCCGCCCATCCATGGGCGCAGCACGTCAGGAACGACAACACTTCCGTCTGATTGCTGGTAGTTTTCCAATACCGCAATCAACGTCCGTGGCAATGCCAGGCCGGAGCCGTTCAGTGTGTGTAGATATTCGGGCTTGGCCCCTTTTTCTCGCCGGTAGCGAATCTCCGTTCTGCGCGCCTGGAAGGCTTCGCAATTGCTAACAGAGCTCACTTCCAGCCACTCTTCCGACCCAGGTGCCCAGATTTCCAGGTCGTACTTCTTTGCGGCAGTGAAGCCCAAATCCCCCGTCACCATTTCAACTACACGGTATGGGATCTCCAGCGCCCGGCAAACATCCGCCGCATCATCCAGTATTTGTTCTAGCGCTTCGTAGGAATCCTCCGGTGTGGTCAGCTTGTACATCTCGACCTTGTCGAACTGATGCCCACGCTTAATTCCCCGTACATCCCGACCGCCAGAGAACTTCTCTCGCCGAAAACATGGCGTGTATGCAACGTAGCTTAGCGGCAGATCCTCCGCATCCAGGATTTCATCCCGATGCAAGTTCGTGAGCGGAATCTCTGCTGTGCCAATAAGCCACAGGTCGTCCTCGGTATCCCGATATATGTTGTCAGCAAATTTGGGAAGTTGTCCCGCGCCCCACATACACTGCTCTTTTACGATCGAAGGAGGATAAATTTCGGTATAACCGTGCTGAGTTACATGAAGGTCGAGCATCCAGCTAATCAGTGCACGCTGCATCCTGGCCCCGGCGCCCATAAGTATGTAGAACCGGCTGCCAGACAGTTTGACCCCTCGCTCAAAGTCCAGGATTCCTAGTTGAGGTCCTAGATCCCAGTGTGGCAGCGGCTCAAAATCGAGCTCCGGCAGCTCCCCTTCTTCTCTCAGTACAGCATTCTCACTCTCATCGGCGCCGACCGGCACACTTGCATCCGGAAGATTGGGAACCTGGTACATCATTCCCTGCAGCTCATCCTCGTTCCCACGCAGATCGGTCTCCAGCACCTTGATACGCTCATTGACTCCGCCCATCGAGTCGATTAATTCTTGTCGCTCGTCCCCGGTGTCCATACGCCCGATTTTCTCCGACGTCTGGTTTCGATCCTGTCGCAACCTTTCGAGCTCCTGCAAAATTTCGCGCCGTCTCCGATCGAGATCAACGATCTCGTCGATCGGAGCCTCGGTTCCCAGGCTGGCTATCGCACCCTTCACCGCGTCGGGATCCTTGCGGATCATCTGTATATCAATCATGGCTGCCTCTCCTCACAACGACATGCGCCCCCGCCTGTGGACGAGGGGCACACCGCATGCGTGAACATTATAGAAATCGCTTGCGCGGTGTCAAGCACGCGGGCATCTTGGCTTGTTTAGGTAGGGTTTGACAATCCGTTGGTAGCGTCTTATCCTCACGTTGGAACGGAGGCGTTCTCTGAATGGATATTTTTGCCAAGGCCTATAACTGGACTGAAGCGGATCTGGTGAGGGAGATGGGGCTCTATCCGTGGTTCTTGCCGTTGGAAGACACGGAGGGCACGGAAGTCGTGGTGGAGGGTCGAAAGATCCTCATGATCGGCTCCAACAACTACCTCGGGTTGACGACGGATCCGCGCGTTCGTGAGGCC
>Ga0255056_10000659_pt1 | contig 10590 bp, 9 predicted proteins | sample Cases_109_1_MG_FD_183639 | JGI IMG/M metagenome (GOLD analysis project Ga0255056, IMG submission 183639) | Seawater microbial communities from Amundsen Gulf, Northwest Territories, Canada - Cases_109_1 | ecosystem: Environmental > Aquatic > Marine > Gulf | place: Canada: Northwest Territories... | reverse complement strand
AATACTTCGATCCCGACTACACCGGGCCATATGCGGAGGAATCACCGGTGACCCTCGACGATCTCTCCGAGATGTATCCCGCCGCCGCCGGGCGCACCAAGGACGACGCCGAGGAGGCTGCAGCGGCGCGCCAGGCCACCTTTGACCTCCAGAATGGTCGGCCCGGATATCTCGCCCTCTGGCAGCACTTCCACGACGTATCCGTAGCCGAGCAGCGCAAAGACTTCGAAGAGCTTGGTGTCGAGTTCGAGCTGTGGCGGGGCGAGAGCACCGTCCATGATCGGCTGGCTCCGTTGATCGAACGGCTCAAGGACGAAGCGGGCATCGCGATCGAATCCGAAGGCGCGTTGATCATCGAGGTCGCCGAGCCCGGCGACGCCAAGGAGATGCCGCCGCTGCTGCTGACCCGGTCGGATGGCTCATATCTGTACTCGACGACCGATCTGGCGACGGTGGAACAACGCGCCGAGGAGGGCTACGACCTCGTTCTCTACGTAGTGGATGCCCGCCAGGCTCTGCACTTCGACCAGGTATTTCGCGCGGCGCGCAAGTCATCGATTGCCGGGGATGGCATCGCCATGGAGCACATCGCATTCGGCACCGTCAACGGGCCGGACGGCAAGCCGTTCAAAACCCGCGAGGGGGGAGTGCTGCGGCTCACCGACCTGATGGGCATCGTCACCAATGCCGCCGGTGAGCGGCTCGCTGAGGCGGAGATCGCGCAGGGATACTCCGAGGCCGAGCTGGGCGAGGTGGCGACGGCGGTCGGGCTCGCTGCGTTGAAGTATGGAGACCTGTCCAACCACCGGACCTCGAACTATCTGTTCGATATCGACCGTTTCACATCATTCGAGGGCAAGACCGGCCCGTATCTCCAGTACGGCGGCGTGCGCATCCAGTCGATCCTGCGGCGGGCCGGTGACGAGGGTCTGTCGCTCGGGCCGATCGTCCCGGCTTCGGTCGATCAAGAGCGGGGTCTCATGTTGCGCCTGGTCCGACTTCCCGAAATCATCGATCGGGCCATCGAGCTTCGGGCTCCAAACGTCGTGACCGAATATGCGTACGAGCTGGCCAACGACTTCAACCGCTTCTACGAGGCGTGCCACATCCTGAGGGAAGAGGACAAGGCGCGACAGTCCTCGTGGCTCACCCTCGTCGACCTCACCTTGCGGGTGCTCGGAACGCTCCTGGACACTCTCGGAATAGAAGTCCCTGAACGGATGTGATGTCTTCGTCTCCCCTGCGGAGCGGGGGAGACGCGGAGTCGCGCTAGCGACGACGCAGAGGGGGCGTCGGAGCGGGAACCCCGGCAAGGCGCAGTCCCGCCAGCACACCGCACCACACGGCAAAGAGCAGCAATCCGATCGGCTTGTTGTAGAGGAGGACATCGAAGACGAAGAACGGCAGTGGTGCGACATAGAGAAGGGTCGGTCGATATCCGCCCCGAACCGCCTGGACCCCCGTCCAAACCAGCAGGGCGGTGAACACGATCGCGGCGGGCAGACCAAGCTCAGCGGCCACCATCAGCGACTCGTTGTGGACCACGAACGGGTAGTCGTCGTCAACGGTGTACTGGCTCTCGAGCACCGTCATGTAGCGATTGGGCCCAACACCGACGACCGGGTGATCTCCGGCCATTTCGAGCGCCTGGCGGGCGAGGGTGATCCGGCCGAGCGAGGCGTCGTCGAGGTTGGGAGTCGCCGACTCGTCGAAGCGAACCTGCCATGCGTTCGCCGTCAGCAGCGCAGGAACGACGAAGGCGGCGACGACGACGATGATTCCCACGCGAAGGCCCGGCTCCCGCCGAGCCACAGCCAGCGCACCGACGGCGACCACCAGCATCAGCCCGAGCAGCGCCGAACGCGAGTGGGTCAATGCCACCGTGGTCGCTGCGGCGCCGATGCCGACGAGGAACGCGGTCCGCATGCGCCCCGCCGCCGGCATCAGGGCCAGCCCGACGGCCACCGCCACTACGGCGACCGCAGCCGGCTCGTACACGTGGTCGAAAAGGCCCTGGGGCCGCACGATCGTCTCGTTTGTGACCAGGAGCTCGCTCCCAGGGTGGAGCAGGTTGTAGCCGAACGCCGATCGTGTTCCCGACTGGATGGCGACGATGACGGCCTGGAGCGCCGTGGTTGCGAGCAGCGGCACGGCGACGATACGACGCAGCTCATCGGTGGTGAGTCTGGCGGCCGAGATCACGATGCCGATCGGCGCCACGACTGCAAAGGTCAGGATCGCGCCGGCACCGGAGGGGTGAAACAGCAACGAGATCAGTGCCCCCGCGCCCAGCACCAGGTACATCGTCACCGCCGCCGCCCGCCTTCGGATCGTGGCGACGGCCGCACCATCAACGGTGGCGAGCGCCGCCAGCACTGCAACCGTCGTGATCATCGTGAAAAGGAACCCGAGACCACTCTCGGCGAACGAGAGCGACCAGGCGGGAAGGGTGGCGACGGCAACCGCGATCGCGCCGCGGTTGAAGCGCTGCTTGGGGGTGAGTGCGTCGGTGACGGCAGTGCTGCCGGTGGTTTCGGTCATCGCTCCGAGCGTTATCGTCGCCAGCTTCCCCATGGTTGAGTCTACGGGCGAAGCCGCCAAGCACCCGGGTCTATCGTGATCGGCATGGATCACAGCCGATGGCCGGGCGTTGTCGAGGCGTATCGTGACCGGCTGCCGGTCGATGCCGACACTCCGGTCGTGACGCTGGCCGAGGGCGGCACGCCGCTGGTGGAGGCGCCCATGATTTCGAGCCTCGTCGCCCGCGAGGTCTACCTCAAGGTCGAGGGTGCCAATCCGACCGGCTCGTTCAAGGACCGGGGGATGACCCTGGCAGTGTCCAAGGCTCTACAGGACGGCGCGACCGCGGTGGCGTGCGCATCCACCGGGAACACCTCGGCCTCGGCGGCGGCCTATGCGGCGCGAGCAGGGATGTCGTGCATCGTGATTCTTCCCGCGGGGAATATTGCCGCGGGAAAGCTCGCTCAGGCGAGCATGCACGGGGCGAGGATGGTGCCGATCGACGGCTCGTTCGACGATGCACTCGGCCTGGTCCTCGAGTTGACCGCGGTCCATGACGCCGTACTGGTCAACTCGATCAATCCGTACCGGATCGCCGGCCAGCAAACAGCGGCATGGGAGGTGATCGACGTCCTCGGCGGTGCGCCGGCCGTCCATGTCCTCCCGGTCGGAAACGCCGGGAACATCACCGCTTATTGGCAGGGCTACACGGCCGAGGCAGCAGCACCGCAAATGTGGGGGTTCCAGGCAGCAGGGGCAGCGCCGATCGTCGACGGGGAGATCGTCGAGTCGCCCGAGACCGTTGCCTCCGCGATCAGGATCGGCAACCCGGCGTCGTGGGAAGGCGCCACGACGGCGCGCGACGAATCGGGAGGTCTCATCGAAGCCGTGAGCGACGAGGAGATCCTCGATGCGTACCGGATGCTCGCCGACGAGGAGGGAGTCTTCTGCGAGCCGGCCTCGGCGGCAGGGGTCGCCGGGCTGCTGAAACTCCGCGACGGCCTGCCCCCCGGGCCGGTCGTGTGCACCTTGACCGGGCACGGGCTCAAGGACCCGGAAACAGCAACGGCGAGCGCAACTCTCCGGGAACCGCTGGCACCGCGTTTGGATGCCATCTTGGAGCACTTGGAGCTTTGAACTGTCTTCAGTTCTTAGCTTTCAGCCTTCAGTTCGCGGGCTTTGCTGACGACTGATGACTGACGACTGACGACGTTCTTCCTTGAACTAGCCCGATGAGCCGTTACACTTGCCCTATCCACGCCCAACGACCACGCCTTCGCGCGTTGCTCGACGGGCATTCCATGTGACCGGGACCGAACCCGCGTCACTACACCCCAGGGTCTCCGACCCAAGCTGCTGAAAAGGGGAACCCAGCAACCATGAGTACGCCCAGAGCAAGGCTCCAGGAACTCGGCCTCGACGATCTCCGTGAGATGGCTGGCAAGGTTGAAATCGAAACCGACGGCCTGCAAAAATCCAAGCTCATCGCCGTGATTCTCGAGGCCGATTCCTTTGAAGAATCGATGATCCCCGAGAGCGCCGTGGTCGAGCAAGAGCCGGCCAAGACCCAGGAGCGTTCGGAGCGGACCAACGACCGCGAAGACAGTGCGGGCAACCGTCGCCGCAACCGCGGTGGGCGTCCCCGTCAGCGTGAGCCCATCGACGAGTCGACCCTCGAGACCCGCGAAGGCATCCTCGACATTCTTCCCGAGGGCTACGGCTTCCTGCGCACTTTCGGTTATCTGCCCGGTGACAAGGACGCCTACGCATCGGTCAATGTCATCCGCAAGGATCAGCTCCGCAAAGGTGATCTGATTGCCGGCCCCGTCCGGCCGGCGCGCGGCCAGGAGAAGTTCCCCGCGTTGGTTCGTGCGACCAGTGTCAACGGCGGCGACCCGGCGGAGGCCATGGCTCGACCCAAGTTCTCCAAGCTGACGCCGCTCTTTCCGGACCAGCGGATCCGGCTCGAGATCGACGGCAAAGGTGACGACATGTTGGCGAGGATCATCGACCTGATCGCACCGATCGGCAAGGGCCAGCGCGGGCTGATCGTGTCACCTTCCAAGGCGGGAAAGACCACCGTCCTCCAGGACGTCGCCAACTCGCTTGCTGCCAACAACCCTGAGGTCCACGTCATGGTGGTGCTCGTCGACGAGCGCCCCGAGGAGGTCACCGAGATGCAACGCTCGGTCAAGGGTGAAGTGATCTACTCCACCTTCGACCGTCCCGCCGAGGAGCACACCCAGGTGTCCGAGCTCGCCATCGAGCGGGCCAAGCGCCTGGTCGAGAAGGGCGACGACGTCGTTGTGCTGCTCGACTCGATCACCAGGCTGGCCAGGGCGCACAACCTGGCGACCCCGGCCTCGGGCCGGATCCTCTCGGGTGGTGTCGACTCGACTGCCCTCTACCCGCCGAAGCGGTTCTTCGGCGCCGCCCGCAACATCGAGGAGGGCGGAAGCCTTACCATTCTGGCCACGGCGCTGATCGAGACCGGATCACGGATGGACGAGGTGATCTTCGAGGAATTCAAGGGCACCGGCAACATGGAGCTGCGCCTCGACCGCAAGCTCGCCGACAAGCGCATCTACCCGGCGATCGACATCGAAGCGTCGGGAACACGCCGCGAGGAATTGTTGTTTGATCCTGACGAGCTGACCGAGGTGTGGAAGCTGCGCCGAGTGCTGATGGCACTCGAACCGAGCGCCGCCCTCGAGTTGCTCATCGACCGGCTCAAGTCCACCAAGTCGAACGCCGAGTTCTTGCTCAGCGTCGCCAAGTCGGGTCAATGACGGTGGTTGGGGAATACTCCAGCGGGTAAAGCCCGTTGTACTCGTCATTCGCAAACACCGTCATTTAGGGTCGGGCCAGTACCATCCAGGAGACATCGTGAAGACCGAAATCCATCCCGAGTACATCGAGAGCAGCGTCACCTGTTCGTGTGGCAACACGTTCGTGACGCGCTCGACCGAAGCCGAGCTTCACGTCGAGATGTGCAACCAATGCCACCCGTTCTACACGGGCAAGCAACGCCTGGTTGACTCCGGCGGACGGGTTGAGCGCTTCCGCAAGCGCTATGGCGACGCAGGAGGCGGCTCGAAGCCAGCTCCGGACGCCAGCGAAGCGCCAGCCGAAGGCATGCCAGCCGAAGGCACGCCAGCCATGACTGAGGACGACACGGCCGACGCCGCGGAGTCCTGATGAGCCGCCCACAGGGCGCAACCGTCGGCGGGCAAGCAGTGATCGAGGGCGTGATGATGCGCGCCCCTGCCGGCTGGGCCGTTGCGGTACGCCGTCCCGACGGGCAGATCGAGGCCAAACGCAACGAGCTACCTGCACTGACGACGCGCTCTCGTGCCGCCCGTACCCCGTTTGTGCGCGGGATCCTCGTTCTCGGCGAATCGCTCACACTGGGATTTCGCGCGCTGTCGTGGTCGGCGGAAAAATCGGCAGACGAGGATGAAAGTGTCGGTCGTTTCCAGGTGGCGATCACGATGGTCGTCGCCGTCGTGTTCGCCCTCGGCCTGTTCATCTTCCTCCCGGTGCTCGCCGCAGGTTTTCTCGATCAGTTCTTCGGAGACTCGAGCCTCGTATTCGTGCTCCTCGATGGGCTGATCCGGCTTGGCCTGATCGTCGGCTATATCTGGTTGATCGGGCGCAGTTCCGAGATCCAGCGCGTGTTCCAGTACCACGGAGCCGAACACAAGACCATCCACGCCTACGAGGCCGGGGACCCGCTCGAGGTCTCGGCCATCCAGCGATACAGCCCGCGTCACCCGCGGTGTGGAACCTCGTTCATCGTCATCGTTGCGATGGTGGCGTTCGTGGTTTTCCTGGCGCTGGCGCCGCTGGATTACGTTTGGCAGGTGATCGCCCGCCTCGCATTGATCCCCGTGATCGCCGGCATCTCATATGAGGTGCTCAAGGGAGCTGCGGGCCACCGATGGATGGCGTGGGCCACGAAACCCGGGATCTGGATTCAGTCGATCACGACGAACGAGCCGGACGACCTCCAGGTCGAGGTGGCGGTCGCCTCGCTGCTGGCAGCGCTCGACAAGGATTCGGTGGCCGAGGTGCACGAGCGCGGACCGGTTGCCTCGGGTGCGCTTACAGTCACCTACGACGATAACGGCACCGACGATGGATGACCGGGTCATTGAACGGCTGGAGACCATCGCCGGAGAGTACGACGAGACGGTTGTGCAGCTCGCATCTCCCGACGTCATTGCGGATCAGAATCGGTACCGCGAGCTTGCCGAGCGCCACGCCGAGCTGAAGCCCATCGTCACCACCTTTAACGAGTATCGGGAAGCCGCTTCGGAGGCCGCCGAGGCCGCTGAGCTGGCCAAGAGTGAGGACGATCCCGAGATGGTCGAGTACGCGGAGTCGGTCGTCGCCGCGAAGACGACCGAGCTTGCCAAGCTCGAACTCGACTTGAAGCGCCTGCTTGTGCCGAAAGACCCGAACGACGACAAGGGGGTGATCGTCGAGCTGCGCTCCGCGGCGGGTGGTGAAGAGGCGTCGCTCTGGGCCGGGGACCTGTACCGCATGTATGAGCGATTCGCCGAGCGCAATCGCTGGAAGATCGAGCCGATCGACGTGTCACCCTCTGATACCGGCGGCTTCAATCAGGCAACGTTTGCGGTCACGGGGAAGGGGGCCTACTCGCGGTTCAAATACGAGGCGGGGCCCCACCGCGTCCAGCGGGTCCCCAAGACCGAGTCGCAGGGGCGGATCCACACCTCGATGGCCACCGTGGCCGTGCTCCCAGAGGCCGAGGCCGTCGAAGTCGACATCCACGAGAACGATCTCGAGGTCGAGACTTTTCGCTCACAGGGGCCGGGGGGACAGTCCGTGAACACCACCGACTCGGCGGTGCGAATTAGACACATCCCTACCGGCATCGGCGTGTCGATCCAGGACGAGAAGTCGCAATTGCAGAACAAGATCAAGGCGATGCGGGTCCTGCGCGCTCGCTTGTATCAGGCGCAGCTCGAGGAGCAGCTCGGTGAACGCGCCGACGTGCGCCGATCCCAGGTCGGGTCGGGTCAACGCTCGGAGAAGATCCGCACCTACAACTACAAAGAGAACCGGGTCACCGACCACCGCGTCGGTCTGACCATCCACTCCCTTCCACAAGTGCTCGATGGCGATCTCGTCGAACTGCACGATGCCCTGATCGCCGACGACGCCGCCAGGGCCCTGGCAGGGGAATGAGTCGCGAGTCGCGAGTCTCGAGTCCCGAGGCGAGCTCTGCAGAACTCCTGGACTCGATCAGCGACCTCCCGCGGCATGAGGTCGAGCGTCTGCTCGGCAAAGCCACTGGTCGGTCGCGCACCGACCTGCTGTTTGCGGTGCCGGTATCGGACCTCGATCGGGAGACCTTCATCGCGCTCGTCGGTCGCAGAAGAAGCGGAGAACCATTGCAATACCTCGAAGAGCGCATCCCGTTCGGGCCGATCGAGGTTTCGGTCGACCGGAGAGTCCTGGTCCCCAGACCCGAGACCGAGCAGCTCTTCGAGCTCGCCACACAGGCGCTTGCCGAGCCGAGGGTGATCGTCGATCTGTGCACGGGCTCAGGCAATCTTGCCCTTGCCCTCAAACACACCTTCCCCGATGCGGTCGTCTACGCAACCGACCGCTCCGCGGACGCTACTGCCGTCGCTGAGGAGAACGCCAGGGAGGCTGGTCTCGAGATCGCCGTATTCACCGGCGATCTGTTCGAGCCGCTCCCCGAGCACCTACACGGGCAGGTGGACCTGATTGTTGCCAACCCGCCGTATCTGGCTGAAGACGAGGCCGGGGACCTTCCGGTGGACGTGCGCGACCACGAACCGCGTATGGCGCTCATCGCCGGCCCGACCGGTGACGAGGTGCTGGCGGCGATCGCCCGTGAGGCATTCGCGTGGCTCGTACCGGGAGGGGTGATCCTGTGCGAGATTTCGGAGTTCCGGGGCGCTGAAGCACTGGCCCTGTTTGCCGAGCTTGACGGAGTGGTCGAGAAGGACCTGGCCGGCAAAGACCGCTTCGTCGTCGCTTCCGTCTGACTACCTTGTGCAGATGGACGACGACATCATCGGCGATGCCAGCGTCGCGGTGCGCAGCGGCGACCTGATCGGTGTTCCCACCGACACGCTGTATGGCATCGCCGCCGACCCTTTCAACGAGGATGCGCTCGAACGCATTTTCGAAGTCAAAGGGCGCCCGGGGTTGAAGCCCCTTGCCATTCTCGTTGCCGACCTCGAACAGGCCCAGACCCTTGCCGCGTTCAGTGATCGCGCCCTCGAGCTTGCCGAGCGGCACTGGCCCGGCGCCCTTACCCTGGTGCTGCCAAAGCTGGCGACGACGCCCGAATGGCTTGGCGACCGCGCCCGCAGGACCATCGGGCTGCGCTGCCCCGATCATCCGGAAACTCGCGAGTTTCTCCACGCCGCCGGCCCGCTGGCCGTCACCAGCGCCAACGTTGCCGGCCAGTCGGCGGTGGCCGACGACGAGGCCGCCAAGGAACTGTTCGGGCCGGACATCGCCGTGTATATCCCGGGGGAGGCGCTCGGCGATGCCGCCTCGACGATCCTCGACCTCACTCAGCCCGCCGAATGGGTGCTGCGCGACGGACCGGTGGTCCCTTGACCTACGACGACTCTGCCCTCGTCGATGCCGACCCTGCCCTCGCCGAGCTCATCGCCAGGGACGCCGACCGTCAACGAAGCCACATCCAGCTCATCGCCTCGGAGAACATCGTCGACCGGGCGATGATGGAGGCGTCGGGTTCGGTGCTGGCCAACAAGTATTCGGAGGGCTATCCGGGTCGCCGGTATTACGAGGGTTGCGAGATCATCGACGAGATCGAGCAGCTCGCCATCGATCGAGCCAAGGCATTGTTCGGCGCCGAGCACGCCAACGTGCAGCCCCACTCCGGGTCGCAGGCCAATATGGCCGCCTATCTCGCCGTGATCGAGCCGGGTGACACCATCCTCGGGATGCGCCTCGACCAGGGCGGCCACCTCACCCATGGGTCGCCGGTGAACTTCTCAGGAGCGTTGTTCAACGTCGTCGCCTACGGGCTCGACCAAGAGACCGAGCGCATCGACATGGACGAAGTGCGACGCCTGGCGATGGAGCACCGGCCCAAGATGATCATCGCCGGGTATTCGGCCTACTCACAGATCCCGGACTGGGCGGCGTTTCGCGAGATCGCCGACGAAGTCGGGGCCATCTACCTGGTCGACATGGCTCACCTGACCGGGCTGGTCGCCGGCGGCGCACACCCGAGCCCGGTGCCGCATGCCGACATCGTCACCGCGACGACCCACAAGTCGCTCCGCGGTCCACGCGGCGGGCTGATCCTTGCTCGTGAAGCGCATGCCAAGGCGATCGACAAGACGGTTTTCCCGTACAGCCAGGGTGGGGCAATCAACCACCAGATCGCCGGCAAGGCGCTGGCCTTCGATCGCGCGATGCGGCCGGCGTTTGCCGAATACGCGACACAGATCGTGGCCAACGCGGCGGCGCTCGCCGACGCGATGGCCTCGGAGGGTGCGCGAATTGTGTCCGGCGGTACCGAAAACCACATGTTCCTCACCGATCTGCGCAGTCTCGACGAGGAGTTGACGGGCAAAGAGGCAGCATCGTTCCTGGACGCGCATGGAATCACCTTGAACCGCAACGCCATCCCGTTCGATCCGCGTTCTCCGTTCGTCACCTCGGGCGTTCGGATCGGCACACCGGCGGTGACGACATGCGGCATGGGCGTCGACGAGATGGCCACGCTGGGCCGTGCGATCGTCCAATTATTGGCGTCTCGAGAAGATTCCGAGGCGGTGGCGATCATCCAGAAGGACGTCGACGGCCTCATCGAGGCCTTCCCCGCCTACCCGGAGGGCTTCGCCGGGTACGTATAGCCCTCTTCGTCTCCCCCACGAAGTGGGGGAGACGATGCTTCGCCGCAGAGAGGTTCGCCCCATCCCCCCTGAGGGTGTCGCATCTCGCGACAGTGCGACGATCGGGTTCTCACCGCCGCGGCCTTCTCTTTGCTCCCCCCTCAGGGGGGAGTCCCGACCGTAGGGAGGGGAG
>Ga0255056_10000658_pt1 | contig 10594 bp, 11 predicted proteins | sample Cases_109_1_MG_FD_183639 | JGI IMG/M metagenome (GOLD analysis project Ga0255056, IMG submission 183639) | Seawater microbial communities from Amundsen Gulf, Northwest Territories, Canada - Cases_109_1 | ecosystem: Environmental > Aquatic > Marine > Gulf | place: Canada: Northwest Territories... | reverse complement strand
TCGAGATTATTCGCGCGCGTATAACCTCCGGGCCCGGTCGATATGGTGTGGGTCTCATCAATAATCAGGACGGTGCCGTGCTTGCGGGTGAGCTCTCTGAGCTTGGCGTGATAGCCGGGTTCGACCGGCACCATGCCGATATTGGTCATCTCCGGTTCCGCCAGAACGCAGGCGACGTCCCCGGGCGCTAGCGCCCGCTCCAGTGCCTCTACATCGTTGAACTCGATCACCCGCGTGGTGCGTGAAAAGTCCATGGCATTGGGCGCAACCCCGTGCCTGGGCACCATTTCGCCCTCTTCGAGCATTACCTGGGATTCATCCACCGAGCCATGGTAGTTCCAGTTGTAAACCAGCACTTTGTCGCGGCCGGTGATCATTCGGGCCAGCCGGAGGCAGAATCGATTGGCGTCGGTCGCCGAGGTGGCCATTTGCCAGTACGGAAGTCCGAAGCGGCGCTGGAGTTCCTCTCCAACCCAGATGCTGTCCTCAGTCGGCAGCATCATGGTACTGCCGGTGCGCATGCGATCGTATATTGCCTCGACTACCGCTTCGTTGGCGTGACCAAACATGGCGCCGGTGTCACCAAGCGCGAAATCGACGTAGGAATTTCCGTCGACATCGGTCAGTCGCGCCCCCTGTGCCGTGTCAACGTAAATCGGGTAGCTGCCCGGCCACTGCTGCATCCAGTGCAGCGGCGTGCCATACAGATAGCTCTTCAGCGCGCGTTGATACAGCTCCTTTGACCTGGGACGCTCGCTGGCGAAGCGGTCGAGTTCTTGTTCTTTGAGGGGTTCGATCTTATCCAGGTCAATACCGTACATCGCTTCCTCCCCGGCATCTGAGCTTGTTGCCGATGCGCGCTACAATCCCTGCTTCTATCGGCGAATCTTTGACCAAGGATAGCACTTCGGGGCGCCGGAACGGTTCGGGAACCAGGGCAGCCGCAAGGGTAAAGCATATGAAAATCGCCTCTCTGAAAAATGGCAGTCGTGATGGAAAGCTGATGGTGGTCAGCCGCGATCTGCGGCAGGCCGTGCCTGTTGCTGACATTGCGCCGACCTTGCAGTCCGCACTGGAACGCTGGGATGAAACGGCGCCAGAATTACAGGCCGTTTTCGAACGCCTGCAAGCGGGCGAAGCTGGTGCGGACGTCATTGCCTTTGACCCATCTGCAGTCGCTGCGCCACTGCCGCGTGCCTACCACTGGGTCGATGGCAGCGCCTATGTCAACCACGTGGAACTGGTGCGGAAAGCGCGCGGCGCCAAGATGCCAGAGAGTTTCTGGGTGGAACCTCTGGTCTATCAAGGCGGTTCCGACGACTTCCTGGGACCACGGGATGCAGTCCCGGTACCCAGCGAAGACTACGGCATAGACATGGAGGCCGAAACCGCGGTCATTACCGATGATGTGCCGATCGGTACCAAGCTTGGCGACGCTATACCGCACATAAAACTGCTGATGCTCGTTAACGACGTATCGCTGCGTAACCTGATCCCCGGCGAGCTGGCTAAAGGCTTCGGTTTCTATCAATCCAAACCCTCAACGGCGTTCTCACCAGTCGCCGTGACCCCGGACGAACTCGGTGAGCACTGGCACGACGGCACCATCAACCTGCCTTTGATTACGCACCTCAATGGTGAATTGTTTGGTCAGCCCGAGTGCGGTGAGGACATGACCTTCAGCTTCCTGCAGCTTATCGAACACGTAACCAAAACCCGTAACCTCAGCGCCGGGACGATCATCGGGTCGGGAACCATCTCCAACTATGACCGTTCCAAAGGATCGAGCTGTATCGCGGAACGCCGGACACTGGAGACCATCGAACACGGTGAGCCGAGAACGGCCTTCATGCAGTACGGTGACACGGTACGCATCGAAATGTTAGATGCCGACCAGCGCAGCATTTTCGGCGCCATTGAACAGCAAATTGTTCCGGCATAAGCGCGCGAGACACGATGAAACTGTATAGCTATTGGCGCTCGTCTGCCGCGTATCGCGTGCGGATTGCACTCAATCTGAAAGGCCTTGAATACGAACTGATACCGACACACCTGATTCGCGACGGTGGCGAGCATCGACAGCCTGACTATTTGGCTCTGAATCCACAGGGATTGGTCCCCGTACTTGACCACGACGGCGTTGTTCTGAGCCAGTCCCTGGCAATCATCGAGTACCTGGATGAAGTGTTTCCGGATCCCCAGCTGTTACCGGCCGAGGCCAGCGATCGTGCAAAGGTTCGCGCTATTGCACAACTGATTGCATGCGAAATGCACCCGCTGAACAATCTACGCGTACTGCAGTACTTACGCCAGGAGCTTCACCAAGACAAGGACGCTGTCGACGACTGGTACCAGCATTGGATCGCGGTCGGATTCGACGCACTGGAAAAACTCGTTAGCGAGCATGGGAACGGCCGGCATTGTTTCGGCGACAACGTAACACTGGCCGATATTTGCCTGGTGCCACAGGTGTTCAACGCCCGGCGTTTTGAATGCGATCTAACTCCGTATCCGGAGCTGGTACGAGTCGCGGAAAGTCTGGAAAAACAGGAAGCTTTCATAAAGGCTGCACCGCAGAATCAGCCGGATGCGGAGGACTGAACGACCATCAGGCCGTTTCCCTCGCGCGGTTTGTCGAAAACTATTGTCCTGTGAAGCTCGGTTCGCGTTTCTCCATGAATGCGGATACCCCCTCGCGGTAGTCGTCGCAGCGGCCGGCCGCCTGCTGTAAATCCCGCTCGAGATCGAGTTGCTCGTCCAGCGGATTGGCCCAACTCTGGACCAGCGCTTGTTTCATCAGCGCCAGCCCATGCGTCGGTTGGGTCGCAAGCTGCTGAGAGAGTGCTTCGGCCTCTGTCATCAGCGAGTCGTCATCGACGCACTGCCAGATGACACCCCAGGCCTCGGCCTGCTCTGCGGTCAACGGGGTTCCGAGCATCGCGAGCCCCGATGCGCGGGCGTGACCAACCAGCCGCGGCAAAATCCAGGTACCGCCGGAGTCCGGTATCAAGCCGACTTTGCTGAACGACTGGATGAATTTCGCCGAACGCGCGGCCAGTACGATGTCGCAGGCCAAAGCAATATTTGCGCCGGCGCCCGCGGCCACGCCATTGACCGCACAGACCACTGGTAACGGCAAACTGCGCAGACGGCGAATCAGCGGGTTATAGAGCCGCCCCAGGGTATCCCCAAGGTCCGGCGGCGTCTCACCGGGCATGACCTGTCGATCCGACAAGTCCTGGCCGGCACAGAAACCTCGCCCCGCCCCGGTTAGCAGCAGGGCCCGACAACCGCTTCCGCCGGCCACCTCGTCAAGCGCAGCTGCAACTTCTGCATGCATGGCTTCATTAAAGCTGTTCAGACTTTTCGGCCGGTTCAACACCAGCTTGGTCACCGCGCCGGTAACTTCGACTTCGATGTTCTCGTAGCTCATCGATCTTGTTCCTTAAGTTGTTTTCCTAGAACCAGTCATATCTGTCTACTATACTCCCGGTATCGGCTGGCAAGTACGAACGTTAAGCAAGGCCGGCCGTGGTCGGTGATTGAAACACGCTATATTCGACCGACTCCTTCAACAAGGCCCACCACCGAGTTGTCGATGGAGTAACACAATCAACCGCGTCGATGGAAAAATCGCTCTTGTCACCGGTGCCGCCCGCGGCATCGGCGCCGCGATCGCCAGGCTACTCGGCGAAGCCGGGGCCACCGTGCTGCTTGGCGATATTGACGAGAAGGCTGCTGAAGACGTGGTCGAAGGGATGCATGGCAACGGTGGGGAGGCGGAATTTTATCGTCTCGATGTCACCGACGAACAGAACTGGCGCCAGCTGATAGAGCATGTTGAGAAGACCTACGGAAATCTCGACGTCCTGGTCAACAATGCCGGCATCGCTTTGGTGAAACCCCTGGAGGAAACCACACTGGATGATTTTCGCCGGGTGACACAGGTCAATGTCGACGGCGTATTCCTCGGGATCAAGCATGCACTCCCGTTATTGAAGAAAGCGGCGAGCCAGAACCCTGCGGGCGCATCGATCATAAATCTCTCATCGGTGGTCGGAAACGTTGGCCTTGTCTACGGCGTCGCCTACGGCATGTCGAAAGGGGCGGTGCGCAACATGACCAAGTGCGTGGCGCTGGAGTGCGCGCACCTGGGTTACAACATCCGCGTCAACTCGGTGCATCCGGGCATTATCGATACGCCGATGGTGAAAGCCGAAGCCCGTTACTGGACCGAGACCGGCGCGATGGGCACGACGACGCTGGACGAAACCCTTGCGGCCTTGACGGCCCTGCATCCATTGGGAAGATTCGGGACGCCCGAGGAGGTCGCGAAAGCGGTGCTTTATCTGGCGTCGGACGACAGCGCGTTCACAACCGGCTCCGAGCAAATTGTCGATGGCGGAGCGCTGGCGATGTAACGAACGGGCGGGGAACAAAAAGAAACAGGAGATAGACATGACGAAGCATTTACAGGATCGGGTTGCGATCGTTACCGGTTCGGGCCAGGGGATTGGTGAGGCAATAGCCCAGGTATTTGCCGCCGAAGGTGCCAAGGTGGTCGTGGCGACACGGACCGCGAAAAGCGGTCAAGAGACGGTCGATGACATCCTCAGCGCAGACGGCGAAGCATCACTGGTTCAAATAGACATCGGCGTTGCCGATGAAGTCGATAACTTGATCGAGGAGACGGTGTCACGCTATAGCCGGTTGGACATTGTCGTGCACAACGCGGCCATCTACCCGATACACCTGATCGAGGAACTGCCGTTGGCGGAACTCGACAAGACCCTGGACGTCAATTTGAAAGCCTGCTTTTACCTGACGCGCCGGGCCGTGCCACACATGCGCGAGCAAGGCGGCGGCCGCCTATTGTTTACGTCGTCGGTCACCGGGCCCAGGGTTGCAATGCCGGGAACCGCCCATTACGCGGCGTCGAAAGGCGGCATCAACGGCTTTATCCGTACGGCGGCACTGGAGTACGCAAAGCAAAACATCACCGTGAACGGCATCGAGCCCGGTTACATCCTGACCAAGGCAATGGCTGCGCTCGGCGATCCGGACGAGCTCAAGCAAATGGAAAAATATATTCCGATGGGGCATATGGGTGAGCCGAACGATATCGCTTACGCGATGCTGTTTCTGGCGTCTGACGAGGCGAAATACATCACCGGACAGACGATCGTCATTGACGGCGCATCGACCCTGCCCGAGAGCCCGGTAGTTATGGAGATGCTCGACTGACGATGAAAAACGCCAGGCGAGCCGTCCGGCAATTGACAACGCCGGCGGTCTTGGCCAGTCTTTAGTGACCCCCCTCCCCCGCCGGCGGGCAATAATAAATCTGGAGATAAATATGGTCCGCAAAGACGACTCACAGTTTAGGCTGGTGGCTGACAGCGCGCTGGCGCAGCTTTACCGGTCAGCGGCTATCCAGCGCCTGTACCACACCTGGTTCGGACGCTTCGGTATCGAAGCATCGCCGGTACTGAAAGCCATGTATCAGTTCCAGGGGCTGCCAGACTGAGCCAGCCTTCGCTGACCGATCACTAATTACTCGCGGCCGCGTCCACACGCCCTCTGGGTAATTCTTGGCGCCTTATGAAACCAGCGAACGAGATTACTCGCGAAGACCTGGAACAACTCGACCACGACGATCCGCTGGCGAGTTTCCGAACGGAATTCGTTCTGCCGCCGGGCGTTATCTATCTCGACGGAAACTCTCTCGGCGCCATGCCGCGGGCCGCTGGCGAACTCGCCCGTCGGGTCGTCGAAAAGGAGTGGGCGGAAGGCTTGGTAACGAGCTGGAACAAGGCTGGGTGGTTCGAGATGCCAGTTCGGCTCGGGGGCAAAATTGCCGGACTCATCGGCGCGGAAGCTGACGAAGTTATTGTCACGGATTCCACCGGGATCGATCTCTACAAGGCCCTTGCTGTGGCTCTGCAGCACGGCCCGGAGCGGCGGGTCATCGTCATGGAAGGCAGCAACTTCCCGACGGACAACTACGTGGCCCAGGGCTTGGTCGGTCAACTCGGCGACGGTTACGAGATTCGGTTTGCCGAAGCCGACAAGCTTGACTCCAGCATCGACGCCGACGTGGCAGCGGTCTGTCTCACCCACGTACATTACAAGTCAGGACGGATCCTGGACATGGCGGCGATAACGAAGACCGCCCACGAGTACGGTGCAATGACCGTCTGGGACCTGTGTCACTCCGCCGGCGCGGTGCCGGTGGATGTCAATGCCTGTCGCGCGGACTTCGCCGTGGGCTGCACTTACAAGTATTTGAACGGCGGACCAGGGAGCCCAGGTTTTATATTCGCGGCCAAGCGGCACCTCGACAAGTACCGGCAACCGCTGACTGGGTGGTGGGGCCACGCCGAGCCGTTCGCGTTCGAGCGCGACTACCGGCCCGCGCCAGGCATCCGGCAACTGCTGAGCGGGACGCAGCCGATATTGAGCCTTGCGGTCGCCGAGGCGGGAATCGATATCATGCTCCGGGCGGATATGCGAACCGTCCGGGAGAAGTCCATACGCATGACCGATCTCCTGATCGGGTTGGTGGAGAGCCGCTGCGCCGGTCTGGGCCTGAAACTGGCCGGCCCGCGCGACACCTCGTCTCGCGGCAGCCAGGTGTCGTTCCACCATGATAGTGGCTTCCCGGTGATGCAGGCGCTGATTAGCAGGGGCGTCATAGGCGACTTCCGAGCACCGGGGAACATGCGGTTCGGCGTGACGCCGTTGTACCTGCGCTACACGGATATCTGGGATGCCGTCGAGATCCTGCGGGATGTGCTCGAGACGGGCGTCTGGCAGGAACCCGAATTCAGCGCCCGGAGGTCGGTTACCTGACCTGCGGTCCGATTAACCAAGATACTCAGGGCGATCCTCCGCCTGTGTCACCAACACCAATGTATCCTGTACCGCCGTTTCCTTATGCGCGTCGCCGGGCTCGACGAAATAGCAACCGCCGGCCGGCATATGGACTGTACCGTCTTGCTCAGTCTCAACTTTCATTTCGCCTTCCAGCACCATTACCTGCACCCACTTTGGATGAGTATGCTCGGGAATGCTCATGCCCTTCGGCATCCGAAAAAATGCCGAACGAACATCGAAGTCACCCTCCCAGATAACACTTTTGTCCATGCTGGTACCGCCGCGCACGGTTGCTGTAGCCCAACGAATTTCTTCTCTTTTGAAATACCGACTCATACTCCAATCCTCCACCAACCTGGCCCAACCAGGACAGAGGCTCTCATTGTCGGCTAGCACGCCGCGAGAAGACAACTTCAGCCATCTGCGGGCGCAGCGTGATCTATCTCGGTCTGCAAAAATCGGCGATTGCGGCGTACCATTGGTGAGAGTCCGACTCGGAGTAGATCAATGCCTTATAACAACGTACTTGGAATTGAAGGAGATGTGCCGCCTCAGTTGCAACTATACGAAATGATTTGCGGTAAATGGGTTTCACAAACTATCTTTGCCGCCGCCGAGCTTGGCATCGCAGATCAGCTCGGCGATGCTACTCGATCCGCTGACAAGGTCGCACAGGCCGTCGGCGCACAGGCGGATGCAACGTACCGTCTCATGCGGGCGTTAGGGTCTCTCGGTGTCTTAGAAGAGCACGACAACAGACGTTTCTCACTGACCGAAATTGGCCAATTTCTTAGAAGTGACAATCACGCATCGATGCGGCCGTACGCCCGCTTCATTGGTTATGAGAGCAACTGGAGAGCATGGGAGGTATTGGATGAGACAGTGCGGACGGGAAAAAGCGGTTATGAAATCGTATATGGGATGAATCTTTTCGAGTACCTCAGCAATCACCCCCAGGCCGCGAAAATCTTCAACGAAGCGATGGTCACCACAAACCATTCGGCGGCCGTGCAGGTAGCTAATGCCTATGATTTTTCCGAAATCCAAACGCTGGTTGATGTAGGCGGTGGACAGGGTGCTTTGCTGGCTGCCCTACTTGATGCAAATCCGGGCATGCGTGGGATCATTTATGACATGGAGCATGCCGCCGAAGGCGCGCATCAATTACTGGCTGAGCGAGACTTGGGTCAGCGATGTGAATTTGCCAGTGGCGATTTTTTTAAAGACGTACCACAAGCGGACGGCTGTATCCTGAAGTACATCATCCATGATTGGGACAATGAGCACGCTATTCGCATTTTGCGCAACTGCGTGGATGCAATTCCGGCCAGCGGGAAAGTTCTGGTCGTCGAGAGAATCGTTCCTCCTCCCGGACAATCCGATGCATCAAAGCTAGTCGATATTGAGATGCTTGCGTTGCCTGGCGGAATTGAACGGACGATTGACGAATTTCAGGAGCTATTTGAGCAGGCGAGCCTTCAATTGACACAAGTTGTACCTACAGAAGGTTTCTATTCAATCATTGAGGGTGCACCAGCCTCTTAGCAAATCAAGCTATGAACGCCAACTCGCGCACTGCGCCCTATCGCGCTGATCATGTCGGCAGCCTTCTGAGGCCGCCAACTATTCAAGCGGCCCGCGAACGCTACCTTGCTGATCCGGTCGGTCCCGACGGTTTTCGAACCTGCGATGAGTTACGGGCCGTGGAGAACGATGCGATTAGGGATGCGGTCGCCATGCAGGAGAGCGTCGGCCTTCTCGCAGTGACGGATGGAGAATACCGCCGCTCGTTCTGGCATTACGATTTTATGGCTGCGCTGACGGGTTTGGAATTGGTGGAACGGAGCGAGGGCTACCAGTTCCACGGCATGGAAATGCGCCCGATTCATCCGACGATCACTCACCGGCTGGATTTTCCCGACGAACACCCGATGCTCGACCACTTTCGGTATCTCGCATCCATAACGAAGGTGCAGCCGAAGATCTCAATCCCGGGACCAAGCGCCTGTCATTTCCGCACCGCCAGGGAGGACATCGCGCCGCCAGAATATGCGGACGTGGAAGTATTGTTCGCGGATTTGGGAAAAACATACGCTAAGGCCGTGAAGGCTTTCTACGAAGCCGGCTGTCGCTATCTCCAGATGGATGACATTTTCTTTGCGTACCTTTGTGATCCAACGCTTCGGGAACAAAAAAGGAATGAAGGCTTCGATCCGGATTGGCTCATTTCCGAGTATGCCAAGATGATGGACAACGCCATCAAGGATCGGCCTGCGGACATGCTGATCGCCATGCATCTTTGCCGGGGAAACTTTCGGTCGACCTGGGTAGCAGATGGTGCATACGATCCGGCAGCCGATGCCATATTCAATCAGACCAGCGTCGACGTTTACTTTATGGAGTACGACAGCGAGCGCGCCGGCGGACTAGAGCCGTTGAGGTTGCTGCCGAAAGGCGAAAAACGGGTTCTGCCCGGCTTCATCACCACGAAACAAGGCGAGCTCGAAACGCTCGATAATCTAAAGCGTCGATTCGAGGAAGCTTCGACATTTGCTGATCTTGATCAACTGGGAATCGCTCCCCAGTGCGGGTTCGCTTCGACAGAGGAAGGAAACGCGCTTTCCGAAGATCAGCAACAGCGCAAACTTGAGTTGGTCGTAGAGGCTGCGGAAGCCATCTGGGGCGGGGTCGGCAGTTAGACCACGCAATGCGCGGTAGCCCCGAAACAAATATTCAAGTTCTTACCAGCGCTTACTCCGGCACGGCCTGCAACTGAAACATCGCGGCCAGGATCGGCGAAGGCCGTACCCCGGACCGGCCGAACCACTTGTTGTACAACGCCTTGTACTGGCCGGTCCGGTACAGCCGCGCCAGCGCACGGTTTGCGGCCAGGCGGAAGTCGGGGTCGCCGCGTTTTACGATGAGCCCGTATGGTTCGTAAGAGTACATATCCTGTGACATCGTGAAGGTCTGCGGGTCACGCACCTGCATCAACTTGCCAATCAGTCCGATCTGATCGCCCGCGACGGCGTCGATTTCGCCTTTGCTGACCATATCCATTCCGATGTCCAGCGTATCCACCGTGATGACGCGGGCATCGATAAGGCTGTCGGTTAAGTAGGTTCCGAGAGCTCCGGCCGTGGATGCGCCCTTGACCACGGCGACGGATTTACCGGACAGGTCGCCGGTGGTCGGCACGGGTCTGGCGCTGCGCGACAGAATGCTGCCGCCGGTCAGAAACGTCATCAGCGTGAAGTCGACCTTCTCCTGCCGCGACAACGTGATGGTTGTTGAGGCACAAACAATATCGACTTCGCCGTTCTCGATCGCGGCAAACCGGTTCTCCAAGTCAACCGCGTAGTACTTGATGTCGAGCTCCGGCAATTTCAGCTGTTCGCGTATTGCCGCGGCAATCCGATTACACAAATCCACTGAATACCCTGCCGGGCCACCATTCGGGTCGATAAACGAAAATGGCGGAGTACCGGCGCGGTATCCGATGCGGAACACCCCGCTATCGGCGATGCCTTTCAGGGTCCCGGTCAGTTTTTGCGCCTGGACCGGGTTGCAGGCCAGCAACAGAATCAGCAGGGGCAGAAATCGTTTGTGCATCATTTTTCTTCTCCTTAGCTGCACGCGACAGGTCCGGACCAGACCGGCTGGGCATCATCATACACGTCTGCAGCAAGATCAGGCTACCAGGCCGCATTTGACGCTA
>Ga0255056_10000657_pt1 | contig 10601 bp, 10 predicted proteins | sample Cases_109_1_MG_FD_183639 | JGI IMG/M metagenome (GOLD analysis project Ga0255056, IMG submission 183639) | Seawater microbial communities from Amundsen Gulf, Northwest Territories, Canada - Cases_109_1 | ecosystem: Environmental > Aquatic > Marine > Gulf | place: Canada: Northwest Territories... | reverse complement strand
GGATGGTCGATTGGACCCGTGGCACCTCCACCCAAGATGTGGTTGACGCCGTCGAGACCAGCTGGCCGTAAACAGAAAACCAACGAACCAAGAGAAAGCGGGGCGGCTCAGCTGCCCCGCTTTCTTCGTGACTAGAGTCGTTTCCCTTCCGATCTAGAGGAGCCAGAAGCAGTGTCGGCGACGGGAACTGAACTCTCGGAACAACCGACTCCGCAAGGGTCCCCGCCCGAGCGCGAGCGTTCAGGGTTCACTACCAACCTGCTGAGAGTTGGTGTGTCATTGGTGGTTCCTGTGCTGGCAGCACTCGGTCTCTACTGGTCCGGCATCGTCCTGCTCAACGAGGACTCGAATCGTGCTGTAGTTGTCCTGGCCGCTCTCGTAGTGGGTGTTCTCGGTGTCTTTGGCCTCTACTACGGGATGGACTGGCTGGTCAACAAGCTTCCCGATCATGTACGTGACAAGGTACGGCCCTTCGCATTTGTTGGACCTGCAGTGGTGGTGCTGGGTGTGTTCCTGCTCTATCCGACTATTAACACGTTCTTCCTCAGCTTCAGGGACTCCGACGGGGAGGGGTTTGTTGGCCTTGACAACTTTGTAAACCTCTTCACCGAGGGCGACGCGCTCCTTGCATTGCGTAACTCGTTCTTGTGGGTTTTGGTGGTGCCCCTCCTCTCGGTGGTAATTGGTCTCGGGTTTGCTGTTCTTGCCGATCGTCTGGGTCGAAAGGGCGAGGCCTTCTCGAAGACATTCATTTTCATGCCGATGGCGATCTCGTTCGTAGGTGCCTCGATTGTGTGGCGGTTCATCTACAACTTCCGACCCGAAGGCTTCGGCGAGCAAATTGGTCTGCTCAACGGGATTTTGCAGGCTGTCGGAACCGAGCCCGTGGCTTGGCTGCTCCTCGAGCCGTGGAACAACTTCTTCCTCATGATTATCCTGGTCTGGCTGCAGACCGGCTTCGCCATGGTCATCCTTTCGGCTGCGATCAAGTCGGTGCCCGAGGACATCATCGAAGCAGCCCGTATCGATGGTGCCAGCGAGTTCCAGGTTTTCCTGAAGGTGGTTATCCCTTCGATTTCATCGAGCATCGTTGTCGTCGCCACGACGGTGATCATCACTGTATGGAAGGTCTTTGACATCGTCTTCGTCATGACCGGCGGATTATTCGACACCACAGTCGTTGCAGAGAAGATGGTCACCGAGTTCTTCACCTTCCGAAACAGTGGAAACGGCGCCGCATTGGCCGTCGTGCTCTTGGTAGCGATCATCCCACTGATGATTGCCAACGTACGGCGATTTAGAGAGCAGGAAGCAACCCGATGACTGCTGCCACTGTCACCTCACAGGAGAAATCATTTCTCTCGCGGATCACGGATCGATGGATCGTCAAACTGTCGATCCTCATCATCGTCATCATCTGGATTGTCCCCACGTTGGGTGTCTTGGTCAGTTCCTTCCGGCCCGCCGCTCAGGTCAATACCAACGGCTGGTGGACCGTCTTTACCAACCTTGGTGCCAACGAGTGGACCCTGGACAACTACTCCAACGTTTTGACGTCGGAGGGCTTTGGGAACGCTTTCCTCAACTCGCTGGCCGTGACGATCCCGGCCACTGTGATTCCGATAACGATTGCAGCATTTGCCGCCTACGCATTCGCCTGGATGGACTTCCCGGGACGTCAGTGGATATTCATCACTGTGGTCGCTCTTTTGGTCATTCCCCTACAAATGGCATTGATCCCACTGCTCCAGCTCTACACCACGTTCGGTCTAAACGGGACCTTCCCGGCGATCTGGCTGGCCCACACCGGTTTTGGACTGCCGCTCGCAATCTATCTGCTTCGCAACTACATCGGCTCACTGCCGTCGTCGTTGATGGAGTCGGCTGAGATAGACGGTGCAACCCACTTCGAGATCTTCACCAAGCTCGTGGTCCCTTTGTCGGTACCAGTGCTTGCGTCGTTTGCGATCTTCCAGTTCCTTTGGGTCTGGAACGACTTGTTGGTAGCCCTCGTCTTCCTTGGGGGTGAGCCCGATGTCCGCGTGGTCACCCTGGCTTTGCGCGACCTCAATGGATCACGTGGCTCACAGTGGCATCTACTGACGGCCGGTGCTTTTGTCACGATGGCGTTGCCTCTCGCGGTATTCCTCACGCTGCAGCGTTACTTCGTTCGCGGTCTGACGGCCGGGTCAGTCAAGGGCTGAGCTCCTCTTCGCAGGGGCCCCAACCTCGATGAGCTCCGACCCGAGCCAGACATTGTCTCGACTGTGGTGGGCAATCGGAATTGGGACCCTGATTCAGACCATTGCCTACGGATCACTGCTTCTCGGTGTTTTCGCCTCGCAGTCGGAACAGCCTGAAGCGGCAGGGCCGGCATTCTCACTTGGTTTCGTGCTGGTACCAATCGTGTGCGCCCTGGTTTCGTTCATCTCCAGCCACGAGTCGGCTCCGAAGGCAACAATGAAGGGGATGGGGATTTGGCTGGTCGTCGCGTTGCCTCTGGGCCTGTTCAATCCAGCCACGGGTCTAAGCGCGGGCTTCGCAGCCAGCGGTATGTTCACTCTTAGATCGACGGCAATGATCTATAAGAAAAGGAGACTGATAGCTGTCGGAGTGGTTGCCGTGTATGTCACTTTGCTCGTCATCATCCTTCCCCAGGCCGCCCTATTCGCTGGTGCCGTAACCCCGCTTCTGGCCATTCGCGCTGCCGACCTCTACGCGGAGAAGGCTGAGCAGTCTTCATGATTCCCGTTCGGGCGCGTAGCCGGGGAAACCAGCGGATATCCAGGATTTATCTGGAAAAGGTCGACAACTGGAACGGCTTTCGGCGCAACACGGGCGGAACTCGATGGGCGTCGCGGCCCAACTCTCCATCGGCGAAGGACGTGCTGTGATGATGGGAGAAGTTCTGGGGAACTAGTCGAAGCCGGGGAATCCGTGGGCCAACCACGAGTCAAAGGCTTCGGAGTCGGGAACGTCCTTCTTGCGCTCTGAAGCCAGCTTCATTCGATGGTTCAGGAAATCGCAGTAGCCCTGGACAGGGTCATCGCCCGGCCATACACCAGTGATGCGTGTGACCATCGGCTCGAACGCGGTGCTGAGCCATTTGAAGACTCCAATGCTCTTTTCTGTGGATGTGATACCGCCCGATTTCGCCAGAAAGTAACTGAGGTCCCCGAGGAGAATCTTTGCCTGGTTCTCCGAAGCCAACAATCCGGTCAGTTCTCGCAGGCGGTCCGAATTGAATGTGCGGCTGCCGACATGAGCGGTCATGCTCACCAGATTGGTGTTGCCGGAAGCCTCCAGTTCAACATCGTGGACAGAGAACCCCAGATCGTTCAGCCGTGCAATGCGTTCTCTTATCCGGTACCCCTCATCCCGGGCGATTATCAGGTCTTTCCGTAGCTCCTCCCAGAGATCTACATACCGTTGTTCGATGTCGGTGCCGATGGCGAGGTCTGCACTATCGAGATCGGAGCCGTTCACGGCAGCAATGTCCGCCATTTCGCCAGCGAGATTCTCTTTCATGATCTCGAGATCTTCGTGCAGCTGCCCGTCACTGAGCTCGTCGCGAATCGTGGATGTCTCAGCGTCGATCATGACAGCCTCAATAGCCCCGGCGTCGTAGCGGTAGAGCAAGTTCGAAAGGGAACAATCTCCCCAGAAACAACCGGCGAGATGCAGCTCGACTAGAAGGCCTGCCACGGAGTCCAGTAATTTGTTCCGACGGGGCCCGAATCCCAATCCGCTCACCAAACGGCGGTACGGGAATGTGTGCTTGACATACTCCGTGATGACTGCGCCGGATTGCTCGCTGTCCGTTTCCAACCAGCCACGGTTGACAAGGGCAACCGGAACGGCGGACCGGTGTGTCCGCGTTTCTAGCGTGCTGAGTACGTCGTACTCCCGCTCGGAAACTGCCTTTGGGAGCTCCTTGATCACATAGACACCCTCGTCATACGCCACGAAGACAACCGGGTGTCGATGGATCCCGGTGGGCATCTCCACGAGTCGATCGCTAGACCACTCATCCGCGGCCACTTCCCAAGGCAGGTCAAGAAAACTGGGGTGCCCGGGACGAACCACCAGAGTGGGAACAACCATCAAACCCCAATTGCCATAGCCATGACGAGGGCGCCCGCCAGACCTGAGTGATCTCCAAGACCAGGCGGTACCAGGTACTCGTCGAAATCAATGACTGGGATCCCTGGGTACTCAGCAAGCTCGTCTCTCACCTGTTTCCTCAGCTCTTCGAGGAGCCCTTCGATGTGGCTCAAGCCACCCCCTACCACGATTCGATCGGGCGCAGCCACATAGATCAGATTGCGCAAACCTTGAGCAACGTAGAACGCAACCAGATCGCGAACCTCGGTCAGCTTGGATTCGGACAGATTTTCGGGTTTCGCACCAAACCGCGACTCGATCGCCGAGCCCGAAGCCATCCCTTCGACGCAGATTCCATGGAAGGGACACACACCCTCGAACGTATCCTCGGGGTGGACCCTCACCACGGTGTGGCCCATCTCAGGGTGCGGGCTCCCATGAATCGGAAGTCCGCCCAGGCTGAGTCCGCCACCGATACCGGTGCCAATAGTCACGTATGCAACCTGTTCGAAGCCGATTGCGGAACCCCATCTTGCTTCGGCCATCGCCGCAGCATTGACGTCGGTCTCGATTGCTACCTGGCTCGAGGTGGCGCGTTCGATCGGGCCCACGACATCGGTCCAGGACCAACCCGGCTTAGGTGTGGATGTTATGTGGCCGTACGAAGATGACCTTGTATCGAGGTCGATTGGACCAAAAGATGCGATGCCCACGCCCGCCAGGTTCGCACCCTCGAACACCTCGAGTAACCCACTGAGCGTTTCTTCGGGAGTTGTGGTTGCAACCTTGATGGCCTTGGAAAGGTCTCCAGGCTCGTTTCCAACCACCGCGGTCGCCTTAGACCCTCCGAGCTCGATTGCACCCCAAACGGTCACAGTCCGAATCTAGATGCTTCCAACGCGCGAGGCCGGTTCTCCGACTGATCCCAAGGCTCGATTGAGTGGGGTTTCGGCCAGCGGTCCAAGAAACCGTCGTCCATCAATACTGGCCTGAGACGCTGGTAGATTTCAGCTTCTGATGCACGGACACATGGTCATTGCCGATATCTCGGGGTACACCAGATTTCTCACCGAAAGTGAATTGGAGCATGCCAACGGGATCATTAGCGAGTTGCTCAATGCTGTGATAGGTGCAATCCAGGCGCCTTTGACCGTGTCAGGTGTTGAGGGCGATGCGGTTTTCATGTACGGAGCGATGCCAGAGGGGATGAGCGGGCAGACCGTTCTCGAGTCCGTGGAACTCCTCTACTGCTCGTTCGCCGCGGCACTGGAGACCATGGTTCTCAACACAACATGTCAATGCAACGCATGCGCGAACATTCACACGCTTGGCCTGAAGATTGTCATGCACTGTGGCGAATTCGCCAAGAGTGAGATCGGAGGTCGAGAGACGCTTTCGGGTCCCGATGTCATCATGACCCACCGTTTGCTAAAAAACAGCATTGCTGAGTCGACGGGCATTGCCGATTACATGTTGGTGACCCAGGCATGTGTGGACGATCTGAGGATTCAGGGGATCGTGGCCGGCTGGACCACTCACACAGAGGAGTATGAACACGTCGGCGAAGTGAATGGATATGTGTCCTCACTTCCCGACGTATGGGACTTCGTTCGCCGGCAAAACGAGAACAAGGTACTTCAGCGGGACTCGTGGGTGACTGCTACAGCATTCAGTCAGGCGCCCCCGGCGGTCGTTTGGGACCATCTTGTCGATCCCTTCAAACGCACACAATGGCTACAAGCCACCGATACCCAGGTGGTGGGTGAAGTTGGCGGAAGGATTGCTCCCGGTGCCGAGTATCACTGTGCCCATGGCGCCGACACGGTTGGGGTTTTCACGGTGCTAGATATGAAAACCGTGGATTACATCACCATTGTCAGTGCTATCGGCGAAGCTCGAGGCCTGCGTTACACCGACTACGTGATTCCCAGTGGAACCGGAACCCGGATTGTTTCGCACACGGCGCCGGTTTTCTCAGTCGAATCTGGCGAGAGCCTCTCAGACGATGATCTCGCTGAGCTTGAAGGATTTGCGTCGGATCGTTCCCAAGACAGCCTGAATCGTCTTTGCGAGATGGCCGATGTGGCCGCAGCCAATCTGATATCTGCATAGTCAGCCCGGATCCGGTCTGTCTTCCGTTTCACAACCTCTGCTGCGAAGGGCGATTTGTCGCTCACATTGAGAGTGATTTCCTCACCCCGACCAGCACCCAGTGTATTGGATTGTCACACTCGGCGGCGAATGTCTGGTCTCAGCTTCCTTCGAAGTAGTCAACTTCGGCCGAACCGTCAATGAACTTGGCCAACGAGTTGGAACCACTCGATCCGGGTGCGTTTCTGGCAAAAACTCCGACATTGCCCGAGTCGGGGTACTCGGCGATCTCGGGTTCGATCATCGTCGACATCATCACGATTCGAGCGTCCTTTTCCGATCGGTTCATCACCTGATGGGCACCTGACGGTCCGGTTCGGAAAATCTGAGCGTCACCAGGCCCGGCTTCTTGTTCGCCGGCTGGCGTGCGGACCACGACATCACCCTCGAGGACGATCAACATCTCCTCGTTGGCGTGATGGAAGTGATAGGGAAAACTCTTCTGGCCGGGTGCTATCACATAGATGCTGGCTCCGAGCATCTCACCTCCGAGACGCCTTGCAAGCCTGATGCGATTCCATTGGTAGCCGGCATGATCCTGGGTGCCGTCCCAGTCAGTTGAATAGATGTTTTCCATGAAGCCGACATTACTGACGGCTAAACGGCCCGTTCCCTGACGACCTCTCCGACGTTGGGGTGTCGGTAGCCTCGACATCATGAACATGAGACTCGATGGTCGACGTTCGATAGTCACTGCTGGAGCGGGTGGCGCCGGATTGGCGATCGCTCGAACGCTGGCTGACGCAGGTGCAACAGTTTTTGTCGGCGACGTCGACCCCGAAGCTATCGCCGGTCTGCCGCAGCCACTCATCGGGGCCGTTGTAGATGTTGCAGACTCTGATGCGGTGAGTCGGTGGATAACACCGATCGCATCTGAGGGAGTCGACATCCTCGTAAACAATGCCGGGATAGCCGGCCCCACGAAGGCGATCGAGGACATCACACCGGAGGAGTGGCGCCGGTGTCTCGCAGTGGGATTGGACTCCCAATATCTGTGTGCCCGTGAGGTCGTGTCGACGATGAAGACAGCCGGTGTCGGGTCAATCGTCAATATCGCATCGACGGCCGGCTACATGGGGATGCCTTATCGAGCGCCATACGTCGCAGCCAAGTTCGGTGTGGTTGGCCTGACCAAGACGCTGGCCATGGAATTGGGGCGTGACGGCATCAGGGTCAATGCCATCGCTCCTGGTTCGATCATCGGCGACAGGCTGGATCGTGTAGTAGCGGCTCTCGGCGATGCCGACGGACTCAGCGTCGAGCAGGTCGAGACGATGTACAAACAAGGGGTTTCCTTGGCCCGATTTATCGACCCTCAGGAAATCGCCGACATGGTTCTCTACCTTTGCTCGGATCATGCCCGATCGATCTCAGGTCAGGTGATCGGAGTAGATGGGAACACCGAAACTCTCTACCCGCGTCCGTTCAGCTGACTGTTCCGAGCCTGGTCGCTACTCCCAGACTGGTCATGTCTAACCCCAGCCCGCCGATAATCTGCTTGTGATGGTCCGTCGTTTCCCCATATTGGTGCTGTTCGTCTTCGTCGCTGCTGCTTGCACAGCCCAGACGACACCGTCCACGTTTGCCGGACCTGGGACTACGTTGCCCGGGGCAACAACGACGACGGGAGCCGTTTCGCCGTCGACCATCGTCGCAGAAACCACTACAAGCACGTCTGTCGATCTTTCGGGTTTGGACCTGCCTCAAGAGGTGCGAGATCAGCTTGAGGTGTTGATCATGGAAGCTCAAGAGATTCGGGGCCTGCCATTCCTGACTCCACCCAATATCACGATCGTGACCAGTGCTGAGCTCGAAACAAGAGTGCGGGAGGCGATCGGGGAAGACGCTGATGACTTCCCTGCCGATCAGGCGCTCTACGAACTCCTGGGTTTGCTGGAACCAGAATCCGACTTGGAAAACATCTTGCTCGATCTGTACAGCGAGCAGGTGGGGGGGTTCTACGACGGGGACACCGGCGAGATTGTGGTCCCAGCCCGTGATGATGGTTTCAGCCTTCTCCAACAAGGAACCATGGTCCACGAGCTGGTTCATGCCCTCACTGATCAGCACTTTGGATTTTATCCCATTCTCCAGGCCATGGCCGATCAAGATCGTCTGGATGAGGTGACCGCGTATCAGGCCCTACTCGAAGGTGACGCAACACTTGTCGAGATCCAGTGGGTACAGGGACTGAGCCAGAGCGAGCTTGGCCAGTTCGTCGCCGAGTCACTAGATATCGACACCTCCTCGCTCAACTCTGTTCCCTCGTTCATTCGGGATTCCCTTTTCTTCCCGTATGACAGCGGTCTCGTTTTCGTCCAAGACCTCTATGACTTGGGCGGATGGTCCGAGGTCAACGACGCCTACGGCATCTTCCCCGACCTTCCGGGATCGTCGGAGCAGGTAATCACCCCCGGTGACTATCAGCGCGACCTGCCAGTGACATTGGAGCTGCCGACTGTCGATTTGTCCGGATACGAACTCGAGCGCACCTCAGTCTGGGGTGAGCAGGGTTTTCGGATCATGCTCGATCAGGTGGTCGATGGCTCAATCAGCGCTCGGGCTGCAGATGGATGGGGCGGAGATGGATACCACCAATGGTTTGACGGTATCAACGCCGCATTTCTGCTGGTTTATGAGGGAGATACCGAAGCGGACCTCAACGATCTGGAGGATGCACTCCTCGACTTCGCGATTCGCTCCGTTCCTGAAGAGGCTTTCGTATGGGTCGATTCCAAGGACGGACAACTGTTCTTCATTGCCGCGACCGTTCCTGAGGTCGGCGAGCAGATCAGATCATCTGTCGGTCTTGGCTAGCAGCCCGCTGAACAATGCATGTCACCGAACAGCTTTGATCAGCAGACCCCTACGTCTTCTCAACGACTTGTGTTTCCTCTAACTTCGTCATATGGAAGTCTTTCACTTCCGGGCTGATGAGTGGCGGTCGGGCCCGGTGATGTCCGCAACCAGTTTCTTTGAGCGATGGCGTGGGCTACGAGGAGCGGGACCCGAGGCAACACTATTGCTCCGAGCCAACTCGGTTCACGGAGTAGGTATGGATCGTCCGTTTCTTGCGGTCGGCCTCTCCGCTGAATTTCGGGTCATAGCGACCCGAATGATCGCACCGGGTCGGTTTGCAAGGTTTCCGAACTGCAGGTGGGTTCTGGAAATCCCTGCGAATGCGGAGCCGCCGAGATCGGGTCAAGTCTTGGAGTTGATCGATGGCTGAAGGGCAACTGTCGGTGTGTGCCACCCCAATCGGGAATCTTGGTGACGTATCTGATCGACTCCGCCAGGTTCTAAGTGAGGCCGAGGTCGTATATGCGGAAGACACACGGCGCACTTCGAAACTGCTCAGCCACGTTGGTTCGAGACCCAAGCTTCGTTCTCTGTTTGCGGGCAACGAGCGGGAGCGGACTGCTGAGTTGCTCTCAGATATTTCGAATGGAATGAGAGTTGTCTTGGTGTCGGATGCAGGGATGCCCACCGTCTCCGATCCGGGTGCGGAGGCAGTGCGTGAGGCTCGCAAGGCGGGGTTTTCGGTGACCGTTGTGCCCGGTCCATCAGCGGTGACAACGGCAGTTACCGCTTCGGGTTTTGAGGCGGACCGTTTTGTGTTTGAAGGGTTCTTGCCCCGAAAGGGAAAGGAGCGGAGGTCTCGTCTTGCCGGCATTGCCGCCGACGAACGTACGGTGGTCTTGTTTGCCAGTCCACACCGCCTAGAGGGTGATCTGAAGGATCTCCTGGCCGAACTGGGTGGTGAACGTCAGATAGCGGTCGCCCGCGAACTCACCAAACTCCATGAGGAGGTATGGGTCGGTTCGCTGACGGATGCCATTGAGCGATGGTCCGGGGATGTCAGAGGTGAGATCACCATCGTCATCGAAGGGGGGACTCCGGTCCTGGTGAGTGAAGGGGAGGCCATCCGGCAGGCTGTTGATCTAATCGCCACTGGGATGTCTCGCTCCGATGCTTCCCGGCAGACAGCAACGTCCACCGGCGTTTCGAAACGTGTTATCTACGAGGCTCTGCTGGAGGCTCAGGACTCGATCTGAGACCGGCAGGAGGCGCAGATTCCCTTGCCTTTGAACTGGCTGACATTCTCGTCGGATCCGCAGAATGTGCATGTATCGGTCATCTTGCGTATGACGATGTTTCCACGTTCGACAGCGATCAGGAGGTGGTCCCCTTCCCTGATGTTGAACATACGTCGAGTTTCGGCTGGGATGACGATCCGTCCCAGGTCGTCGATTTTGCGGGCGATACCTGAATCCATATGAGGGCGGCGAGCCTACCCATCAGCCGGCACTGTTGTCTGATGGCACGGTACCGTCTCGTGGTGCTCT
>Ga0255056_10000654_pt1 | contig 10614 bp, 10 predicted proteins | sample Cases_109_1_MG_FD_183639 | JGI IMG/M metagenome (GOLD analysis project Ga0255056, IMG submission 183639) | Seawater microbial communities from Amundsen Gulf, Northwest Territories, Canada - Cases_109_1 | ecosystem: Environmental > Aquatic > Marine > Gulf | place: Canada: Northwest Territories... | reverse complement strand
GACGGCACCAGCGGTTTGTTCGTATGGGACGTGGAAGATGTCGTTGAGGTCGTTTTGTACCTCGTAGAAGAGACTCGAAGTGGTCCAGAACAGAAGAACAAGACCGACGATCGTGGCCGAGCCACTCCCAGCCAACGCGGTACCGACAAAGGTCTTGAACGCCTCGGCGACGTCGGTTCCGGCGATGGTTGCAATCGCCGCATAGATCTCCTGTTGTGCCTCGGTGTCGCTACCGACGATGAACCCAAGGACCCCGACCGAGATAATGAAAACGGGGGTAATGGCGAACAAGGTTCGGTAGGCAACCGCTGCCGACATCCGCGACACCCGGCCCATGTTGTATTCGTTCACCGACGCATAGAGCATGTCGGATCCGAATTGGAATCTGGTCTTGATGCTTTCCCACATGTGTGAGACCAGGTTATCCGGCATAAACTCGTGCTTCGATGAGCCACCCGTTTCCCGCCCCGGTCAAAACGATGGAGGCCAAAGTTTCGGAGAAGTGGCCCAAAGGTGATTTTGTCTATGAGCCGAAGTGGGACGGATTCAGATCCCTATCTTGGTCCGAGCCTGACACACGGCTCGACTCTCGCAATCAACGACCGCTCCTCCGCTATTTCCCAGAATTGAGACCGGCGCTTGAACTATTGCCGTCAGGCACCGTGGTCGACGGCGAGATTGTGGTGGTCATCAAGGGAGTAACTGACTTCGACAGTCTCCAACAGCGCATCCATCCAGCCGAGTCCCGGGTGAATATGTTGTCAGAAAACACACCAGCAGAACTGGTGGCTTTCGACCTACTTGCCGACAGGGGTAACGACCTGAGAGAAGCGCCATTCTTTGAGAGGCGGGAGAGACTCATCGCCGTCGCCGCCGAACTCGGGCTTCCCTGGCATCTGACACCCCAAACGGACGATCAGGCGGTGGCCGAGGTTTGGTTTGACGAGTTCGAATCAGCTGGGTGCGACGGAATCATCGCCAAGCGACCGGAGCTCGCCTATCAACATGGCAAACGGGCGATGATCAAGATCAAACATCGACGAACAATTGATGTTGTGGTCGGCGGATTCCGTGAGCACAAAGACGGAGAAAAGATCGGGTCGTTGCTGCTCGGTCTCTACAACGACCGAGGAGACTTCCATTTCATTGGTCACTGCTCGGGATTCCCCGATGTCGACCGGGTCGAGATCTACCACAGATTCATGGGGCTTCGCTCCGAGGAGAGCTTCGACGCAGCAGCACGTGCTCCCGGAGGACCAAGCCGATGGTCGGCCGGCAAAGACAACTCCTGGATCCCGATCCAACAGGGAGTGGTCGTCGAAGTGAGCTACGACCAACTCGAAGGTGACAGGTTCCGACACGCCACCCGGTTTCATCGCTGGCGACCTGACAAAGATGCTGCTGACTGCACCATGGATCAGCTGGTGCGACCGGCGGGGGCTGGCTTCCGAGAGGTCGTGGTTTAATCCAGTCTGGAGAAACTGCCACACTTCAAGAAATGGGTCAGGGCAATGTCGTTGAGATCAATGGGCTGACCCACGACTACGGCGAGGTCGTTGCCCTCAGCAACCTCGATCTCCAAATCCCGAGTGGAATCACCGGTTTGGTTGGAGCCAACGGGGCCGGAAAGACAACAATGCTCCGACTACTCCTCGGTCTCCTTCATCCAACTGCAGGCCAAATATCGGTTCTCGGTCACGACCCACAGACAGAACCCCTCGCGGTGCGAGCACGCATTGGCTATATGCCGGAGATCGATTGTTTACCCAAGGATCAAACAGCGGCGGACTTCGTCGCCTACACCGCCCAACTCGCCGGCATTCCCCCTCGGGAGGCCAAACGACGCTCATCGGAGACACTGTTTCTCGTTGGACTGGAGGAAGAGCGGTTCCGATATCTCGGCGACTTCTCCACGGGAATGCAGCAGCGGGTGAAGCTGGCACAGGCGATCGTCCACGATCCCGACCTAGTCCTTCTTGATGAGCCGGCGTCCGGACTCGACCCCGAAGGCAGGGTCCAGATGCTGCAACTCATCCGACGCCTCGGAGACTTCGACATCGACGTCATCCTCAGTTCGCACGTCCTGACGGATATCGAGCAGACCTGTAACTGGGTTGTGATGTTGGATGGCGGCGATCTGCTTCGAAACGGGCCTCTGGAAGCATTCGATGAGCTGGGAACCGTGGTCGTCGAGGTCATCGACAACGTTGAGGGATTCGCTGCCATTCTCTCATCACAGGGTTATGGGACGTCGGTCGACGGGCGCCGACTAGTCGTCGGACCTGGCGGCCATGAGATTGAAGAAGCCGTGGTGAAAGCTGCTGCGGCCACAAGTGCAGGTCTGGTCCGCATGGTGCGCGGCTCGTCTTCTCTCGAAGACCTTTTCCTTCAGAAGGAAGAGGGGTCGTGACCGACCAGGTCATCTTTGACCGAGGCTATAGGACCTACGACGGACCCCGAGCAGGGCCGTCGGGGGCCCGAAAGGCAGTGTTCAAGGAAGGCCTCCGCAGGGTGCTCGGATTGGGAAGGAAAGCTCGCAAGAAGATCTTTCCCTGGTCGTTGATCACTATCGCAGTGATCGCCGCCGCCGTTTTCGTGGGAATTCACTGGGCCATCGGTGATATCGCCGAGAGTGTTGGCGAAGGCGTTCCCTCATATGGCGGGCTTTTCGACTTCTACTCAGCAATCTCGCTGCTGTTCATCGCGTTTGCAGCGCCGCAGCTGCTCATACCCGATAGGACCAAAGGTGTCCTGTCGGTCTACTTCTCCCGACCTCTCACCGTGGACGGCTACCTCTCGTCGAAGGTGGCTGCGTTCGCGGCTCTCATCGGAGCTTTTTACATCGTTCCTCAGCTCGTCCTCCATATCGGACTATCACTTATTTCTGACGGCGGTTTCATCCCGTATCTGACCGACAATCTCGACATTTTGTGGAAAGTGCCGCTTACGACGCTGGCCTTCGTGGCAATACATGGGGCGCTTGTCTTTCCACTGTCTGCTGTAATCAACCGCACCGGTATCGCCGCCGCTGCTTTTCTAGGGGTGCTGACGGCTGGTTCCGGCATTGCCGCTCGGGTGGCCGAAGCATCTTTCCCCGGCGCTCGCTGGGTCTCATTGTTGGCCCTCGACCAACACCCGAGGATCATCCGCGACCATTTCTTCGGGGACACCGTTGACTACCCAGCTGAAATCGCCGGATTCGAAGTCTGGATGTCGGTGGTGGTGATCGCGGTTTTGGTTCTTGTCGCTGTTGTCTTTGTTCGACAGCGGTACCGGAGACTCGCATGACTGACACTGTCACGACAACCGCTCTTTCGAAGTGGTTCGGACCGAAGGTCGCCGTTAGTGAGGTAACCATCGGATTTGGCCCGGGCGTCACAGGTTTGCTCGGGCCCAACGGTGCAGGCAAGACGACACTCATGCGTGTGGTCGCGGGTCTACAACGCCCGTCACAGGGCGAGGTGAGCGTGCTGGGTGAGAACCCGCGAAAGACCCCAGCGATCTACAAGAAGATGGCCCTGGTACCCGAGGACGAGGCAATTTACGAGAGGCTCACCGCCCGTCAATTCATCACCCTCGCTGCCCGGTTGGCGCGGGTTTCTGACCCTGAGGGAAATACACAACGTGTGCTTGAGACCGTTGATCTCGTGGACTCCGCCCACCGTCGCCTGGCAGGGTTCTCGAAAGGGATGAGGCAAAGGGCCAAAGTCGCAGCTGCCCTGGTCTCCGACCCCGAGATTCTCCTCCTCGATGAACCACTCAACGGTGCTGACCCGGTCCAGCGAGCTGCCCTCATCAAGCTGTTCGAAGAGCTTGGAACTGCGGGCCGAACAATCATCGTCTCCTCCCACGTCCTCGCTGAAGTGGAGCGGATGGCGGGACGTGTTGTTGCAATGGTGGACGGCCGGCTTGCAGCAGTGGGAAGTGTGGAAACGATCCGTGGCGCAATGACCGACCGCCCCCGTCAGATGTTTGTTGAGTGCTCCGATCCAAGAGCCCTTGCAGGCGGGCTGATCGAAACGGAGGGAGTGGTTGGGCTTCAAGTGTCGGAAGGCCAACTCCGGATCGAGGCGTCCGACGCAGGAGCTGTGGCGTTGGCAATGCCGGCACTCGCAGTCGAAAGGGGAGTCTCGATCACACGACTCGAACCATCTGATGAGTCTTTGGAATCGGTATTCCGCTACCTGGTCGACACACGCTGATGGTCCTTGCGGTTCATCTCTACAAACGCCTGATGCGAAAGGGCCGTGTGATCTCCCTGCTCGCCCTCGCCTCGGTCCCCGGCTTCGTCTATTGGCTCGCCGGATTCGACTCTGACCCGGCAGACCAAGGAGCGCTGTACTCGGACATCATCACCAACGTGGGATATACCTACGCGATTGCTGTGCTCATACTCACCGTGGCGACACTTCGCGAGGAGAGAGACGGGGGGACCCTGCCGTATATCTACATGCGGCCGATTCCAAGGGTCACACTCGCGATCTGGTCGATCATTGCCGGGATTGCCGCGGCGCTCACGATTGCAGTTGGGGGCTGGTTGGCAACGGTCTTGGCCACCCTGGCAGTCGGCGCCGACCTACCCATGACTCTTCCGGGTCTCTCACTGTTTGTGGCAGCTGCTGTTGGCTACGCCGCGATCTTCGTTCCACTCGGCTATCTCGTCCCACGGTCCTTGCTTGTCGGACTTGGCTACATCATCGTCATCGAGTCGATCCTGGCCGAGGTTGTCACCGGCCTCGCACAGTTTTCGATCTGGCGAATCTCGGTGTCGATCTACGCCGACCTGGCAACGGTGCTTGGTGACGAGGCAATTGAGGCTCTTGGATCGGTCAGTCCTGGTGTTGGAGGTGGTGTTCTCAAGCTCACTGCCGCCCTGGTGGTGGGCCTAATCACGCTGACTCTCGCCCTTCAGCGTCGCGACGTCCTCTAGTCGGCAAACCTCAGGTAGTAGCGCCCCGCATGCGAGGCGACGGAGTTTCCGATCGAGCCGGACCGTATCCGGTCGGAATTCGCTCATCTACATCGTCAGTACTCGTCGTCGGCGCGGCGCTGTTTCGAGGGTTGGACCCGGGGTGGCTCACCCGGCATTTTCGGGTAATGCGGCGGCCAGGGGGCATCACCGATCCCGTCCTCATCATCACGCACAACCCACTCGAGAAGAGCGTCGATTCGGCCGTGACTGTCGTCGATCCCCTCAGTTAGATCGCCAACTGCCTCCCACCGATCGGCAAATGACCCCAGCGGAAAATCCTCGATCTCCACGTCGGCAAGCTCGCCCCAGGTGATGGGTGTTGACACAAAACCGGTCGGTCTCACCCCATATGCCGAAGACACCGTCTTGTCTCGGGCGTTCTGGTTGTAGTCGACGAAGACGCCAACTCTCTCTTCCTTCCACCACTTGGTGGTGACTAGGCCTTCCATCCGCCTCTCCAATTCCCTGGCAAAGGCAAGGACAGCGCGCCGTGTCTGGAAGAAGTCCCATATCGGCTCAATCCTCACGTACACATGAATCCCACGGCTGCCCGAGGTCTTTGGCCAGCCAATGAGGCCCAGCTCCTCGAGCAGCTCTCTGGATCCTTGCGCAGCCTCCTTGACCTGGTTGAAAGTGACTCCAGGCGTCGGATCGAAGTCAAAACGAATCTCGTCGGGATGGTCGATGTCCTCGGATCTGACCGGCCATGGGTGAAAATCGAGACAGCCGAGTTGAGCCAAACGAACCACATCCGCTTCGGTTCGTGGCACATTCATCCGACCAGGTCGCTGCGACGGAAAACGAATCTGGATCGTGTCGAACGGTGTGTTCTTGGAAGCTCGCTTGTGATAGATCGGATCGACTGTGACGTTCTGCATGTAACGCTTGAGCATCGTCGGACGACGTGAAATCCCTCGGGCGGCTCCTTGTGCAACACGAACGAAATGCTCGATCACGTCGAGCTTGGTCCATCCCTGGGAGGGAAAGACCACCCGGCCAGGGCTGGTGATCCGCACCTCCTCTCCACCAATAGTGACGGTGGTGTGATCAGACACGCTTACCTAATGTTGTGGAGGCCATCAACGTCCGGCGAACACTAGGTAGGAGGAGCGATGACCGATCCAGTAACCAACCCGAGCGCCGAGGAAATTGCCAGCTGGCATCGCACCTTCGCACCTCGGGCTTTCAACCACACATGGACCCTTCTCGACGCTGAAGTGCTGAACAGAGAGCAAGAAGAGGAGATGCTCTCTTCGACGCTGGCGCAGCGCTACCACTGGTACATAGTTGGCGAGCCGTCCAACTGGGCAATCGCCGACTGGCAGGTGGCTCGAGTGGCAACAGTTCTCGGGTATGCCGACCTCGCCCGCCGATTTGGCGAGCGCTCTCTCGAGCTTTCTGTCGAACACGATCTTGGGCCCTTCTTGAAAGGATTCGCCCATGAGTCCATCGCACGTGTTGCCGCTGAGGTCGATGACGTTGACACGTTCACCGAGCATCTCGAACTGGCCAAAGCCAGTCTCGCCGAAATCGAGGATCCTGAGGAACGGGAAGCGCTCGCAGCCGATATCGCCCAGATGAGCGAGGCTTGATCCCGAGCACTTCTGTCTCCCTCAGTGCCACTGAGACCAGGTCGGACGCGAGTCAGACTGCACTCGTCAGCCTATTCGGGGCGGTCTACGCGCCAGACGTCCTGGCCAATTGGCCAGGACGACACATTGAGTGGGTCAGTCCCGATTGGGACGTGTTTGTTATTGACGACCAGCTCGGGCTTGTCTCATGCACGGGAGCTGTATTGCGGGATGCCAAACACGACGACAGGCCGGTGCGACCAAGAAGTTCGAATTCAACAGGGTGATGGTCGCTGACGTTTCAGCAAATGCACCTGCCGCGGGTCACATCGACCTCATGGGGCCACCCTGGTAGACAGGTCAGCCTTCTTCCACCCCGATCTCGGTTGCCTTGATCGACACCCAGACTGTGGTCCCGGTTGAAAGTTCAAGCGTACGGACCGCGTCAGGCGTGATCTCTGCAGTCATCACCAGCGGTGGCCCAGTCTGAAGTCTCACTCGATCGCCGTAGTGCTCGATCCGAGTCAACTCGGTCGCCCAGACATTGCGAGGACTCCCCTCGGGCCGCTCACGATGCACCGATATCGCCCGCGGATGGAGTGTGGCCAGCACTTCTCCTGATGCCGACGAGTTTGCCGAATGTAGTTCGTGGCCATCAACTTGGATCAAACCACCTTCGGCAACACCGCGAAAGAGGTTGGCTCCAGCAAGATCTGCGGCGTACGAGGTTCGGGGCCGGAGTCGAATCTCTTCGGCCGAGCCGCGTTGGCTGATCTTGCCGTCTTCCATTACGTAGATGTCGTCCGCGAGTAGGAAGGCCTCAGTTGGATCGTGTGTTATCAAGAGCCTTGGCCCGGCGAACGCTTCCAACGCATCAGCCAACTCGCGACGGACCTGAACACGCGTCGTCGCGTCAAGCGCCGACATCGGCTCGTCAAGCAGAAGAAGATCAGGACTTGGGCACAGAGCACGGGCAAGGGCCACACGCTGCGCCTCGCCTCCAGAGAGGTCGTTGGCTCTTTGTCCGGCAAGTGGGGAGATTCCTAGCTTCTCCAACCATTCCGAAGCACCAGCTGTCGCCGACTCCTTCGACGATCCCTTGTTTCGCAACCCGAAAGCCACATTTTCCAACACGGTCATATGCGGGAACAACAGGTATTCCTGAAACACCACTCCGATCTTGCGATCTTCGGGCGGAACAAGGAGATCATCTGAAGGACTATCGAGGATCCTCTCATCAAGAACAACGCTGCCGTCTTCAATAGCCAACAACCCTGCCAGTACCTCGACAATCGTCGATTTGCCGGCGCCATTGGGGCCAAGCAGAGCAACCGTTGTGCCGGGGCGGATCTCGATATCCACGTCGACCTGAAAGCCCGTAGGCCTGATTGCCTTGAGATTCGCAACAAGTCCGCTCATCTTGTCAGCCACCGATCCCGCAGACCGATCAGAACTGTCAACGAAATGGCAACAAGGATGAGGCTGATCGCGATGGCGGTGTCGCGATCACTCTCGAGGGAGACAAAAACCGCAAGGGGAAGTGTCTGAGTTGTGCCCTGGAGGTTGCCGGCGAAAGCGACCGTTGCGCCAAACTCGCCTATGGCTCGCGCCCATGTGAGAACAAACCCAGCAAGCAGCGACGGTCCGATCATCGGCAGCGTCACCCGGCGGAACACCGTCCACCGACTTGCCCCAAGAGAAGCCGCTGCTCCCTCATACCGCGTGTCAACGTTGAGCAACGCGGCTTCCACGGTGATCACCAGAAACGGCATAGAGACGAACGTCACCGCGATGATCACTCCCCAGATCGAGAATGGAAGGACGAGGCCAGTCGCCTCGTAAAGCGGTTCGCCGATTACTCCCCGCCGGCCCAAGGCAAACAGCAAGGCTGCACCGCCAACAATCGGTGGGAGCACCAGCGGTAGGAGTACCAGCCCACGGACAAATGCGCGTCCGGTGAATGCGACCCGCGCCAAGAGCCACGCCAGCGGGACTCCCAGCAGCGCAGACAACACAACGGCGGCGACGGACGCCACCAGGGAAATGACAAGTGCATCAACCACAACATCACTGGCAAGCAGCGAGCCGAGTTCGCCCCATGGCGTGCGCGCGAGCAAGCCAACCAGCGGTAGAAGGAAAAACACGACGGCGACAATCGCCAGGACGAGCACCCCGAGCGGCGGCCTCCTTCGCACGTGTCGGCGAGGTTCAATCATGGACTCTGAAACCCATGACTCAACAAGATTCGTGTGCCTTCATCGGTGAACATGAAGGCAATGAAATCGGCTGCGCCAGTGGGATTAGGTGAACCGACGATCCGGCCAACGGGATAGTTCGAACTCGACAAGACATCGGACGGGATCGCAATCCCGTCAACCTCCCCAGCAATCACATCTGTGGCGTAGACGACCCCAGCATCCAGCTCGCCGGCTTCGATCTTGGTCAAAAGCGAACGCACATTCGGCTCGTTGGTGTCAGGCGTCGGATTGACACCCGCCACGCGGAAGGACTGAAGGGCTAGACGACCGCAGGGAACCTCTGCGGCGCAAAGCCCGAGGAAGAGATCGTCACGGTCGAAGTCCTCGAGACCCACGATTCCGGCCGGGTTACCCGGCGGCACCGCTATCTCGATGTGGTTGACAGCAAACACATCAATCTCGCCTTCGGTGAGACCAGCGGCCTCGACCTCCTCCATGATCTCCATGCCTGCCGAGGCAAACACATCAATTGGCGCACCCGCAAGAATCTGCTCTCGGAGCAGTGAGCTACCCCCGAGGTTGAGGACAACGTCGGTACCAGGGTTGGCGTCTTCGAACGCCACCTCGAGGTCGGCAAATACGTCGCTTAGCGAGGAGGCTGCCGAAACCTGTATCTGCGCTACGTCATTGGCGGATCCACACGAAGCGACGATCAAGGTCGCTACAACCACCACAATTAGGTTGGCCACTAGTGGTCCGTCGCATGAATGGTGTGAGGGTGTCGCCGCGTCATCGGCGTCCGATTCGCAAGGACGCACAACGAAGACGCACCCGTAGGTGCGTCAAGGCGGAGGACACCGCGAGCGACGTCCAGGGCCGGAGAGACACCACAATCATTCATAAGACGGGCCACTACTTGTAGAGCGGTAGGCGTTTGAGGAGCTTGAGAAGAGGTCCGAGCAGCTTCTGGTACTGCTCGTAGCTCATCCCCGGAAATGGGGCGAAGGCGGGCACCCATCTCTGCACGGCCACCGTCTGGGTCTCTGTGAATTTCAGCAGCCCGGCACTCCCATGGCGACGGGAGGTTCCTGAAGCCTTCATCCCACCCATTGGAGCGTCATAACTGGACCATGCAGCCGCATAGCCATCGTTGACTCCAACTGTTCCGGCATGGAGACGAGAGGCAATCGCCACGCCTCGTTTGGCATTCGAAGTCCACACACTGAAATTCAACCCCATGTCGGAATCATTGGCCTGGCCAATGGCTGCTTCGACATCATCGAATCCATAGATTGAGACCACCGGTCCGAATGTCTCAGACCGACAAAGCAGCATCGACTCCTCCACATCGGTGAGAACGGTTGGCTCATAGAACAGCGGTCCGACATCGGGTCGCGGCTTACCACCCGTGAGAAGCGTGGCTCCTTTCTCAACGGCGTCTTCGACGTGCGAGTGAATGTTATTGAGATGGTTTCGGTCGATGATCGAACTCAAGGAGGACGAGAAGTCGAACCCGGCGGAAAGGTTGAGGCCACGGGTGTGATCGACGAAACGCGTGGTGAACTCCTCTCTGATCGCCTCGTCGACATATATCCGCTCCATCGCAATGCATAGTTGGCCACCATTTGCGTAGACGGCGCGGGATATGCCTGGGATGGCGCTTTTGAGGTCGGCGTCAGCCATCACAATGGCCGCGTTCTTGCCACCCAATTCCATCGAGGCCGCTACAAGCCTGCTGCCGGCACGGGCTGATACGAGACGACCAACCTCGGTGGAGCCGGTAAACGTTATGAAATCGACCTCGTCGATAAGGGCTGTTCCGGCCACTTCTCCATATCCTGGAACCACTTGAACCACATCGCGCGGCAAACCG
>Ga0255056_10000653_pt1 | contig 10627 bp, 8 predicted proteins | sample Cases_109_1_MG_FD_183639 | JGI IMG/M metagenome (GOLD analysis project Ga0255056, IMG submission 183639) | Seawater microbial communities from Amundsen Gulf, Northwest Territories, Canada - Cases_109_1 | ecosystem: Environmental > Aquatic > Marine > Gulf | place: Canada: Northwest Territories... | reverse complement strand
TTTTTGTCGGGCTTGTAGCGGGGTCACGTAGTGACAAGGTTCGAGCAGTGCGGCCGCAGGCCGCTGCTAAACTTCAGGAATATTTGATATTTGAATTGTGTTTTGGGCCTGTAGCTCAGTTGGTTAGAGCAGGAGACTCATAATCTCTTGGTCCCAGGTTCGAGTCCTGGCGGGCCCACCAAATCCGGCCATGTGCCGTCTGTTAAACGCACGGTGTATGAAACCAATCTTTAGTGCATTTAACACGCTGTATCAAACTAATCTTTAGTGCTTTTAAAAAGTTGAAGTGCCGCAAACATTGCACTTGCGCCGCCGTAAATCGGGCGCAAAGTCTTCTGCCATTTCGACTGGATACATTGAGTCTATGACAGCAAAAATAATTTATACCGTTACAGACGAAGCCCCCGCACTCGCAACACTTTCATTCCTTCCAATTGTCAGCGGCTTTTGCGGCGCGGCGGGTGTAGAAATTGACAGTCGCGATATTTCACTTGCGGGCCGCATTATCGCCTGTTTTCCGGATCGACTTAACCGTGACCAAAAACAGCCGGACGCGTTGGCTGAACTCGGCGAACTGGCGAAAATGCCAGATGCGAATATCATAAAGCTGCCAAACATCAGCGCGTCGATCCCGCAATTGACGGCGGCCATTAGTGAGTTGAAATCGCAGGGGTACGACATTCCCGATTTTCCGGAGGAACCGAAAAGCGACGCGCAAAAACAAGTCAAATTACGTTACGAAAAAGTTCTGGGTAGCGCGGTAAACCCGGTGCTTCGAGAAGGCAATTCCGATCGTCGAGTGGCCGGACCGGTAAAAGAGTATGCGAAAAAGCATCCACATTCCATGGGCTCGTGGAGCAGCGATTCCAGGTCTCATGTTTCTCACATGTCTGACGGTGATTTCTATTCCAGCGAGCAATCGGCCGTCATGGAGTCGGCAGGCAGCGTTAAAATTGAATTTTTCGACACAGCAGGTACGGCAACCGTACTTAAAGAGAAAACGCCTGTACAGGCAGGCGAAGTTATTGACGCTGCAGTAATGAGTGGCGACGCCCTGCGAGCGTTTTTCGCGCAGGAAATTGATGCATCAGGCGATGACGACATACTGCTGTCCTTGCACCTGAAAGCCACGATGATGAAGATCTCCGATCCCATAATGTTCGGACATGCGGTAACTGTTTACTACAAAGACGTATTTGAAAAGTATGCATCGCTGTTTGCAGAACTCGGCGTTGAAGCTAATAACGGCATTGGCGACGTTTACGCCAAGATCGCAAATCTGCCGGATGCTGAACGAGCGGAAATTGAATCGGCGATCGAGGCCGTTTATGAAACCCGACCAAAGCTTGCCATGGTCGATTCCAACAAGGGAATCACCAATCTGCATGCCCCCAGCAATGTAATTATCGATGCATCGATGCCTGCTGCCATTCGATCGTCCGGGCAAATGTGGGGCCAGGACGGAAAATTGCACGACACAAATGCATTGATTCCCGACCGATGCTATGCCGGCATTTATGAGGAAGTTATATTGCACTGTAAGGAAAACGGCGCATTCGAAGTGAGCACCATGGGTAACGTGCCGAACGTCGGATTAATGGCACAGAAGGCAGAAGAGTATGGCTCGCACGACAAAACCTTTGAAATACCCGCGTCAGGCACCGTTCGCGTCACAAGCGACACAGGTTTTGTCCTGCTCGAACATGCCGTTTCCGAAGGCGATATCTGGCGTATGTGTCAGACGCGCGATTTGCCCATTCAGGACTGGGTAAATCTTGCGGTCACACGGGCACGAGCGACAGGTGTGCCTGCAATATTCTGGCTGGATCCGCAACGAGCCCACGATGCCAATCTGATACACAAGGTCGAAACATATTTGAACGAGCTCGACCTCACAGACCTCGACGTCCGAATCATGTCACCGGTTGAAGCAATGCGCCTCACGCTGAAACGAATCAGGAATGGTAATGACACGATTTCAGTGACGGGCAACGTATTGCGCGATTATCTGACGGACCTTTTCCCGATCCTCGAACTCGGCACCAGCGCGAAAATGCTTTCGATCGTGCCATTGCTTGCCGGCGGTGGTTTGTACGAAACCGGCGCTGGTGGATCGGCTCCCAAGCATGTGCAGCAGTTCATCGCAGAGGGACATTTGCGCTGGGACTCCCTTGGCGAATTTCTGGCGCTTGCCGTTTCTCTCGAGGATTTCGCGCGCAAGACCGGTAATCGAAAAGCACAAATACTCGCAGAAGCGCTCAACGCCGCGAACAGCCAGTTTCTTCAGGAAAACAAGTCGCCATCACGTAACGTCGGCGAACTGGACAATCGCGGCAGTCATTATTATCTCGCGATGTACTGGGCACAAGCGCTTGCCTCGCAGGCAAAAGATACGGATCTGCAACGAAAGTTTGTGGGAATTGCGGCCAAATTGCGGCAGATGGAGTCCGTCATCATCGGCGAACTCAGTGAGGCGCAGGGGCATTCGGTCGATATTGGCGGCTATTTCCACCCTGATCGCGACAAAGCGTCGGCGGCGATGCGGCCAAGCAAAACATTCAATTCCGTGCTTGCAAGCCTCGCCTAGCCCGGACGCCCGCCTCCGGCAATAGTCATCCATCGAGGTGACCTGGCGCACTCCAGCCCCCGAATCACGTTCAAATTCAAGAATTGTGCAAGTTTCTGTTGACTTTTATGAATGAGAATCATTATCATTTGTATTAACAATACTGCCGTGAGCCACTCCGCAATGCCGCCCCGTTTCGCCAATCACATGCAGCCGATCGCAAGCGCCATCTTAATGGCCGTCGCTATGACCTCGGCAAACGATGCATCGGCTGCTGAGGATAACGTCGTGCCGCGACCCACCAGAGAGAGCAGCGCGGTCATTGGCAAGCCTAATCTTCCGGAAGTTCTCGATGAGATCACTATCATTGGCGACGCAGTTGATGTGATCACAACAGCGGGCTCCGCGCATGTTATAGATACAACCAAGCTGCAGCAGTTCAACTACACGGACGTGCAACGCATCGTGCGTGAAATTCCAGGCGTTTCGGTCCAGGTAGAAGATGGCTACGGGCTTCGGCCTAACTTGAGCATTCGTGGCACGGCAACCGAACGTAGTAGTCGCATTACCTTGCTCGAAGACAACGTGCTGATTGCACCGGCTCCCTACTCTGCACCGTCCGCCTATTATTTTCCAACCATGGGGCGCATGTACCAGGTGGAAGTATTGAAAGGCTCTTCATCGATCAAACAGGGGCCCTATACAATCGGTGGGTCAATGAATTTTGTTTCGACGCCTGTTCCGGAATCGCGTGCGGGATTTATTGAACTTGAAGCGGCCGAGCATGATGCCACTCGCATACATGCGGCGTACGGCGATAGTTTCGAAAACTTCGGCTTTTTGGTTGAGAGTCATAGCTGGGACGCAGCCGGATTCCAGAATATCGACTTTGTTGATACCGATACCGGACTCAACAAAGACGATTGGATGGTCAAACTGAGATTCAACAGCGATCGTACATCGTCCGTGTATCAACAGCTCGATTTCAAATTTCAGTATGCGAGCGAAAACTCGAATCAAAGCTATCTGGGATTGACCGACACCGATTTCGAGCAAGACGCGTATCGCCGATATGGCGCATCCCGATTCGACAATATCGAAACTCTGCACAATCAGGCAATCGTTCGTTATACAGCCCAATTTGCTGAGGATCTGTCACTGTCGCTTACCGGCTATTCGAACACACATGAACGCGATTGGTTCAAAACCGAGGGCCTGGACGCCGATGGTAGTTCCTCTGCCGAGACGTTTCAGCGAACGAGTTGGTACTCGGTCGTTCAGGCAGTAAACACCGGCACAGCCACCGCATCGATGACGGCGGACGAGCTCGATTCGATCCTCAATGGCGGTGACAGTCCTGTCGGCAGCATCCAGCTACGCAGCAATGCGCGCGAGTATTTTTCGCGCGGCATACAGCTCGGCATGCAATGGAATATCGACCTGGGATCGACGCAGCACGCATTGGAATTCGGCCTGCGATTTCATGAGGACGAAGAGGATCGCTTACAGCGCAATAGTAACTACCATCAGGAGAGCGGCGAACTTGTACTGGATGATCCGGGTCTCCTGGGCAATGCGGGCAATCGGATTGAGGAAGCCCAGGCCAGATCGTTTTTCATTTACGACGAGATCTCAATTGGTGGACTTACTGTGACCCCAGGGCTGCGATACGAGGATATCGATCAAAAACGTACGCGCTGGGAAATCCGTGATGGGCTGACGTCAGACCCGGCCAGCCGGGATCCCGATAATTTGCGCGACTCGCGCGAAAATAACACTCAGGTCTGGATACCTGGAATTGGCGCGCTCTATGCCGTCAATGACGCGCTTTCGCTCTATGGAGGCGTACACAAAGGATTTACAGCGCCCGACAATGCGCTGGGTGTAAGCGAGGAAAAGAGCGTCAATTACGAACTGGGTATTCGATTTTCGGGCGACCGGAGTTATGCCGATACAGCCGTATTTTTCACGGACTACGACAATCTTCTCGGCGTATGCACGTCTTCTTCAGGATCGGACTGCGAAATTGGCGATGCCTTCAATGGCGACGCGGCTAGCGTCCTGGGACTCGAAGTGCTGCTCACGCGTGAGCTATTGATCGGCAGACGATTTTCAATGCCATTCACGCTTTCGTACACCTACCTCGACGCTACATTTGACAGCGACATTGCCGATACCGGTTTCTTCGGCGATGTGTCGAAAGGCGACCCATTGCCCTACATCCCCGAGCACCAGTTTCTCGCAACGCTGGGACTTGAGAACGGTGAATTCGGGAGCTATCTGAGCGCGAATTATGTTTCAGAAACCTGCGTCCAGGCGTCGTGCGGTGAATTTCAGAAAACGGACAACTGGTTGACCTTCGACGTGTCCGCGAATTACCAGTTTAGCGACCACATAAATTTTTACGGTCGAATTGATAATCTCACGGACGAAAAGTCAATTGTTGCAAGGCACCCATATGGCGCTCGACCCAACCTGGGTCGTACTGCCGGGATCGGCGTTCGATTCAGCTTGTAGAAGTGCCCGGCACAATGTCGTGGTCGATTGCCTACAACTTGTATTCAGGCTCCTCGCGATCGAGAATTTCGCGAATTTCCCTCAAATGACTGTTCGCCAGTGGCACGATGAAACTATCCCACTGCTGTGCCGTCTTCCTGGCGATTTCATCGTCTGCAACCCGCAGGGGAAGTCCCGCGCTCAGCGCCGTAATGTAATTCCGGCAGGCCTTTTCAAAATAGTAGAGATGACTGAAGGCGAGCGCGACTGTTTCACCTACCGTCATAATGCCGTGATTGCCCATTAACAAAACGGAATAATTGCCCAGCAATCCCGCAAGGCGATCCGCCTCCTCACCAAGCCCCATTCCGTTAAACCCGTCATCGATGGCCGTTCGTCCGTAAAAACGCATCGCGTTCTGGTCGATGGGTGGCAATCGGCTGTCGGCAAGGCTTGCCAGGGCCGTCGCATAGTGCGGGTGTAGATGTATGACGCAGCGAGCCTGCGGCACGTTTCGGTGAATCGCCGAATGAATCGCCCATGCCGTCGGATCGGGCGCGTCGACCGATTCCATGGTAGACAAATCGTTGGCGTCGAGAAGCAATAACTCACTGGCACGCATGTTGGCAAAATGCCGACCGTTGGGATTGATCAGAAACTGGCTGGATGTTTCGTTTACCGCGAGGCTGAAATGATTGGCAACGCTTTCATGCATTCCAAGACGCGAGGTCCAGCGAAATATGGCCGCCATGTCTTCGCGCTGTTGTGTAAGCGCAATGTTCGAATCTGCGCGAAATATTTCTGCCTGATTCATAAGCTGAATATCAGTGGTTCACTTCTCGCCGTTCGATCAATTCCAACTATTGCGCCTCAGTTTCGATCGGGGTGACACTGCTCACTCGCACCATCTCTACGTTGACTGTCGATGGCGCGTCGCGGGTTAATACCGGATTGGTCGCATCGGAAATCAGAATCAATTGCCCGCTATCGTGAATTCTTGCACTGACGCTGTAGGTGTTTTGCTCAACGATCAGTGCAGGATCATATTCGATCGTGAATTTGAAAGGAGCCTGTCCCGGATTGTCAATGATCTTACTGGCAACTATCCTGGCGGGAACATCGGCGATCGAGATGTCCAGCAACTGAATTTCCAGCTTTGAACTCCGCGTCAATCCAATTCTCTCGCGAAATTCGATGGTGCCCGTGATCGTCTTTACAGCAACGGCAGACTCATCGACGGATTGTGAAGACTCACCGCACGCGGTAATGAACGAACAGGCAAACAGCAATATCACGAATTTTTTCATTTAAAGTACCTGCAACCGGCCCAATGGCAGGTCGATTATGCCCCGGATACAGCTATATCGGAACATGTCAAACGAAGCAACCTCCGGGACTTGCCTGAATTCTGGCCCCAAAGTACCCTGAACTTCAACCTGTTACATTGATGCCGGAGACAAGCACGGTCGGCATTCCCTGCGATACCGGCACGCTTTGACCGTTTTTGCCACAGGTCCAGCCACCGGCATCCATGCGACTATCATCAGCCACCATTGTGATGCGTTTGAGCGTCTCCACACCGTTGCCTGAAATGCTGAAGTCGCGCAGTGGCGCCGTGACCTTGCCCTTCTCGATCAGCCAGCCGTTTTTGACATAGAAATTGTAGTCACCTTCACCGATACGCACGCTCGCATCGGTATAGGTTTCCGCAAGCACTCCGTGATCGACAGCGGCTATTACCTCGTCACGAGTGTGCGGCCCGTTCTCCATGAATGTGCAGGTCATACGTGGCATGGGCGCAAACTGGTACGACTCACGTCGTCCGGACCCGGTCGACCGGGTTTTGTACTGGCCTGCGCTGACAGAGTCGTGCAAATAGGATCGCAGGACGCCATTCTCGACCAGGACAGTTCGCCCGCACGTCGTGCCCTCGTCGTCGTAGTTCAGCGCACCGCGTTCATTTGGCATTGTTCCCTGATCGGCAATCGTCACTTGCCCGTCCGCGATCGAGCTACCCATCAGGTTTGCATACTGGCTAGTCCCGTTCCGGTTGAAATCGGCCTCCATGCCATGTCCAATCGCTTCGTGCAAAAGCACGCCGCTGGTACCCGACGCAAGAACAACCGGCAACTCGCCTGCCGGCGACCGCCGGGACTCAAATAGAATCAGCGTTCGATCGACGGCCTCGCCAACCACTGATTCGATTCGTTCCCTGCTGTACCAGGAGAGGCCATCACGTGCGGCGATACTGGAAAAACCGGATTGCGAGTCTCCATCTCGCTTTGCCGTCACCTGCACGCTAAGTCGTGTCATTGGTCGACGATCCCTGACGACGTCGCCTTGAAGCGTCGCAATGAGAATTCTGTCGTCTACATCAGTCCAGTTCACGGTCACCGCTCCGACCGATTGATCGGCACTGCGCGCGATGCGGTCCGCAGACTCCAGAACCGCTAACTTCTCATTCAGTCCGACTTCCGTCCATGGCACGGTCAGGGCATACAAATCACATGATTTCATCGGGTTGAATGCCTGGGGCGGCATTGCCATGTTGCCGCTGGCAGCGGCACTGGCGATCCTTGCGGCGGCCAGCATTGATGACAGCGTCAAATCTTCCGTGAAGGCATAGCCGGTCTGATCACCCGAGACCACTCTCAATCCGACACCTTGCAATACTGCAGAAGTATTTCGCGTGACAATCGCGTCCTCAAGACGCAGCGCATTACTCCGACTGTGCTGGAAATACAGGTCAGCCGCGTCGGCGCCGTTGGCGGTCAGCTCCGCCATAACCTGCGACACGACGGCCTCATCGATGCCGAACCAATCGCCGAACGGGTCATCGGGCAATGCTTCGGATTGGTTTACGGCCTGATTGATGCCACAACCGACCAGAAATGTAGGCAATGTCAGAATGCTGCTTCCGGCAGCAATGTGGCTGAGAAAGTCACGACGCTTGATCGTCAATTGGCTTACCTGTGGGTTGAATATGAAAAAATAAACGATTAACTCAGATACTGCGCTTCGATAAAGCAAGGCCTATCCCTGCTCCAACGAACAACGCACCGGTTAGCCTGTTGCGCAAACGAAGAAACGTCGCTAACCACGGTGCAACGTATGCTGCAAGCAACGCCCATAGCGCGTCACCCAGCAGCAATACGGCAAGATAAACGGAACTCAGCAGCATCATCTGTTCAGCCACTGAGCCATCGCCCGCAACGAATTGCGGCAGAAATGCCGCATTAAATACGAATGTTTTCGGATTCGACATTGCCACAACGAATCCCTGCGCGAATATTACAGGTGTAACTACGCTGGGTGCATGAATTCGCGCGGCGGTCCGCCACGTTCGTACACCAAGCCAGATAAAATAAGCTGCACCAACCCATTTGATAACCATCAACGCCGAGCTGGCAGTTTCGACCATCGCCGTGATTCCGGCAGCTATGAGCACGAGCTGTACCGCAACGCCGGTGGTTGTTCCCAGGGTTGTCAAAATCCCCGCGCGAAGCCCGAGTTGCACGCTCCTCGCCACAATGAGCGCGACGTTCGGCCCGGGAATCAACACCAGTATCGTTGCAGCCAAAATTAGCGCGATAATATTGTCCATCCGCTAGCCTCGTTTCTGTAATCGCCAGCGTTGAATCAACAGGAATCCGAACAGCATGCCGCCGAGATGTGCGAAGTTCGCCACGCCAGGCGCGGTACCGCTAATGCCCTGGTACAAATTCAGTAGTCCGTAAAAAAGGACAAAGTATTTCGCCTTCATCGGTATCGGCGGAATCAGGAGAACGACTGTTCGATTTGGAAACGCCATTGCATACGCCAGCAAAATGCCAAAAATACCGCCGGAGGCACCGACAGTCGGGTAGTCACCACCCACTATCGAGGCAACAATGATTTGGACGACTCCAGCGCCCACGATACAGGTCAGGTAGTAGATTAGAAATCGTTGCGGACCCATAATGCGCTCGAGGTCCCGCCCGAACATCCACAAGCCGAACATATTGAACAGAATATGTCCGATGCCGCCGATATCGTGCAAAAATCCGTACGTCAAAAGCTGCCAGGGCATGAAATCGGCGAAGCGAGAGCCCAGCGGCCATAGCGCAAAATAGCTGAACATAAATTCCGGTTGCCAGTGCTGTAGCGCATACGCGAGTCCGTTTGCGATCAGCATGATAAATATGACGTCGGGAATAGCGCTATTGCCGATCGGCCGCCGTTGATATACGTGTTGAATCAATTTATTGAGTGCTCCGAAGGCGACTTAACTGCTGTGAATCGAAACGGCGTCGCCGATAGTTCCAGTGCCCTCTTTCACGACAAAGCAAGCGACACCGCCCCTCCAGTCCGGCGACAGGAGATCTTTCAGACCCGGACATTGTTCCTCCATACGACTACAAGGATCAACCTCGCCTGTCACCTGAAGATGAACAGCGCCTACCTGAATGATACCGCCGGATACTTTTGGCAGTCCGATTCCCAGCACAAGAAAGTTGGCGCGGCGAGTGGTCCAGGGAATATTCCCGCCCAACTGCTCGCAAACCTGACTCCATACGTCCTCTGACAGCACCGTGACCGTCCGGGTTCGCGACTTGCCACGAAAATCGTTGGCGACGCCGGTCGCCCCGGTGACGTCAGCCGCTTCAAGCAACTGCATGGGTGCCCGTAATTTGTCACGCCGCGCAATGGCCTTTAGTAGTCCCATATTAGCTGTCCTGCCTGAGAATAAGGCAGGAAGTATATCGGAATCATTGGAAGCTAACGCAGTTACCGGTAACTGCCAGTGAGATGCGCTCAGTACCAGAACGAAAAGTATATCTGGTAGATATTTGCGTCCAGATGATAGAGCGGCTCCGTACCTACCGGCTCATTGCCACGAACGTCGCGAAATTCCTTGTAGTCGACGGAAAGCCTGGAATAGGTGAAATTGGCGGTTCCTTTGTCAATGAATCGCCAGCCATCCCTGAGGATTTCATAAGTAGTGCTAAAACTGATCGTTTGGCTGGTGAGCGGACTTAATTCTTTGTCGCGACCCCGGAAATTCGTAGCTTCCGAGCGGGAAAACAGATCACTGAAAAAGTGTGCACCTGTTTGATCATGCCATCGATATTTCGCTTCAAACGTAAACTCATTCCACGGGTGTACATAGGCTATCGCCGCGGTGTTCGATACGATGTCCCAGGTATCCGTAAAAAATCGATATTCGCCCTGAATCGCCGCTCGGTAAGGAAGATAGTAGCGGAGTCTGAGGCCGATCGCATTGGTTGTCCGTGTGTTCGGGTAAAGCTCCGGTTCATAGCTATAGCCATTAGCGCTGGCCGAATCCAGATAACGGACCGAGCGATACGGATTATTCATGAAACCTTCATCGGTGATCGTTTCGAAATTCAAGGTCGCCAGCAGGTTGCGTGTCAGAATTTGGGTCAGACCAATACCGTAAAGTTGCCGCTTGTTCTCTCGCTCAAACAGTGGGTCGTCCGATCGTCGGACAAGGTCATCGCCGTACGAGTAGGTTAACGACAGGGTCGTCAGATCACCGAACATGTCCTGACTAACGCCAATAGT
>Ga0255056_10000652_pt1 | contig 10632 bp, 8 predicted proteins | sample Cases_109_1_MG_FD_183639 | JGI IMG/M metagenome (GOLD analysis project Ga0255056, IMG submission 183639) | Seawater microbial communities from Amundsen Gulf, Northwest Territories, Canada - Cases_109_1 | ecosystem: Environmental > Aquatic > Marine > Gulf | place: Canada: Northwest Territories... | reverse complement strand
CCAGGAGTTTTTCGCGCGACTGCTCGCCAACGACCTGGTGATCTTCAAGTCGGGCTCGAAGTTGGCCGGGGCGTCGGGCAAGAAGGGTCAGAAGAGACCCCTCATCGCTTTCGCCAATATGACCTATATCGCGCGCAACGATTCGAAAGGCTACGTCAACAAGATCCTGGCCGACCCCGATCCGATCGGCAAGTTGGTCTACCCGACCTTTACCGCCATCGCGCGCCAGGCGCCGCACCCGAACGCGGCCAAACTGTTCACTGCGTACCTGCTCGGCAGCACCGAGTTGAGTACCAGCTCCAAGCTCGAAAAGCCTTACGACAAGGGCGACAGCATGGACCTGTTGCAGGGTTTGGCGCCATATTTTGATCCTGGTACGGTCAGCCCACGGAGTGACGTGCCGCTGCCGGCCGGCGGCGAAATATGGAACGACATGAAGGGCTGGAACGTCAATGCTGAATTCATGTGGAAGCAGGGCCCCAAGGTCCGCGACTTCTGGACCGTGTATTCGAGCAAATAGCCCACATGGAGGAAATCCATCTGACAGGAATCCGGAAGTCATACGGCAAGGAGGTTGCTGTCCGGCATCTGGACCTGACCATAGCGCCAGGTGCGTTCCTGACTATTCTAGGACCATCGGGCTGCGGCAAGACGACGACGTTGCGCCTGATCGCCGGGCTGGAAGAACCCGAAATGGGGGAAATCCGGTTCGGCGACAGGGTCGTTTTCTCCCGCCGGGAAGGCGTGATCGTTCCCCCCGAACGTCGGAACCTGGGGCTCATATTCCAAAGCTACGCGCTCTGGCCCCACATGACGGTGGAACGGAACATCACGCTCGCTCTGAAGGAACAGCACTTGAACTCTCGCGAAATCAGCGAGCGCCTCGAGGCCGCGCTTGAGAAAGTGCAGATGACGCCGTACCAGTTCCGCTACCCTTCGGAGCTATCTGGTGGCCAACAACAGCGGGTGGCCGTCGCGCGCCTGATCGCCTCGCGCTCGTCCATCCTGTTGATGGATGAGCCCCTATCCAATCTCGATGCCAAGTTGCGCACGGAAATGCGCGGCGAGCTCAAGCGGCTGCACCTCGACCTGGAAGCCACCACCATCTACGTGACCCACGACCAGATCGAGGCCTTGACGCTTTCTGACATCGTTGTGGTCATGGACCAGGGCGAGATCAAGCAACAGGGCACGCCTTACGACATCTATCACCATCCCGAGAATCTGTTCGTCGCCGATTTCATTGGCGATCCCCGCGTTAACCGGATTGCCGGCACAATCCGGCAGAAAAACGGAGCGATTGGACTCGATTGCGGTGATCTGTGGCTACCGATCGCCAAGGACCCGCCACCGAATGCGAGGGATCTCATTGCAACCGTTCGCCCGGAAAGCATCAAGGTATCGACCGAGGCCAAGGAGGACTGGCTGAAGGTAACCCTGGAATCGGTTCAGCCGACCGGGGCCGACACGATCCTGCAAGCCCGGTCCGAAAATACTTCCATTACGATGCTGCAACCGGGATTCATACGGATGGACATCGGCGATCCTCTGTGGATCGACTTCGATGCGGAGTCGTTGAATTTCTTCGACGTCGATTCGGAGGCCAATCTCTTCAATTGATGTCCTCCCACCTGAGGCGAGGCAACCTGAAATCCCCGAGACATGTCATTGAATACAAACTATTCGAGAAGCGAGGCTTCGGCCCTATCTAGGAACAATCTCGCCTACCACCTATACCGGCTGATGAATCGGCCGGAAAGGATTCTCGGTTTCTTGTGCCTCGCCGTCCTCGGTGTCTTGGTGCTGGTGCCCCTTTTCGAAATCGTCCACGACTCCTTTGTCTATCAGAGTTATGACCTTGCCTATCGGCCCGACGCGAAAGTCGGCGCCTTCACCCTGTTTCACCTCGAACGCGTCTTCACCGGTCCGCTTTCCAAGGCCCTATTCCTGAAGCCGCTGCTCAACAGCGTTGGCATTGGTGTTTGTGTGACCATTTTGGGCGTCGGCATCGGCTCCGGCCTGGCGTGGCTTCTGGTGCGCACCGATATTCGCTTCAAGGGCGTGTTCGGAGCGCTTGTGGTGGTGCCCTACATGATGCCGTCATGGGTGCTGGCGCTGGCTTGGTTAAGTCTGTTCAAGAACGATCGGATCGGCGGCACCGAGGGTATGTTCACGAGTTTCTTCGGTGTGCAGCCGCCCGACTGGGTGTCCTACGGCTTCTTTCCCATCGTCATCTGCCTGGCGCTGCACTATTTCGCCTATGGTTATCTGCTGATGTCGGGCGCCCTGGCTACGGTCGATTCGGAACTGGAAGAGGCCGGCGCCATTTGCGGCCTGAACAGGCGCCAACGGCTGTGGCGCATTACCCTTCCGTTGCTGTTGCCGGCGTTGGGGTCGGCCGTCGTGCTCACCTTCATCCGAATTCTCGGTACTTTCGGGACGCCGGCGCTGCTCGGACTGCCGGTCCGGTTTTATACCTTTTCGACTCAGATTTACGCCTCACTGAACGCGCGCAACAGTGGCGACGCATACGTTCTTGCCCTGGTCCTGATCGTCATGGCGATCACCTTCATCTGGATCAATAGCCGAATCATCGGCATTCGCAAAAGCTTCGTGACCCTGACCGGAAAAGGCTTCCGGCAGCGTGAAATTGGCCTCGGCGCCTGGCGCTGGCCGGCCACCATCGCGGTCGCCGCTTTCGTCGCCGTGACGGTATTGCTGCCGCTGCTGATCCTGCTTTGGGAATCTCTGGTCATCACGCCGGGCGAGTATTCCCTGCAGGGCTTGACGGCGCATTTCTGGGTCGGCGAAAGCGACACGGACATCGCCTATGGCGAACCCGGCATCGTGCATTCGCCGGGCATCCTGACGGCTTTATGGAACAGCATCAAACTGGGCGTTCTGGCTGCCGTGTGCAATGGCCTTTTCGGGCTGATGGTAGGCTATGCGGCGGTTCGCGGCCGCGGCACGCTGCTGTCGAGATGGCTCGAGGGCGTTGCCTTCGCGCCCTATATCTTTCCCTCGATTGCGCTCGGCGCTATCTACATCGGCATGTTCTCAACCCCCTGGGGACCGCTACCGGCCCTATATGGCACCTTCACCATCCTGGTCCTGATCACGGTGGTCAAGAACCTGCCGTTTACGTCGCGCACCGGTATTGCCGCCATGCTGCAAATCGACAAATCTCTGGAGGAAACGGCGCGAGTCCAGGGGATCGGCTGGTTCCGGCGAATGGCCAAGATCGTAATTCCCATGTCGACCAGCGGCTTGATTGCGGGCATGCTGCTAACGTTCATCACCACAATGCGCGAGTTGTCCTTGATTATTTTGCTGTTGTCGCCGGCCAACATGGTGCTCACCGGATTGATCTTCAATTACAACGAACAGGACATGACCCAGCATTCCGGCGCCGTGACCCTCCTCCTGGTCATGATCATCGTTGGCGTGAACCTGTTGGTTCGCGTGTTCACGGGCGGCGCCGGTCTCTCGGGCCTTCGAAGCACCTGATTCTGGCCCCGGGCCGATCCCGGTCCCTCACCGGCATTGCCTGCGAATTGCACCATAGTCGGTATCTGTAACCAGCCGGGCCGGCTACCGCTCACCGTGCTCCAGCCGGGTTTCTTCCCAATGGCAACGGACGATTCCTTGTGGCTCCGCTTCGGGTCCGAGTCCTTGAATTTCTTCGATTCCGAAACCGGCAAAAATCTCGCCGCCTAGACGCGGGTTACGCGACGGACCTAAATAAGGCGATCGGCTCAGACGCGGCTGAAGTCGATCACGCAGCGGCCCGCGACCCGGCCGGCCGCCAACCGGTCCAGGGCCTCATCGACCTGGTCCAGCGCGACCGCCTCGATATCCACTTGCAGCGGATGGCGCGCCGCCAGCGCCAGGACGTCGAGCAGCTCCTGGCGGCCGCCGACGGCGGTTCCGGTGATGCGCACCCCGTTGAAGGTCAGCCACTCGAGCGACAGGGGCACCGGCTCGGCGACCATGGCGACCGAGACGATCCAGCCGCGCGGATTGATCGCCTCGGTGATCGGCGCCCAGACCGCCGCACTGGGGGCGAAATTGAGGCACGCATCGGCACCGCCGAGCCGCTTGAGGCGTCCGCCCGGATCGTCGCCGGCCAGAAACGTGTGGTCGGCGCCGAGCCGTCGGGCGGTTTCGAGCTTCGCCGGCTCGGTGTCGATCGCCGCCACGCGCGCGCCCGCCAGCTTGGCCAATTGAATCCCGTACTGGCCGAGGCCGCCGCAACCGAACACGGCACAGAGCTTGCCCGGCGCCAGCTCGGCCTTGCGCACAGCCCCCTGGGCGGTCACCCCGGCGCAGAGCAGCGGCGCCGCCGCGACCGGATCGAGCGCCTCGGGAATCGGCACGGCGAAGGCCTCTTTGATCACGGCATACTCGGCGAAGGCGCCGTTTACGTGGTAGCCGTGGGCGCGGCAGTCCTGGCAGAAGCTCTCGAAGCCGGTCAGGCACTCGCGGCAGGCGAGACAGGTGTCGTGGATCCACGGCAGGCCGAGGCGCGCGCCGATCTCGAAGCGTCCCGTGGTGTCCGGCCCGGCCGCGGCCAGCCGGCCGATCCCCTCGTGGCCCAGGGTCAGGGGCAGGGCGTCCTCGGCGATCGGCTCCTGGCCTTGGCGGACGTGGAGGTCGGTGTGACAGACGCCGCAGGCCTCCAGTTTCAACAACAGCTCGCCTGGGCCGGGCCGCGGGACCGGCAGCTCGCGCATCTCCAATGCCGTTCCGGGTCCCGGCAAGACGGCGGCCCGCATGGCCTCGGTCATGGTGAACGCCCCTCGGAGGTTCCTTTAGCAGTATAGGGAAGCGGCGCCGGCGTGACGAGCCGGGGTTCGGCGGGCTCAGGGTTTCGCCGCGCAGCCGCCGTCGACGATGAGTTCGGTGCCGGTAATGAAACTGGCCTTGTCGGACAGCAGGAACAGGCAGGCATCGGCGATGTCCTGGGTGGCGCCGATCCGCCCGACCGGCACGTGATCCGCGATCGCCGCCAGGACGTCGTCCTGGCCGTCCCAGCGTGCCTGCATCGGCGAGACCACCGGGCCGGGCAGGATGGTGTTGGAGCGGATGCCCTGGCGCGCGAACTGGATGGCGATCGACTTGGACAGGCGTATCACCGCGGCCTTGGAGGCACCGTAGGCGTCCTGGGGCTGGTCGTCGCCGCGCAGGGCGTCGAGCGAGGAGATATGAACCATGGCGCCGCCACCGGATGCGATCATCGCCGGGATCGCGTGGCGCGCGGTGAGCGCATGGGACTTCAGGTTGATCGCCATGACCCGGTCCCAGACCTCCATGTCGATATCGACCAGCGAGCGGTCGCGGCCGAACCACAGCACGCCGGTGGTATTGACCAAGTAGTCGAGGCCGCCGCGGGCCGCGACGGTCTCGGCCACGACCTGGCTGACGAAAGATTCATCGGTCACGTCGCCCTGGTGGTAGGCACCTTCGCCCGGGCCACTGGCAATTTCGCCGGGCCGGTCCTTGAGGTCGACCAGCGCCACCTTGGCGCCGGCGGCGATCAGATCGTTGGCGATGTTCAGGCCCATGCCGCCGCCGGCGCCGGCGACGATGGCGACTTTTCCGGAGAAACTCATGATAGGGGACCTCTTTGGGTTGGGGGCTGGCTCCGGCGGCGCAATTCGGGGTAATTTCACTGCCAAGAACAAGAAGCCGTCTCGATCGCTCTTTTTCAAGAACCTTCGGTATTAGTCCCTTGGCGCGCACCGGCCCGCAGCTCCGCTTCGGCGAATTCGTTACGCTCACGGCGTTGATCATTTCCCTGGTCGCGCTGTCGATCGACGTCATGCTGCCGGCCCTGCAGCAGATCGGCGGCGAGTTGGGCGCGCCCCGGGCCAACGACGCCCAACTCGTGATCACCGCGCTGTTTGTCGGCCTGGCGCTGGGCCAGGTGTTCTTCGGTCCGCTGTCCGACAGCGTCGGCCGCAAGCCGGCGATCTATGCAGGGCTGCTGCTGTTCATCATCGGCTGCCTGATGTCGATTCTGGCGACCGACTTCACGGTCATGCTGGCCGGCCGCGTGCTCCAAGGTCTCGGCGCCGCGGGACCGCGCAGCGTGACCGTCGCGCTGGTGCGCGACCAGTACGAGGGCCGGGCCATGGCCCGGGTCATGTCGCTGGTGATGGCCGTGTTCATTATGGTCCCGGCGCTCGCGCCGGGGATCGGGCAGATCATCCTCGCGATCGCTCATTGGCGGGCAATCTTCGGTTTCATGCTGGCGGTTGCCGTAGTCTCGTTGGTCTGGTTCGCCCTGCGCCAGCCCGAGACCTTGGCGCCGGAGCGCCGCGCCAGATTTTCGCCGGGCCGCATCCTGCTGGCGGTACGCGAGACCTGCACGAGCCGCGTCGCCTTCGGCTACACGCTCGCCTCCGGGCTGATCTTCGGCGCCTTCGTGGGTTATCTGAACACGGCCCAGCAAATCTTCCAGATACAGTATGGCTTGGGGGCGCTGTTTCCGCTCTATTTCGGCGCGCTCGCGCTGGCCATCGGTGGCGCCTCCCTGGTCAATGCCCGGCTGGTCCTGCGCCACGGCATGCGCCGGATCTCGGCCTGGGCGCTGGGGCTGCTCACCGGGCTATCCCTGGCCTTCCTGGTTCTCGCCTATGCCATGGCGGGCGCGCCGCCGCTCTGGGGCTTGATGGCCTACATGTCGGCCACGTTCTTCTGCATCGGCATGCTGTTCGCGAACTTCAATGCGCTGGCCATGGAGCCGCTCGGTCACATCGCCGGGGTCGGCGCGGCGGTAATCGGCTCGCTCACCACCTTGATCTCGTTGATATTGGGCACGGCCATCGGCCAGGCCTACGACGGCACCGTGCTGCCGCTCATCGCCGGCTTCGCGCTGTTGGGTCTCGCCGCGATCGCGGTCATGCGTTGGATCGAGCGCGGAAAGGGGCTGGAGGAGACCTAGAGGTTCCGGTGCGCGCGGCGCTTGCGCCGCCTCAATCGACGTAGGCGATGGCCTCGATCTCGACCAGCATTTCCGGTTCGGCAAGCGCCGCTTGCACCGTGGTGCGCGCCGGCGGGTCGTTGGGGAAGAAGCTCGCGAAGACCTCGTTCATGACCTGGAAATCGCTTATGTCCTTCAGATAGACGGTGCACTTGAGCACGTCGCCCAAGCCCGCGCCGCCCTCCGCCAGCACCGAGATCACGTTATTGAGGGTTTGCACCGTCTGCGCCCGGACGTCGCCCAGCCCGGTGACTTCGCCGGTTTCGTCCCAGGCCACCTGGCCGGCGGTGAAGACGTAATTTCCACCCTTGGCGCCGGGCGAATAGGGGTAGGCGGGGCGCGGCTGAAATTCCAGGTTCTTGGGGCGCAACACGGTTTTCGGCATGGTCTTCTCCTGGGCGTTGGGAAGGGGCGGGGCATGACTGGTGAAAAATGGGACGATGATCTTCACGGAATGCCTGGTTTCAAGCAAATCCCGATGCCAGGATTGGAATCTCCGCCGGTCCGGTATGCCGGGGTGTTTTCCACGGCGTGCGCGTTTGCTACCTTGTGCGGAATCGACGCGATAAGTGCCTGAGGAAAGCCCAGGGAGGACATAATCATGACTCAGCCGTGCATCATCACGGTTGCTATCACCGGCGCCGTGCCGCGCAAGAAAGACAATCCCGCGGTCCCGGTGACCCCGGCCGAGCAGATCGAATCGACCCACCAGGCCTTCGAGGCCGGCGCCTCCTTGGTGCACATCCACGTGCGCGAAAAGGACGAGTCCTCCTCGTCCGATCCGGCGCTGTTCGCCGAAGTCCAGGAGGGCGTGCGCAAGCACTGTCCAGGCATGATCATCCAGTTCTCGACCGGCGGGCGCGGGCGCGAGATGAGCGAGCGCGGCGCCATGCTGGCACTGGACCCGGACATGGCCTCGCTGGCGACCGGCTCGGTGAATTTTCCGACCAGCGTCTACGCCAATCCCCCCGACTTCGTCGAAGACCTGGCCCGGACCATGATCGACCACGACATCAAGCCGGAGATCGAGATCTTCGACCTGGCCATGCTCTACAACGCCGCGCGTCTGGTCGATAAGGGTCTGCTAAAGGCTCCGGCGCACGTGCAGTTCGTGCTCGGCATCCCCAATGCGATGCCGGCGCGGCGCAAGATCCTGGACTTCCTGCTGTCCGAGCTCGACGACGTCCTGCCCGGCGCGACTTGGACCGCCGCCGGCGTCGCCCGGCATCAATTCGAGGTCAATAAGTGGTGCCTGGAGCTGGGCGGGCACTGCCGCACCGGGCTCGAGGACAATATCAAATTCGACCGCGACCGGCTGGCCGCCAGCAACGCGGAACTGGTCGCGCGGGTTTCCGAAATCTGCGGTGACTACGGCCGCCATCCCGCCTCGCCCGCCGAGGCGCGGGATTTGCTGAGGATTCGCGCGGCTTAATACAAGCTCCACTGATGTGGAACAGTACCGGCCCGCAACCCCCACCGTCCCGCCTGCCTCATCCCGCCCGCCGCACCGCGGCCGGTGACGCCGCAACGCTGGGCGCGGGTTCCGTGCGCGATGCCGGAAAGCGCAAGGTGATCGTGGTGCCGGCGCCGAGCTTGGAGCTCAGCGAGACCTCGCCACCGTGGAGTTTGGCCATCGCCTGGCTGATCGGCAGGCCCAGGCCGGTGCCCTCGTATTTGCGGGATTGCGCCGATTCGACTTGCATGAACGGCGCCATGACTTTCGCCTGGTCTTCCGGCGCGATGCCGATTCCGGTGTCGGCGACAGCCACCCGCAGCGTGCCGTCTTGCTCGACTTCGGCCTCCAGAGCCACGCTGCCGCCCTCCGGCGTAAACTTGATGGCGTTGGATAGCAGATTGAGGATGATCTGCTTGAACTTCAATTCATCGCCCTTGAATTTGGGCAGCGGCGACGCGATCGCGCGGGTCAGTGTAATTCCGTTCTTATCGGCGTGCTCGGTCAGCATCTTTACGCAGCTGTTGAAGCTGCGCTCGAGGTCGAAGACGTTCTCGTCCAGTTCAAGCAGGCCGACTTCGATCTTGGCGATGTCCAGGATGTCATTGATTACGTTCAGCAGATGCTCGCCGGCGTTGTTGATGTCGCGGGCGTAGCCGACGTACTTGGGATTGGAGGCTGCCTTGCCGAGAATTTCTTTCTCGATCACCTCGGAAAACCCGATGATGGCGTTGAGCGGCGTCCTGAGCTCGTGGCTCATGTTGGCCAGGAACTCGGTCTTGGTGCGGTTTGCCTCTTCGGCCCGCTGCATCGCCGTTCGCGCCATCGTGGTGTAGTGATCGGCTTCCTGGCGGGCTTCGCTTAGCGCCGCCTGGGCGCGCCGGTGCAGGGTGACGCGGTTATACTGATCGCCGTATTGCTGGAACGTCGAGCGCTGTTGGTTACGCCTTTGAAACAGGTCAAGCATGCTGTAGGTTCCGCTGCCAATCGCGCCTGATACCACGCCGGGCCGGGGCACCGGGCCGGGGCGCTGAGACGGGACCTGGCCCCAGGGTCGATTTCTAACAGCCAATGCTCAAGGAATGGATAACATCCGGTTTTTGGCCCGGGCGAGCCAGCCAAACGGCCGGGATAAATGCTAATAAAACGGTTAATTATGTCTCTATAATTCAATACACAATAGAAATTATCGGGCACAGCGGAATACTATTACAGGGTGGAAGCACATGGGCCCCTTCGAGTTCCCAACTGACATTGCGGACCGGAAAGTTTTCGGGCGGGCGGTTGCCGCGCTGCGCGAGGGCGGGGTGCTGCTGCCCAGTTTCGGGCAGCTAGCCGAACCCGCGTCGATCCCGGAGAACGTCACGGCGCGGCTGGCCGGGGTCGATCCGGACGCGCCCGACCCGGCCAACCTGTTCCGGGTCCATTGGTTTAACGACGCCGGGCGCCGCGGCCGCGACGAGACACCCGGATTTCTGGAGCTGCCGCGCGAGCTGACCGGGGTCGCCGCGCGCATCGTGGTCGCGCTCGGCGAGCGCTTCCCCATGATCGGCGCCCACAAGGTGCTCGCCGCCTACGCCTGCCTGGTGCCGCGCATCATTACGGGGCGCTTCGATCCGACCACGCAGCGCGCGGTCTGGCCCTCGACCGGAAACTACTGCCGCGGCGGGGTGGCGATTTCGCGCATCCTGGGTTGCCGCGGCGTCGCGGTGCTGCCCGAGGGCATGAGCGCGGAGCGCTTCGAGTGGCTGCGCGACTGGGTCGGCAATCACTCCGACATCGTCCCGACCCCGGGCTCGGAGAGCAACGTCAAGGAAATCTATGACGCTTGCCACGAACTGGCGCGCGATCCGGACAACGTGATCCTCAATCAGTTCTCCGAATTCGGCAATTACCTGGGACACTACCTCTGCACCGGCCGCGCGTTGGAGCGGATTTTCGAGAGTTTACGTGGCTCCGGGCGCGGCCGCGACCCGGACCTGCGCCTGGCGGCCTTTGTCGCCGGCAGCGGTTCGGCCGGGACCCTGGCCGCCGGCGACCGCCTCAAGGAGAACCACGGCACCCGCATCGCGGTGGTCGAGCCGGTCGAATGCCCGACCCTGCTCTACAACGGCTACGGCGAGCACAACATTCAGGGCATCGGCGATAAGCACATTCCGCTCATCCACAACATCATGAACGGCGATTTGGTGGT
>Ga0255056_10000648_pt1 | contig 10643 bp, 10 predicted proteins | sample Cases_109_1_MG_FD_183639 | JGI IMG/M metagenome (GOLD analysis project Ga0255056, IMG submission 183639) | Seawater microbial communities from Amundsen Gulf, Northwest Territories, Canada - Cases_109_1 | ecosystem: Environmental > Aquatic > Marine > Gulf | place: Canada: Northwest Territories... | reverse complement strand
TCATCGCAGGCCCTTACGCAGGAATGCTCCTCGCCGATCTCGGGGCGAGAGTCATCAAAGTGGAGCCGCCCGGTGGCGATCTTGGCCGCCGCTTTGGGCCCTTCCAGAACGGCGAGTCCGTCTTCTTCCTCACTGTGAACAGAGGCAAGGAGTCTGTGGCGCTGGATACCAAGGACTGGGTCTCCAAGCGGATCCTCGACAATCTGATGAAGAAGGTCGATGTCGTGCTGACCAACCTCCGCTTTGGGGCGATGGATCGCCTCGGGCTCGGTGAGGATCGAGTCCGCGAGCTCAACCCAACCGTGGTCTACGCCGTGGTTTCTGCCTTCGGCTCTGACGGCCCCTACGCGAGACGCACCGGAATCGACGTCGTCTTCCAGGGTGAGTCCGGGATGATTTCTATCAGCGGAGCCGAGAAGGACGGCCCTCGAAAGACCGCCACGAGCATCGGGGACTATGTCGCCGGAACCAACGCCGCTCTCGCTATCAGTGCCGCACTTGCCGAGAGGCCGCGCACCGGGCGACGAATCGACATCTCTCTTCGCGATGGAGTCATGGCCGTGCAATCCGGTTGGAACGCGATTGGCTTCGCCAACAGGGAACAGCCGAAGAGACTGGGCACCGCCAGCCCCTTCCTGGCACCGAACCAGACGTTTGAGGCAAGCGACGGGCTGTTCACACTTGCGATCGTCGTCGATCGGCACTTCGAGTTGCTTGCAGACGCGCTGGAGAGAGAGGACCTGGCCACCGACTACCCCACCAATGAGCTACGAATGGAGAACCGTGAGTCTTTGGTCCGCAAACTGACGAGGGTTTTCAAGACCGAGCCTGTCGAGTACTGGATCGATCTTCTGGGCAGGGTCGGGATTCCAGTGGGGCGTGTCCTGACTCTTGCCGAAGCCTTCGATGACCCCCAGGCCCGCCATCACGGGATGCTGGTCGAGTTCGAGCATCCAATCGCCGGACACGTCAGAACGACGGGGTCGCCGATCCGGATCGATGGGGATCAGGCTCGCACCGATTCGATCCCGCCGACGCTCGGTCAGCACACCACGTCGGTTCTGGCCGAGCTCGGTGTGGATCCGGACACGATCAACAAGATGATCGACGAAGGAACGGCGGTCGCATCTTGAGTGGCGAGCACACGTTTCGGGCCGGTGAGGTCGGTGACCGTTGGGAAGACGTGTCTGCGGAACTGGATAGGGCGTTTCAGATGAGCCGGGTCGCTGCATTGGCCGGAGAGTCGTTTGTCTACGTGGTGCACAGCGATGACCTCCTTGGTCGACGCGGGCCGGGTGGCGCGATGATCGCCGCCGGCCTCGTCTCGGCGGCGCGGACCGCCGCGTCTGAAGGGTCACGACTTGGCTGGACAGCCAATGTGATTGCATACGACGAAGGAACCGACGAGGCCGAAGTCGATCGGTGGACGAAGTTGATGCTGGCCTCCCATGGCGTCACCGGGCAGTTGATCCAGATCGGCCCGGGCCATGTTGGAAAGGCCCTCTCGTGAATGGCGTCATAGTGGTGACCGGGGCCGCAAGAGGGATCGGCCGATCGATCACGGAAAAGCTCACAGCCTCCGGGCCATTCACAGTTGTTGGTGTCGACGTCGCCCCCGAACTCGGGCTTTCCGAGAACATCGTCCCGGTACAAGTTGATCTCACCGCGGAGGACGGGCCCGGAGCCGTCCGCAAGGCAGTCGAGGAGACCGGCCTGCCGTTTCTCGGGCTGGTCAACAACGCAGGCATCGCCCGCGACTCCCGGCTTGTGAACATGAGTGATGAAGACTTCGCCTCGGTGATCGATGTGAATCTCGGCGCGGCTTATAGGCTGTCAACCGAGCTGGCGCCGCTGATGCACGAAGGGTCGTGCATCGTCAACATCTCTTCGAGGGCCTACCTGGGGAATTTCGGCCAGTTCAACTATTCGATGTCCAAGGGCGGTCTTGTCGGTTTGACCAGGGCGCTGGCACTCTCCCTGGCACCACACGTCCGGGTCAATGCGATCGCGCCAGGACTGGTCGGTACGGAAATGTCCATGGCCATCCCCGAAGACATCCGCAACAAGATGGAGGCGACGATCCCTCTTGGCCGTATGGGCACGCCGGAGGAGATCGCCAATGTCGTGTGGTTTCTGCTGACACCGCTCTCGTCCTACATCACCGGCCACGTTGTGGTGGTTGGCGGCGGCCGCAGTCTTTCGTGAAGCTTCAGTAGTAGTAGCGAATAACCGTCTCGGCGACCATGGCCGGCTTCTCGGTCCCCTCCACTTCCACTGTGACCCTGCGGTTGACCTGAATCCCACCGGCCACGTCGGTGACCGCCACCAGGTGAACTCGACTCCTGATCCTGGAGCCAACTGGAACAGGCGCCGGAAAACGCACCTTCTCCAGGCCGTAGTTGATAGCCATCTTCGGGTCACCGACGTCGAGCTCGACCTCCTGGACCATCGGCACCGTCAAGGACAGGGTGAGGTACCCATGGGCGATAGTTGTCCCAAACGGGCCCGCGGCCGCCTTCGCCTCGTCGACATGAATCCACTGGTGATCGTTGGTGGCGTCGGCAAAGGTGTTAACGCGCTCCTGTTCCATATCCATCCAGTCGGTCACTCCGATCTCGGTGCCGACAAGGCCTTCAAAGTGTGCAGCATCCATCAGCTCAGGTTAAGCAGGCTGTCACTACCCTCGCCACCGTGCAGGTTCTAGGTACAAAGATCGACCCAGGGTCCGAGGAGTACGGGGCCAACCGGACTGCGATGGAGACGAAACTCGCCGAGTTTGAAGCGCTCCAGGAGCAGGCTCGCCAGGGTGGCGGCGAGAAGTACATCAAGCGTCACCGCGAACGCGGCAAGCTGCTAGCGAGAGAGCGGATCGAGTTGCTCCTCGACCGGGATTCGCCATTCCTGGAGTTGTCGACGCTCGCCGCGTGGGGCACCGACAAGAACCTCGGAGCCAACGTTGTGACGGGCCTTGGTGTCGTCGAAGGGGTGGAGTGCGCCATCCTCGCCCATGACCCGACCAGCCAGGCCGGGTCGATGAACCGTTACTCGGTGTCCAAGACCCTCAGGATCATGGACATAGCCCGCGAGAACAGGCTGCCCCTGATCAATCTGGTTGAGTCCGGCGGCGCCGACCTCCCCGACCAGGCCGAGGTCTTCATTGTCGGAGGCAAGTGGTTTCGCAATCTGACCCAGCTCTCCAAGCTGGGCATTCCCACGGTGGCGATCGTCTTTGGCAGCAGCACGGCCGGTGGCGCCTACTTCCCCGCCATGTGTGACTACTCGGTCATGGTCAAGGACCGGGCCAAGGTGTTTCTGGGTGGGCCACCTCTGGTGAAGATGGCCACCGGTGAGGAGTCAACCGATGAAGAGCTTGGTGGCGCCGAGATGCACTCCAAGGTCTCCGGGCTATCCGACTACTTCGCCCGGGATGAGCACGAGGCGATCAGGATGGGGCGGGACATCGTGTCTCATTTCAACTGGCGTAAACAGGGCTTTGGACCGACCAAGCCCGCCGTCGATCCCGTACACGACATCGAAGACATCCTCGGTGTGATCCCGGCCGACCTCAGGGTCCCGTTCGACATGAGGGAGATTCTGGGGCGCACCGTCGACGGGTCAGAGTTCGAGGAGTACAAGGCGGTCTACGGAACGTCGCTGCTCAGCGGATGGGGATCGATCCACGGATTCCAGATAGGGGTGGTGGCCAACCAGCAAGGGGTCATCTTTTCCGAGGAGGCCCAGAAAGCCACCGAGTTCATCCAGTTGTGCAACCGCTACGACACACCGATCGTTTTCATCCACAACACCACCGGCTACATGGTGGGCAAGGACTACGAACAGCAGGGCATCATCAATGACGGAGCCAAGATGGTGAACGCCGTCGCCAACTCCGAAGTGCCTCACGTCACGCTCATGGCCGGTGTCTCTTATGGCGCCGGCAACTACGGGATGTCCGGTCGGTCGTACGACCCGCGCTTTGTGTTTGGGTATCCCAACCACAAGGTCGCGGTAATGGGCCCGACCCAGCTTGCGGGAGTGATGTCAATCATCGCTCGGCAGGCAGCAGATTCGCGGGGGATCGATTTCGACGAGGACGCAGACGCCGCACAGAGATCCGCGATCGAATCCCAGATCGAGTACGAAGAACAGGCCTACTTCTCGACCGCGAGGATTCGGGACGACGGTCTGATCGATCCACGCGATACCCGGACGGTGCTCGGGATCGCCCTGTCAGCCATTCACTCCGGTCCGGTCGAAGGCACCGACCGATTTGGCGTCTTCAGGATGTGAGGAACGACAGCCGAACCTGCCGGACCGGGTTGTCCACGTTGGGGTCGACCAGAACGATCGATTGCCACGTGCCGAGAGCAAGTCTGCCGTCGAGCACCGGCACAGTGAGGCTCGGAGAGACAAACGCCGGAAGGACGTGATCGCGGCCGTGACCGGGACTGCCGTGGTCATGTCGCCAGCGCCCTGACTCGGCAGGCAGCAGGTCGTCTATCGCCTGCAACAGATCGGGGTCACTACCGGCGCCGACCTCGATGACAGCTACGCCTGCTGTTGCGTGAGGGACGAAGACCGAGAGGAGTCCGTCGCCTTTCCCGGCGACGAACCGCCGGGAATCAGGCGTCAGATCGACAACAGTGGACGTTCTTCCGGTGGATACGGTCAGCTCGAAGGATTCCATTCCGGGAATTATCGACGTCAGGAAGTCTGTCGGCTAGCCGGAGAAGGTGACGATGACGTCCTCGTAGCCGAGACTGGTCAAGAAGTTGGTCATGACCAACCGAGCGTTGTCCTCGGCCTTGGTCAGGATTCCCTCATCGGTCGCGTTTACGACGAGCACGGTCTCGGCGATTCGCCTGACCTCGGACTCGAGTTGGGGATCACCCTTGGTGAACAGCCCTTTGTCCCGATCGAGAACCTGAGTCGCCTCGCTGTCGACCGAAACGTACTGAACTTCTGCAGGGGGAAGGATGACTTCGACGACACCATCTTCGGACACACTGAAGCTGTCGACACCGATCTCGGCGAGGTCGACACCAGCACCGATGTTGGCGACGGCAATGAGGCGGAGACTGTCCCCGCGAGCCCATTCCAGCCAGCCTTCGTCCGTCCCTTGCTCGACAATCGTGTATTCCACGACTTCGACCGTTGTCAGTTGGGCCAGGTCTCGAACGGACCGCACCACAACCGGGCCGATCTCGAGATAGGGCTCGGGCTCGAGCACTTCAACGACGTCAGCCGGGGTGGGGATTGCATCGACCACGTTTGCGACGTTGGCAGTGACGAATCCACCCACTGCAACTACCACCGCAAGAAACAGAGCGCCCAACACCAACAGCACCGGGTTCATCCTGCGAGCAGGTGGCTGTGTGTTATCGGCTGTCATAGGGGGTATCTCCTGAATGGTGAGGGCAACGAGCGTTAGACGTCATTGAGTGGGTTGAAAGTTCCCGCAGGTAGCCGAAGCGATAGCCGAAGCGATAGTCTGCGCCCGCCGATGATCCGAAAACTCCTGGTGGCGAATCGCGGGGAAATTGCACGACGCATTTTCCGAACTTGTCGCGAAATAGGCGTGGAGACGGTTGCCGTCTTCTCAGACCCCGACGAAGGCGAACCTCATGCGAACGAGGCCGACCAGGCCGTCAATCTCCCCGGATCGTCGCCCCTCGACACCTATCTGAACGCGAAGGTAATCCTGTCTGCGGCCTCGATGTCAGGTGCGGACGCAATCCATCCCGGCTACGGGTTTCTCGCCGAGAACCCGGAGTTCGCCACAGCGGTTACCGAGGCCGGCCTCATCTGGATCGGGCCGACACCACACGCGGTCGAGGTCATGGGTTCGAAGATCGCCTCGAAGAAGCTGATGGAGTCGGCGGGTGTGCCCACTCTGCCCGGTGTCAACGAGGTCGACATCCAGGACGAGGCCGTTGCGGAACTGGGGTATCCCGTTGTGGTCAAAGCATCCGCCGGTGGAGGCGGAAAAGGCATGCGGGTGGTCACCAGTGCCAATGACCTTGAAGAGGCAGTCGCCGGCGCGAAACGTGAGGCCGCAAGCGCATTTGGAGACGCGACGGTCTTCATCGAGAAGTACCTTCCGGCGCCAAGACACGTCGAGATCCAGGTGTTCGGCGACACCCACGACAACGTGATTGCTCTCTTCGAGCGGGAGTGCTCGATTCAGCGCCGGCATCAGAAGATCATCGAGGAAACCCCGTCCGTCGCTGTAGATGAAGACCTACGGAATGCAATGAGCGAAGCTGCGATCACAGCCGCTCGTGCCGTTGACTACGTCGGTGCGGGCACGGTCGAGTTCCTCCTTCAAGGTCGAGAATTCTTCTTCCTGGAGATGAACACCCGGCTCCAGGTGGAGCATCCAGTGACAGAGGCCGTTAGCGGACTCGACCTGGTCAAGCTCCAGATCGACGTCGCGAACGGTGAGACGCTGCCGCCCGAGGCCATCCAATCCGAGATGACAGGCCATGCCATAGAGGCACGGCTCTACGCCGAGGACCCGCTCAACAATTTCCTCCCGGTTACCGGTCTTTTTCATCGCTTCACGTTCGAGTCGGTCGGCGGCATCAGGGTCGACTCGGGCATCGAAAGCGGCTCGGAGGTCTCCGTCCACTATGACCCAATGCTGGCCAAGGTGATTGCCCACGCTCCCTCCCGGGAAGAAGCGAGGGCTCTGCTGGCCGAGACTCTTCGCGCTGCTCGAATTCACGGCTCGACCACGAACCGGGACATGCTGGTCAGGATCCTGGAGAGCGAGCAGTTCGTCAGGGGCGAGACCGACACCCACTTCATCGGACGCCACGACCTCGATCAGCTGGCAGCACCACTGGCGACCGAAGACGACGAGGCGCTTGCATCCCGGGCCGCTGCGATCTCCGACCAGGCCAACGAGCGCTCGCACGCGAAAGTGCAGGGCACCATTCCTTCCGGCTTTCGAAACTCGCAAGCCCAATCACAACATCGTGCGTACCGGGGAGCGCACTCAGAGCACCAGGTGTCCTACGCGCTGACCACCAACCATGTTGTCTTCGACGGTGAGGAAAGGGCCGACATCATCTCGTCGACTCCCGACCGAGTTGAGCTCTCCACCGGAGACCGGGTCTACGAGTTCGACGTCGCCCGATATGGCTCCGTTCGCCACGTTGACTCGCAATCGACACCGACACGCCTTGTCGAGATTTCTCGATTCCCCGAAGTTGAAGCGGACGAGGACGCCGGATCGCTTCACGCGCCCATGCCCGGCAAGATCATCCGTGTCGATATTCAGATCGACGATGTCGTGAGCGAAGGGCAGATTCTTGTCGTGCTCGAGGCGATGAAGATGGAGCACACCGTTAGAGCGCCTCACGCCGGAACGGTTGTCCGGGTGGGCTGTCGCGAGGGTGATCAGGTGGAGGCAGACGCTGTCCTTGTTGTCGTGGAAAGCGAAGCGGCCACCCAACCCGTCGATGGCTAGCGGTCGAAGTCGGAGAGCACCTCGAGCACGTAGCCGATGTCGGCGGGCGTGTGGTCGGCATTCACCTGAAAGCGGATCTCCTCATCGCCTTTGGGCACCACCGGATAGTTGAGCCCGGTAGCCAGCACGGCGTTGTCGAAGAGGTGGCTGACCAAAGCCGCGGTTCGTTCGGTATCACGGACCATCAGCGGCACGATCGGGTGTGGGCCCGAAATCGTCTCGAATCCGGCAGCAATCAGACCGGACTCAAAGCTCTCGGTCATCTCCGCCAGATGGGAAAGCATCTCTTCACCCTCTCCGGAATCGAGAATCGATGTCGCCATCGAGGCAGCGGCCGCCTCTCCGGCCGTGATCGGATTCGAGTAGATGTACATCGGACCACGCTCGCGGAGATACGAGACAAGAGCGTCGCCTCCCGTGACATATCCGCCATTGACCCCGAACGCCTTCCCCAGGGTTCCGATCAGGACATCGACGGGATCCGAACGGGTGACCTCCTCGGTCCCGCGACCCGTCGCCCCGTATGCCCCGACACCGTGTGAGTCATCCACAACGACAACCACGTTCTCTGCGTACGACGAGTCGTGGCTTGCAGCCACCTCCATCAACCCGGACAGATCAGCATGATCACCTCGCATCGAGAACACCCCATCGGTGATCACCACGGCGCGCGCTGCCAAGGCCGCGGTTTCGCCTAGTTGTTGGTCGAGTGTGTCGAAGTCGAGATGGGGATAGACATTCCTCGACTTCGGACGCGACATGCGGACACCGTTGATGATGCAGTTGTGATTGAGCTCGTCGCTGAAAACAGCGGTCTCGGTTGTGATCAACGACGTCAACGTGGAGAGAACGGCGGCGTACGCCGACGAGAAGATCGTGGCTGCTTCCCGCCCGTGGAATCTGGCGAGCCGCTCTTCCAGTTCGATGTGGGTTCGGTAGGTGCCAGAGATGAAACGAACCGCTCCCGGCCCCGCACCAAACTGTCTGGTGCCCCGCTCCTCGGCATCGATCACGGCAGGGTGGCTGGACAGCCCGAGATAGCTGTTCGAGTTCATCCGCACGAAGTCTCTTTCATGCCCCTGCAGCCGGTAGCGCCTGCCAACTCCAGCCCTGGGCTCGAGCACTTCGGTGATAACCGCTTCGGCACCTTTGTCGGTTCCTGACTCGCGAAGGCCGGCCAATTCGGAGTTGAGTGCTGCGTCGAGTCGGTCGTGTGGCATACCTGGGGGTTTTAGCAGGCTCTATGGTGCCGGTCATGACACGTTTGGGTTTCATCGGTTTGGGCATCATGGGCCGCGGTATGGCCGCCAACCTCATCAACGACGGCCACGACCTCACTGTCTGGAATCGGACGTCGGCAAAGGCCGACGGTTTGGGAGCAAATGTGGTGGCGACGGCTCGTGAGGTGGGGCCCGCAAGTGACATCGTCTTCATTTGCGTCTCCGACACGCCCGATGTCGAGGCCGTGGTCTTTGGCGATTTCGGGGTGATCCACGGCATGACCGAAGGAGACATCCTGGTGGACCATTCCACGATTTCGCCGGGAGCCACCAAGGCTTTCGCTGCCCAGGCCGCAGAGCTTGGTGTCAGCTGGCTGGACGCTCCGGTCTCTGGCGGATCAGAGGGTGCCGAGAAGGGAACGCTCGCCGTCATGGTGGGCGGTGACTCCGCGGCGCTGGAGACTGCCCGGCCCTTCATGGAGTCGTTCTCGAAGTCGATCGTGCATGTCGGGGACGAGCCCGGCTCGGGTCAGATGGTCAAAGCCGTGAACCAGGTGCTGGTTTCGCTGCACGCACTTGCCGCCTCCGAAGCTTTGCTGCTGGCGCAGGGAGCTGGTCTCGATCTGGAGAAGACTATCGCTGCCATCGAGAACGGCGCAGCGGGATCGTGGATGCTCTCCAACCGGGGGCCTCAGATGATCAAGCGCGACTGGGAACCCGGGTTCACCATCGATCTCCAGCAGAAGGACATCCGGCTCATCCTCGAGGCGGCTGACGACCTCGGGGTCCCGGTGCCCGGGGTCTCGCTCGTCTTCCAGCTTTACAGAGGGCTTCAAGCGCAGGGTCTGGGCTCAGACGGCAACCACGCCCTGGTCAAGTCGCTAGAAGAGTTGGCCGGAGTCCGTCTCGGCGATTAACCGAGAAGGTCTGACTTCACCTTTTCGACGTGGCCCTTGGCCCGCACGTTGAGGTATGACGATTCCACCTGACCCTCCGGGCCGATCACAAACGTCGAGCGGATCAAACCGTCATATACCTTCCCGTAGTTCTTCTTCTCCCCCCAGGCTCCCAGCGACTCGGCAAGAGCGTGCTCCTCGTCGGAGAGAAGATCAAAATTCAGACCCTCCTTCTCCTTGAACTTCGCATTCAGAGCGGGAGGATCGGGGCTCACACCGACAATCTCATAGCCCGCCTCGGAGAACTCGGCGTAACTGTCCCTGAAGTCGCACGATTCCACAGTGCACCCCGGTGTCATCGCCTTCGGGTAGAAGAACATGACATATGACTTTCCCGATAGACCGTCTGAGGAAACGGTCTCGCCATCCTGGTTCGAGAGGCTGAATTCAACTGTGTCAGACATGGTCCGAGCCTACTGCTGTCACGGGGCGTCTCTTGCAGCCTTGGCCTCGTCCGATTTGAGGAAGGTCATCCCTCCGGCGAAGAAGCCGAGCGCAGCCGGCAACCAGTACGAGACCACCCTGAAGATCAGCACCGGAGCCAGGGTCGTGGCCGCGGGAAACCCGTAGGCGGCCAGGATGAGAACAAGAGCCCCTTCAATGACACCCATGCCTCCCGGCATTCCCGGAAGGCCCCCGGCAAGTTGGGAAACACCAAACGCCGCCAGAACCTGGAACCCGTTGACATCGATCCCAAAGGCGTTGAGGACAAGTCCCAAAGCCAAGGCCTCCAGCAAGAGCCGGGCCCAGATATACAGCTGGGACTGAAGTCCCGGAAGATGGTCGATCATTTGGGACTCGACTCGCTTCCGGATGAACTGAGGCATGAAGCGGACCAGGGACCCGAGTTTTCCACTGCCGAACATCACTAGAAGACCGGCGCCAATGACAAAAGGAGCAGCGACGAAGAGGCTCACCGATGCGATCTTGAAACCATCCTCGGGGCGGGCAATGAGAAGACCCGCTCCGGCGAGGATGAGCAATCCCGAGTAG
>Ga0255056_10000645_pt1 | contig 10655 bp, 10 predicted proteins | sample Cases_109_1_MG_FD_183639 | JGI IMG/M metagenome (GOLD analysis project Ga0255056, IMG submission 183639) | Seawater microbial communities from Amundsen Gulf, Northwest Territories, Canada - Cases_109_1 | ecosystem: Environmental > Aquatic > Marine > Gulf | place: Canada: Northwest Territories... | reverse complement strand
TCGCGAAATACGACACCCTGAGGGGGGAGCAAAGAAAGGGCCGCGGCGTCGCGGTCTGACCTCCCTCCCTTCTCGGGGAGGAGCCGACCAAAGCGAGGCGCCTTCCTTGCCTCCCCCTCAGGGGGACGTGCCGAGCGCAGCGAGGCGGAGGGGGTAAAGCCGTTGTCGCGACCACGGCTTGACGCCCCTGAGGGGGGAGCAGCTAGGCCGCATCCCTCCACGCGATCCACTTTTCGATCGGATCGAGGTCGAGATCGGGCCCCGTGATCCCGATCGTGATCTCGTCGGCACCAAGCGCCACGTATTCGTCTCCGTGGTGCACGGCGCCCGGGCTCACCCCGATCGAGCGCAGGATCGTGCTCGGATCGCGACCGATCTTCTTGCACCATTCGTCGAGCACCGACGACTTGTGGGCGAAGGTCTCCAGGCTGCCAAAGGCATGCCAGGCCTGGGCATGCTCGGCGACGAGACGCAGCGTGATCTTCTCCCCGCCGCCCCCGATGAGTATCGGGATGTCCCGCACCGGAGGCGGGTCGAGCTTGGCGAGCCGTTCCTCGATGATCGGGAGCGCAGCCTCCAGATCGCGCAGCCGGCTCAATTTCGTCCCGAACTCGTACCCGTACTCGTCGTAGTCCTTCTCGAACCAGCCGGAGCCAATGCCCAGGATGAGGCGACCCCCGGAGATGTTGTCCACCGTGCGTGCCATGTCGGCGAGCAGGTTCGGGTTGCGGTACGAGTTGCAGGTCACCAGCGCACCGAACTCGATCCGTTCGGTCTGTTCGGCCCAGGCGCCGAGCATCGTCCAGCACTCGAGGTGCTTGCCGGCGTTCTCGTCCGGGCTGCCCCCGTAGAGGGGGTAGAAGTGGTCCCAGTTGTAGACCACGTCCGCTCCCATCTCTTCGACCCGCATCACCGTGTCGCGGATCTTTGCGTAGTCGGCCAGCTGGGGATGGATCTGGACGGCAATGCGGGTCATGGGGCTCCTCGGCGGGCGGGCTGGTGACGATACCTACCTCCGGTAGGATCCCGGACCGTGACCATCAAGACCCGACCCATCGTCGAAGACGAAGTGCTGCGTTTTCGGGAGCAGTTCGTGAAGGGATTTGGGGAAGACTTGGACGAGAAGGATCGCGACCCGGAGCGCTTCCTGGCGCTCCTCCCATTGGATCGCACCGTCGCTGCCTTCGATGGCGCTGAGATCATTGGGACGCTGGGAGCCCATCCGCTACAGGTGACCGTGCCCGGCGGAGCTTCGGTCCCGATGGCGGGCACGACGATCGTCACCGTACAGAACACGCACCGCAGGCAGGGAGTATTGCGGGCCATGATGACCGACCATCTCAACGACACGGCGACGCGGGGTGAACCGCTTGCCGGGCTGTGGGCGTTGGAGACACCGATCTACGGTCGCTTCGGCTTTGGGCATGCCACCAGCCGCGAGGTCGTCACCGCTCCAAAGGGCTCGCTGAAGATGCCGAAATCAGGCGATGGGGTCGTGCGAGTGATCGAACCCGATCGGGTAGCGACGCTGCTGCCCGCTATCTACGACGACGTATTGGCAAATCGGCCCGGGATGCTGTCTCGGAGTGCGGACTGGTGGAGGCACCAGGTGGTCTACGACCCCGAGTACCGGCGAGAAGGCGATGACAGCGCAAAACGCTTCGTGGCCTACGAGGCCGAAGGCCGAATCGAGGGATACGCCATTTACCGGCAGAAGTCGGAATGGGGCGATCTTGTCCCGAATGGCCAGGTCAATGTCGGCGAAGCCATCGCGATCTCGGATCGGGCGCACAGCGGTCTGTGGAACTACCTCGGGAACCTCGACCTTTTCCCGCAGGTCAAGTTCTGGAACATGCCGGTGGATGACCCGTTGTGGTGGAAGCTAGCCGAGCCGCGCTATGTCCAGCGGAAGCGTTCCGACGGTCTCTGGGTGCGGATCATGGACGTTGCGGCCGCGCTCGGCGCGCGTCGCTACGAATCGGATGGGTCGATCCGGCTTGGCATCGAAGACCCATTCCGGGCGGTCACTTCCGGGGTGTACGAGCTGTCGGTGAGCGATGGCGAGGCAAAGGTTGTCGAGGTAGACGGCGACGCCGAGGTCAACCTTGGCATCGATGCCCTCGGGGCGTTGTATCTCGGCGGTAGCAATGCGCTGTCGATGGCCGGCGCCGGGCTCATCGAGGGCGCACCCGAGGAGGTCACCACACTGCACCGGCTCTTCCACACCGCTGCCGAACCCTGGTGCGACACCATTTTTTGAGAAATCCCAGTTCCCAGTTCTCAGTTCAGAAGTCGGAACTGGCAACTGGCAACTGGTCAATGGCAACTGAATCTGGGCAGCGATGAAAACCGGAACGAATCCGACGACACCGACGTTGTAGTTGATACGGTGGCGACCCGCTGGAGCGGAAACCGGTCTTCCCGACTCCCACTCGTTCCCCGCTCCGGCGGTGTCGCCTCCAGGAACCTCCCCCGACCCGAAGAAATCATGCAGTAGTGGGTCGCGGCAGGCCTTACAATGGCACTATGTCGATAGTGGAAATTCAGGAGTACGCATGACGACCGTTGACATCGACCTTGGCGGGTACTCGCTCGGCTGGTCCGACGAGGAGGACTATGTCTATAAGCCGGAGAAGGGTTTGAGCGAGCAGATCATCCGTGACATGTCGCAGATGAAGGACGAGCCGGAGTGGATGCTCGAATTCCGCCTCAAGGCCTATCAACGTTTCTTGCGCAAACCGCTCCCCATGTGGGTGGGCGGCGGAAAGCTGGCAAACATCGACTTCGACGACATCTACTACTACATCAAGCCGACCGAAGGTCAGGCTGAAGAGTGGGACATGGTCCCGGACTCGATCAAGGACACCTATGAGAAGCTGGGTATCCCGGAGGCCGAGCGCAAGTACCTGGCCGGGGTCAGTGCCCAGTACGAGAGCGAGGTGGTGTACCACCGCAATCGCGAGGACCTCGAGGAGATGGGTGTGATCTTCACCGATATGGACACCGCGGTGCGTGAGCACTCCGAGCTCGTCCAGGAGTACTTCGCGACGATCATCCCGCCAAACGACAACAAGTTTGCTGCACTTAACTCTGCGGTGTGGTCCGGCGGTTCGTTCATCTACGTGCCCCCTGGTGTCCACCTCGACGAGCCGCTCCAGGCGTACTTCCGGATCAACGCGGAGAATATGGGCCAGTTTGAGCGGACCCTGATCATCGTCGACGAGGGTGCCTTCGTGCACTATGTCGAGGGGTGCTCGGCGCCGGTGTATTCGACCGATTCGTTGCACTCCGCAGTGGTCGAAATCGTCGTCAAGGAAGGCGGCCGGTGCCGATACACGACGATTCAGAACTGGTCGAACAACGTGTACAACCTGGTGACCAAGCGAGCCGTCGCCTACCGCAACGCCACGATGGAGTGGGTCGACGGCAACCTCGGGAGCGGGCTCACGGCCAAGTATCCAGCGGTGTGGCTGATGGAGGAGGGCGCTCACGGCGAGGTGCTCTCGATTGCGTTCGCGGGATCCGGCCAGCATCTCGACGCCGGGGCAAAGATGGTCCACGTCGCGCCGAACACGACATCGTTGATCGTGTCCAAGTCGGTTTCGCACGGCGGCGGCCGTGCCGGCTATCGCGGTCTGGTCAGAGTCGAGCCCGGGGCCGAGAATGCCAAGTCCTTTGTGCGCTGCGACGCCCTCATCCTCGACGAGGAGTCGCGCTCGGATACGTATCCATACATGGAGATCGAAGAGTCCAACGTCGACATGGGGCACGAGGCCACCGTCTCCAAGGTGGGCGACGACCAGCTCTTCTATCTGATGAGTCGCGGCCTCAGCGAGGATCAAGCAACCGCGATGGTGGTGGCAGGGTTCATCGAGCCAATCGTCAAGGAACTCCCGATGGAGTACGCCGTCGAGCTCAACCGCCTCGTCGAGCTGTCCATGGAGGGCTCGGTCGGCTAAGAGTCGCGAGGCGCGAGTCGCGAGGTCTCCCGGCTCCGGTCACCGGTCACCCGTCTCTGGTCACTCGGTTACTCGGCTACTCGGCTACTCGGCTACTCAGTAGCCTCCCGGCTCATGAGGATTCTCGTTGCCGACTGCACCGTTGATTATGAAGGGCGGCTGAACGCCCATTTGCCGCGGGCCCGTCGGTTGATCGTCGTCAAGGCAGATGGCACGGTCCTGGTCCACGCCGATGCCAGTGGCAAGCCGCTGAACTGGATGACCACCCCGAACCACCTGACGGAGGAAGAGGATCGGTGGGTGATCACCAACGGGAAGAAGGAGCGGCTCACCGTCGATCTTCACGAGATCGAATTCGAAACCGAGATCGAGCTTGGCGAAGATCCCGGTCTGCAGAAGGACGCCGTCGAGGTCGAGCTGCAGCGCCTCCTCGCCGAAAAACCGGAGTCGCTCGAGGAAGGGATGACCCTCGTCCGCCGCGAGTACCCGACCCCGGTCGGCCCGGTGGACCTGCTGTGTCGGGATGTCGAGGGGGGCACCGTCGCCGTCGAGGTGAAGCGTCGGGGCGAGATCGACGGCGTGGAGCAGCTCACCCGATACCTCGAGTTTCTCAACCGTGACGACAGCCTGGCTCCCGTGCGCGGGCTGTTCGTCGCCCAGATCGTCAAGCCACAGGCTCGGACCCTTGCGGAAGACCGCAAGATCGGCTGGCGCGAAATCGACTACGAAGCCCTGACAGGCGCCGAAAGCGACGTGCTGCGGCTTTTTTGAGTCGAGAGTCTTGAGTCGAGAGTCTTGAGTCGAGAGCCCAAGGCTCACGCTCGTTCTTGCTCGCGTCTCGCGACTCGCGACTAGCGACTCACAGCAGGCTCCGCAGGTCGCAGATCGTGTGGGGGTCGCGCAGCCTGTTCAGGGCCCGGGTCTCGATCTGGCGGACGCGTTCACGGGTGATCCCGAGTGCGGCTCCGACGTCGGAGAGGGTGTGCGGGCTGTCGCCGCCGATGCCGTACCGCATCATGAGGACCTTGCCCTCGCGCTCGTCGAGCATGCTCAACGCCCTGGCAACCTCCTCGCAGCGGGCCCGCTCGGCGGCGACGGAGAACGGGTCGGGCGTGCGCTCGTCCTGGACGAAGTCGCCGAGGTGGGCATCGCCGTTCTTGCTCACCGGTCGGTCGAGCGACACGGTTTCGCCGGGGGCGGAGAGAGCGATGATCACTTGCTCCTCGTCGAGCCCGCTGGTGAGGGCAATCTCGGCAACCGTGGGTTTGCGCCGATACCGCTCCTGCAGGGCGAGGTCGGTCTCCTGGACCGTGCGCACGACGTCGATCATGTGCACGGGCAGGCGAATGGTGCGGCCGTGGTTTCCCAAGCCTCTCGTGATTGATTGACGAATCCACCACGTGGCGTAGGTGGAGAACTTGAAGCCCTTGCGCCAGTCAAACTTCTCGACGGCCCTGATCAAGCCGAGGTTCCCTTCCTGGATCAGATCGAGCAGGTCGAGGCCGCGTCCCGTGTATCGCTTGGCGATCGATACGACCAGGCGGAGATTGGATCGGATGAACGTGGCCTTGGCCTCTTCGCCGGTGCGGACTTCCTCGTAGAGGGCGGCGTGTTCTAGTGCGGTGAACCGTCCACCGTCCTCGAGGCGCTGCAGAGCTCGGCGCCCCCCTTCCATCGCACGGGCGAGGCGCACCTCCTCGTTCGCGTCGAGCAGGTTGTATCCCGACACCTCGCCCAGATAGCGGCCGACTGCGTCGCCTGCTGTTCGCAGAGCGCGATCGGTCATGCCTCTCACCTATTGGTGCGCATCGAGAACCTATCACGCAGGTACGGATCCGGCAATGGTGATGGATGGTCGATCGCCACCATTCCCACCGAACGCTCGGGGGCGGTCGATGACCATCACCGGTACCCTCAACGGTCTTCCATGGTTCAACGCTTCGCCATCATCGCGGTCGCCACCGCATTGCTAGCCACTGCATGCACGGGGCCGGCCCCTCTCGATGTCGCCGGCGTCCGTCCCCCCGAGAGCGGACCGCCGATCGTCGAGGTCATCGTCCTCGCCGGAGACGATCTCTCCCCGATCGAAGCCGAAGTGGTCGTTTCCGACACCGTCCTCCCCGCCGGGGGAGCACCAACCGATTGGTCGTTCGTGTGGCCGGGAGACGGCACGCAGGTCCTGGTGTCCTCTCCCGGTTTCGTTCCCTGGTCACATCGTTTCGATGGACGGCCATCCGACGATCAGATCGAGGTCAGGCTCGAGCCGGTCGTGCTCAGCGGGCGAGTCACCACGGACATCGGGCTGCCGCTGCCGGGTGTGCTGGTCACGCTCGGATCGGCCGATGACGTCACCAACGACGACGGATTGTTCGAGATCGGTCGAGCACAGCCGGGGGACCTCGCTCTGGTTCGACCGGCCTGGAACGATCTCACCGTGGTGTGGGACGGAACCGAGGATGAGATCGACATCGCCATGGAGTCCCTCGACATCGTGGGGGTTCGCGTCGGCGGGCGCGCCGCCGGAGATGCCGTGCGGTGGGCCAGCCTGCTCGAATTGGCAGAGTCGACCGGGGTCAACGCCTTCGTCGTCGACATCAAAGACGAATTTGGCACGGTCTTTTACGACACGGAGGTCGTCGACGCCCACAATGTCGGCGCAGTCACCCCCCTGTACGAGCTCGATGGCATCGTCGCCGACATGGACGAGGCCGGGCTGTACAAAATCGCCAGGATCGCAGCCTTTCAGGACACCCCGATGGCGCTGGCCAATCCCGACCATGCCGTCCTCGATACCGAGACCGGCGAGGTCTGGCGAACGGCCGCGGAGGAGGCGTGGATGGACGCGTCCGACCCGGTGTCGTACGAGTATCCGATCGCGCTCGCGGAGGAGGCGTGCAAGGCCGGATTCGACGAGGCCCAGTTCGACTTTGCATCGTTCCCGTTTGGGGGACGCCGGGATTCAGCCGTCTTCGACGCCGAGAACAACGAGGAGAATCGTGTCGAGTCGATCATCCAGTTCCTCGAGCGGGCGTACTCCCTGCTCAACCCGCTTGGCTGCGCCGTTGGGTCGACCCTGCTCGGCATCACCCTCGAGTCGAGTATCGACGAGGGCATCGGCCAGCGCCCCGGCCGGATGTCCCGAACCATCGACGTGCTCAGCCCCACGTTGTACTCCACGAACTATGGACCCGGTTGGAAGGATTTTGCAGACCCGGATGCCCATGCGGTTCAGATCATCGACGAGGCCCTGGCCAGCGGTCTGTCGCGGCTCGAGGGCTTTGCCTACCTGCGCCCGTGGTTGCAGACCTGGACGGTGACCGCCGAGGACGTGGTCGACCTCCAGCGGGTCACCGCCGAACGGGGCATGGGATGGATGCTGTGGTCCAACAGCGCGAGCTACTCGACGGAATACCTGCCGCGGCGATGAGCCGGGTGTCGCCTTCCGAGCTCGAGGAGCTGACCGCGTCGATCACCGGTTGCCGACGCTGCCCCCGCCTCGTTGCCTGGCGGGAGCAGGTCGCAGCGGAGAAACGTGCCGCATTCCAGGATGAGGAGTACTGGGGCCGACCGGTGCCGGGGTTCGGTGACCCCGTGGCATCGCTCGCCGTCATCGGACTGGCTCCCGCCGCACACGGGGCAAATCGGACCGGACGGATGTTCACCGGCGATCGCAGCGGGGACTGGCTGTACCGGGCGATGTATCGAGCGGGTTTCGCCAACCAACCGGACTCGTCGAGAATCGATGACGGGCTCAAGTTGACGGGGGCATGGGTGACGGCCCCGGTGCGGTGTGCACCACCGCAGAACAAGCCGAGCATCGAAGAGCGCGACAACTGCCGGTCGTGGTTCGATGCCGAGCTCGGCCTGATCGTCCCTTCCGTCTTCGTTGTTCTCGGCGGCTACGCCTATCAATCGGTGTGGCGGTATCTGTCCGATCGAAACCACCCGATGCCGCGGCCCCGGCCCAAGTTTGCGCACGGCCTCGAGGTGGCGCTTCCCCAAGGCCCGGTCGTACTGGCGTCCTATCACCCGAGTCAGCAGAACACCTTTACCGGAAGGCTCACCGAATCGATGCTGGACCGGGTGTTCGCACGAGCACGGGATCTCGTCAACATCCGCTAGTGGATCGCCGCTACGTGCCAAGCCGGCTAAATCGCCAGCAGCATCGTCGAGCCGCTTGCGGCTCGACCCGACCGGATCCACGCCTGCTCGAGGTAGGGGAAAGGGTTCTCTTTCTCTTCGTCGTGCTTCAACTCGAAGTGGGTGTGCGGCGTGGTATTTTCGGCATTGCCGGAGTCCCCGACCCAGCCAATCAGCTGCCCCGCTTCGACGGTTGCACCTTCGTAGAGGCCGGGGGAAAACGCGCCGAGCTCGCCGGCGTCACCGTTGTCGGTTCCGGGATCGTCGTTGTTCAGGTGCATGTACACGGTGCTCCACCCGTCGCCGTGATCGATTTTGATCACATAGCCCGAAAGGTTCTGTTCACCTATGAAGATCACCACGCCGGGGGCGACTGCCACGATCGGAGTGCCGCGAGGGCTGAGGATGTCGGTTCCCCGGTGATGGCGACCGCCGGAGCGCCGCGCTCCGACCGCCGGAGCGCCGCGCTCCCCACGGGTCGCGGAAGGTCACGTCACCCGAAGAATGCGGGAAAGCCTCGAGGGTGAACGCCTGTTCGGTGTTCTCCGCGGCGAGCGCGGCTTGCGAACCAAGGCTCTCCACCGCGGCCAAGGCGATGGTGGTGGCGAGGATGAGCGCGACGGAAAGAAATCGTCTCAAGATTTGCGTCCTTGCCGGCGCGCGTCCCACCACCGCCAGCGTTGCTGGCTTGGGTCAACCGCAGGGACAAAGCGCACATAGCGGCACACCGGCGGCCCGCGGCTAGTCGCCGACGCGTCGGTACCCTCCGTGAGCTTGCGACCACAGGAAACTCGTGCCCGCCTTGGATCAAGATACCGTCGACGCCATCGGCGCCGAAGATGCCGGATGGCGTCGTGAACAGCGGGCGGCCGCCGCCGAGGCGTTCGCCGAGACGGCAATGCCCGACAGCGCCGAGGAGATCTGGCGCTACATCGAGCTCGGATTCGATCTGGACGACTATGCGCCGGTCCCGAGAGCGGGCAACCCACTCGACGACGACCCGCTCGGCGGAATATTCGACACAAAGTTGTCTGCATCACTGATCGACGGACACTGGATCGGGCAGGACCAGGACGGCGCCGATGTGACCTTCGCTTCGCTGCATAGCTCGTCGAGCGCCAAGCCCGAGCTCATCGAGTCGGTGCTCGCCGAGGCAGGACTTGGCGATGTGCGCGACCGCTTTGCGCTCGCCGCTACCGCATTCGGCGCCGACGGGGCATTTGTGCACGTTCCAACGGGAACGACCGCCCCCGGTGTCATCTACCTCGACGTCCAGGCAACGCAGCCTCGATCGGTGACGTTTCCCCGCATCGTGGTCGCGGTCGACGATGGTGCAGAAGCTGCACTCGTCATCCATCTCAGGTCTCAACCCAACGACGACCTGGTCGTCGTTCCCCAGATTGCCGCTGCCGTCGGCACCAACGCACGGCTCGCCATCACCGTCGTCCAGAACTGGGGCTATGCGACCCGGTCCCTGGGAAACGCCAATGCCTCCATCGGCCGCGACGGAACGCTCCGCTTCGCCGAGGTCGGGCTTGGCGGCAAGCTCTCACGGCTTCACCTCGACATGCGCATGCAAGGCACCGGGTCGGCCGCCGACGTCGTCGGCGCCTACTTCGGCGAGGCCGAGCAAACCCTCGACTACCGGTACTTCATGCGCCACATCGGCACCAATACCCGCTCCGACATGTTTCTCAAGGGCGCAGTCGAGGATGAGGCGCGCTCGGTGTTCACCGGGATGATCAGGATCGAAGAGACCGGGCAGAAGACCGAGGCGTTCCAGACCAATCGCAACCTCATCCTGTCCGAGGGTGCCTCGGCACAATCGGTTCCCAACCTCGAGATCCTTGCCAACGACGTCAAATGCGGTCACGGCTCGACGGTTGGCCCCCTCGATGCAGCCCAGCGCTACTACCTGATGACTCGGGGCCTCGGAGCGCCCCGCGCCGACCAGCTGCAGGTCCACGGCTTTTTTGAGGAGGCCCTCGTCAAACTCCCCCAGCGCGAGCTCGTGGCCCCGGTTCGAAAATGGATCAACGGCAAGTTCGTCACCGCGCAGCTCGCAGGTCGGGTTTGATGGAAGTCAAGGTGGCGCCACTCGATCAGCTCCCGGATGGCCGGGGCGTGTTGGTCGAAATCGGGGAGACCGAGATCGCGCTGTTCCGGATCGGCGACGAAGTGCACGCCCTGGGCAACCAGTGCAGCCACGCGAAGGCTTCGCTGTCGGAGGGCGAGATCTTCGACGGCGAGGTGGAGTGCCCGCGCCACGGATCCCCGTTCGACCTGGTCACCGGCGAGCCGCAGACGTTGCCGGCGACGGCTCCGGTGCCGGTCTTCCCGGTGGCAGTGAGAGACGGCGATGTCTATCTCGAGCTGGAGGCGCCATGACCGACGATGCCGCCATGACCGAGGCCGCCATGACCGGGGCGGCCGGGACCGAGGCCGCCATGACCGAGGCCGTCATGACCGGGGCGGCCGGGACCGAGGCGCTCGAGATCAGCGGTCTGACCGCCGACCTCGGGCAGCTCCAGATCCTCAACGGTGTCGACCTCATCG
>Ga0255056_10000644_pt1 | contig 10670 bp, 6 predicted proteins | sample Cases_109_1_MG_FD_183639 | JGI IMG/M metagenome (GOLD analysis project Ga0255056, IMG submission 183639) | Seawater microbial communities from Amundsen Gulf, Northwest Territories, Canada - Cases_109_1 | ecosystem: Environmental > Aquatic > Marine > Gulf | place: Canada: Northwest Territories... | reverse complement strand
CGTCCGCACCGAGTTCCGGCGGCGTCTGCTCCAATGCTTCCTTGACCGCACCGACAATGCCCTGCAGCGGTTCCTGCAATGCCTCGAGAATTTCATTGCTGTTGAGCGTGAAGCTTCGCGGCACGCCCTCGGACAGGTTACGCCCCTTGACCGAGGCTTCGCGGACTTCCTGGCCGGGAAAGGCCGAACCGATTTCGTGTTTGATGCGTTCCGCCGTGGCCTCACCGATGAGAATCCCGTAATTGCGCCGCACGTAGTTGGTTATGGCTTCGTCGAAACGGTCGCCGCCGATCCTGACGGAAGCCGCATAGACGATCCCGTTCAGCGAGATGACCGCGACCTCCGAGGTACCGCCGCCAACATCGAGAACCATCGAGCCGCGTGCCTCATGCACCGGCATGCCGGCGCCGATCGCCGCTGCCATTGGTTCCGGGATCAGGTGTACCTTCCTGGCGCCTGCACCCTCGGCCGACTCGCGGATGGCGCGCCGTTCGACCTGGGTCGAGCCGTAGGGGACGCAGATCAGCACCCGCGTGCTGGGCCGGAAATAACGGGTGCCGTGCGCCTTGCGGATGAAATGCTGCAGCATCTTCTCGGTCACGGTGAAGTCGGCTATGACACCGTCTTTCAGTGGCCGGATTGCGGTGATATTGCCCGGCGTTCTGCCGAGCATGTTCTTGGCTTCGGCGCCCACTGCTTCGACCAACCGCCCGCCGCGTCCCGTGTCCTCGCGAATGGCGACGACCGAGGGTTCGTCCAGGACAATGCCATGGCCGCGGGAGTAAATGAGCGTGTTGGCGGTCCCGAGATCGATCGATAAATCGTTCGAGAAATAACCTAGAATGTTTTTGAGCATCAGGGGCGAGAGTCCGGCAATGCGAGGCGACGGCGTAACATAACAACGGACAGGACATTTAGCAAGGTGACAGGTATCATTGCGGGCCCGCCGCGGTCCCGGCGGCCGCAAAGTCTTTAAAACTCGGGTTTTCCAGTGTCACTCAGCAAAGATCAGGTACAGCACATCGCTACTCTGGCAAGGCTCGAAATTGCCGATGAAGAGTTGTCGGAGGTGGCCGAAAAGCTGTCACGTATCGTCGATTTCGTGGATCAGTTGCAGGCAGCTCCAACCGACGATGTCGAACCGATGGCGCACCCGCTGAACCAGACGCAGCGCCTGCGGCCGGACGAGGTAACCGAGCACGATCAGCGCGACACGTTCCAGGCCAACGCGCCGGCGGTGCAGGACGGCCTGTACCTGGTGCCGAAGGTCATCGAATGAGCGGCGCCGGGGCGGCTTTGCACAGGCGCACACTCAGCGAACTTGCACGTGGACTCGCGCATGAGGAGTTTACCGCCCGGGAACTGACCGAGGCGCTGCTGGCGCGGGTCGAATCTTACGGCAAGGACCTGAACGCTTTTATCACGGTCACCGCGGAGCGCGCGCTGCAACATGCGGAGCGTGCCGATACCGCACGCCGGAATGGCGACGCGGGCGCGCTTAACGGCCTGCCGATCGTGCACAAGGACCTGTTCTGCACGCGCGGCGTATTAACCACCTGCGGTTCCCGGATACTCGGCAATTTCGTGTCCCCGTACGACGCAACCGTGGTGGCAAAGCTGCGGTTGGCCGGCGCGATCATGCTTGGCAAGACCAACATGGACGAGTTCGCCATGGGCTCATCCAACGAGACCAGTTATTTCGGACCCGTGAAAAACCCCTGGGATCTGGCGCTGTCTCCGGGCGGTTCGTCGGGCGGCTCCGCCGCCGCCGTCGCCGCGCGGTTGGTGCCGGCCGCGACCGGTACCGATACCGGCGGCTCCATTCGCCAGCCGGCGGCATTGACCGGCACCGTGGGGCTGAAGCCTACCTACGGGCGGGTGTCGCGTTACGGCATGGTGGCGTTCGCATCGAGCCTGGACCAGGCGGGCGTCATCGCCCGAAGCGCCGAGGACGCGGCGATGCTGTTACAGGAAATGGCGGGTTTCGATCGCAGGGACTCGACCTCGGTTGATCAGCCGGTTCCCGATTACCGGGCTGCAATCGGCGCGTCGCTGAAAGGCATGAAAATCGGCATCGTGCGCCAGCATTTCGATGCGGGCCTCGACCCGGAATGCGAGGCACGGATTCGCGAGGCGCTGGCTGTGCTGGAGGGCGAGGGCGCCACCCTCAGAGAAATCGATCTGCCGAACATCGGCTTGTCGGTGCCGACCTACTATGTTGTTGCGCCAGCTGAATGCTCGTCCAACATGTCGCGTTTTGACGGCGTGCGCTTCGGGCACCGCGCCGAGAATCCACGGGACCTCTCCGACCTCTATTGCCGCAGCCGCGGCGAGGGCTTCGGCGCCGAAGTGCAGCGGCGCATCATGACCGGCACCTATGTCTTGTCCGCCGGCTACTACGACGCCTACTACCTCAAGGCGCAGAAAGTGCGGCAACTGATCAGCCGCGATTTCAGGGACGCGTTTTCCTCGGTTGACCTCATCGCCGGCCCGACCGCGCCGACGACCGCGTTTGCGCTGGGCGAAAAGACGGATGACCCGATCACGATGTACCTGAACGACATCTATACCATCGGCGCCAACCTGGCGGGATTGCCCGGCGTCTCCGTGCCCTGCGGCTTCGCTGCCGGCCTGCCGGTCGGGTTGCATCTGGTCGGGCCGCATTTCGCGGAGGATCGGCTGCTCAACTGCGCGCACCAGTACCAGCAGCATAGCGACTGGCACACACATTGCCCCGAGGCGTACGCATGAGCGGCGCCTTCGAAGTAGTCATCGGGCTGGAAATTCACACCCAGCTCGCAACTTGCAGCAAGATTTTCTCCGGTGCGCCGACGGCCTATGGCGCGGCGCCCAACAGCCAGGCGTGCCTGGTGGATCTCGGCTACCCGGGCGTATTGCCGGTGCTGAACGAAGAGGTGGTGCGCATGGCCTGCAAGTTCGGCCTGAGCGTCAATGCGAACATTGCGCCGCGTTCGATTTTTGCGCGCAAGAATTATTTCTATCCGGACCTGCCGAAGGGTTACCAGATCAGCCAGTATGAACTGCCCATCGTCGAGGGCGGCGAATTGCTGATCCCGGACGACGAGGGTAACGAGAAACGCATCGGTATTACCCGGGCGCACCTCGAGGAGGACGCCGGCAAGTCGATTCACGAGGGACTCGACCGCTGTTCCGGCATCGACCTGAATCGCGCCGGCACGCCGTTGCTGGAGATCGTTTCCGAACCCGACCTGCGCTCGGCCAGGGAAGCGGTTGCTTACATGCGCAAGGAACATACGATCGTACGCTACCTTGGCATCTCCGACGGCAATATGCAGGAAGGTTCGTTTCGCTGCGACGCCAACGTGTCGCTCCGCCCGCGCGGGCAGCAGGCGCTCGGTACCCGCACCGAACTGAAGAACCTCAACTCCTTTCGTTTCGTCGAGAAAGCGATCAACTACGAAATCGAACGGCAGATGGAGGTGCTGGAGGACGGCGGCAAGGTGGTTCAGGAGACGCGCCTGTACGATTCGGACAAGGACGAAACGCGCCCTATGCGGAGCAAGGAAGAAGCGAACGATTACCGCTATTTTCCGGATCCGGACCTGCTGCCGGTCGAACTGGACCGCGACTACATAGAGGCGGTCCGGAAAACCCTGCCTGAATTGCCGGATGCGAAACGGGCGCGGTTCGTCGCTGCCTATGCGCTGAAACCCGCCGATGCCGACATACTGACTGCCAGCCGGCCGCTGGCCGGGTATTTCGAGGCGGCGGCCGCGGCGACCGGCGCCGCTGCGCAAGCAGTCGCCAACTGGATCATCGGCGATTTGTCGGCGGCGCTGAACCGCGACGGCCTGGATATCGGCCAGAGCCGCATCTCCGCCGCCGATCTGGCGGGTCTTCTGGAGCGCATTGCGGACCGCACGATCTCCGGAAAGATTGCGAAGGAAGTGTTCGATGCGATGTGGGCCGGCGAGGGCAGCGCCGACGCCGTGATCGAGGCCCGGGGCCTCAGGCAGATCACCGACAGTGGGGCGATCGACGATATTGTGGACTCGGTCATCGCCGCCAATCCCGGCCAGGTTGCACAATACAGGGCCGGCAAGGCCAAGTTGCTCGGGTTTTTCGTCGGCCAGGTGATGCAGGCGACGGGCGGCAAGGCGAATCCGGGCCAGGTCAATGAGGCGTTGAAGAGGCGGTTGAAAGAAACTTGATTGCCATGCAGGAGCAAAGCGATGCGGTGTTCCCGTTCGCCTTTGAGTCGCTACCGGTTCGCGGTGAGATCGTGCAACTGCAGAGCGCCTGGCGGCGCATGCAACTGGGCCACAACTACGCCGCCCCGGTACGCGAGGTACTCGGCCACGCAGCCGCAGCCGCGGGACTGATCTCGCAGAGCCTTAAATTCAACGGCAAAATCACCTTGCAGATCAGCGGCTCGGAGCGGATGCCGATGCTGGTGATGCAATGCACCAGCAAGCTTGCACTGCGCGGCATGGCAAGTGCACAGCCGGAAGCAGACGGCGCTTCATTTGCGGAGCTGACAGACGGCGCGCGCTGCGCGATTACGCTGGATGCAGGTCGTGCCGAGCGCCGCTACCAGGGCATCGTCGAAGTCTGCGGTGACACGCTCCGTGACAGCCTGCAAAATTATTATGCCCGCTCGGCGCAGATTCCGAGCCACCTGCAACTCGTGACCGATAAGGCGCATTGCGGCGGCATCCTGCTGCAGCAAATGCCAGGCGGGACAGGGCTGGTTGCCGATGACTGGCGCCGACTCGGCCTGCTGGCCGGGACGCTCAGGAGCGAGGACCTCGCCGGTGGGGTCGGGCCGGACCTGTTGCAGAAGCTGTTCGCGGAAGACGATATTCGTCTGTACCGGCCGCGCGCGGCCAGGTTTCATTGTCAATGTTCGCAGCGCCGTGCCGAGCAGGTCTTGAAGCTGCTCGGCGAGACCGAGTCCAGGGAAGTGTGCGCCGAACTCGGTCGGGTCGAGGTCACCTGCGAATATTGCGGCCGGACGCGGAGTTTCGATACGGTCGATTTAAGCCGGCTGTTCGCCACCCGGGCGCTTCAGGATTCCGACGCCCTGCATTGACGCCCTCGCTGCTGCTGGGCTTCATATTGAGAATCAATGTGTTAGACTGTCCGGCCAATCATATGAATATATCGTTATATGTTAATAGAGAACGCCACAGAGACCTTGCTACTGCAGCTCAAGACGCTCGGTGAGGTCACCCGGCTGCGGCTGGTGGCGCTCTGTCGCGAGGGCGAATGCAGCGTCTCGGAGCTGACCGGGGTCCTGCGGCAAAGCCAGCCCAGAATCTCGCAACACCTGAAGCAACTCTGCGACGCCGGACTGCTGGGCCGCTTCCGCGACGGCAAGAACGTTTTTTACCGCGTGCCCGCCCGCAATCGCGCCAGTACGCGGCAATTGCTGCAGCTGATTCCGGATCGGGATCCGCTGCTGGCCGAGGACAAGGCGCTGCTGCAGCAGTTACGAGGCGAGCGCCTGGCTGGCGCAAAAGCCGAAGCGGTAGCATCGCAGCCGGCAGATCGGGCCCTGCATCGCGCGCTGCTCGATCTCACCGTCAGCGCGTCGCTGGGCGACCTGCTGGACGTTGGCAGCGGGCGCGGCAGCGTTCTCAAGTTGCTGGCGAGCCGCGCGAACCGCGCCATTGGCGTGGATATCGATGCCGACGCCCGGCAACTGGCGCGCATGGAGCTGATGCTGGCAGGCATTCCGAATTGCAGCCTGCGCCAGGGTGACATGTACCGGCTGCCGTTCGACGACGCGGAATTCGACACCGTGGTGCTCGACGATGTGCTGCGCGGCGCCAGGCGCCCGCTGGCGGTGCTGCTCGAAGCGAAGCGGGTGCTGAAACGCGGTGGCCGGCTGTTCATGCTCACGGGTACGGCCTCCGGGCCGCTCGAAGATACGCAGAAATCGATCGCCGCATGGAACGCCGCCGCCGGGCTGCGGCTGGCGCCGGCGCGGCTGGTGCCAAAACGCGATCCGGCGTGGATATTGGCGGTGGCCACGCCGGCCGATAGCAACGATGTCGCGGCCTGATGAAAGGATGAAGACTTTGCACGAGAATGAGCCGACCGGCGGCCGCGCCGCGGCAGACATCAAGGTGTCTTTCGAATTTTTTCCGCCGAATACCGAGAAGATGGAAAAGACCCTGTGGGATTCGATCGAACGGCTCGCCGTGCTGGCGCCGCGTTTTGTCTCGATTACCTACGGCGCCGACGGATCGACCCGCCAGCGCACGCACGCGGCGGTCGCCCGGGTGCTGGCGGAGACCGACCTCACGGCGGCGCCACACCTGACCTGCATCGGCGCCGAGCGCGGCGAGATCGACGACATCGCGCGTGAGTATTGGGACATGGGGGTCAGGCACCTGGTTGCGCTGCGTGGCGACCTGCCCGAGGACCAGCCGGAATACGCAGCGGCCGCCGGCGGGTATGCCCATGCCGCGGATCTGGTCGCTGGCTTGAAGAAGGTGGCCGATTTCGATATTTCGGTTGCGGCCTACCCGGAGGTGCACCCGGAAGCCGTGAGCGCGAAGTTCGACCTCGACAACCTGAAGCGAAAAATCGACGCCGGCGCAACGCGCGCGATTACGCAGTTCTTCTTCGGTTCGGAGCTGTACCTGCGCTTTCGCGACCGCTGCGCAATCGCGGGCATCGAGTCGGCGATCGTTCCCGGCATCCTGCCGATCACGCGCTTTCCGCAGTTACGTAAATTTGCCGAGCAATGCGGCGCCGGCGTGCCGCGCTGGCTGGATGAACGTTTCGACGGCCTCGACGACGATCCGGAAACGCGCAAACTCATTGCGGCGAGCGTCGCGATCGAGCAGGTACGAGAGCTTAGCGAGGAGGGCATCGACGAATTTCATTTCTATACGCTGAATCGCTCGGAGCTGACTTACGCCATCTGCCACGCGCTCGGCGTGCGGCCGCGGCAGGCGGCTGCCTGAGGGCGCGACATGGAGCGGGCACAGAGAATAGGGGCACTGCACGCGGCGCTGCGCGAGCGCATCCTGCTGCTCGATGGCGCCATGGGCACGATGATTCAGGGCTACGGCTTGGCCGAAGACGATTTCCGCGGCGCGCGCTTTGCCGACTGGCCGCAGGACGTGCGCGGCAACAACGACCTGTTGACGCTGACCCGGCCACAGCTCATCCAGGATATTCACCGGCAGTTTCTCGATGCCGGCGCCGATATCATCGAAACCAATACTTTCAATTCCAACGCGCCGTCGATGGCCGACTACGGCATGCAGGCGCTGGTTGGCGAACTGAACCTGGCCGCGGCGCGGATCGCCAGGGAAACGGCCGACAGTTTCGCTGCGAGCACGGGCGCGCCGAAGTTTGTCGCCGGCGTGCTCGGACCCAGCAATCGCACCGCGTCGATCTCGCCGGACGTCAACGATCCGGGCTATCGGAACGTCAATTTCGAGCAACTGGCGAGTACCTACCAGGAGTCCGCGATGGCCTTGATCGCTGGCGGCGTGGACTTCCTGATGGTCGAAACCATTTTCGACACGCTAAATGCAAAAGCGGCAATTTTCGCCATCCGGAGGGCCTTCGATGCCAGCTCGATGCGCCTGCCGGTCATGATCTCCGGAACGATTACGGATGCCTCCGGCCGCACCCTCTCGGGCCAGACCACGGAGGCATTCTGGCATTCGGTGCGGCACGCCGAGCCCTTCATGGTCGGGCTCAATTGTGCACTCGGTGCCGAAGACCTGCGGCCGTACGTCGCGGCGCTGTCGCGGGTCGCCGATACCGGCGTCAGCGCGCATCCCAATGCCGGCTTGCCGAACGAGTTCGGGGAGTACGACGAGACGCCGCAGCATATGGCGGAGATCGTCGGAGAGTTCGTGGAGAGCGGCCTCGTGAACCTGGTCGGCGGCTGTTGCGGCACGACGCCGGCGCATATCCGGGCGCTTCGCGAAGTGACCGGGGGACGCGCCGCGCGCGGGATTCCGGTCCTGCCGCCGCGTTGCCGGCTGTCCGGACTGGAGCCGGTCAGCATCGGGCCGGACGACCTGTTCGTGAATGTCGGGGAGCGCAGCAACGTCACCGGTTCGGCCGTCTTTCGCAAACTGATCGAAGCCGACCAGTACGGCGAGGCGGTGCAGGTAGCGCGGCAACAGGTCGAGAACGGCGCCCAGATCATCGACGTCAACATGGACGAGGGCATGCTGGACTCCGAAAAGGCGATGCAGACTTACCTGAACCTGATCGCCTCCGAGCCGGACGTCGCGAGGGTGCCGGTGATGATCGACTCCTCGAAATGGTCCGTCATCGAAGCGGGGCTGCGTTGCGTGCAGGGCCGCTCGATCGTCAATTCGATCAGCCTCAAGGAGGGCGAGGAAAAATTTCTCGAGCAGGCGAAGCTGGTGCGCGACTATGGCGCCGCCGTCATCGTCATGGCCTTCGACGAGCAGGGGCAGGCGGACAGCGTCGACCGTAAAATCGCGATCTGCCAGCGCGCCTACGCGCTGCTCACCGAAGTCGCAGGATTCTACCCGGCCGATATCATTTTCGATCCGAACATCTTCGCCGTCGCCACCGGCATCGAGGAGCACAACAGTTACGGGCTCGATTTCATCGAGGCGACGCGGCGCCTCAAGGAGTTGCTGCCGAATGCCCTGATCAGCGGCGGCGTCAGCAACGTGTCTTTCTCGTTTCGCGGCAACAATATCGTGCGCGAAGCGATTCACTCGGTGTTCCTCTACCACGCGATCGAGGCCGGCATGGACATGGGCATCGTCAATGCAGGCCAGCTTGCGATCTATGCGGACCTGCCGCCGAAGCTGCGGGACGCGGTGCAAGACGTGGTTCTGAATCGCCGCGACGATGCGACCGAGCGCCTGCTGGAGGTCGCCGAAGAATACAAGGGTCAGGCCGGCGGACAAAAAGCCAGGGCAAAGGACATGAGCTGGCGCGAACTTGCCGTCGAAAAACGGCTCGAGCATGCGCTGGTCAACGGCATCGACGAGTTCGTCGTTGCCGATACGGAGGATGCGCGGCTGTCGGCGGAGCGGCCGTTGCATGTTATCGAAGGACCGTTGATGTCCGGCATGAACGTCGTCGGCGACCTGTTCGGCGCCGGGCAAATGTTCCTGCCGCAGGTCGTCAAATCCGCGCGCGTGATGAAAAAAGCGGTCGCCCACCTGGTGCCCTTCATCGAGGAGGAAAAAGGCGGTGCGATCGAGACCAACGGCAAGATCGTCATGGCGACGGTCAAGGGCGACGTACATGACATCGGCAAGAACATCGTCGGTGTCGTCCTGCAATGCAATAACTTCGAGGTGATCGACCTCGGCGTGATGGTGTCCTGCGAGAAAATTCTCGAAACGGCGAAACGCGAGCAGGCACAGATGGTGGGACTGTCGGGCCTGATCACGCCGTCGCTCGATGAAATGGTGCATGTCGCGAGCGAGATGCAGCGGCTGGACTTCGACCTGCCACTTTTGATCGGTGGCGCGACGACCTCGCCGGCACACACCGCCGTCAAGATCGAACCGAAATACAAAGGGCCGGTCATCTACGTCAAGGATGCGTCCCGCTCCGTTGGCGTCGCGCAGGCGCTGGTCGAGGACGAGACCCGGGAAGCGCTGGTGCAGAAAGTCCGCGACGATAATGCGCGCCGGCGCGAGCGTCATGCGGGCAAGTCCCGGCTGGCGCCGCAACTGTCGCTGTCCAGGGCGCGCGACAATAAATTCTCCATCGACTGGGGCGCGTATACGCCGCCGCAGCCGGGCTTTACCGGCACCCGCACGCTCGAGCGGATCGATCTTGCCGGCCTCTGCGATTACATCGACTGGATGCCGTTTTTCAATGCCTGGGAATTCCATGGCAAGTACCCGGCGATACTGAGTGACCAGGTGGTTGGCGAAGCCGCCCGCAACCTGTTCAGCGACGCATCGATAATGCTCGACAGGATCATCAGTGAGAATTGGCTGGAAGCGCGCGCAGTGGTCGGGTTTTTTCCGGTGGCTACCGTGGACCACGACGATATTCTCGTCTATACGAGTGAGCAGCGCGACCGGGAGCTGCTGCGCCTTTGCCACCTGCGCCAGCAGCGCGGCAAACCGGACGGACAGTCGCACTTTTGCCTTGCCGATTTCGTGGCTCCGCAAGAGAGCGGCCTGCACGACTTTATCGGCGGCTTTGCGGTGACTGCCGGCATCGGCATCGACGAGCACGTCCGGCGTTTCGAGGCCGGGCACGACGATTACAGCAGTATCCTGCTCAAGGCCCTGGCAGACCGGCTGGCCGAGGCGCTCGCGGAGCTGCTGCACGAACGCGTGCGCAAGGAATTCTGGGCCTACGGACAGGACGAGAACCTGGCCAGCGCAGAACTCATCGCCGAGCAGTACCGAGGCATCCGGCCGGCGCCCGGCTACCCGGCCTGCCCGGACCATACGGAAAAAAGCAAACTGTGGCAGTTACTCGACGTCGATTCGGCCATCGGCCTGAATCTAACCGAGTCCTACGCCATGGTCCCGACGGCCGCGGTGAGCGGTTTTTATTTTTCGCATCCGGACGCCCGCTATTTTTCGGTTGGCAAGGTAGCGAAGGATCAGATCGAATCGTTTGCCGGGCGTAAAGGCTTCGCGGTCAGCGAGGCCGAAAGGTGGCTGTCGCCCAACCTCGGCTACGATCCGTCAGCCGCC
>Ga0255056_10000641_pt1 | contig 10686 bp, 9 predicted proteins | sample Cases_109_1_MG_FD_183639 | JGI IMG/M metagenome (GOLD analysis project Ga0255056, IMG submission 183639) | Seawater microbial communities from Amundsen Gulf, Northwest Territories, Canada - Cases_109_1 | ecosystem: Environmental > Aquatic > Marine > Gulf | place: Canada: Northwest Territories... | reverse complement strand
GACTTCTTGTTCGACGAAGGCCAGGCGCGCCAACCGGTCAAGAGCCTGTCCGGCGGCGAACGCAACCGGCTGCTGCTCGCGCGCCTGTTCGCGCAACCGGGCGATCTCATCGTGCTCGACGAGCCAACCAACGATCTGGACATGGAAACCCTCGATCTGCTGGTCGAGGTGCTCGACGGCTACGCCGGAACCCTGATCCTGGTCAGCCACGACCGCGACTTTTTGGATCGCTTGGCGACCGGGACGGTCGCGCTGGAGGAGGGTGGCCACGCGGTCGAATACGCCGGCGGTTACAGCGACTACCTCATCCAACGGCGTGGCGGAGCCGTACCTACAGCCAAGGCGGAGCCGGCTCGCAAGCCGCCGCCGGCGCGGGCGAAATCGACGCCGCGCAAACTCGGCTATCAAGACCAACGCGCGCTCGATCGCCTGCCGAGCGAGATCGCGGCGCTGGAAGGCGGGATCGCGGCGCTCGAGGCAAAGCTGGCCGACCCCGGTCTTTACGGCCGCGATCCGGCGGCCTTTGAGGCCGCGACCCGCGAGCTCGCGGCCAAGCGCGGCGAATTGGCCGGCGCCGAGGAACGCTGGCTCGAACTCGAGGCACGGCGCGAGGCGTTCGCCATGGCCGAAGAGAACCAGCCCTAGATGCACTTTGCGATCCGGCCCCTGCACGTCGCGATTTTCGTCGCGATCATGGCGATCTGGGGCCTCAACTTCGTGGTCGGCAAGATCGGCATTCAGCAGTTGCCGCCGCTTTTAATGATGACCCTGCGCTGGGCCTTGGTCGCGGTCATGCTGGCGCCATTCGTCGCCCGGCCCAAAGGGCGTTGGCGCGAAGTGATGCTAGTCTCCGTCACCCTGGGCTTCATCCATTTCGCGCTGATGTTCACCGGGCTGCAGCACATCGATGCCTCCACCGCGGCGATCGCGATTCAGCTCCAGGTACCCTTCGCCGCCTCGTTGAGCGCGATCATCTTCAAGGACGCGATCGGCTGGCGCCGGGCGCTGGGCATGGCGATCTCCTTCATCGGCGTCGCGCTGATCGCCGGCGAGCCACGCCTGGACGGGCACTACCTCGCGCTCGCCATGGTGATCGCGGCGGCCTGTATTTGGTCGGTCGCCAACATTCAGATCAAACTGATGGGCGATATCGATGGCCTTACCCTGATCGCCTGGATCGGCGTCTTCGCGACGCCGCAAATGGCGCTCGGCTCCTGGCTGCTCGAAGACGGTCAGGCCGCCGCGCTGGCGGCGGCGGATTGGCGCGCTTGGGCCTCGGTCGCGTATCAGGCGGTGTTCGTGGTCGGGATCGGATACGGCGCCTGGTACTGGCTGCTCAAGCGCTACGCGGTCAACCAGGTCATGCCGTTCATGCTGTTGATGCCGGTATTCGGCGTCACCTCGGGCGTCGCCTTCCTGGACGAGCCGGTGACGCTGGCGCTGATCGCCGGCGCGGCTCTGACTATTTTCGGCGTCGGCATCATCATCGTCCGCCGGCCCAAGCTGATGGCGCCGGAAGCGGAGCGGGTTTGAGACGGCCACGACCTGCGCCGGGCTTGCGCGCCCGGCTCATTTTTAGACCGGCAAGGGAGCTGCTGGGCGACCAAGCCGCTAGTGGCCGGTGTGCAACTTCTTCTCCAGGTACAGCGAATAGCGCGACATGCCAAAACAGCAGATGAAGAAGAAGATCGCGATGAACACGTAGACCTCGGCCGCCAAGCCGGCCCATTTGATGTCGGCCAGAGATGCGCGGCCGATGCCCAGCGGATCCAACATCCCGATGATCAGCACCAGGGTCGTGTCTTTGTAGAGTGCGATGAAGGAGTTGACGATGCCCGGGATCGAGATCTTCAGCGCCTGTGGCAGGATGATTAGCCACATCGTCTTCCAATACCCAAGACCTAGGGAATTCGCCGCCTCGAACTGCCCCTTTGGGATCGCCTGAAGCCCGCCACGCACGACTTCGGCGATAAACGCCGACGAGAATAGCGTCACCATGATCAGCACCCGCAACAGAAGGTCGAACTGGGTGCCCGGCGGCAGGAAATAATTGAGCATGGTCGAGGCCACGAAAAGGATGGTGATCAGCGGTACGCCGCGAACACACTCTATAAAGGCAATGCACAGGATTTTGACGATTGGCAGCTGCGAGCGACGACCCATCGCCAGTAAGATTCCCAACGGCAGGGAGAATGAAGTGCCGGTGAATCCGATCACGAAGGTCAGCATGATGCCGCCGAACTGATCGGTGGTGACCGTGTTTAGAACCACACCGTCGCCGACCAGCAGCCACGCCGCAATGAACGGAAAGGCGCAAGCATACATGAGGCCATATCTGCGGAGTGGTGCCTTGTCGTAAAGGACGTAGAAGAGCGTGACGAGCAGAAGCACGAATGACAGGTTCACGCGCCACCGCTCGGCCTGCGGATAGAAGCCGTAGATAAAGAGCTGAAAGCGCCCCCCAATGAACGCCCAGCAGGCGCCGCCGGCCGCGGCCTCGCAGTCCTTGCGCGATTCGCCGGTGAAGGCGGCATCGAAAATCGCCCATTCGAGAAACGGCGGCACCGTCGACCACAGCAGCCAAGCGCCTAGAATGGTCAGCAGAATATTGAGCGGTGAGGAAAACAGGTTCATCTGCAGCCAGAAGATCGGTCCCACGGTGCGGCCCGGGGCCGGCAAGTCCGGATGTGTGCCCGGCGCATACTTCGGCGCGTCGTCTATGGATGCAAGCTGCGCGTCGCTCATCGACATTGCCTCTCCACTCACCGTTCCACCAGCTTGGTGCGATCGTTGTACCAATTCATGAACGCCGCGATGCTGAGCGATATGACCAGATAAGTCAGCAGCACGATGATCATGGTTTCCATTTCCTTGCCGGTCTGCATCAGAGAAATACCGCCAATGGTCGCCACGATGTCCATGTAGCCGATCGCGATCGCCAACGAGGAATTCTTGGTCAGGTTCATGTACTGGCTCGCCAGCGGCGGCACGATGACCCGGAGCGCCTGCGGGATGATGATCAGCGAGAGCGTCCGGTTGGGCTTGAGCCCGAGCGCGCAGGCGGCTTCCATCTGGCCGTGGCTGACCGCGATAATTCCGCCGCGCACGATCTCGGCGATGAACGATGCGTGGTAGTAGGACAGCGCCAGCCAGAGCGCGACGAACTCGGGCCTGAGCACCATCCCACCCTGGTAGTTAAAACCACTGAGCTCCGGGATTTCCCAGGACAGTGGCATACCGGCAAGAAAATAGACGGTCAGGGGCAAACCGATAATTGCGCCCAGGCAGATCCAGAAGACCGGGTAGTGCTTGCCGGTTTCGTTCTGAACTTTGCGGGCATAGCGGTTGAATCCGATTGCAAAGGTCATCGCCACCAGGAAAGCGATGAAGACGGCCCAGAAGGCCGGCCCGAATTGCGGGCTCGGCAAAAAGAAGCCCCGGTTCGAGAGAAAGAAGGCATCGCCCATGTTGATCGCCTGCTTGGGTCGGGGCAGCGAGGTGACGAAAATGCCGTGGATTAGGAGGATGTGTAGCAGCAACGGGACATTGCGCGTCATCTCGATGAAGCAATAGGCCATGCGGTTGACCAGCCAGTTCGACGACAGCCGCAGGATCCCCATGGTGAAGCCCAGAATGGTCGCGAGCACGATGCCGCAGCCGGCCACCAGCAGGGTATTGAGCAGCCCGACGACAGCGGCGCGCAAATGCGTGCTGCGCGAGTTGTAGGGGATCAGTGTCTGGCTGATATCGTAGCTGGCCGGCAGGAACAGGAAATCGAAGCTGAAGGTCTTGCCGATGGCCGCCAAGTTGGCGTTCACATTGGAGATGATGAAGGCGAGGAAAGCGAACAGCAGGACGATCGTCAGGATCTGGAGGATGACGGACCGGGCTTCCTTGTTGTTCCAGACCCGGGCGGACGAGACCCCCCCACCCATCACCGCTTGCTGTGCCATGACCGCTCACTCCAGCTTCGCCAGCCACGACACCCAGGGCGGCGGCAGTGGCGAATTTGACCAGGATTTGCTATTATTCCGTGGTCCACGGCTAACTGTGTGGAATGGCGGTGGAATTTTGGTGGATTTTGAATTCGGCATCGGCGAATAGCGACGCCGCGCCGGCACCTTCTGAGGCGTTCGTTACCGTTGGCATCGGACGATGATTGTGGAGAAAGCGAAGTATAGGCTCGATCTCGGCGACGAACGCCTTTGGCATGGCGATCGACCGGTGCAGATCAGCAACAAGGCCTTTCAATTGCTGCGCCTGCTCGTCAGCAATCCGAATCGATTGCTCACGAAGGATCATATTCTCGAAGGCGTGTGGGGCGAAGTCTGCGTATCCGAAGGGCTCATCAAGGAGTACGTTCACGATCTGCGCCTCGCGCTTGGCGACGATCCCAAACGCCCCGCGTACATCGAGACGGTTCACGGCCGCGGTTATCGGTTTCTCGGCGGTGTCGAAGAAACCAGCTGCGCGGATGGTCCTGCGGCCCAGACAAAACCTAGAACCGCCCCACCGTCGCTGGCCGTGGTGCCATTCACAAACCTGACCGGAGAGGAACGCTGGGCCCGGTTTTGCCGCGGCCTTAGCGATGATCTCGTTATCGATCTGGCGCGCTACCCGGATTTTATGGTGATTGCGAACGGCGCGTCGTCGATGCAACCTACTGATGGCCTGGGTGTCCACAATGTCGATCGCGAGCCTACCGCCGGTTATGTTTTGGATGGTAGCGTTCAGGCCTCCGACTCTAGGGTTCGCGTCAATGTCAAACTTATTGAAACAGGGAATGGCAATCACCTATGGACCGAACAATACGAGCGAGAACTCGGGGAGGTTTTTGCGATTCAGAGCGACATAATCGCTCACGCCGCCTCCGCCGTCGGGGGCTTTAGCGGACAGATTCCCCACCTCGAGCGGCTAAGACTGGGGCGGAAACCACCGGGCGATCTCCATGCCTACGAGCTCTACCTGCTAGGCCATGAGCTTGAAGCGCGGTTTGAGAAGCAGAGCACGTTACGCGCCTTCGAGTTGTCGCAGCGCGCCGTGGAACTCGACCCCAACTATGCGCGGGCGTGGCTGGTCCGGGGCTGGACCTGCTGGCAAATTTTGCTGGAAAAATGGGCGAACGACACGCAGGACTATTTGGAGCTTTGGCGTGAGTCGTTCGTAAGGGCCGCAACGCTCGATCCTCTCGACCCATTTGCCATGATGGAGTTGGCTGCGGTACGGGCAGGCGACGGGGACATCCCCGGCGCAAGTGACGCGCTCGAACGCGCGCTCGATCTTGGCCGAAACCAAGCTGACTTGCTGATCGTGGCCGCAAACTCGATCGCCTTGATCATGGATGATCCGGCGCGGGCAAAGCAGATTTTGGACCGCGGCCTGCAGCTCATTGCCGTGGTCGGGGACTGGCAACGTCTTTCCATGGCAAGGATTGCTTATTTCACCGAGGACTTCGAGCGGGCCGTCAAGGATGCGAGACGCGGGCCCGACAATCTGCTGACCCACCTGGTCGAAATACTGTCCTTGGCGCAACTCGACCGCACCGAAGAGGTCCACGATCTCGTTCGTACCTTCGAGGTCAAACACCCGAACTTCGATCCGCAGGAATTTATCGAGATCTACCCGATTACGGCGGCCGGCGCACAGCGGCTGTTTTTCGAGGGCATCGAGAAAGCCGGACTCAACTAACCGCGCCTCAGGCGCGGGCGGTCTCCTTCTCGTCCAGATACCGGCGGATGAGGACGCGCAGGCGTTTGCCGTCGAAGCTGGGGAAGTGACCGCCGTGCACGACCCGCGCCGGTATCGACAATAGCCGTTCCATGGTGGCGACGTAGGCATCGACGTCCGAGTGGTAGTTGTCGTCGACCAGCGGTCCGTCGTAGACCGCATCGCCCGAGAACAGAATGCCGCTCGCTTCCTCCCAGAGCGCGATCGAGCCGGGCGAATGGCCCGGCGTGTGAATCACGGTGAGATGGCGGTCGCCCAAATCGATGACCTCGCCGTCGGCGAGCAGGCGAGTCGCCGGCGCCGGGGTCACCTCATAGGCCTCCGAGCTGTAGCCGCCCGGCGGCAGGGCGGTGAACATCGCATCGGTGACGTAGATGTCGGCGAGCGACTCCGCACGCCCCGGATTGGCCATGATTTCGGCCTCGGCGGCGTGCACGGCGCGCTCGGCGAATTCGTGGTGCGAGCCGATGTGGTCGAAGTGACTGTGGCTGGCGACGGCGAGCAAGGGGCGCTCGGCAACGAGGGCGACCCGATCGCGCAGGCTGACCACGCCCATTCCGGAATCGATCAAGAGATCGCGGTCGCGCCCGCGCAGATGCCAGATGTTGCAGCGATAGAATTCCTTGACGTGGGGTTCCCAGATATGGGTGACGCCGTCCCCTGCCGGGGCCGTCTGGTACCAACTGTCCGCGGTCGCGATCTCCATGACGAACGACCTTTCTCTGCATCGAAACTGCGTTGAGTGAAGCGGCGCCCGGGGCAGCCGTCAAGCGGAACGCCGGGGCGCAAGCGTTGTCGCGCCGGCCTGGGGGCGTTGTCGCGCCGGACGGAACCTGCTACTGGCTGGCGCGAAATCGAGGAAATGCCCCGGATGCCGTTGGTCATCGAATCTCCTTCGCCCAACTTCGACGCCCGCCCGGACGGCCAGCGGGGGGGGCCGGCGATCGACATTCTGTTGCTCCACTACACCGGGATGGAGAGCGCGACCGCGGCGATCGCGCGCATGTGCGACGTGACCGCGAAAGTCAGCGCCCACTACTGCGTCGACGAGGACGGCATTTTGTTCCGCCTGGTGCCGGAGGACAGGCGCGCCTGGCACGCCGGCGCCGCGTCCTGGGCCGGTTCCGGCGACATCAACGCCCGTTCGATCGGTATCGAACTGGTCAACCCCGGCCACGAGTTCGGTTACCGGTCTTTCCCCGAAGCGCAGATGGCGACTCTGATCGAACTGGCGGGCGAGGTTCTGGCGCGCCACCCGATCCCGCCCCAGCGGGTGTTGGGACATTCCGACGTGGCACCGCTGCGCAAGGAGGACCCCGGCGAACTGTTCGACTGGGCGCGCCTGGCCGCCGCCGGGATCGGCCTGTGGCCGGGCGAAACCGAACCGCGCGACCCGCCCGGGCCGGCGGAAGCCAAGCGTCAGCTGGCCCGGTTCGGCTACGGCTACCTGGACGACGACCCGGCGGCCGCGATCACCGCCTTCCAGCGTCACTTCCGGCCCGCGAAGCTGACCGGCGAAATGGACCCCGAGACCGCCGGCCGGCTCGCCGCCCTGCTCGATCTGGTTGACCCAAGCCCCTAGAATTCCTAGATACTAACGTGCCAGACGGCCGGATGGCTGCCTTCGGAACCGGCGTTTACGCCGGGCCCGGGGGAGGAAAGTCCGGGCTCCACGGAAACACGGTGCCGGGTAACGCCCGGCGGGGGCAACCCCAGGGAAAGTGCCACAGAAAGCAAACCGCCAGCTTCGGCCCTTCGGGGCTGCGGCGGGTAAGGGTGAAAGGGTGCGGTAAGAGCGCACCGCGCCCCCGGCGACGGGGGTGGCAGGGTAAACCCCACCGGGAGCAAGACCAAGTAGGGACGGCGGGCCAACCTAGTCGCAAGACTTGGGCGGCCAGGCGGGTTTCCGCGCCGCCGTCCGGGTAGGTCGCGCGAGGCGTCCGGCAACGGACGTCCCAGATGAATGGCCATCTATCCGCGTGCAAGCGCGGGGGACAGAACCCGGCTTACAGGCCGTCTGGCACTTCTATTTCTGGACCGTGAACGCACCCGCGGCGGCGCCGTGCGGTCGCGCAGGTTCCGGGCCGCATCCGGCTGTTTCTTTAAAAGAACATTGCACGAACAAAATGTTGCCGCAATTTCCTCTGACCCTGCATTGGAGAACATCGTAGTCGCTCGGAAACTCTTCTCCGAGACCGCAAGAAACCGCCCCATTAATAGCTGCTCAACCCATAAGAACTATTTGCCATCCCGTTGACACCCATGAAATCCCATGGTATCCCATTCCGTCCCGATATGAGAACCGATCGACCCGTGGAAACCGGGATCGCGCGATGGAAAACGGGACCAGGGAAGAGTCGTCGGGGGCGGCGCCAGTGTCGGTTTTTATTGGAACTTTCGAGAACAAGGTCGACCGCAAGGGTCGGGTGTCCGTGCCTGCCCAGTTTCGGCAGACCCTGGCCGGCCAGTCCTTCCAAGGCATCGTTGCCTTCCGATCCTATCGCGCCGCCGCCGTCGAGGCTTGCGGCATCGATTTCATGGAGCGCCTGAACGAGGGTATGTCGTCCATGGACCTATTTTCCGACGACCACGACGATCTCGCGGCGACCATCTTCGCCGACTCCCAGCAGATGCCCTTCGACGGCGACGGCCGGATCATCCTGCCGGCCCGGCTGGCCGCGCACGCGGGCATCTCCGATCGCGCCGCTTTCGTCGGCAAGGGTCCGATCTTCCAGATCTGGGAGCCCGCGGCGCTCGAGACGTACATGGACGCGGCCCGGGCCCGGGCGCGCTCCCAGGGCCTGACCTTGCCGCTGCGGCCCAACGACGGCGGCGGCCGATGACCGCGTCCCGCACCTCTGGACCCCGGAACTCGCCCCCCCCACAAGACACGGGGCGCCCCGAATTGGCGCCAATCGAAAAGGGTGGCCACACCCCGGTCATGCTGCGCGAGGTGATCGAGGCGTTGAGCCCGCGCGACGGCGCGATCTATCTCGACGGCACTTTCGGCGCCGGCGGTTATGCCGAGGCGATCCTGGGCGCCGCCGATTGCCGGGTCTGGGGCATCGACCGCGACCCCGAGGCAGTGGCCCGAGGCCAGGCCCTGGCCGCCCGCCATGCCGATCGCCTGAACCTGATTCACGGTCGCTTCGGCGCCATGGACGACCTGCTTGGCGCGCACCAAGTGGTCGCGGTCGACGGTATCGCACTCGACCTCGGCGTCTCCTCGATGCAGCTCGACCAGGCCGAACGCGGCTTCTCGTTCCGCACCAAGGGGCCCTTGGACATGCGCATGGGCGCGCGTGCGGCGGAAGATGACGCCGCGGACGGTGTGGACGCGGGGCCGAGCGCCGCCGAAGTGGTTAACGAGTTCTCCGAGACCGAACTCGCCGACATCATCCACCGTTACGGCGAGGAACGCCGCGCGCGCCAGGTGGCGCGGGCGATCGTCGCCGCGCGCCGGGAACGGCCGATCGAGGACACCGCGCGCCTGGCCGAGATCGTGCGCGCGGCCGTGCGGCGCGGCATCAAGGGCGGCACCAAAAGCCGGGGCGCCAATCGGGGTATCGACCCGGCGACCCGCACCTTTCAGGCGCTGCGCATCTACGTCAACGACGAACTCGGCGAACTCGACCGCGGCCTGCACGCCGCCGAGCGCCTGCTGGCGCCAGGCGGGCGTCTCGCCGTGGTGTCGTTTCACTCGCTCGAGGACCGGGTGGTGAAGACATTCCTGCGCGCGCGCAGCGCCGGCGGTTCGGGTGGCTCGCGCCACCGGCCCGAGCCGGCCGCGCGCCGCGATCCGACGTTCCTGCCCCTGTTCAGGGGCGCTTGCCGGCCCGACCGGGCAGAGTGCGAAGGTAATCCACGAGCGCGCTCCGCCCGGCTGCGGGCGGCCGAACGAACCGCGGCCGCGGCCTGGAACGGCACGGCGGCCGATGCGAGCGCCAACAGGATGGGAGAGACGGCATGACCCGGGTCGCGAGCGTCTTGTTCATTCTGACCGCGGTCACCGCGGCGCTGTTCCTGTTCCACATCAAACAACAAGTGCGCGAGTTGGAAGAGGAGTTGGGCATTGTCCAACGAGACATCCTGCGCCACCAGGAAGCGATCCAAGTGCTGCGAACCGAATGGAGTTACCTGAACCGGCCGGCGCGCATTGCCGAACTGGCCGAGCGCCACCTGGAAATGAAGCTGCTGACCGCGCGCCAATACGTGGGCTTCGAGGAAATTCCCTACCGCGCCGCCGGTACAGGTGCCGCATCGGCCCTAAACCCGGCGGCCCTGAACCCGGCGGCGCCAACCCTTGCGGCGCCAGCTCTTGGAGTAACGGCCCAAAAAGTGCGCGCCGGAACGGTCGCGCCATGACCCGTCGACCTGAGCAATCCTCCCTGAACTTGCGCCTCCCGGAAACGGATTCCGGTCCGGACCGGGAGGCGCGATTTTTTTTGGAGGGCTGTTCGGCCCAAGCCCTGGAGACCGGACGCACCCGCCTGCTGGCGGCCGGCGTGGTCTTCGCCATGGCTTTTCTATTGGTCGGTTGGCGGCTGGTGGACATCGCGAGCTTCTCCGCGGGCGGCGGCGAGCCGAAGATCGCGGCAGCGCCCGCGACTCTGCATAGCGGCCGCGCGGACATCGTCGACCGCAACGGCATCGTGCTCGCCACCAGCCTGCCCACCGCCTCGCTTTACGCCAATGCGAAGCATGTGCGCGATCCGGACGCCGCCGCGGCGCGCCTGGTGGAAGTCCTGCCCGATCTGTCCCGAACCGAAGTCGCGGCAAAGCTGGCGACCGGGCGCAGCTTCATCTGGCTCAAGCGCAACCTGACGCCGCGCGAGCACTATCAGGTCAACCGCATGGGCATCCCCGGGCTCTATTTCGAGCGCGAGCAGCGGCGCTACTATCCGCACGGCCGCCTGACCGCGCACAGTGTCGGATTCACCGACATCGACAACCGCGGCT
>Ga0255056_10000640_pt1 | contig 10697 bp, 8 predicted proteins | sample Cases_109_1_MG_FD_183639 | JGI IMG/M metagenome (GOLD analysis project Ga0255056, IMG submission 183639) | Seawater microbial communities from Amundsen Gulf, Northwest Territories, Canada - Cases_109_1 | ecosystem: Environmental > Aquatic > Marine > Gulf | place: Canada: Northwest Territories... | reverse complement strand
CTGCAACGCATCGGCCAGATTCGTCAATCCGGTATCTTCAATGTCGCTAGCGCCGATCTCCATGATCGCTACAGGCTCATCGAGCGGATTGCGCCGAATGCGCGATCCGGTAACGACGATCTCCTCAACGGAATCAGCCGAACTGTCAGATTGAGCGACAGCCTCGGGTATGGGTACAGCAAGTAAGGTAAAGGCCAAAGCAGCAAACGTCGCCCGGGCCGGAGATATTAAGCTTTTCATTGTCGTTCTCCGTAAGTCGGCAAACAAAAATAAGTCGAAAGAAAAATGTGTTGTAAAAAAGGTACAGCTTTGTAGGTAAAGGCCTAAAATAGGTCAAATGTTGTTCGTCTATGTCACTGACCCTGCGTTGATTTACAAGTTCCCCGCACTTAACCCCCGTTGGCGCCTAGGGAACCCTCAATATTCGTCGCGTCCTTACAACAGCGAGCTCCTAAAATACGCCTCGGCCGTTTCAGAATCAATGCCCACTGAAGGCTTCGACCGAGGTAAACCTTTTGACAATCACGCGCATCCAAAGAATCATGATCCGCTGGGTGCGGCGTTTGCGCTGCTGACTATAGGAAACAACAAGAGACTAATCCATGGTCTTCAACACACCGATATTCTTCGTATTTTTCGTTGTCTTCCTGCTTTTCTATGGCCTCGTGTTCGTTCAAAAAACACCGCGGGTCTACTTCATCCTCGTTGCCAGCCTGGTCTTCTACGGCGCGTGGAACTACCGCTTCATCCCGTTACTGGTCGGCAGCTCGGTTGTCGATTACTACCTGGCGCTGGCGATCGCGGGCGCGGCGACGTTGCAACGGAAGAAGCTGCTGCTAACGCTGTCCGTAGTCATGAACCTCGGCATTCTCGGCCTCTTCAAGTATGCCGACTTTGTACTTGTCTCCGCAGGAGACTTTTTGCAGCTGTTCGGCGTTGAGGCATCACTGCCGACGCTGTCATGGGTGCTGCCGGTCGGTATTTCGTTCTACACCTTCCAGAGCCTGAGCTACACGATCGACGTTTACCGCGGCGACATGCAGCCCCGCAAGGGGCTCTTGCATTTCACCACCGCATTGGCCTTCTTCCCGCAACTGGTGGCTGGCCCGATCCTGCGCGCACGACAAATCCTGCCTCAATTTCATTCATTGCCGGTGCCGACCTGGGACAATGCGCGCCACGGGTTTTTGCTGATCACATCCGGGCTGGTGAAAAAAACCGCCGCGGATCTGTTAGCAATCCCGGCCGCGAAACTGTTCGAAGCCGGCGAACCCATTAGCCTGCTCGAAACCTGGACCGGTGTGCTGGCCTTTGCGGGCCAGATCTACGGCGATTTCGCGGGTTACACGGACATGGCGATCGGCCTGGCGCTCGTGCTTGGCTTCAAGATCCCGCCGAATTTCCGTCTGCCCTACTTCGCCGTCTCGCCCGTCGACTTCTGGCGTCGCTGGCATATCTCATTGTCGAGCTGGCTACGCGACTATTTATACATCCCGTTAGGCGGCCGCAATCAGCGCTATCGCAACGTCATGATCACGATGCTGCTGGGCGGACTGTGGCACGGCGCCGCCTGGACCTTTGTGGTCTGGGGCGCGTTCCACGGAGTCATCATCACGGCAACCCATTATCTCGGCCAACTGAGGCTGTTTGCGCCATTCGCCAACGCGAACTCGCGACTCCTAACCGTGCTGAAGTGGGCCATCACGTTCTACCTGGTGCTGCTGGGCTGGGTGTTGTTCCGGGCGACCAGCATTGATTCGGCCTTTGAGATCCTGGCGAACATGCACTCCTTCACCAGTTTGCCTGCGGCAGGGCCGGTTGCTTTCAGAGTCGCCCTGATAACCGTTGCCACGCTCGTGTTAATGCATTTGCAGGATTGGTTCGTTATTGCCAAGGGCGAAAAATTCGAAACGAAGCGCTGGGTATTTTGGCCCACATTGATATTCTTTCAGGCACTTTGCCTTATGACTGGAGCTCCGAGTGATGAGTTCATCTATTTCCAGTTCTGACAACGCGATAAGTTCACGCCGCATTTACGCGCGCATCCTGCTGGCTATCCTGATCGGTATAACGATCGCTCTCGGCATGGTCCGGGGCTTTGTAATCGCTAACGGAGTGAGTGGCCAGTCGTTGCTCAGTCGCGTGATCGAAGCACAGGATGCCATTCCACAAATTGCGGACGAGGAAAACGACCTCGTCATGCTATTCGGCTCGTCCATGACACAAGCCGGTTTTTCTCCCCGTGAGTTTGATCTTGGACTCGCCGAAAAGGGCATCGCGACGACGTCGTTTAACTACGGCTTCGGCGGTTTGAACCCGATGTTCCAGGAATACCTGTCGAGACGCATCGTCGAGAGCTTCAAGGCAGAGGACCGCCGCCTGAAGCTGGTGATGATCGAATTCAATCCCTTTCAGATGACCATTACGCGGCGCCAGCGGGCGGTGGCACTGGAAGACTCCTACATCGCGATGCTTGCGAGCCCGGGCGAATTGCTCGACATCCTGCTCGAGGACCCGGAGCGGGGATTGCGAATGCTCGAGATTCGCTATTTACGGGATGGCATCTCTGCCGAAATGATCACGACTTTTTTCTGGGCCGAACCGTTTCAAGCGCCGTTTGTCGGGACTAATCTGGTCGAGGAAGAAGGCGTTGAAGAACGCCTCAACGAAGTGCTCGCCGGGATGGACGAGGCTTTCGAAGTCGAATACCCGGATTACGACGGTTCCGATTGGTATTACCCGTGGCGCGGCGGCGGCACCAACAAATCAGAACGCTCGCCGGAGACACTGGCGCTTGTCGACGAATACTACAGGTTGACGCAAACCGACTACCAAATGTCCGATGACCGCTTATCGAGAATTGCGACCGCCGACATCGAAAACCTCGACTTCGATCCTGACCTGGTTGAGGCTTTCATTGCGCTGGTGAAAAACTTCCAGCAAATCGCCGATCACGCCGAAATCGTGATGCTACCGAAGAACACGGACTGGATTAGGAATCCGCCCGAGGCCATAGCCCGACAGGCTGCCGTGGTTGAGCGTATTCGAAGGGAAACAGGGGTGCCGTTACGCGACTTCCAGGTAACTGATGCTGTGAGCAACAGCATGTTCGGCGACACCACGCATTTAAACCGTTACCAGGGCGCTGTGGCGTTCACGCATCTGTTAGTTAAAGAGTACGAAGACCTGTTGCGTTAGCAGTTTCGTATTAGTGACGAATCCGTCGGGCATTTTCGATCGGTACCACTCCCTGCGCACGTAACAACTTTTCGGCGCGTCGGCTGCCCGTCTTCAGCCAGATTTCGTAGGTTCGCAATACGTTTTGATCGGAATCAGGACACGGTCCGTCGCGAACCTCGTTGAGGACGTCGGTGAGAATTTGGAAGTTGCAGGCGAGTTCGCGAAAGATATGGGCGAAGGCGTTACCGCGGAACGTGCCGCGTGTTTCTTCGGACAATGAGCCGTAGGCGTTTTCACCCATGTGAATGTAATAGTCGATGTCGACGGCTTTGTTGGCGAGGCTATCAACGAAGAATCCAGAAATGAACAGGGCAACATCGCCGATGCGCTGTAGGACCTGATTGCGATGCTCCGCGCTCGGTGCGTCGGCAGCGTCCGCCAGCATCATCGCCAGGGGTTTGATGCCATAGATTTCGCCATCATCTTCGTAGAAATTTTCGGAGCGGGAGAACAGGGTCATCATGTTGACGACGTAATGGGTGGCGTGCGGATCGAGCGTCACGCCCTGCTGTTCGATAACCGCATCAATCGAGTGTCGAAAGTAGTCACAAAGATTGTGAACCGGCATCACCCGGCCATGACCTGAGAAATCACCCATAGCGTCACCTCCTCGTTCTATTATGTTATATCGAATTCAGAGGGTCTTACCTGTGACGCAGATCACGAATAAGGAGTAAGTACGATGCCTGGCACGAGAGGATACGAAGCAAACGGCGACGGCTACCGCTTCAAGGCCGTAACGATGAACATCCTGATCAATGATATGCGTTTCAACAAGGGGACGCCGGCTGCGGGTGACTCACTTCCCGAGTTTAATCTGACCTCAACGAGCGGGGAACGCATTACGTGGCAAGACTTTGGCGGGAAACCGGTACTTTTAACGGTCGGATCGACTAGTTGTCCTTTGACCGCTGCTTCAATTCCGGCGCTAAAGCGGCTCCGACAGGAGTTCGGCTCGGATGTCGAATTCGTCATGGTGAACGTGCGCGAAGCACATCCCGCCGAATACATGGCGCAACCGGAAACGTTCGAGGAGAAGCAGCAGCATGCACGAGCGCTCAAGGAGGAGTTTGAAATACCGTGGACTGTTGTGACAGATAATATAGACGGTGGCTTTCACCGATCCCTCGACACCAAACCAAACTCGGCTTACATCGTCGATCGTGACGGCGTCATCGCATTTCGCTCTCTTTTTGCTACCGATGAACGCAGCCTTCATGAAGCACTCACCGCCGTTGTCAGAGGCAAAGTCCCCTCGAAAACAGAGAGCCAGGCCATGTTCGGGCCGATGGCCAGATCATTCGGCTATATCCAGAAGATCCTGGGCCGCGCAGGACCCCAAGCTAAGCGGGATATGTGGCGTGCCGCTCCGCCCGTTGTCATTGCTGGATTAGTCGCAAGTCTTTTTAGCTCGCTGGCGCCTGAGAAGCGCGGCGTTCCTGCGATGGCACTCCTGGCAGCAATTCTACTCGGTGGCTTGAGTGGCATTTATTTCTTGCTGGCCTAAGCCGAAAGATTTTGCAGATACTTGCTAGCACCGTTCGTCGCTGCCGGCACTCATCTCGCCGCAAACCTCGGCATTATCCCAACCAAATGGGTCCAACGTGCATCTAACAATCAGATAACACGCCTTTATTTGGGAGCCCATAATGTCGTTGATTCGAATGTCAGCGGACAACCCGGCCGCGCTGCTTGCAGCGGCGGTTCTGCTATTTGTGCTCGGCATCGTCGGGATCGCATCGCTACCCATCCAGATGCTGCCCAACCTCGAGTACCCCGAGATCAATATCAACACCTCGTGGCGCAACGCCGCACCGCAGGAAGTTGAGGCGAGCATCGTCGAGCCACAAGAGACGGTCCTGCGCCAGGTTCCGGGCGTTATCGAAATGTCGAGCAACGTGCGGGCCGGCAACGGCAATGTTCATTTGTTGTTCGAAGTCGGCACGGATCTGCAGCAGGCCATGCTCGACGTCCTCAATGCATTGAATCGTGCCGAGCAGGCACCGCCGGGGGCCGATGAACCCAGTATCCAGGTCGGTGGCTGGGACTTCCCGGTGGCGACATTGCTCGTGCATCCCAAGATTGCGACACCGGGCACCGACGTGACCGATTTTCAGCGCGTCATCGAAGCAGAGGTCGAGCCGGCGCTTCTAAAAATCGACGGCGTGCAACGAGTGGATCTTCGCAGCCAGCGTGACGGCATGGTACTGATCAATTTCGACGCCTATCGTGCCGCTGCACTTGGCGTGCAGGTGACAGATATCGCGAACACCGTGACGCGCGCTGTCAATACGACCGGCGGGCTCGCCAGTGTCGGCCGGCGCCAGTACACGGTTCGCTTCCTGGGAGGTTTCGATCTCGACGAACTCGGTGACTTGATCGTTGCCCGGCCCAATAACCAGCCTATACGTCTGCGTGAGATCGCCGATATCACCACCGAGCTGTACCCACGCGGCGGCTTCATGTACCGCACCGGATTCCCGGCTTACTACATCTCCGTGCAAGGCAAATACGGTGCGAACACGGTATCGATCCTCGATGACGTCAACCAGACTATTGCCGAACTCAATGCCGGCCCGCTGGCCGCAGAAGAGCTGCAAATCGTACTGAGTTTCGACGCGTCAGTACATATTCGGCGTGCGATCGCGCTGGTCAACGGCAACCTCGTGCTCGGCGTGTTCCTCGCCCTCGGTGTGTTGTGGTGGTTCCTGCGCGGCTGGCGCGCAACCCTGATGATCGCGACGACGATTCCTTTCTCCTTGCTGTCCTCCTTGCTGGTGCTAAGCCTTCTCGGCCGCAGCCTGAATGTCGTGTCGCTCGCCGGCCTCGCGTTCGCCGTGGGGCTGGTCCTCGATGCGGCGATCATCGTGCAGGAAAATATTGTTCGTCTTCGCCAGGACGGCATGCCGCCGGATGAGGCGGCGCGAGAAGGGCCGTCCCAGGTGGCGGGCGCACTATTCGCATCGACGATCACGAGTGTCGCGATCTTCCTGCCAATCCTGTTTATGCAAGGGCTCGAGGGTCAGCTGTTTGCTGATCTTGCGCTGACCCTGGCGGTTGCCGTGACGACCTCGCTAATCGCCGCGATTACCGTGCTGCCGGTCGCAAGCAATTACTTTCGCAGTGACCAAATGACCGCCGATCGCCTCGGTAAATTCTGGGACCGGATGACGAGCAAGATCATCGGCCTCACGAGTACGCCGCAACTGCGAACAAAGTGGATCGTGGGCTTATTGCTGGGCCCGGCACTGTTGACGTATTTACTGGCGCCAAAACTCGATTTTCTGCCGCAGGCTAACTCTGACGGCGTCGAGGTCTACTTCAGCATGCCCGAAGGCATTCCTCTCAGTACCATCGAAAACGAATTGATCTTAAAAGTCATCGATCGGCTACAACCCTACGTCGATGGCGATGCCGGTCCGGGAATTCGAGGCTACAACCTGTATTCCTGGGGTTCAAACGCAACCGGCATTTACATCTACCCGCAGGATCCACGCGAAGCGCCGGAACTCATGGATAAATTGCGCGACGAGATCCTGGTCGGGCTTCCCGGCGCCAGGCCGTTCGTCTCTCGCGCGTCGTTACTGAACATCGGTATCTCCGGCGGCCGCAACATCGACATAGATCTGCAAGGCCCCGAACTCACGGCCCTGATGGCGGCCGCCAAAGTCGGCCAGGAGGCAATGAACGAGCGTTTTAGTGACTGGTCTGTGCGGGCGCTTCCCGGCACCAGCCTGTCGAAGCCTGAATTGCAATTGATTCCCGACGACCTGCGGATTACCCAGGCCGGACTCGATCGTGGCGCGGTCGCGGATGCGGTGCGCGCCTTTACGGGTGGCCTCAGTGCCGGGCGTTACTTCGACGGCAACGAAAGCGTTGATATGCTGATCTGGAGCGGCGCCTGGGATACGCCCGAGGATTTGGCCGGCGTACCGATCTTTACGCCGAATTCGGGCATCCAGGTCATCGGCGAGCTCGCGAACATCGAGCGCACCGTCGGGCCGACACAATTACGCCGCGTGAATGGCCAGCGCACGGTGACCTTGCAGGTATTGCCACCGCCCGACATGACGATCGAGGACGCGCTCAACACGATTCGCGCTGAGATCGGACCCATACTGCGCGATGCGTTGCCCAATGATGCCGAGATATTTTATCGCGGCACCGCCGACCAGCTCGACGCGGCGATCACCGACATGAGCAAAAACTTCGTGCTGGCGGTACTGATACTCGCTCTCATTATGTCGGCGATGTTCCGTTCGGTTACGGACAGCCTGACCGTATTGCTCGTGATGCCGCTCGCGATCGTGGGCGGAGTGATCGGACTGCGCATCCTGAACCTGTTCACCTACCAGTCACTCGAATTGCTGACCATGATCGGCTTCATCATCCTGCTTGGACTCGTCGTCAACAATGCGATCCTGCTCGTGCACCAGACGCGGGCGGCGGAGCGCGACGGATTGAGCCGTGCCGACGCCGTCACACAGGCGATTCGTATCCGCGCGCGGCCGATATTCATGAGCACGTTGACGTCGATCTGCGGCATGTTGCCGTTGATGCTGGTGCCGGGCGTCGGCAGTGGAATCTACCGCGGGCTCGCCACCGTCATCGTCGGCGGCATGAGCGTCAGCGCCGTGTTCACCCTGTTACTTCTGCCGAGCATTTTGCGTCTCGGTGAATCCAGACAAAAAGTCGTGTATGGCACGACAGCGGCCCTGCCCGCACAAGCGAGGACAGTCTCATGATTTCGACCAAAAACACCCAATCCGCCTTCAAGCTGCTGTTTGCGCTGCTGTTGTGCTTTGCTGTGAGTGAAGGACAAGCGCAGGAAGAAGACCCGACATCCATTACGGTCACCGAGGTCCTTGCAAGCAACATCGCACCAACGGTGCCTGCAGCTGGTACGGTCTTCAGCCGCAATGAGACACAAATCACCGCCGGCATGGCCGGGCGTCTCGAGTGGTTGGCGGAACCCGGAGACTATGTCGAAGCGGGCACGACCGTTGCAAAATTCGATTGCGAGATGCTCGGGCTGCAGCGTGAACGCCAACTCGCCGAAGCCGGACGCGCCAAAATCAATTTCGACCGGCTAGCCAAAGAGGTTGGGCGCCTGCAGTCGGTGAGTGACGCCAGCGCCATTGCAGAGATTCAGCTCGATCGCACCGTGGCAGACCGTGATCTCGCCAACAGCGATTTTCGCATTGCGAACATCGCTATCCGGGAAACCGACAGCCAACTGTCACGCTGTAGCATCCGCGCACCGTTCTCGGGCGTCGTCACGCAAAAATTGCGTAACGCGGGTGAGGACGTCGAACGAAGCACCGTACTCGCCGCGATGACCGACACCGAAAATCTCGAGGTACGTGCCTCGGTACCGATTCGCTACCTGCCGCGCATGATTGCCGGCGAAGGCGCCGAGGTCCGCTTGAACGATTTGCGGCTCGAGGCTCGCATACGCACAGTCGTTCCGGCCGCAAACTCGCAATCACAAACCTTCGAGGTGCGGCTCGACCTTCCTGCGAATGCGCCGCGCCTGGTTGCGGCGGGTCAGCTGGTCAGCGTCAGCCTGCCGCTGTCATCCAATCTCGCACTGACCGTGCCGCGCGATTCCGTGATACTGCGGGAAGACGGTGCATTCGTGATGCGCATCAATGGTGACGCCAAGGCTGAGCGCGTCGCGGTGGAGGTTAGCGAGGCCAGTGGCGACAAAATCGCCGTGAGTGGTGAGTTGCAATCCGGTGATCGTATCGCCGTGCGCGGCGCCGAAGCGCTGGATGACGGAGACCTGGTCGCGGTGCAAACCGAGACCTGAGGCGCTCGTCAGATCCGCGCCATCGGGACGTAGATCCTGAAGTGCATCATCTCAGCCGCCATTTTGCATTAGGCCCACGGTAAATAGGAATGTCGCACCGATTGCTGCAACTGTTCGTACTGTATTCCACATCGTCCACCGATCCAGGTAATGCGCCCATAATTTAGCCGCGGCCGGGTCTGGCGGTGACACAGAGGCCAATTGGTCGTTCAGTGGCACATTGCCGAACATCGTGACGAGAAAGGTGCCTGCAAAATAGAATACAGCGCCGCCGAGGAAAAACATTGCAGAAGGGTGGCCGTGGTTTAGCAGCGCCAGCACGATCACGCCGACAGATAGCAAGGCCGTTCCCATGAACGCTCCCAGGAACGAAGGATTGATAACAACGACATTGATCGACTGCATTGCAGCAATACCTTCGGGTGCAGACACACGCCCAAGGGCCTTCATTATGAAACTCGAGAACGCGAAGAAGACCCCTCCTACAATTGCAGTACCGAGTACTGCTGCCGTTCCGACGATGGGCATCAGCGAATTCACGCTGCCACCTTCCATACTCCCGAAGCGGCGATCCGGCGTGCATAGTCGGAAAAGTCGGTCGGCTCGCGACCAAGCGCTCGCTGGACACCGTCACATACATAGGCGTTGCGACCGTCGAGGACCGTTTCGAACAAGTAGTTCAGCAACCACGCGATATCGTCTGGCGCACCTGATTCAGCGATAGCACCTGCAAAGGCCTCCTTCGGAATCTGGATAAACTGGACTACGCGACCGGCGGCGCGGGATATCTCTTTCGCTACCTCGGTGAAGGTCAGCATGCGCGGTCCAGTGACTTCGTAAATTTCGCCGTCGTGACCGTCCTCGGTTAACACGGCGACCGCGACGTCGGCGATGTCATCAATGTCCACGAAGGGCTCCGGAATGTCGCCGGCGGGCAGCGTGATTTCGCCATCCAGCACCATGCCGAGAAACTCGCCTTCGGAGAAATTCTGATTAAACCAGCTGGCACGGACCATTCAACGCCTGCGTCCTGGACAATGCGCTCGCATCGCTGCGCCTCTTCCTCACCGCGACCGGACAGAAGAACGAAGCGCTGGACGCCCTGCTCCACTGCCATTTCAATGAAGTCGCGAACAGATTCCGTGGCTCCGGGTATGGCGAGATCAGGGGCATACGAGATATAGGCCGCCTCAACTCCGTCGAGAACCGCCCCCCAGCTGCCCTGGTCGTTCCAGTCGAAAGATGGATTGGCAGACCGGGACGCAACACGCGTCTGCACTCCGCGGTCCGCGAGGCGCTCTGCGACTCGTCGGCCGGTCTTGCCGGTTCCGCCCAGTACCAGGGTGATGCCGGAACGTGACTTTGTGTGGTTAATTTCGGTTTTCATGGCTTTCTCCTGTTAGTAACTTGACACCGTGTCAAGCCCAATCACTGAAACCCGCACCCGAATCCTTGCAGCCACTGTTCGAATGCTCGAGGAGCACGGCGGCCGTGGCGTCCGCATGGGCGATATCGCCAAGAATCAGGGATTTCCCGCCAGGCGGTCTACCTGCACTTCGCGTCCCGCACGGAATTGCTCGTTGCGGCAACGAGATACCTGGACGAAAAGCTCGACGTGGACAGCCGACTCGCCCCGTCCCGCGCG
>Ga0255056_10000639_pt1 | contig 10702 bp, 7 predicted proteins | sample Cases_109_1_MG_FD_183639 | JGI IMG/M metagenome (GOLD analysis project Ga0255056, IMG submission 183639) | Seawater microbial communities from Amundsen Gulf, Northwest Territories, Canada - Cases_109_1 | ecosystem: Environmental > Aquatic > Marine > Gulf | place: Canada: Northwest Territories... | reverse complement strand
CGAGGCATCCTCTTCCGAGCACCGACTGGACGTGCTGACCGAAGATGCGTCTTCGGTTCTACCCAGCTTGCTCATGGCGGTGACCAACTCGGGCGGTGTGATCACTGGTGTCGAAGTGACTGAGCCAAACCTAGAGGCAGTATTTCTTCATCTAACCGGAAAGGCGCTGCGAGATTGATGTGAGCGCCGCTGTCCTCATTGCAGTCAAAGACCTCAAACTCCGGATACGAGACCGCTCGTTCCTCATCCTCGGAATCGTTGCCCCTCTCACACTTGCGTTGATATTCAACGTTGTCTTCGGCAACACGTTTGACGCAAGCACCGGGCTTGGGCTCGAATTAGGGGTCGTCGACCTGGATAAGTCCGAAGCTTCTCGAGGACTCAGCCAGCTCCTCGAGGCTCAAGAGGATGGGCTCCTCACTTTGACGAGATTTGACTCTGTGGTCATGGCAGAAGACGCTATAGGGGACGGGGAAATCAACGCCTTTTTCTTGTTTGAGGATGACTTCAACCAGAGTGTCACGTCCAATCAGACAGCCACTATCTATGTCGTTGGTGATGTCGATGCTCCCACGTCGACACAGATCGCAGTCGGTTTCGCAGAGAGCTACGGGACAAGTCTCGACGCTGTTCGCATCGCTGTGCTGACCACTGTTCAGCTGACCGACGCTCCGCCCACCGGGGATACTCTGAGCGCGGCCTTCTCCTATCAATTCACAGACGTCGACGCGGCCACGCGTCAGCTTGACGGAACGACCTACTTCGCAGCAGCCATGGCAGTTTTCTTCCTCTTCTTTACTGTGCAATTTGGCGTTTCGGGACTGCTCGAGGAGGAGCGGCTGGGAACCCTCGACCGTCTGATGGCCGCGCCGATACAAAAGACATCCGTGGTCGGAGGTAAAGCGATCCTCTCCTTCGCCCTCGGGATCATCTCGATGGGCGTAATGGTTGTGGTCACCTCAATTCTCATGGGAGCGGTTTGGGGAGCTCCGCTCGGAGTACTGCTACTGGTTGTAGCCGGTGTTTTGTCCGCGGTCGGGATCATGGGTCTGGTTGCTTCGGTCGCCAAGACCCCCGAAGGCGCCGGCAACCTCGGAGCGATAATCGCAGTGGTCCTCGGGATGCTTGGTGGGGTCTTCTTTCCCATCGGTCAGGGAGACGATCTGTTGTCCAAGCTCACCTTCCTCACACCACATGCCTGGTTGATGCGCGGTCTCGGCGATCTCGCTGATGAGGCCCCGTGGACTGCAGCTTTGCCGGCTACCGGGGCGATCATGGTGTTCGCCGTCGTCTGCGGCGCCATTGCCTGGGTGTTTCTTCGGAAAAGGCTGCAGCGATGAAACCCTTTTCGATCGGCTGGGTGAACATTCGGCGCATGCTGCGAGAGAGGTCGAACATCTTCTTCGTGTTCATCTTTCCGCTAGCCATCATCCTCCTGGTGGGTGTTCAGTTCGGCGGCGACTTTGATCCGGCGGTCGGCCTGTACCTGGCTGATGACGGTGAGATCGCAGAGGCAATTGCTGCTGAATTGGAAGCCGACGAGTCCTTAGAAGTCCGCCGCTTGGAGTCAGAGGATGACCTCATCGCGGCCGTCGAAAGGGGCAGTGCCCAAGCCGGCGTCTTCTTGGAGGGCGGGATGGATGGTCAAGTCGCTCAGGGTGAACTTGTTGTTGTTGGCCTTGTCACGCGGCCTGATGGTTTCGGGCCACAGCTCGAGTCTGTGATCAGGGCGTCAGTCGCGGAGGTGATGAAGCCTATTGGTGCGGCACAGTTTGTGAGCGGCGAGACGGGGATCCCATTTGATGAGACAGTCGGCATTGCCACCTCTAACGCCGACATCAGTCCCGGTGTGGAAGTTGATGTGTCGGCCGTCGGCGAAGCTCTGTTTCCTCAGACGCTGGGCCGATTCGATTTGGGAGCCGCCCAGCAATTGGTGCTCTTCACATTCTTGACGGCATTGGCCGGTTCAGCGGCCTTGATCCTGACTCGTCAGCTGGGTCTCAGTCATCGCATGCTCTCCACGCCCACTTCTGTGGGCACCGTGGTTGCGGGTGAGTCGTTGGGAAGGTTTGGTGTCGCGCTGTTTCAGGGCCTGTACATCATGGGGTTCACCCTTGTCATCTTTGGGGTCAATTGGGGGAATCCACTTGGTGCCATGCTCATCATCTTGACTTTCTCGGCAGTTGGCGCCGGCGCGGGCATGTTGATGGGGGCAACATTCAGCAACGATCAGCAGGCGAGCGGGGTAGGGGTGGTGATCAGTCTTGGCCTTGCCGCACTCGGCGGCTGCATGCTGCCGATCGAGCTCTTCTCGCCAACACTTCAGAAGGTGGCCCACATCACACCACACGCCTGGGCCCTTGACGGGTTTGCCGAACTCGTGCGTCGAGACGGCAATACGTCGGACATTCTTCCCGAGTTGGGGGTGCTGACCGTCTATGCGACAGTGCTACTCGTTCTGGCCGGCTGGCGTCTGCGCGTGGCTATCACACGTCCGTGATGGTTGAATGAGGTGATGGAAGACGAGCGCAGGCGGTTCGGGGTCGGTCGGATCATCACGTCGATCGGGGCGATTTGGTTCGGCCTGTTCTTCGCAGCCAACGCGGGCCTTTTTGGAACCAACCAGTTCACGACGGTGATTCAGGGAATGGGAGCCTTCTTCCCAATAGCGATGATGTTTACAGGGCGGGTCATCAGAAGACGTGAGAAGCGAAGAACCATCGACAGCGAAATCGAAGAGCTGACACGACCATCGCCTAGATCCCCTCAACGTCCGAGTCGGCCCCCAGCCCCAGTGACTATTGAAGAACTGGCCGATGCCGTGAAATTCGAGGAGCCAGAAGAGCCCCCCGAACCCACCAATATCGAGCCCACGCCTTTGCCGACACCGATCGATCCAAATCTCGAGACGATGACATCAGAGGAGATGGTCGCCGAAGCCCGAAAAAAGCTTGCCGGCGATCAGTAGCTAGCTATCGAGGCCTAAGGCGGCGAGCTGACGTGCTTGTCTGATTTCGAAGGCGAACTTCGACCTTCGCATCAGCACGTCCTGGTCGTCATCGATCAGGCCGCGGTTGGATGCCAGTTGCAAGGCTGACTTGAAGAGAACCTGGCTGGCGCTTTCTCCCGAGATCAGTCTGTCTTCGATGCGGTACATGCGGGCTCTTGCGAGGCAGGCCTTGAGGAACTTCTTCTCGTCGAAAGAGCCGCTCAGAGCATCCAACTCATCCCCAACAACCTGGTAGCCATCGAGGATGGGAAGCACGGCCCATGATGCGACGGGGTTGCCCATGTTGGCTATCACACCGAGGGCCCCAGAGGTAGTGAGTGTGGTCTTCCAGTCGGGAACATCGAGTCTGATGTCGGCTGTGGTGTGATCGAGAAACCTCTCTTTCTCCGGAAAGAAGAACTCGAACTTGAGAAGATCTCGCAACTCGAGCATGCGATCGGTCGCTACTTCAGGGTCGCGAGAACCATCTTCGATCATCGAGGTCAGTGCCATCTCAGCGATCGCCCTACCTACGAAGAAGTGGACCACCACGTTGCGGTAATACGAAACCCGGATCATCTGGTCGTCTTCGAGCCAGTAGACGGTACGACCCACCGCCTCGTGGCTGGATACGTTTCCGTGTTCGCCAAGCCAGGTCAGGATGCCCGCCACATGGGTTGGATCTGCAAGGTCGGTGTCGTCCGTCGTCGGGAGGTGACGGGCTGAGATGAATCGCGTCAGGTCGGCGCAGGCCATAGCCAGTTCATCGGCCGTTTTCGCGCTACCCCGCGCCGCAAGCAGGACGATGCTCACCACTGCCGCCGGTGTGATCGGGGTCACCTGGCCAATCCGATACATGACTTCGAATGAGAGCTTCTGAAGCCCAAGCGAGGTTTCTTCGTTGGTGTCGATGGCGCCAACGACCGAGGAGACGGAAACGGGCTCTCCAAACCGGATGTGGATGTCGCCGTAGCGGTGACGCAGCGAACGCACCGCTTTCAGCAGCCAGCTCAGGGACTCCTTTTCTTTGCCCCGTCCCTGTGCTTCACGGGCATAGTCGGGAACATCCTGGATCTGGTCATAGGCGATCGAGACAGGGATGAGCTTGATGTCTTCCGCTTTACCCCGGTGCTGGGAGTCGACCACGTAGTTGAGCATTCCGAATCGAGGCGGCCGTAATTTTCCGGATCTTGACCTTCCGCCTTCGAGATACCACTCGAGGGGGAAACGCTTCTCGACTAGAAAATCGATGTACGCACCTAAGACAGCCTTGTAGAGAAGGTTGTCTCTGAAGGACCTTCGAATGAAAAAGACACCAGTGCGTCGCATCAGCGGGCCTAGCGGGAAAAAGTCGAGATTGATCCCGCCCGCGGTGTGGTTGGGCGGCAGATCGTTTTCCCAGAGCATGTACTGAAGACTTAGACGATCGAGATTCGAGCGATGTGAGGGCAGGAATACCACCGGATTGGTGTTTCCTAGGTCTGCGATCTTGGTCACCTGATCCGCTTGGTACTTGATCTCGCCGTAACCCTGTCGGTACAGCGCACGAATTGCACCAGCTATGAGGTCGATTACATAAGGAGAATGAGTGGCCGCCATCTCATGTAGATATTTCTCAGCGGTCTTCAGTGCTTCGACTTGGTCGATGTTTTGTTCGTCCGCAATGGTGTTGATGGTTTCGACGAACTCGCGTCGACTCAGGATCTCCGCCGAAACAAATCGGGGGATCTTGTAGCGGTTGCCTCGCAATTTGCGCTCTGCCTGGTCGAGGACTCGCCAGGCCCTTCGGGTCACGAACGAGACCACTCCGTCGACTTCATTGGATTTCTCGTAGTCGGACGCCAAGTCGATTGTTCCTGCACCGGCTGCAGCGATGAGTTTGATCCGGCTTGGTCGAACGGTGCGGATCCAGTAGGCGCGGAGTCCTTTCGGATCCCGGGGGTCGCCGGGTTTGAGGGCGTCAGACCACCCCACTGAGCGGCGGCGCGATTTCTTCTTGGGTGCCATCCACACCACACGAACTGGGATCAAGAACGCCTCGCTCTCTCCGCTGATCAATTTGGCTAAACGGTCTTCGTCGCCTCCGCGTCCTCGGCGCGATGAAGCAATTCGGATTGTCTCGAAATCGTCGCCGACGTGAGACCCAATCCACTTCGACAGCAATCGCTCCTCCAAGTCGGTTGCAACGTCTAGGACGTAGACGACGTCTGCTGGTTTGGGGCCGGTGAGAAGGGCAAGGTCTTGCGGAGAGTGCGTTGACACCTCGCCACTCTATTTCACTGGCAGAATCCGGTGCGTGCGTGTTGTGATTCAGCGAGTTCTGGAGGCCTCCGTCAAAGTCGGCGAAGATGTGGTGGGTGCAATTGGCCCTGGTCTGTGCCTGCTGGTTGGTGTCGAACCAGATGACAGTGCAGCTGACGTAACGACGGTCGTGGAAAAGACAGTTGGTCTTCGCGTCTTCGCGGATGATGACGGAAAGATGAACCTCTCTTTGGCCGACGTCGGTGGTGAGGTTCTGGTCATAAGCCAATTCACGCTTCTTGCGGATATGCGGCGGGGGCGTCGACCGTCGTTCACCGGCGCCGCCGCGCCCGAATCGGCAGCACCGCTGGTCGATAACATGATTTCGGGATTTGCCGATAGGGGCCTATCGACAGCGTCCGGCGTCTTCGGAGCCAAAATGGATGTATCGCTGGTCAATGACGGCCCGGTAACTCTGATTCTGAATGTCAGGGGAGGTCAGTTGGTCTGAGAGCGTCGTGTAGGTGTTTCTGGATCAGAACCGCACTCAACCCAATTGAGAGTCCTATCAACAGTGGGCCTGCCGGTAGTCCCCAACCAGTGGGTAGATCCTTCGAAGCCCAGATCACGGCAAATATGTTCAAGGCACCAATGGCGACCAAAGCAGCAATACCTGAGGCACGACTCACCAGAGCAGCCACGATGATCACGACGATGATCGGGATGAACACTGTTGGCCAAGCTGCCGCAAGTACGCCTGCCGAAATCCCCAAACCCTTGCCGCCCTCGAACCCGTACCAGACGTTGTATACGTTGGCGGCTGTTGCAGCCACGCCGGCTACAACTGCTCCCGCCTCGCCGGCAAGGGTTGCGCCCACGGCGACGGAGCCGGCACCTTTGGCGATCTCCATCAAGAGAATCAAAACCGCCAGTGGTAAACCGCCGAGACGGCGGGCATTGTTGGTCCCAGGGTTTCGAGAGCCATCGCGACGCAGGTCGACACCCCAAAGTCGGCCGAGAGCGACCGCGGTGGGCAGTGAGCCAACCAGGTAGCCAGCCACTCCGGCGATGAGGATCAACCGTTCACCTGGTTCTGGCCAGGTTCGCAGAATCGAAGAAAGTCACACGAGCCACACCATGTCCCCGGCTGTTCCCCAAAGCCGTCCTCTTTCATTTGAGTGGTAAGAGCGGAGAGAGTCTGTCTGGCCTCGCTAACCCAATTGACGTCTGCTTGATGGGAGACAACGTTGAGACCACCACCTAGATAGACGAAGGAAACGTCTACTTGCTCGGGTGAGGGCAGACCGAAGTCAACATCGTTGACGGCTATGGCGTACGCCTGGAGCTGGACGAGACGCGATGGGTCCGAGCTTGGTCGCCCACTCTTGAAGTCGACGACCTCCCAATGGCGACCCTCGCAATAAACCGCGTCGATGCGACCGCGAATCCGATAGCCGTTTTCCAGCTCGAACCCGAATGGGACCTCGATGAGGTCAGCCGTTCGGTTCGCATAGGTGGACTCGAGGTACGCGTCATAGGCCCCCACACCGCTGTCACCATCCGGCACGTCATACAGGTCGGGCGTCATCTCGTCGAACGGCACCTGGCCCTTCTGGTGCAACTCGATCTGTCGATGTACCTGGGTCCCTCTGGTTGCTGCCGGGTTTGGCCGTCGCGGTAGCGGATCGACATCGGTCCAGAAAAACCGTTTTGGGCATTGCGACATGGTTACCAGACCGGTGACCGAGACAGTGGAAGGTTCCGGTGTGTCGTCGGTGACGGCTGGCTCGGCAAGGTTGAACAGCCTCTGGTTGATGTTGTCCACCATCTGTTTGTAGTCCTCTTCGACTCCTGCGTCGCTGGCTAGCGTCTCAATCGTTTTCGGATCCGCCATTGCCATCCGGAGTCCGTGCGCCCAGCCGTCGGCAAACAAGGGGTCGGGAGCGGCATCCTCTGATGTCGATCGGAGCAGCTCGGGACGCTCGCCAAGAATGGTGATGCCGTCGTTGACAGCGACTCTATGGGTTGCGACCAAGTCAAAGAGCTCAGACGGCTCTTTTGGTTCTTTCGAAGGCTCGGGGAGTCCGTACCAGAATGCTCCGGAGAGAATGAGACGTCTTTTTGCTCTGGTTACAGCGACATAAGCGACGCGCCATTCCTGCGCGTAGTGCCGGTCTCTCAGAAAGTCGTCCCGGTCTTTCCTTTCGCCCGGGAGCTCACCCATGGCCGAGTCGATACGCATGTCTATCGGTAGATGCTCGGCGAACCGGATGGGGTCGGGATGCTGTTGCGTCCCACTGGGAAAATTGCCTTTGGTTACAGCAGGGATCGCCACGGTGTCCCATTCGAGGCCTTTGGCCCGATGGACGGTCACCAGGGTGACTGCGTCCTCCCCGGATAAACGTGCCGAGTCGAGCTCATCGGCAGGCTCGTCCTCCATGGCATCGAGGTAATCGAGGAATGCTCCCACCGAGGGCCGGCCTTCCAAGGGGCTCCAATCCTCGGCGAGATCGAGAAGCCGGTAGATATTCAGTCTCGCAGTCAGCCGCGGATTAGGAGGCAAAGCATCGATGTCTTGCCACGCTCGCGTTCTGTCGAGGATGAGTCGACACGTTTCGATCAGGGTGAGACCTTGGCTTTCGGCCAGCAACTCGCGGTATACGACGGCAAACCGGTCAAACGCCGCAACAGCCTCGGGCCGCAGACCTTCGATTCGGTCCGCACCCTCAATCGCCTCGAGCAATGTAATTGGCTCCGGTTCCTCGGCATCATCCTCAACGGATCCCGCCACCCAACGTGTCAGTGGTGCGATGTCGGCCATGCCAAGGCTGTATCTGGAGCCAAAGAGTATCTGCATGAGTGTTGCTGAATCCTCCGGGTGTTCGAGGGCAGTTAGCCACGCTCGAATGTCCGCAATCTCGGGTACAGCGAGCAGACCCCCGATATTGGCCACCTCCAGCGGGATGTCGTGGCGACTCAGAGCATCCACCACCACAGCGAAGTCCTTGTTCTTGCGGAAGAGGATCGCCATGTCCGCCCAGGCGAGACCGTCTTCGTGAAGACGTTCGAAGGTCCCGGCAATCCACTCGGCTTCTTTCAACGCGTCGCCGGCCCAGTATGTGACTACCTCGCCGGGTGCGTCCCGATCGGCAGCCTCGAGCTCGTTAGCCGCGGCGTTTGCCTTTGTTCGGACCACATTGGCGATATCGAGTATCGGCTGGGCCGAGCGCCGGTTGAGAGTGAGCTCCTTTTGATGTACCGGGGTGTCGCCGGGCCCTCGAAAATGGTCCGAGAACAGCTCAAAATTTTCCCCTGAAGCTCCTCGCCATTCGTAGATTGTCTGGTCTTCATCCCCAACAGCGATCACCGGGAAGGCTCCGGTGAAGATCTGTGTCAGCAGGACCCGCTGAGCCGGGTTGGTGTCCTGATATTCATCAAGCACCACAGCTCGGTAGCGATCACGTATCGTCTCGCCCAGTTCGGGATACTCGGATACCACCCTTGAAGAGAGCGTCACTAGGTCGGAATAGTCCACCACCTTGAGCCGACGCTTGTCCGCGGAGTATTGCTCGAGCGTTTCCGCCATTTCTTGACGGGCTTGCCACACCTCGTCGTCGTGCCGATGGGGTTCGATCAGAATGTCGCCTGGAGTGAGAAGGTGGTCGCCCAGCCGGTCGCCGAGACGTCGGATCCGATCAAGAGTTCTGGATTGAGTGATGTCGAGGTACTGGTAAGACCGGTGATGGAACGTGTCTGTGAGCAGTTGGCGGGAGAAAGTCGGTGTGATCACCTTTGCTCGATTGTCCACACCCGCTAGCGGTCCAAACTCGGCAAGGATTTGGGCGGCGAACCCGTGATACGTGTGAACCTCGACCTGTCGCCCCGGTTCGACATCCTGTCCGAGTATCTGTCGTACCCGATCGGCAAGTTCGGCTGCTGCCTTGTTGGTGAATGTGATCCCGAGGATCTGTTCCGGTTCGATGCCGTGGCCTTCGACGAGACCCGAAATCACCATCGCCACCGTGGTCGTCTTCCCGGTCCCCGCACCCGCTCTGACCCTGATAGTCGCCAGACCGAGGTCGAGGATGTCTTGCTGCTCGGGCGACGGGATCAACTTCATGGAAGGTACGCCCCTTTGCCTTCCGGCCATGCCGGACAGGACAGTCGAAAGTTGCAACGTTGGCACTGGCGTCCAACTTTGGGTGACCAATCTTCGGTGCGAATCGATGACGTGATTTCAACCATTTCGAGTGCGATCTTGTCGATGCCGTTGAGGTCGAAGTCCCTGGTAGAGACTGACTTCGTGGCGGCTCTCGGGTACCAAAGTTGGGCCTGGACCACTTCGCCGCCATCCTGGGCAACGGCCGATGCATAGAAGCCGAGCTGGATGGAGTCGGCTGCGTCAGCCTTGTTCATGGCGGTCGTTGATGTCTTGTAGTCCACAACTCTCAGCCCGTAGGAGGTCTGTTCCAAACGATCGATGAAGCCAACCCACTGGACGTCATCGATGACCATGGTCACTTTCTTTTCGAGCTCGATCGGGAAACCGTCTCCATTTGGCCAGTTCTCGTAGAGTCGTGTGATCGCCTCCTCCGCCTTGCTCTGCCATGCGGTGTTCAATGCAGGTGTGCCGAAGTCGGCCGTCCGCCAGGTGAGGTCGACGAAGTGGAGTGCCCGTTTCAAGTCGGCGTGGACCTTTCCCGTCCCCAAGATCTCCCTTTCGGCGCCCTCGAGGGCGTCGTGGACCAGTGTTCCGAAGTGGGCGTAAGGCCCACTGGCGTCACCAAGACGGAGACGGCGTTCCAGGGCGTATTGGCGCGGGCACCTTTTGTAGCTCTCGGCTTGGCTGGGGGATAGGCGGAAGACGTCACCGACGATCGGTTGGTCGGGTCCAGTTGCTGCGCTGCCGGCAAACGATCGTGGATCCCACCATGGTTCGGGCGGACTGGCGAGGACTGAAGTCGCAGCTAACCGCTCTGTGACGGTCTTTTCCGGGTCGAGCAAGTCCCGACGGAGGGCGGTCTCCGCCTCGATCAGGGTCACAGGCTCGCGATTCTGCTCCGGGGGAAGACCGATATCGGCGAGTTTGCCGGCGCCAGAGGCCGCGACGATGAATCTGGATGGTCGTCTCTCTCCCTGATCTACGCCGGCATCGGTAGCGGTCCACACCACACGCAGCCGGGCACGGGTCATCGCTGTATACGCCAGTCGCATCTCTTCTTGGAGTTGGAACAGATGCTGGGCGAGGGGATCGGTTGTGCGCTCCGGTGAGAGCAGTTCGGGGCGGAGCATCCGTCGGCTTCGTCTCAGGTCAGGGAAAACACCTTCGACTGCGTTGGCGATGAACACAACATCGAACTCCAACCCTTTTGCCTGATGGAGTGTGGTGAGCGTCACCCTGTCATCGACAGATCGATGGGAGAGGAGTGGTGTCGCTTCGAAGCCTTCGTCTTCCGTCAACTCGAAGAACCG